>Ga0079224_100006309_pt1 | contig 15701 bp, 13 predicted proteins | sample Stecom2015_FD_80414 | JGI IMG/M metagenome (GOLD analysis project Ga0079224, IMG submission 80414) | Agricultural soil microbial communities from Utah to study Nitrogen management - Steer compost 2015 | ecosystem: Environmental > Terrestrial > Soil > Agricultural land | place: USA: Utah...
AAACATGCTGACCCTGAGCAATGTCGAGGTCGTCTACGACAAGGTGTTCCTCGCCATTAAAGGGGTCTCGCTGGAAGTCGGGGATGGCGACATGGTCGCCCTCCTCGGCGCTAACGGCGCCGGCAAGAGCACCACGCTCAAGACCATCAGCGGTCTGCTGGCGCCGGAGCGCGGCGAGGTCACCCGCGGCGAGGTGAGATTCCAGGGCGAGAACATCGTCGGCCTGGGCGCACCGGAGCGCGTGGCGCGCGGGCTGGTGCATGTGCTGGAAGGCCGGCGCATCTTCGGCCACCTCACGCCCGACGACAACCTGCTGGCGGCCTTCCGCGCCGGCGGCTCACGCCAGCGGCTGAACGAGCTGCGGGAGCGGGTCTATCACTACTTCCCGCGGCTCAAGGAGCGGGCGCGGACCAAGGCCGGCTATCTCTCCGGCGGCGAGCAGCAGATGCTGGCCATCGGCCGGGCGCTGATGACCGAGCCCAAGCTGATCATGCTGGACGAGCCCAGCCTGGGACTGTCGCCACGGCTGGTGCAGGAGATCTTCGCCATCATCCGCGAGATCAACGCGCAGGAAGGCGTCAGCGTGCTGCTGGTGGAGCAGAACGCGACCGCCGCGCTGGAGATCGTCAAGCACGCCTACCTGATCGAGAACGGCCACATCGTCATGGCCGGCTCGGCCGAAACCCTCAAGCAGAACCCTGACGTCCAGGAGTTCTACCTGGGCGGCACCGGCAAGGTCGATTACCACAACGTCAAGCACTACCGCCGCCGTAAACGCTGGCTGGCCTGAGGCCCGGAGGCTCAACCGATGACCGCATCCACCGTCAACAGCCGCTTCCCGGTCCCTGAAGTCGCCTCGCTGCCGGCCGACCTGATAGCGCGGATCGAGGAACTGCAGGAAAAAATGGGGTTCGTCCCCAACGTCTTCCTCGCCCTCGCGCATCGCCCGGACGAGCTGCGCGCTTTCATTACCTACCACGATCTGCTGATGGACAAGGCCGAGGGGCTGACCAAGGCCGAGCGCGAGATGATCGTGGTCGCGACCAGCGCCGCCAACGGCTGCCTGTACTGCACCGTCTCCCACGGAGCCTTCCTGCGCATCCGCTCGAAGCAGCCGCAACTCGCCGATCAGGTTGCCGTCAACTACCGGGAAGCGCCGCTCACTCCCAGGCAGCGGATCATGCTGGATTACGCCACCAAGCTCGCCGCCACGCCCTGGCTGGTGGAGGCGGAGGATCTGGAGCGCCTGGCGGAAGCCGGCTTCGACCAGGAAGAGATCTGGGACATCGGCGCCATCACCGCCCTGTTCGCCATGTCCAACCGCCTTGCCTCGCACACGGGGATGCATCCCAACCCCGAGTTCTACGGCATGGCCCGCTGACGCGGAATCGTTGCAATGACCGCCCTGGCGATGCGCCATCTGGGCATCCGTTCCGGTTGACCGCAACGTCGCTGGCCACGGCGGCGTCTCCCCTGGCCAACAGCGATGTCGTTGTATTACGTTTACGTAAACGAAAGTAGCCAGCCGCTCGAGCCGCACTCCCCGCGGCCGGCCGGCATCCCCTGGAGGAGTCACGATGAGCCAGTTTCCGTCCCTGAATTTCGCGCTCGGCGAAGATATCGACATGCTGCGCGAGACGGTGGCGTCCTTCGCTGCCCGCGAGATCGCTCCCCGCGCCGCCGAGATCGACAGGAGCAACGAGTTTCCCGCCGATCTCTGGCGCAAGCTGGGCGAACTGGGCCTGCTCGGCATCACCGTCGGCGAGGAATACGGCGGCAGCAACATGGGCTATCTGGCCCACATCGTCGCCATGGAAGAGATCTCCCGCGCCTCCGCGTCGGTGGGGCTGTCCTACGGCGCCCACTCCAATCTCTGCGTCAACCAGATCCGCCTGAACGGCACCGAGGAGCAGAAGCGCAAGTATCTGCCGAAGCTGATCTCGGGCGAGCATGTCGGCGCGCTGGCGATGTCGGAACCGGGAGCCGGCTCCGACGTGGTGTCGATGCGCCTGCGCGCGGAAAAGCGCGGCGACCGCTACATCCTCAACGGCAACAAGATGTGGATCACCAACGGGCCGGATGCGGACACCCTGGTGGTGTACGCCAAGACCGACCCGGACGCCGGCAGCCGCGGCATCACCGCCTTCCTCATCGAACGCGGCTTCAAGGGCTTCTCCACCGCGCAGAAACTCGACAAGCTGGGCATGCGCGGCTCCAATACCTGCGAGCTGGTGTTCGAGGACTGCGAGGTGCCCGAGGGGAACGTGCTCGGCCAGGTCGGCGGCGGCGTGCGGGTGCTGATGTCGGGGCTCGATTACGAACGCGCGGTGCTGGCGGGCGGGCCGCTGGGGATCATGCAGGCCTGCATGGACGTGGTGCTGCCCTACATCCACGAGCGCAAGCAGTTCGGCCAGCCCATCGGCGAATTCCAGCTGATGCAGGGCAAGCTGGCCGACATGTACACCACCATGAATGCCTGCAGGGCCTATGTATACGCGGTCGGCCGTGCCTGCGACCGCGGCGAGACCAGCCGCAAGGACGCCGCCGGCGCCATCCTCTACGCCGCCGAAAAAGCCACCTGGATGGCGCTCGAGGCGATCCAGTGCCTGGGCGGCAACGGCTACATCAACGACTACCCGACCGGCCGCCTGCTCCGCGACGCCAAGCTCTACGAGATCGGCGCCGGCACCTCGGAAATCCGGCGCATGCTGATCGGCCGGGAGCTGTTTGCGGAGACCGCCTGACCGCGGCGCCGGCGGCCCGCCGCCGGCGTGTACACTATGGCCGGTTTGTACCCAGGCCTGCCAATTCGAACTGGATCAACTGCCTATGTCCGCTAAGCCATCGGTTGCCGCAGCCCATGACGGCGAGGTCACCTACACCATTGGCGAACTCACTCGCGAGTTCGGCATCACCGCGCGCACGATCCGCTTCTACGAAGACGAGGGGCTGCTCTCGCCTATGCGGGTCGGCCAGCGCCGCCTGTACCGGCGCCGCGACCGGGCTCGGCTGAAGCTGATCCTGCGCGGCAAGCGCCTTGGCTTCACGCTCAACGAAATCCGGGAAACCTTCGAGCTCTACGAGCAGGCGCACGGCGAAGCCAAGCAGCTGCGCTACTACCTGAGCGTGCTGGAGCAGAAGCGCGCCCATCTGCTGCAGCAGCGCCAGGATGTCGAGGATGCGCTGGCCGAGCTCGAGGAGTCCTACCAGCACTGCCAGAAACTGCTGCAGGAGCAGATGAGCAAGGAACAGCCGTAGGCCGCGGCCGGCTTCCGCTCGGCCCCGGTGCGAGCGCATTGTTGACGTTTACGTAAGCTGGCATCATTGTCTGCGGCAAGCGTCGCACTCCCCGCCGGCCACAGACTGCGGTGCTCTGAGGACTGCACACGACATGGCAATCATCGAAAGCAAGATAAGCCCCCGTTCCGGCGAGTTCGCGAGCAACCGCGCAGCGATGGCGGCGCTGGTGGAGGACCTGCGCGCCAAGGTGGCGCAGATCGAGCTAGGCGGCGGCGAGACGGCACGCCAGCGCCACCTCGCCCGCGGCAAGCTGCTGCCTCGCGAGCGCATCCGCGTCCTGCTGGATCCCGGTTCGCCGTTCCTGGAACTCTCGCAGCTCGCCGCCTACGGCATGTACGAGGATCAGGTGCCGGCCGCCGGCATCATCACCGGCATCGGCCGCATCAACGGCCAGGAATGCATGGTGGTGGCCAACGACGCCACCGTCAAAGGCGGCACCTACTACCCGGTCACGGTCAAAAAGCACCTGCGCGCGCAGGAGATCGCCCAGCAGAACCGCCTGCCCTGCATCTATCTGGTGGATTCCGGCGGCGCCAACCTCCCGAACCAGGACGAGGTGTTCCCGGACCGCGATCATTTCGGCCGCATCTTCTACAACCAGGCCAACATGTCGGCACTGGGGATTCCGCAGATCGCCGTGGTGATGGGCTCCTGCACCGCCGGCGGCGCCTATGTGCCGGCGATGGCGGACGAGAGCATCATCGTCAAGGAACAGGGCACCATCTTCCTCGCCGGCCCGCCGCTGGTGCGAGCGGCCACCGGCGAGGTGGTGAGCGCCGAGGAGCTGGGCGGCGCCGACGTGCACTCGCGCATCTCGGGCGTCACCGACCATTACGCCCTGAACGACCACCATGCGCTGGCCCTCGCCCGCCAGGCCGTGGCCAACCTGAACCGCCGCAAGCAGATCGACCTGGACGTCCGCGAACCTTGCCCGCCGCGCTACGATCCGGCCGAACTGCACGGCGTGGTGCCGGTCGACCTGCGCCAGCCCTACGACGTGCGCGAGGTGATCGCCCGCATCGTCGACGGCTCCGAATTCGACGAGTTCAAGGCGCTGTACGGCACCACCCTGGTATGCGGCTTTGCCCACATCCACGGCTACCCGGTCGGCATCCTCGCCAACAACGGCGTGCTGTTCTCCGAGTCGGCGCTGAAGGGCGCGCATTTCGTGCAGCTGTGCAGCCAGCGCCGCATCCCGCTGGTGTTCCTACAGAACATCACCGGCTTCATGGTCGGCCGCAAGTACGAGGCCGGCGGCATCGCCAAGGACGGGGCCAAGCTGGTGACGGCGGTCGCCACCAGCCAGGTGCCCAAGTTCACGGTGATCATCGGCGGCAGCTTCGGGGCCGGCAACTACGGCATGTGCGGCCGCGCCTACTCGCCGCGCTTCCTGTGGATGTGGCCGAACGCCCGCATTTCGGTGATGGGCGGCGAACAGGCCGCCGGCGTGATGGCGCAGGTGCGCCGCGATGCCCTGGAGCGCAAGGGCCAGACCTTGAGCGCCGAAGAGGAAGAGGCGATCAAGCGGCCGATCCGGGCGCAGTACGAACACCAGGGCCACCCCTACTACGCCTCGGCGCGGCTGTGGGACGACGGCATCATCGACCCGGCCGACACCCGCCTGGTGCTGGGACTGGCCATCTCCGCCAGCCTCAACGCGCCGGTGGAGGACAGCCGCTTCGGCGTGTTCCGCATGTAGAGCGAGCCAGCCATGACCGACGACACGATCCTGATCCAGCGCGCCGGCGGCGTCGCCACCGTCACGCTGAACCGCCCCGACCGGCACAATGCCTTCGACGATGCTCTGATCGCCGCCCTGACCCAGGTCCTGCGCGAGCTCGACGCCGACGATTCGGTCACCGTCGTGGTGCTCGCCGGGGCCGGCAAGAGCTTCTCCGCCGGCGCCGATCTCAACTGGATGCGGCGCATGGCGGATTACGGCCGCGAGGAAAACCTGGCGGACGCCGAAGCGCTGGCCGCGCTCATGGAGACCCTCAACGGCCTGGACAAGCCCACCATTGCCCGGGTACAGGGCGCGGCCTTCGGCGGCGGCGTCGGGCTGGTGGCCTGCTGCGATATCGCCATCGCCGCCGACACGGCCAGCTTCTGCCTGTCCGAGGTCCGGCTGGGCCTGATCCCGGCGGTGATCTCGCCCTATGTGGTGACCGCCATCGGCGAGCGGGCGGCGCGCCGGTATTTCGTCACCGCCGAGCGCTTCGATGCCCGGGAGGCTCACCGGCTGGGGCTGGTGCACGAGGTGGTGCCTGCCGCCGGGCTCGACGCCCGCGTCGATGCCCTGCTCGCCCAGCTGCGCCAGAATGGTCCGCGCGCCATGGCGGCCGCCAAGGATCTGGCCCGCGCGGTCAGCCGCGGGCCGATCGGGCCCGAGATGATCCGGGATACGGCCCGTCGCATCGCGGAAATCCGCAGCAGCGCCGAGGGCCGGGAGGGCGTGGCGGCTTTCCTGGAAAAGCGCAGGCCACGCTGGAGCGAGGGCTGAACCGATGTTCGAGAAGATCCTGATCGCCAACCGCGGTGAGATCGCCTGCCGCATCGCCCGCAGCTGCCGGGCGCTGGGCGTCAGCACGGTGGCCGTTTACTCGGAAGCCGACGCCGATGCCATGCATGTCAGCGTCTGCGACGAAGCCTGGCTGCTCGGCCCGGCGCCGGCCAGCAAGAGCTATCTGAACATCGAGCGGATCCTCGACATCGCCCGCCGCAGCGGCGCCCAGGCCATTCATCCAGGCTACGGCTTCCTGTCCGAGAACGCCGATTTCGCCGAAGCCTGCGAGCAGGCCGGGATCGTCTTCATCGGCCCGCCGGCCAGCGCGATCCGGGCCATGGGTTCCAAGAGCGCCGCCAAGGCCATCATGGCCGAGGCCGGGGTGCCGCTGGTGCCGGGCTACCACGGCGACGACCAGACTCCCGAGCTGCTGGCCCGGCACGCCGAGGAGATCGGCTATCCGGTGCTGATCAAGGCCTCCGCCGGCGGTGGCGGCAAGGGCATGCGCCGGGTCGACGACCCGGCCGAATTCCTGGAGGCGCTGGCCTCGGCCAGGCGCGAGGCCGCCGCCGCCTTCGGCGACGATCATATGCTGATCGAGAAATACCTGCTGCAGCCCCGCCACGTCGAGCTGCAGATCTTCGCCGACACGCACGGCAACACGGTGCACCTGTTCGAGCGCGACTGCTCGGTGCAGCGCCGCCACCAGAAGGTGATCGAGGAAGCGCCGGCACCGGGGCTGGACACGGCCACCCGCGCCGCCATGGGCGAGGCGGCGGTGACCGCCGCGCGCGCCATCGGCTACGTCGGCGCCGGCACGGTGGAATTCATCCTGGATGCCGACGGCCGCTTCTACTTCATGGAGATGAACACCCGCCTGCAGGTCGAGCATCCGGTCACCGAGATGATCACCGGTCAGGATCTGGTGGCCTGGCAGCTGGCCGTGGCCGCAGGCCGGCCGCTGCCGCTGAGTCAGGAAGAACTGACCGGCCGCGGCCATGCGTTTGAGGTGCGCATCTACGCCGAGGACCCGGACCGCGACTTCCTGCCGGCTACCGGCACCATCCAGGCCCTGCGCATGCCGGCGCAGAGCCCGCATGTGCGCATCGACACCGGCGTGCGCGCGGGCGACGAGATCTCGGTGCACTATGATCCCATGATCGCCAAGCTGATCGTCTGGGACGAGGACCGCCCGCGCGCCCTGCGCCGGCTGCAGCAGGCCCTGGCCGACTGCACGATCGTCGGCACTGCCACCAACACCGCTTTCCTGGCCCGCATTGCCGCCCATCCGGCCTTTGCCGCAGGCGGCGTCGACACCCATTTCATCGACAGCCACCGCGACGCGCTGCTGCCTCTCCCCCAGCCGGCCTCGGATCGGGTGCTGGCGGTGGCGACCCTGCACGAGCTGCTGCAGGCGCAACGTCAGGCCGAGCAGTGGGCACGCAACTCAGCCGACCCCTGGTCGCCCTGGCAGGCCACCTCCGGTTTCCGGCTCAATTCCGCAAGCTGGCATATCGTCCAGTTCCGGGACGGCAAGCACGAAGTCACGGTCACCGCCCACTTCCGGCCGGACGGCTTTGAGCTCGAATTGCCCGACGGCCGTCTGCCTGCCCGCGGCCGCCTGGAGGCCGACGGCGAGCTGCGGGTGGTGCTCGGCGACATGCACCTCGATGCCTATGCCTATCGGCATGGTCATCATCTGACGGTGGCGCTGGATGGCGAGACCCACACGCTGAGCGTGCTGGATCCGGCGGCGGTGGCCCTGGACGACACCCATCAGGGCGGCCTGCTGGCCCCCATGCCAGGGCTGGTGCGGGCCGTGCTGGTGGAGCCCGGCCAGGCGGTGAAAAAAGGCGATCCCCTACTGGTGCTGGAAGCCATGAAGATGGAGTACACCATTCGCGCCAGCACTGATGGCATCGTCGAGAAGATCGCCTACGGCCCGGGCGACCAGGTGGCCGAAGGCGTCGAACTGCTGGTGGTGCAGGCGGCTGCCGCCTGAGGAGGACGATCATGCTGCCCGACAAGGTCACCATCGTCGATGTCGGCGCCCGCGACGGCCTGCAGAACGAGCCCGGCGTGGTGCCCACCGAGGTCAAGATCGAACTGATCCAGCGGCTGGCGGACGCCGGGCTGCCGGTGGTGGAGGCGACCGCCTTCGTCTCGCCCAAATGGGTGCCGCAGATGGCCGACCACGATGCCGTGCTGCGCGGCATCCGCCGCAAGCCCGGGGTGCGCTACCCGGTGCTGACGCCCAACCTCAAGGGCTTCGAGGCAGCGGTAGCGGCGGGCGCGGAAGAAGTGGCGGTGTTCGGCGCCGCCTCCGAAAGCTTCTCGCGCAAGAACATCAACTGCTCCATCGCCGAGAGCCTGGAGCGCTTCGCACCCGTGGTCGAGGCCGCCAAGGCCCGGGGCATCCGCGTGCGCGGCTATGTTTCCTGCGTGCTGGGCTGCCCGTACGAAGGGGAGATCGCACCGGACGCCGTGGCGCGGGTCGCCGACGCGCTCTACCGGATGGGCTGCTACCAGATCTCGCTGGGCGACACCATCGGCACCGGCACGCCGCTCAAGGCCCGGCGCATGGTCGACGCGGTCGCCGAGCGGGTGCCGCTCGCGCACCTGGCCGCGCATTTCCACGACACCTACGGGCAGGCGCTGGCCAACCTCTATGCCGTGCTGGAACAGGGCATCCGCACCATCGACAGCTCCGTCGCCGGGCTCGGCGGCTGCCCCTACGCCAAGGGCGCCTCCGGCAACGTCGCCACCGAGGATGTGGTGTACATGCTGAACGGCATGGGGGTAGAGACCGGTGTCGATCTGGACGCCCTGATCGCTACCGGCCACTGGATCTGCGACATTCTCGGACGCGAGCCGGCTTCGAAAGTGTCGAAGGCCCGGCGGGGCTGAACGGGCCGCGCGCCCGGCCATAAAAAAACCGCGCCAGCTGCGCGGCGCGGTCTTCGGCGGCAGACGCCCGTCCGAGGGCAGTCAGAGCTCCTCGGTCGCGGCCGGCTCCGCCTCCTCGCCGGCAGCAGGAGCCCCCTTGGCGAGCAGGATCTCCCGCAGCTTGCGGTCCAGCTCGTCGGCAACCGCCGGGTTGTCCTTCAGCCACTGCCGCACGTTCTCCTTGCCCTGGCCGATACGCTCGCCGTTGTAGGAATACCAGGCGCCCGACTTCTCGACCAGGCCTTCCCTGACGCCAAGCTCGATCAGCTCGCCCTCGCGGGACACGCCCTCGCCGTACAGCACCTCGAACTCGGCCTGCTTGAAGGGCGGCGCCATCTTGTTCTTGACGACCTTGACCCGGGTCTCGTTGCCAATTACCTCGTCGCCCTTCTTGATCGAACCGATGCGGCGGATGTCGAGGCGGACAGACGAGTAGAACTTGAGCGCATTGCCGCCGGTCGTGGTTTCCGGCGAACCGAACATCACGCCGATCTTCATGCGGATCTGGTTGATGAAGATCACCAGCGTGTTCGAGCGCTTGATGTTGGCCGTGAGCTTGCGCAGCGCCTGGCTCATCAGCCGGGCCTGCAGGCCGACATGACTGTCGCCCATCTCGCCTTCGATCTCGGCCTTGGGCGTCAGCGCCGCCACCGAGTCGACCACCACCACGTCCACGGCACCGGAACGCACCAGCATGTCGGCGATCTCCAGCGCCTGCTCGCCGGTGTCCGGCTGCGAGACCAGCAGCTCGTCGACATTGACGCCGAGTTTCTCGGCATAGCTCGGGTCGAGCGCGTGTTCGGCGTCGACGAAAGCGGCAGTACCGCCGAGCTTCTGCGCCTGGGCGATCACCTGCAGGGTGAGCGTGGTCTTGCCGGACGACTCGGGACCGTAGATCTCCACCACCCGCCCGCGCGGCAGGCCGCCGATGCCCAGCGCCACGTCCAGCGCCAGGGATCCGGTGGAGATGACGTCGATGTCGCGCACCGCACGGGCATCGCCCATGCGCATCACCGCGCCCTTGCCGAACTGCTTTTCAATCTGGCCAAGCGCGATGCTCAGCGCCTTCTTGCGATTCTCGTCCATCAGATTCCTCTGTACGCATGCTGCGTCTGGGTGGTGGGTGATTATTCCATAACTGCGGCACCCGCTCTAACCGGCGGCGGCCGCTTCCTGCAAAGGCCAGCGTTGGCGCACAACATAGCGGGCGCCCCGGTGGTCCGTTATCGATTCGGCCAGACAGAACTCCGATGCCGCCCAGGGGATCGGGGCGATTTCCTGCAGCGGCACTGCCGGCGCTTGCCGTGCCAGGGTCAGATGCGGTCGATAGGGCCGGGTTTCTATCGCAATGCCGGCGGCCGTGGCGATGGCTTTCAGGCGCTGATGCAATTCGAGCAGCGCCGGCGGGGCCGTGCTGGGCGCCAGCCAAATGATGCCGGCACGCCGCCAGCCTCCCAGCCGGTCCAGCTGCAGGCTGAACGGCGGCACCCGCACCGCGGCCGCCTCCCGCTCCAGCACCTGCTGCTGGGCCGGAGCTACCGCCCCCAGGAACAGCAGCGTGATGTGCCAGTTGGCCGGTGTTACCGCCTTCCCCGCGGGCTGCTGGTAGGCCGCGATCTGCCGACGCAGGGCCTCCTCGGGCCACAGCGCGAAGAACAGGCGCGCCGGCCGCTGCCGATCACGCTGGTCAGCCGCCATGGGCGCTCCTGCGAGCGGCGCGCGGCAGTGATAGCGGTGAGCGAAAAAGCATGTCTATAAAGACTGGCCCGGGGCGGGAAAGTTCCATCTAAGAGGCCGCTTTATTCCCTTATGTTTCCGTAGCTTATCAATTCGCTCCCAGCATCTTCAACAGCTCCTGCAAAGCATGCGCCACCGTCTGCCGCCGCACCGCTTCCCGGTCGCCGGCGAAGACCACGGTATCGGTCATGATGGCGCTGCCACGGCGGCCCCAGCCGAAGCAGACAGTGCCGACCGGTTTTTCCGGGCTGCCGCCGCCCGGCCCGGCAATGCCGCTGACCGCCACCGCCACATCGGCGCCGGTCCGGACCAGCGCCCCCTCCGCCATCGCCCGCGCCACCGGCTCGCTGACGGCGCCGTATTTCCTGAGCAGAGCCGTCGGCACCCCCAGCAGCTCGGCCTTGGCCGTGTTCGAGTAGCTGACGATGCCGCAGTCGAACCAGCCCGAGCTGCCGGCTACATCCGTCACCACCTTGGCGATCCAGCCACCGGTGCAGGATTCCGCCAGCGCCAGCCGCCAGCCGGCGGCGCTCAGCGTCTGTCCCAGCTCGGCAGCCAGCGCCGCCAGTGCGGCGTCGTTCGTCCGCATCTCAGCCCTCCTTGTCGGTCGGAGTTAGAATACCCGCCTTTCACCGATTCCAATCATCATCAGCCAGCGAGTCTGCGCCCCTTCATGTCAGCTGCCAAGATCGAGCCCAGCCAGCACACGCCCATGATGCAGCAGTACCTGCGGATCAAGGCGGAGCACCCCGACGTGCTGCTGTTCTACCGCATGGGCGATTTCTACGAGCTGTTCTATGCCGACGCCGAGCGCGCCGCCAAACTGCTCGACATCACGCTCACCTCGCGCGGCCAGTCGGCCGGCCAACCCATCCCCATGGCCGGCGTGCCGGTGCATGCGGTGGAGGGCTACCTGGCCAAGCTGGTGCGCCGCGGCGAATCGGTGGCGATCTGCGAGCAGATCGGCGATCCGGGCACCGGCAAGGGGCCGGTGGAACGGCGGGTGGTACGGGTCGTCACCCCCGGCACCCTCACCGACGAGGCACTGCTGGACGAGCGGCGCAGCAACCTGCTGCTGGCGCTCACCGTCGATGGCGAGCGCTACGGAATCGCCTCGCTGGAGCTGTCCAGCGGCCGCTTCGGCGTCAGCGAGCTGCAGGGGCAGGATGCGCTGCTGGCGGAGCTGGAACGGCTGCAGCCGGCCGAGATCCTGGTCGGCGACGACGTGCCGTTGCCGGCCGAACTGACGCAGCGCCCCGGCCTGACCCGCCGTCCGCCCTGGCATTTCGAATTCGATGCCTGCGAACGACTGCTCTGCCGGCAGTTCGGCACCCGCGATCTCAGCGGCTTCGGCTGCGCCGGTCTGACGCTTGCCATCCGGGCCGCCGGCGGGCTGCTGCAGTACGCCCAGGAAACCCAGCGCACGGCGCTGCCCCACATCCGCGGCTTGAGCGTCGAGCATCGCGACGAGGCCATCGCCATCGACGCCGCCAGCCGGCGCAATCTGGAGATCGAGTTCAACCTGAGCGGCGGCAGCGACCACACCCTGGCCTGGGTGCTGGATTCCACCTGCACCGCCATGGGCAGCCGACTGCTGCGGCGCTGGCTGAACCGGCCGCTGCGCGACCGCGGCGAGATCGCGGCACGCCTGGATGCCGTCACCCTGCTGCTGGAAACCGAGGCGCATCACGGCCTGCGCGACTGCCTGCACGGGATCGGCGATGTCGAACGCATCCTGAGCCGGGTGGCGCTACGCTCGGCGCGGCCGCGCGACCTGGTGGCGCTGCGGGAGGCGCTGGCACGGCTGCCGGCCCTGCAGGAACGGCTGGCTCCGCTGGATGCTCCCCTGCTACGGCAACTGGCGGCCGAGGCCGGCGAGCAGCCCGAGCTTGCCGAGCTGCTGCGGCGGGCCATCATCGACAATCCGCCGGTGCTGATGCGCGACGGCGGCGTCATCGCCGAAGGTTACGATGCCGAGCTCGACGAACTGCGCACCCTGTCCCGCGATGCCGGCGAGTTCCTGCTCGATCTGGAGCGGCGCGAGCGGGAAGAGACCGGGCTTGCCAACCTCAAGGTCAGCTACAACCGGGTTCACGGCTATTACATCGAGATCTCCAAGGCGCAGGCGAAGCAGGCACCGGAACGCTGGATTCGGCGCCAGACCCTGAAAGGCACCGAGCGCTACATCACCCCGGAGCTCAAGGTCTTCGAGGACAAGGTGCTGAGCGCCCGGGAACGCGCCCTGGCCCGCGAAAAGGCGCTGTACGAAGACCTGCTCGACCGCCTCAACGACCGGCTCGCCGAGCTCCAGCCCTGCGCCCAGGCGCTCGCTGCGCTGGACGTGCTGGCAACGCTGGCGGAGCGGGCGCAGACCCTGAACTACTGCCGCCCGGCGCTGAGCGACGCCCCGGGCCTGACGATCCGCGCCGGCCGTCATCCGGTGGTCGAGCAGGTGCTGGAGACGCCTTTCGTCCCCAACGACGTCGAGCTCACCGATACCCGCCGCATGCTGATCGTCACCGGCCCCAACATGGGCGGCAAGTCGACCTTCATGCGCCAGGTGGCGCTGATCACGCTGCTCGCCCACGTCGGCAGCTATGTGCCGGCCGATGCGGCCGTGATCGGCCCGATCGACCGGATCTTCACCCGCATCGGCGCCTCCGACGACCTTGCCGGCGGCCGCTCCACCTTCATGGTGGAGATGACCGAGACCGCCAACATCCTCAACAACGCCACCCGGGAAAGCCTGGTCCTGCTCGACGAGATCGGCCGTGGCACCAGCACCTTCGACGGCCTGTCGCTGGCCTGGGCGGCGGCGGCGCATCTGGCGGAGAGAATCGGCGCCTTCACCCTGTTCGCCACCCACTACTTCGAACTGACCGCCCTGCCCGATCAGTTCCCCACTATCGACAACGTTCACTTGGACGCCGTCGAACACGGGGATAAAATTGTGTTTCTGCACGCCCTCAAGGGCGGCCCTGCCAACCGCAGCTACGGCCTTCAGGTGGCAGCACTCGCCGGTGTGCCGGAACCGGTCATCCAGGCAGCACGCCGCAAGTTGAACGAGCTGGAGAGCAGCGCCGCCGGCCGCGAGCCGGTCGACCAGCTGCCTTTGTTCACCGATCCGCCGTCGGATCCGGCGCTCGCGTATCTGGACGAGCTCGACCCCGATGCGTTGAGTCCGCGACAGGCGCTCGAGGCCCTGTATGAACTGCAACGCCTGCGCAAAGGCGGACCTTAGCTGCGCTGCAGACGGCGCACGGATGCCCGCCGGCCGGTTGATCGCCGGCCGCCCCCTGACTAGCATTGGCGCCCGCAGGCGCCAGCAATCGGAGTGATTCAATGACCTTCGTCGTCACCGAGAACTGCATCAAGTGCAAATACACCGACTGCGTTGAAGTCTGTCCGGTCGATTGCTTCCACGAAGGCCCCAACTTCCTGGTCATCGATCCCGACGAATGCATCGACTGCACGCTGTGCGAGCCGGAATGCCCGGCCGAAGCCATCTTCGCCGAGGATGACCTCCCCGCCGACCAGATGCATTTCCTGGAACTGAATGCCGAGCTGGCCAAGCAATGGCCGGTGATCACCGAGCGCAAGGATCCGCCGGCCGATGCCGCCGAATGGGACGGCAAGCCGGACAAGCTCAAGTACCTGGAACGATAGCGACAACGGCATCCTGCCGGACGGCAGGATGCGTCGACATCAGCCGCTGACGACGTTCAGCGTGTGCCGGGCAATGACCAGTTCCTCGTCGGTCGGAATCACCCAGGCGCGGACGCGGCTGCCTTCCCGGCTGATACGCGGGCCATGCCGCTCGTTGGCCTCCGGGTCGAACATCAGGCCCAGCCATTCCAGCTCCTGGCAGATCGCTGCGCGGATCGGCGCAGCGTTCTCGCCGATGCCGGCGGTGAACACCAGCGCGTCCAGACCGCCCAGCGCCGCCACCAGCGCTCCCAGTTCGCAGCGGGCCCGGTAGCAGTACAGCGCCACCGCCAGCGCTGCCGATTCCGCATCGCTCGCCAGCAGCTCGCGCATGTCCATGCTGAATCCCGACACGCCGAGCAGCCCCGAGCGGCGGTACAGCAGCTCCTCCAGCTGCGCCGGCGACATGCCGTCGTGCTGCAGCAGGTACAGCAGCACGCCCGGATCGATGCTGCCGGGCCGCTGGCCCATCATCAGCCCGTCGAGGGCGGTAAAGCCCATGGTGGTGGCGATGCTCCTTCTGCCGCGCATGGCGCACATGCTGGCGCCGTTGCCCAGATGCGCCACCACCGTCCTGCCGGCGGCGGCGGCCGGGTCATAGTCCGCCAGCCGCTGCGCGATGGATTCATACGACAGCCCATGGAAACCGTAGCGCAGCACCCCGCGCTGCGCGTATGCCTCCGGCAGTGCGAAACGCTGGGCAACCAGCGGCTGGGTCCGGTGGAAGGCGGTATCGAAGCAGGCCACCTGCGGGAGCTGGGGCCGCAGCTGGCGGATCGCGCGGATCGCGGCCAGGCTGTGCGGCTGGTGCAACGGCGCCAGCGCGCACAGGTCCTGCAGCTCGCCAAGCAGTCCGGCATCGACCAGCGCCGGCGCGCCATGCGCCGGCCCGCCGTGCACCACCCGATGCCCGGCGGCGATGAGGGCAAGATCGCCGAGATTGGCTTGCAGCCACTCCAGTACCGCCGCCAGCGCCCGCTCGTGGTCGGCACCGCCCGGCAGCCGGCGCCGTTCCGTCACCGCTCCGGCCGCATCGCTGACACGCAAGCGGGCATCCTCGCCGATACCGTCGAGCAGGCCGCGATAGCGCAGTTCCAGCTCCCGTCCGGCAGCCACCGCGTACAGGGCGAACTTGATGCTGGAGGACCCGGCGTTGAGGGTCAGGATTCCCTGCCGCGCCGCCATCAGCCGCGCTCCGGGCCAGGTGCCAGCCGGGCGGCCTGCAGCCCGCGCTTGCGGTCCGCGAGCAGCAGCGCAATGGCGCTGGCCGCCATGCGGGAGAATTGATCGTCGGCACGGCTGGTCAGCACGATCGGCACCCGCGCGCCGACCACGATACCGGCAGCATCGGCGTCGGCCAGGTAATGCAGCTGCTTGGCCAGCATGTTGCCGGCATCCAGGTCCGGCGCGATCAGGATATCGGCACGGCCGGCCACCGGGGAAACGATGCCCTTGGTCCGGGCGGCAGCTTCGGAGACGGCGTTATCGAAACCGAGCGGGCCGTCGAGAA
>Ga0079224_100006310_pt1 | contig 15700 bp, 10 predicted proteins | sample Stecom2015_FD_80414 | JGI IMG/M metagenome (GOLD analysis project Ga0079224, IMG submission 80414) | Agricultural soil microbial communities from Utah to study Nitrogen management - Steer compost 2015 | ecosystem: Environmental > Terrestrial > Soil > Agricultural land | place: USA: Utah...
GCGAAACGCCATGGCGGATTCGATAGGGCTCGCATACGCGCCGTGTCAAGCACGGACGGCAGCGCGCGGTTGCTCAGCTTCGCAAGAGACCGCCGACCGTCGCGAGATTCGGCAGCGGACGCGCGGCGGCAGCGGGTTTTGTCACGATGCCGCTGACGGATCGCGCGCTGGAAAACCGCACGCGAACGGTTCGCGTGGAATCCGACAGTCCCTCGCACAAGGTGCCGGCAAGCTCGAACAATGCGTGCTTTGCCTCATCGGCGTCCGTATCGCGCGCGGCGAGCACGACCTCGCCCCCTACATCGGAGCGCATCGCCTCCAACAGGGAGCGGCACATCGCCTTGCGCGCGGCGAGATGCTCGGGATCCAGGGTAGGAGCACAGGCGACGATGGCGACGGTGAGAACACCCGTGAGCTCGTCGAGGCGTCGACGCACGCGTGCGGAGAGGTCGCTCATCGACTCACTCGGGGCGTGTGCGACCACGACCGCATTCGGGGCCTGGCGCTGGTAGTCCTGCATCCACTGCGGCCAGGCCGCTCCTGCTTCGAGCACCATCATCGAGTTGTGGCACTCCGTTTCCTGTCTCATGAGCTCCCTTCGTTCGGCATGCGCCGAACGCCTCACGGTTTCGGCCGGGTCAAGATTCCTGAGAAGCCCGAAGCAAGTCCCCTCTCGAGCTATGACGGCGGCGCACTCACCTCGCCACCCGAACTCGGAACATTGTCGCGATTGCTGCTTGGCCGTCAATCTTATTCGAACCGCACGCACCGACTTTTCGGCCCTATCCGCCGGTGCGTGCTTTGCGTGAAGGGTGCGCGTTTTTCGGTGCCTGCGGGACGAAGTGCGTCCACTCATACCGTTCTGCAGAAACGGACAGCAGAAGCTCCCGAGATATTCCCGTGACGCCGGGGCGCGCCGGCAGGTTGCGTCACCGCGCGTCCGGACGTTTCCCACTCGCCGCCAAAGCGTGCTTTCCCGCACTCGGGCGGAGCGCCTGGCGCTCAGTAGCCGAAGTCGGGCGTCGTCGTCGCCTTTGCCTTCGGTTTGGCTCTCGCTTTCGAGGGCGCCTTCGCGGCTGTTCGCGCGCTCGCCTTCTTCGGCGACGTCGTCGGACGCGACGGGCGCTCGGCGGTGGGGGGCGTAGGCGCCTCGACCGATGATGCCGCAGGCGCAGGCTCGGCAGACTCGACGGAAGCCGAGGGCGGCGGGGCGGGCTCCTGCACCTCGACGTGCGGCGCGGGCTCCTCGGGAGGCGGAGGAATTTCGGCCTCGGGTGGCGGCGCGGCGCTCGACGCAGGCGGTGCCTCGACGACGGCGGACGGGCGCGCCGCGGTGGTTTGACCAGATGCTTCGCCGCGCGACCACAACGTGTAGGCGCCCACGCCGGCACCCAGCACCGAAACGACCCCGAGCACGCCCAGTGCCACCGCGGCGGAAGCGGCACGGCGGCGCGGCGGCGCGGGACTGGGCTCCGAGACGCGCGTGGTCTCCCACGTTCCCCCCGTGCGCGCCACGGCGGGGCGCGCGGGCTCCGCCACCGGCGCGGCCGGCACTTCCTCGGCCTGCGCGGACGGCTGAGCGGGCGCTTCGACGATGACGGGCGCCGCGGCGGGCACGACCCCGGGCAGCGGCGCCGCGGGAGGCAGGCTCACGGCCGAGCCCCGCTCGGTCCATTCATCGAGCGCCTGGATGAGCTCCTCGGCGCTCTGGAAGCGGTGGGCGGGGTCGCGCGCCATCGCCTTGGAAACGATGGTCGCGTAGGCAGGGTCGATGTCCGCGACCACGCTCGTGATCACCGGCACCTCCGACAGCACGATCTTGAACATCAGCTGGTTGAAGGTGGCCGCGTCGAACGGAACGCGTCCGCTGAGCGCCTCGAACAGGATCACCCCGACGGAGTAGAGATCGCTGCGGGCGTCGGCTTCGCGACTGCCGCTCGCCTGCTCGGGCGACATGTAATACGGCGTCCCCATCACCGCGCCGGTACGCGTCATCTTCATCCCGTCGGATGAGAGCGCCTGGAACTTCGAGATACCGAAGTCGATGAGCTTGACGAAGTCGGCCCGGCCGAGCTTCTGCCGCAAGAGGAAGATGTTGTCGGGTTTGAGATCGCGGTGAACGATGCCCGCCTGGTGTGCGGCCGCGAGCCCCACCAAAACCTGGCGGATGATGGGGGTGAGCTCCGACGGGGTCATCCGCCCGCTCCGGCGAATCCGCTCGCTCAGCGGCTCGCCATCCAGAAACTCCATCACGATGAAGTGATCGCCGTCCGGGAGCGATCCCAGATCGAGCACCTCGAGGATGTGATCGTTTCCGATCCGGCCCGCCGCCTGCGCTTCGCGCTCGAAGCGCTGCATGACCTCGGTGTTTCCGACGAAGCTCGCGTGCAGCACCTTGATCGCGACTCGCCGATTGATGCGCACGTTCTCGCCCTCGTAGACGGCGCCCATGCCGCCCTCGCCGACGAGGCGGACGATCCGGTACTTGCCTTCGATGAGCTGGCCGATTTCTACGGGCATGCGAATCCTTCGACCCTGTACACTATGCCAGAACCCTCGCCGGCGCGCCGTTTGTTGCAATCGAACCGGCGCGGCGCCGGGGGCGGGTGTGTTGCGGTGTGCGTGAACGGGGCGGCTCGAACACGCGCACGGCTCGGCTGCCGTTCACGACGCCTCGGCTCGATTCTAGCGAAAGCATCGTAGAGAGCGAGCCTTTGGGAGGGAGTGCGCGAGAGAGCGCGAGTGCCGAGGTCTGGATTCATGAACGCTCGGCATGCTACGGGTGCGGACTTACGTGGCCTTTCCGCCGCCACTCTCGAGGAGGTAGGATGATGATTGCCTTGCTTTCCTTCGAGTCCAGCTTCGTTCGCCGCGTGCTCGGCGTGACCGTGCTGGCCACCGGCCTCTCTCTCGCGCACGGCGCCACGGCGCAAACCGATGAAGAGCGCGCGGCGGCGCGCGCGCTCGCGACGGAAGGGGCCCAGGCCTTCCAGGAAGGCCGGTGGGCGGACGTCATCGATCGGTTCAATCGCGCCGAATCGCTCGTCCACGCCCCGCCGCACCTTCTGTATCTCGCTCGCGCCCACGAAAAGCTCGGGCAGCTCGTCCTCGCGCGCGAGGCCTACCTCAAGATCGTGAAGGAGGCGCTGCCCGCCACGGCTCCGCAGGCGTTCAAAGATGCCCAGGCGAGCGCCGAGCGCGAGCTCCGCGCGGTGGAGCCGCGCATCGCGCGCCTCACGGTCAAGGTCGAGGGCGCGGAGCAGGCGAGCGACCTCACCGTGCTCGTCGATGGGGAGACCGTGCCGCCCGCGCTCGTCGGCGTCGGCCAACCGATCGATCCCGGTGACCACCGGATCGAAGCGCGGGCCACCGGCTTCACGGCGGAGCCCCAGTCGGTGCAGCTCGCCGAAGGCGCCAGCGCGGAGGTGGTGCTCGCGTTGGTGCCCGAAGCCGCTCCGGTCGCCCAGCCCGAGCGGCCTCCCGTGCCGGTCGCGCCGGAGTCCCCGGCGCCGTACCTGGACGCGAGCCTGGACTCCTCGAGCGGCGGCTCGAGCCAGGGCATGCGCATCGGCTCGTACGTCGCGTTCGGCGTCGGAGCGGTCGGCCTCGGTCTCGGCACGTACTTCTTGATCGACGCGGCGAGCGAGAGCTCGGCGGCCGACGAGGCCTACGAGAAGTGTATCGCCGACGGCTCGTGTCTCGCGAGCGACCCCTACGCGAAGCAGACGGCCGAGCACGACGACGCCGCCCGCAGCTCGCGGAGGTTCTCGATCGTTGGTTTCGCGGTCGGTGGCGTCGGGATCGCCGCCGGCACGGCGCTCTTGCTCATGAGCTCCTCATCGAGCAGCGAGGGGGACGTCCCGGTGGCGAAGGTTCGCCCGTACGTCGGCTTCGGCCACGCGGGCCTGGTGGGTTCGTTCTAAGTCGAGGTTCGGAGGAAGCGAGGATTGAATGGCAACCAATCGTAGACGGGACGTGGTTCTTGGAATGGGCACCCTGGGCGTGGGTACGCTCGCGGCGTTGATCGCGGTCGCGTGCGCGTCGATCGCCGAGGAGCCCGCGGGCTCGAAAGGACAGGCAGCGACCATCAATCCTACGATCACCGTCCCGCCGAAGCCGACCTACACGGTCACGATCAATCCTTGCATCCTCGCCCAGTGCCCGGACGACGGAAATCCGTGCACGCGCGACTGCACGGTGGTGGGCGGGAACGCTGTTTGCAAACACGTGGAAATCACCTGCGACGACGGCAATCCCTGCACCACCGACTCGTGCGATTCGAAGACGGGGGAGTGCGTCAACGAGGACAACACCAACGACTGCAGCGACGGCGATCCGTGCACCACGAACGACAAGTGCGGCAAAGGCACGTGCAAGGGCACCCCGATCGGCTGCGACGACAACAACCCCTGCACGACCGACTCGTGCAAAGAGGGCAACTGCGTGTTCGACCCCGTCGATGACGGCGCCGAGTGCGACGATCAGAACGGCTGCACCTCGGGCGACGAGTGCAACAGCGGCGTCTGCGTGGGCACGGGCGGCCCGGACTGCGACGACGGCAACCCGTGCACGAAGAACAGCTGCTCCGCCTCCGAGTGCTCGTGGGACGACCTCGAGCCCGAAGGCACGCCCTGCCTGCACGAGAACAAGTGCCTCGTGAACACCGCCTGCAACGCCGACGGCGAGTGCACGAGCGACGAGGAGAAGAACTGCGACGACAACAACCCGTGCACCGTCGATAGCTGCGACCCCGAGGTCGGCTGCGTGCACGAGCCCGATGACGATCTCGAGTGCAGCGACGGCGACGCCTGCACGCTCGAAGACCGCTGCGTGGACGGCGAGTGCGTGGGAGACGTGCCCGTGGAGTGCGCGCCGCTCGACGAGTGCCACGTCGCCGGGACGTGCGATCCGCTGACGGGTGCCTGCAGCGATCCGCGCAAGCCGGACGGCGAGACCTGCGAGAACACGGGCACCTGCGAGGCCGGCAAGTGCGTCGGCGGCACCCCGACTCCGATTGGCGAGGGAGGCGCGGGCGGTGCCGACGCGGGCGGCGCCGCGGGCGACGCGAGCAGCTCCGGAGGGACTGCCGGCGCGGGAGAGGAAGAACCGAGCGCGGCGGGCGCCGACGGCGAGCCCGAGCCCGGCGAGGGCGGCGCGCCCGGCGAGCCGAGCGGCGGCGGCGAGGGGGGAGATCCCACCGAGGAGACGCCGCCCGCTGGCGAGGCCTTCAAGCGCGACTCCGGCGGGTGCACCGTGGCATCCGGAACGGCCTCGGGCTCGGCTACCTGGCCGGCCCTCCTTCTCGGTGCGTTGGGCCTTGGCGTGCTGCGTCGCCGACGAAGCGCCGGCCGCGCCGAGCGCTCGGCCTGAGGTTTCGGGCTCCCTCGTCGGGGATGGCCGATTCTCGCGTCTTTCCGCCGTGTTCGCGGCCGGCCGTCGTGCTCGCGATGGTGCTGCCATCGCTGCGCGCGCCGAACGCGGACGCGGCGGGACGTCCGCTTCGGTCTCGGCCATTCCCCCTGCACCAACCCGCAATCCGGGCGGAGGTGTCGCGATTTCTCACTTTCACTTCCCTGGGTGTTTCGTCGTCCGTACTTGGACATGCTCCGTGTTCGAGCTAAGGGTTCAGCCGTGAAGCGAGAGCAACCCTCGCGTGTCGTCATCGTGGTCGAGCTCGGAGGCGAATGGCCTCCGTGGGTTTCGGAGTCTTCCGACGGCGCGGAACGCCGCGTCGTCGCGGAGCCCGAGGACGAGCCCTTCGAGGCGCTCGAGGCGCGCCTCGGCGAAGCCCTCGGCGCCCTCGCCCGGGACGGCGCGCGCCTCAAGGCGGCGATCCTCGTCACCAATCAGCGCACCGACGCGCGTCAGATGGCGCGGCGCCGGGCCGTCCTCGACGCGCTCGCGCGCGCGGCGGACGCACGGACCCGCGAGATCGTGCTGGCACCGCCGGCGGAGGCGCCCCACGCCCTCCGCCAGGCGCTCGGCGCGCTGGCAGCGGAAGCGGCGCGACCCGCTGGACCCCGCATCCACGTGGGCAGCGGGGACGGCATCGCGTCGCGTCCGATCGCCACGACGCCGCTCGGCGTCGCGCACGTCGCCTGACGCGACTCGGCGGTTCCGGTGGGGCACGGCGCGCCCGAGGGCGCGCGGTGCCTCGTCGGCTCACGCTTCGAGCAGCATGCGCGCGGGATCCTCGACGCACTGCTTGATGCGCTTCAGGAACGTCACTGCCTCGCGGCCGTCGATGAGACGGTGGTCGTAGCTCAGCGCGATGTACATCATCGGCCGCACCACGACCTGACCCCCGATCGCGACCGGGCGCTCCTGAATCGCGTGCAGCCCCAGGATCCCGCTCTGCGGCGGGTTGATGATGGGCGTCGACAGCATCGATCCGTAGATGCCGCCGTTGGAGATGGTGAACGTGCCGCCCTGCAGCTCGTGCAGCTCGAGCTTGTTCTCCCGGGCGCGCTTGCCATAGTCGGCGATCACCCGCTCGATCTCGGCGAAGCTCAAGCGCTCGGCGCCGCGGATCACCGGCACGGCGAGCCCCTTGCCGCCGCCCACGGCGATGCCGATGTCGTAGAAGTTCTTGTAGACGATGTCCGTGCCGCGGATCTCCGCGTTGACGGCGGGGATGAGCTTGAGCGCATCGACGGCCGCCTTCACGAAGAAGGACATCATCCCGAGCTTGATGCCGTAGCGCTCCTGGAACTGCTCCTGGTGCTGCTTGCGGAGCGCCATCACGGCGGACATGTCGATCTCGTTGAAGGTCGTGAGGATCGCCGCCGTGTGCTGGGACTCGACGAGCCGCTCGGCGATGCGACGCCGGAAGGGGCTCATCGGCACGATCTCTTCGAGCTCGGCGTGCGGGGCCTCCGCGCGCGGCGCGGAGGGCGCCCGCAACACGTCCTCTTTCATGAGCCGCCCACCGGGACCGGTCGGCTCGATGTCCTCCGGCCGCAGCCCACGCTCCTTGAGCGCGCGCCGCGCCGAGGGCATCACCCGCGCGAACCCTTGTTGCGGGAGGGTCTGGCGGAGATCGCGCGGACGGGGGGCCTCCGCGGCTGGAGCCCGGCTCTCTCCGAGCGGCGGCGTCACTTCCTTCGGCGCTTGCTCCGGCACCGTGGCCCGCGACGCCGTGCCGGGCGCCTCGGGCTTCGCGGCCTCACGCGCTTCCGGCTTCGGCTGGGCGGCGGCCCCTTCCTCGAGATATCCGATCACGTCGCCCACGGCCGCGGCCTGCCCCTGGTTCACGACGATGCGGCTGATGGTGCCGTTCGTGGGAGCGGGCAGATCCACCGTGACCTTGTCGGTCTCGATTTTCACGACGACTTCGTCGCGCTGGACGCTGTCCCCCTCCGATTTCAACCATTCGCCGATCTGGACTTCGGTGATCGACTCGCCGACTGGAGGAACCTTGAGCTCGATCGTCATGGGCCTTCGTGACTCGTCGCTATAGACCAGCGCCAGAGGAAAGTCACCCGCCGCGACGCGTTTTCGACTCACGCATCACGGCTCGTGACGAAACCAAAACTCGGGATCGTGAAACCGCTCAGTCCGCAAAAGCGCGCTCGAGGAGCCGCTGCTGTTCGAGGCGGTGGCAATTCGCCGAGCCCGTCGCGGGGCTCGCCGACTCCGCCCGGCACACGCCGCTCAGGGGGAATCGCCCGAACAGCATGGGACCGAGCCGCGCGCGGAGGAGCCGCCACGCGCCCATGTTCTCGGGCTCTTCCTGCACCCAGACGACCGGCGTGCCGTCCTCGTACGGGTCGATGACCTCGCGCAAGTAGGGGTCGGGCAGCGGATAGAACTGCTCGACGCGCACGATCGCGACGTCGTTGCGACCGCTCTCCTCCCGGCGCTTGAAGAGGTCGTAGTAGATCTTTCCACTGCAGAGGAGCACCTTGGACGCGCTCTTCGGACGGTCGGCGTCGGGGATCACGCGCTTGAATCGCCCGGTCGCGAGCTCGTCGAGCGTGCTCGTGCACAGCGGGTGCCGGAGCAAGCTCTTCGGCGTGAACACGATGAGCGGCTTGCGCCACGGCCGAACGACTTGGCGCCTGAGCACGTGGAAGTACTGCGCGGGCGTGCTCGGCTGCACCACCTGGATGTTGTCCTCGGCCGCGAGCGTGAGGAACCGCTCGAGGCGCGCGCTCGAGTGCTCGGGCCCCTGCCCTTCGTACCCGTGCGGCAGCAGCATCACGAGCCCGGAGAGGCGCCGCCACTTGTCCTCGGCGCTCACCAGGTATTGGTCGATGACGACCTGGGCGGTGTTGGCGAAATCGCCGAACTGCGCCTCCCAGAGCACGAGCGCGTCCGGCCAGTCGAGGCTGTAGCCGTACTCGAAGCCGAGCACGCCCGCCTCGCTGAGCGGCGAGTTGTAGATCTCGATGGGAGCCTGCTTCGGGTCGAGGTGGCAGAGCGGCACGTACGCGTGCCCGTCCTCGTAGTCGTGCAACACGGCGTGCCGCTGGCTGAACGTGCCGCGCCCGCTGTCTTGCCCCGTCAGGCGCACCCGCGTTCCCTCGGTGACCAGCGTCGCGAACGCGAGGAGCTCCGCCGTGCCCCAGTCGAGCCGGCGCTCGCCGTTCGCCATCGCGCGCCGCTGCCCGAGCAGCCGATCGATCTGTTTGTGCGGGTGGAAGCTCGAGGGCAGCTCCGTCTGCTTGTGGAGGAGCTCGACGAGCCGCGCGCGCTCGACGCCGGTGTCGACGTCGGGCACCTCCGACTCGGGCCCGCCGCGATAGCCCTTCCAGTAGCCGCCGAGCCAGTCCGCGACGCGCTGGTAGCCCTTGCGGCTCGCTTCACCGAGCTCGGCCTCGAGGTGCTCGCGGCGCTCCACCGCGATCCGGTCCGCCTCTTCCTTGGTCACGCCCCCGAGGCGGAGCAGGTGCTCGAGGTAGCCGTCGCGCACGCTCTTGCGGCGCGCGATCGCGCGGTAGAGGAGCGGCTGCGTGAACGCCGGCTCGTCCGTCTCGTTGTGGCCGTAGCGGCGGTAGCCGTACATGTCGATGACGACGTCGCGCAGGAACGTGTCCCGGAAGTCCATCGCCAGGCGCACGACCTGAGCGACGGCCTCGGGGTCCTCGCCGTTCACGTGGAAGATCGGGATCTGGAGCATCTTCGCGACGTCGGTCGCGTACGTCGTCGAGCGGCCCTGCGAGGGCGGCGTGGTGAAGCCGATCTGGTTGTTGACGACGATGTGGATCGTGCCGCCCGTCGTGTACGCGTCGAGTTGGCTCAGGTTCAGCGTCTCCTGAACGATGCCCTCGCCGGCGAAGGCCGCGTCGCCGTGGATCAACAGGCCGATCTTCTTGCTGCGCCCGACGTCGTTCACGCGGTCCTGCTTGGCGCGCGTACGCCCCACCACGACGGGGTTCACGAACTCGAGGTGGCTCGGGTTGAAGCAGAGCGAGAGGTGCACCGAGCGGCCGCTCGCCGTGACGAAGTCCGAGCTGTGCCCGAGGTGATACTTGACGTCGCCGCTCCCGAAATAGAGCTCCGGATCGTTGTCCTGGAACTCGCGGAAGATGTCGCGCGGGCTCTTGCCCATGATGTTGGCGAGCACGTTGAGGCGCCCGCGGTGGGCCATGCCGAGCACGATCTCGTCGACCCCGTGCTCCGCCGCCCGATCGAAGGCGAACGCGAGCAACGGGATGAGGCTCTCCGAGCCCTCGAGGGAGAAGCTCTTCGCCCCGACGAACTTCTTCTGGATGAACTCCTCGAAGATGACCGCGTCGGTGAGCTTGGTGAGGATGCGCAGCTGCTCCTCGCGGCTGAGCTGGATGCGGTTCTCCGAACCTTCCATCCTGTCCTGCAGCCAGTTTTTCACCGTCAGATCGTCGATGTGCATGAACTGCACGCCGATCGACCGACAATAGGTGTTGCGCAGGCGCGTGAGGATCTCGCGCAGGGTGAGCGCCTCGGCGCCGAAGATGGTGCGGCTCGAGAACTTGCGGTCGAGATCCTCCGGCGTCAGCGAGTAAAACTCGGGATCGAGCTCGGGTTGCGTCGGGCGCGGCAGGCCGAGCGGATCGATCTGAGCGATCATGTGGCCGCGCACGCGGTACGCGCGGACCAGAGCGTCCACGCGATCCTGGCGCACGGCCGCGTCGGAGACGCCCTCGGCGAGCGGCGGCGCGGCGGCCGCGCCGTTTCCACCGTACACGGCCACCGCGTGGCCGTTCATCCCGTACGGGTTGAACACGCTGGGCGGTCGAAACGACGGCCCGAGCTGCGGCGACTCGACGAACCGCGGGTCCGCCGGGATCTTCGAGAAGTACTCCCGGTAGTCGGGAGGAACACTCTCCGGATCCTGCAGGTAGTCGGCGTAGAGGCCTTCGAGGAACGCGAGGCTCAGCGCGTTGAGCGCGCCCTCGGTGGTGTCATGAGGCATGGGATTTCGACGGATGCTTCCGCTTGTCTTCTGAACGAACCGGCTCGGGACCAAGCATGGCGACGAGCTCTCGTAGAGAGCCCGTTGGGGGCTTCAAATGGGGCGGGCCCCACGGCGAGTCAAGATTCCTTGCGCCTTTCTGCGGCGCTCGGATCCTCTGAGTGTCCGCGGTTTTCGTCGTGCGTACCGCGGCAGCAACATGCCGGAAACGAGCGCGGCAAACCCACGGCTATCTTACACCGCAAACGGAATCGCGCCACTCGAGGGGCACGGCCCAAAACCCACCACCACACACTGCCGAAAACCACCAACACGCGCTGCCCGACGACCCACCAACACGCGCTGCCCGACGACCCACCAACACGCGCTGCCCGACGACTCCCCATGCGACCAGGCGCGGACGCGCGTCGTCGGAAGCGCTCGCCGGCGCCCGCGCCGTCGGCCCGAAAACCTACCAATCCGGCCAGGCGCGGCCGCAGACCCGGAGCGGGCCGTTCTCCGTTGCCGAGCGGCGCTGTCGGCCGAACAGCGCGCTCGTTTCCGCGAGGGCACCCCAAAACGCACAGCGGAAGATGCGCCGGGCACCCGAGCGAAAGCGCCGGAGCGTGCCGCGTGGAGGCGCCGCCGCGGCGTAGCCGGGGCCGCTCGCGCGCGACCGTCGGCGCGGTGAGCGGGGTCAGCGGCGGGGCCGCGGGCGCGCGCGGGGGCTCGCGTCCGTGGGGGCGACGCGGAGATAGCCGCCGCTGAGGAATGAGAACATCTGCTGGGTGAGGACGTCCGCGGTCTCCTCCGCGAAGCCGAGTGTGACGGCTTGATAAAGGAGCTCCTTCAAGGCGCCGATCGTGAGATAGGCGAGCACGCGCGGCTCGCCTTCGCCGACGATGCCGAGCGCCTGGCCGTCCTTGAGGCTCTCCGTGAGGAGCTGCACGGCGCTCTCGTAGAAGGCGGCGAGCTTGCGGTCGAAGGCGGAGTCCACGCCGACCGCGTCCGTGAAGAGGATCTTCGTCATCGTGCGCTCGCTGAGGCACGTGCCGACGATGGCGCGGATGTTGTCGCGCACCTGCTGCACGACGGGGCGCGACGGGTCGTCGGTGACGATGCGCTGGATCGACTGGGTGATCTGCGCCGCGAAGCGATCGATGAGCTCCGAGAAGACGGCCCGCTTGTCGTCGAAGTAGAGGTAGAAGGTCCCGCGCGCGACGCCCGCGCGGGCGACGATGTCGTCGATGGTGGCCTGGTGGTAGCCGCGGCGCGCGAAGACGTCGCGCGCCGCGCTCAGGATCTGCTCGCGTCGTTCGGTCTTCGCCGCTTCGGCTCGGCGTTTCGCGGCCGCCATGCGCCCATCGTAGTACGACCGCGGCGCGCTTCGCAGCGACGGCCCGCGGCTCGGCTCGGCCTCGAGCGCTCGCTTCCGGGCCGGGGGAGGCCGAACTCGAGGCTCACCGAGAACGAATGCGACAGCTCTCGACGCGGGCCGCCGGGATCTCGCGCCGCACGTGCCACGACGCGGTGGGGTGGAAGCGAACGCGCGCTTCGGGGACGCGCCCGAGGTGCGTCCCGGTACACTCGAGCGTGACGCGGGGCTCGCCCCGGCGGTGGCGCCGCGCCCACGCGCCCACGGCCTCCTGCTCGAACACCCCGGAGAGGAGCACGAGCTCGCGCCCGACCGTCACGTACGGACGGAGCGGCGCCCGAGCGCTCACGGGACGCTCGGCCTCGTCGAAGGCGCAGCGCACCCCATCCACGACGGCACCGCTCGCACAGGCGAGGTTCCGCGCGTCGGAGGGCACCACGGTGACGCTCACGGTGAGCGGCTCGCCCGCGGCCGCCGGGCTTCCCGAGCCGAAAGCGAGCAGGAGCAGGCCGACGCCCAGCGCGGCGAGCGTGATCTGCCATTCGCGAGCGCGGAGGAAGGACGACGCATTCATCGCCAGCTCGGCAGGAACATCCGGAGCCGCACCATCTCCGGAGTCGTCTCGAAGAAGGACCAGACCGGGGCGTAAAACGCGAGCACGACCCACGCCGCCGCGACGAAGCCGAGGACGAACCTCGGGCGCGCCTCGAGGGAGAAGGCGAGAAACCCGGCGAGCAACACGATCAAGGCCGAGTAGCTCGGAAGGAAGTGATAGATGTACGAGTCGCGGTGCGTGAGCACCCAGGGGGCGAGAAAGGCGAGCGCGGCCGAGAGGAGCAGCAAGACCGCCTTGCCGTGGGCCGCCACGAACGGAGCCGGGCGCAAGAGCTCGGCGGGGCGCTCGGGCTCGCGCGCAGCGCGCTCGTCGCTCGCGGCGCCGCCACGACCGAGGGCGCTCGCCACGCCGTGGTACGCGATGGAAGCGATGCAGCTTCCGAACAGCGCGACGGCGCTCCACCAGACGAGCGGATTGCCGAGGCTCGTGAGCGCGCGCACGCTGCCGAGCCCTTCGTGGTAGCCGAGCCAGAGGGGGCGGAGCGGCACGGCCCACGTCACCCAGCCGGAGGTGGCCGGATTCTTCATCTCGGTGAGCACCGCGTGGTGCTCGAAGAGCCGTCGCGTCTCGGCGAAGACGTTCGCCACGGACGCGGGCTGCCCCGCGATCGAGAGGCCGAGCGCGTAGAGCGCCGTGTAGCTCCCGAGCGCGACGACGACGGTGAGCGCGCCGAGGGCGCCGGTGCGCCGCTTGGGGTAGCCCGCGAGGAGCGGCGCGAGCACGAGCGGGACGAGCACGGCCACGCCGCTGAACTTGATCGCGAGCGCGAGCCCCGCGACCCCGCCGCCGACGACCGCCGTCCACGGGCTCGGGCGATGGCTCGCGACGAGCAGCGCGAGCACGCCGAGCGCCGCGAGGTATCCGTCCAGGAGCCCGGCGCGCGAGTACGCGATCGCAAACCCGTCGGCGGCGAGCAACGCCGCGGCGAGGAGGCCCGCGACGGGAAGCGCGAAGAGCCGGGCCGCGGCCAGCCCGCCCGCGATCACGCTCACGCTGCCGAAGAGCAGCGCCGGAGCGCGCCACCCCACCGGGTCGTCACCGAACAGGGAGATGGACGCGGCGATGAGCAGCTTCCCGAACGGCGGGTGGTCGTTCCAGTCTTTCTTCCCCGCGAGGTAGTTGCGGGCATTCTCGACGAAGTGGTGCTCGTCGAACAAGAAGGTGTCGGGGAACCCGAACGCGTGCACGCGCAGGGCGAAGCCGACCCCCAGCATGGCCGTGCACAGCAACGCAAGCGGTGCGAGCCGGGTGCGGAAGAAGGCCCGAAGAGTCGGGGGCGAAGGCTCGAGCGCGTCCACGCGCAGCGGGAGCCTCGTCGAAGGGGGCTGGGCGCGCAAGCCCGGCTGGCGTGTCGCGCCTCTTTTCGGGCGCGTGTCGGCCTCGGTCGAAGTGGGTCGGATCCCCCGGCGCGATCCGGCCCAACGGACGGACGGGTGAGGCAGGTTGACGCAACGTATCGGAATGCTTGCCGCCGTCATCGCTCCGGCCTAACAGTGACGTCAGCGTCAGTGCGGGCCCGCGGGTCACGCCACATCGAGCGAGGAAGCATGAGCGAGCAAGAACTCGTGATCGGCATGGATGTGGGGTCCACCACCGTGAAGGCGGTCGTGATCGAACCCGAGTCCAAGTCGATCTTGTGGCACGACTACCAGCGCCATCACACCAAGCAGCCCGAGAAGGTCCTCGAGTTCTTGCGGCGCATCCTGGAAGCGTTTCCGGAGCACCCGCCCGAGCGCTTTCGGATGTTCCTGACGGGCTCGGGCTCGGGACCGCTCGCCGCGCCCACGGGCGGCAAGTTCGTGCAGGAGGTGAACGCGGTCACGCTCGCGGTCGAGCACAAGCACCCGGACGTGCTGAGCGTGATCGAGCTCGGCGGGCAAGACGCGAAGATCATCATGTTCAAGGAGGACCAGAGCACCGGCCAGAAGACGGCCAGCACCTCCATGAACGACAAGTGCGCTTCCGGAACGGGCGCGACGATCGACAAGTGCATGATCAAGGTCGGCGCCGAGCCCGGCTACGCGACGTCCCTGCACTTCGACGACGCGAAGCTGCACCACGTGGCCGCGAAATGCGGCGTGTTCGCGGAGACGGACATCGTCAATCTCGTCAAATCGGGCATTCCGAAGGACGAGGTGTTGAACTCGCTCGCCGACGCGATCGTGCTCCAGAACCTGAGCGTGCTCACGCGCGGCAACACGCTGAAGGCGCGCGTGCTCCTGCTCGGCGGCCCCAACACGTATCTGCCATTTCTGCGCGAGTGTTGGCAGCAGCGCATCCCCGAGACGTGGCGCGACCGCGGCTACGACTACCCGAAGGACGCCCCGATCGAGGAGCTCATCTTCGTCCCGGAGAACTCGGAGCTCTACGCCGCGTTCGGCGCCGCGCTCTACGGCATCGCCGAAGGAGACGCGGCGGGGCGCTTCACCGGGCTCGCGGGGCTCGAGGAGTTCATCACCAACGGACGGCGCGCGCGGCTCGGCGAGCAAGCGGGCCCGCCGCTCTCGGCGAGCGACACCGAGACGCGGCGTTTCGTGGACGCCTACGCGATCCCGAAATTCACGCCGCCGCGGCTCGAGCCGGGCAGCGTCGTGCGCGGGGTGATCGGGCTCGATGGCGGCTCGACCTCGTCGAAGGCCGTCTTGATCGACGAGTCCGGCGAGATCCTGTGCAAGGCGTACCAGCTCTCCAAGGGCAATCCGATCCAGGACACCAAGGAGCTCTTGAAGAAGATCCGCGATCACGTCGAGGCGCAGGGCGCGCGCCTCGAGTGCGTGGGCTTCGGCGCGACGGGCTACGCGGCGGACGTTCTCGAGCAGACGGTGCTCGCCGACGTGAACATCGTCGAGACGGTCGCGCACATGATGAGCGCCGTGCACTTCTTCGGCGACGTCGACGTGATCTGCGACATCGGCGGACAGGACATCAAGGTCCTGTTCATGAAAAACGGGGACATCCACAACTTCAAGCTGTCGAACTCGTGCAGCGCCGGGAACGGCATGTTGCTGCAGGCGATGGCGGATCAGTTCGGCATCCCCGTCACCGAGTACGCGGACAACGCGTTCCGCGCGGAGCTCGCGCCGAAGTTCAGTTACGGCTGCGCGGTGTTCCTGGATTCCGATCGCGTGAACTTCCAAAAAGAGGGGTACCAGAAGGAGGAGCTGCTCGCCGGCCTCGCCCAGGTGCTGCCGAAGAACGTGTGGCAGTACGTGGTGCAGATCCCGCGGCTCGCCTCCCTGGGCAAGAAGTTCGTGCTCCAGGGCGGGACGCAGTACAACCTCGCGGCCGTCAAGGCGCAGGTGGATTACATCAAGGAGCGCGTGCCGGGCGCGGA
>Ga0079224_100006311_pt1 | contig 15700 bp, 10 predicted proteins | sample Stecom2015_FD_80414 | JGI IMG/M metagenome (GOLD analysis project Ga0079224, IMG submission 80414) | Agricultural soil microbial communities from Utah to study Nitrogen management - Steer compost 2015 | ecosystem: Environmental > Terrestrial > Soil > Agricultural land | place: USA: Utah...
CGGTGGGGCTAACCCCGCGCTCGGTGGGGCAAACCCGCGCTCGGTCGACCCTGGCGCGTGCGCTCCGACTCATGTCACGTCTGCGGCAGATGAAGTGCGACCCGGGGCGTTGGAAGTGAACGCGGGTTTGTCCCACCGGCGGCGGCATCTTTCACACGCTCGGTGGGGCGAACCCGCGCTCGGTGGGGCGAATCCGCGCTCGGTTGACGAAACCGCGCTCGGTCGACCGTGGCGGGTGGGCAAACTCGCGCTCGGTCAACCCTGGCGCGTGCGCAGCGCAGGTGCTGAGCGAATGGTGCTGGTCCCGGCAGGCCGGGACCGGTCTCACACCTCGTCGTCGGAGGCCTCGCCCGTGACCTCGTCGTCCTCGGCGTCCGCGACAGCCTTCAACTGCTTGTCGGTCGGCGCGGTCCGGCCCAGCTCCACCGGCAGCTGCGAGGGCTCCTCGCCGAGGACGTGCTGAGCCAGGAACGCGGAGACCACCTGGTACCAGACCTTCGCGTGCTGGGGCGAGAGGATCCAGTGGTTCTCGTTGGGGAAGTAAAGGAACCGGTGCGCGGTCCGACCTTCCTCATCCGCAGGCAGCCCGGAGGCCGACAGCAGCTCGTACCACAGGCGCAGGCCCTCGCCGATCGGCACGCGGTAGTCCTTGTCGCCGTGGATCACGAGCATCGGCGTGACGATCTGCTCGACGAACCGGTGCGGGCTGTTGGCCTCTCCCATCTCCGGCGTCATCTCCCGCTGCCAGTAGAACGCCGCATCGGTGGTCGGGCCGAACTGGTCCAGCGCCCACAGTGAGGCGTGCGTGACGACCGCCTTGAACCGATCGGTATGTCCCGCAACCCAGTTCGCCATGTAGCCACCGAACGACCCGCCCATCGCCGCAGTCCGCGACTCGTCAATGTCGTCGCGTGCGACCACGGTGTCGGTGATGGCCATCAGGTCCTCATACGGCGCCTTGCCCCACGAACCCCAGCCGCGCTGGATGAAGTCCTGCCCGTAGCCGGTCGACAGGGCGGGGTCCGGCAGCAGCACGGCATAGCCCTGGGCGACCAGCAGCCACGGGTTCCAGCGCCACGTCCACGCGTTCCACGACCCCAGCGGTCCGCCGTGGATCCACAGCAGCAGGGGATAGCCCTCAGCGCCGGCCGCGTCCTCCGGCAGTGCCAGCCAACCGCGCACCCGCACGCCGTCCGCGGTGGTCGTCTCGACCTCCTCGAGCCGGCCCGGGATCTCGGGCCGCTCGACCGGGCCGGGCAGTTCCGACACCTCGCCGGAGGCCACGTCGATCGCCACGACCTCGGGCGGGAACAGATAGCTGGAGCGCACGGCATACGCCCGGGTACCGTCGGGGGAGACGACGACCTCGGAGTATGCCGAGTCGTCCGTGGTCAGCTGGCTCACCTCACCTGTGGTCACGTCGACCCGGAATACGGGTCCGCGGCCGTCCTGGTCGGCGAGGACGAGCACTGAGCCCCCGTCCGGCAGCCACGCGGCGGGGTGCGCCCAGCGGTCCCACTCGGGCGCGAGAGGGGTGTGCTCGCCGGTGCCCAGGTCGAGCAGGTGGAGGCGTGGCTTCGGCGCCCGCTCCGGGGTGCTCTGCTGGTCGACCACGATGACAGCGCGCGAGCTGTCCGGGCTGACCAGCGGCGCGTAGACCTCATAGCCGGGCTCGTCCAGCAGGACCGTGCGCTCGCCGGTGGCCAGGTCGATCCGGGCCAGCTGGCTGCGCTGGCTGCCCCGCGCCTCGGGCACGGTCAGCGACACCAGGGCGAAGGTGCCGTCCGGGCTGACGGCCGGCTCGGAGTTGCGCATTCGCGCGCCGACGCCCTCGCTGACCAGCCGCAGCTTCAGCGGCGGCTCGTGGTCGGTCGTGGTGGGCCGCTTGGTGGCGCTGTCGGTGTCGGGCTCGGCGACGAAGAGCTGCGGCTCGAGCGGCCCGAGATCGGCGTCCCAGTACCGGATCGGGTAGCTGTCGTGCAGGATCGCCTTGACCTCGGTGTCCTTGCGCACCTTGTGGATCGCGGCGTGGGCCTTCTCGTCGGTCGCGCCGGGCAGCAGGCCGGCGACGACCACCGTGACGTCCGCGTCGTGGGCGCACTGCACCGAGGAGACACCGCCCGGCCGGGAGAGGACGATGCGGGCCTCACCACCCGTGGCCGGGATCTCCCACAGCGCGGCCTCGGGTGCCTCGTCGTCGGCGTCCGGGTTGGGCCGTGCCGACGTGAAGTAGAGCGTGCCGGTGCTGCTGAACGCGGCGCCCGCCTCACCCTTGGCACTCCTCGTGATCCGGTGCGCAGGCTGCTCACCCGCAGGGTCCAGGCCCCACAGGGCGGTGGCGTAGCCGGTGCCCGCCTTGTTGATGGTGGTCACGGTGGTCACCAGACGGGAGCCGTCGGGGCTGAGCGTCAGCCCGCCCAGCCGGGGCATCGCGACGTACTGGTCCAGGTCGTGGAAGACGGCGGTGGCCTGCGAGTCGGTCATGTCCACTTTCTTATCACCCGCACGGCATCTTTCCCGCTTGAGGGTACGGTGCCGGCCACGCGCGGCCGGCGGCACGGCATACCTCCCGGCGCCCTGGAATCAGTGGGCGATGATGGGCGTTGTGACTCGTGAGACCTGTGCCAAGGAGGACTAGACGTGATCAACCCGAGTTCGCTGTACCGGCTGGAGACGGATGCTGAGCGGATGCCTCAGCAGACGCCGCTGCTCCATGTGTCCCTGGAGGGGTTCATGGATGCCGGAGGCGTGCGCAGCCAGGTCACCGAGCACCTGCTCGAGCACCTCGACCACGAGGTCGTGGCGTCCTTCGAGATGGACCAGCTGATCGACTACCGGGCGCGGCGGCCGATGATGACCTTCGACCGGGACAGCTACACGGCGTATGACGACCCGTCGCTGACCCTCTACCGCGTCACCGACCGCTCGGGCGAGCCGTTCCTGCTGCTCGACGGGCTGGAGCCGGACTTCCACTGGGAGGCGTTCGCCGAGGCGGTGCACCAGCTGTGCCTCGGGTTCGGGGTGCGTCGCATGGTGTCGGCGCACGGGGTCCCGATGGCGGTGCCGCACACCCGGCCGATCGGCGTGACCCGCTTCTCGTCCAACCGGGAGCTGCTGGCGACCACGGAGCCGCTGTTCGGGCGGGTCCAGGTGCCGGGCAGCGCCGATGCTCTGCTGCACCTGCGCCTCGGCGAGGCCGGCGTGGAGACGATGGGCGCCGCGGTTCACGTGCCGCACTACCTGGCCGAGGCCCGCTTCGGCGACGCCGCGGTGGCCGCCCTCGACACCCTCGTGGCGTTCAGCGGTGCCGACCTGCCGCGCGACGAGCTCGTCGCGGCCGCGGGTCTGAACCGTGCCGAGATCGCCAAGGAGCTGTCCGAGAACGTCGACGCCGCTGAGGTCGTGTCGGCCCTGGAGCAGCGCTACGACCGCTTCCTGGAGGGGCAGCGCAAGCGCAGCCTGCTGGCCGCCGAGGTCGCCGACCTGCCCAGTGCCGAGGAGATCGGTGCGCAGTTCGAGGACTTCCTGCGCGAGCAGTCCGACGGTGAGGCGCCGACGGGGGAGTAGCCCTCAGCAGTCGAACACCGACCAGCAGATGTCGTTGCGCAGCCGCTGGTCGTCCAGGACGAGCTCGCGGATCGGCTCCGGCAGCTGGGCGCGCTGCCACTGGCACTCGCGACGTCCTGCCTCCTCACTCCCGTCCGCTGGCGCGGCGGCCTGTGCAGCCTTGATCGCATAGGCGGCTGCGCCCAGGTCGTGTGCCGCCACGTGAGCCACCGCTCCCGCCTGGCCGGCGGCGTATGCCGCGTGCCGGGCTGCTCCCTGCAGGTCCCGGGCGGCTCCCATCGCGTGGCCACCAGCGGCACGCGCCTGCATCATCCCCACCTCGCCGCGCACCCACGCGCGGGCGTGCTCGATGGCCTGACGTGGCCTCGTGTCGTCGGGGCGCTCCGCCTCGAAGAGGGGCAGGACGTGCTCGGCGCAGGTAGCCGCCCAGAGCGCGAGCAGGTGGTGGTCCGCGTCGGTCAGGCTGCCGCCGCGACGGATCGTCACGAGGCGTGGGTCGCGGACCCTGGGCAGGATCACGGGTCGACGTTACGCCGCCGGGACCGCAGCTTGTCGAGCTGAGGTCGCGGGTGGTCGCGGAGAGACTCAGCCGCGGTCGTCCCAACGCGGAGGCGGAGGGAACTGCTGGGTCTGGTCGTCGTCGTCCTGCTCGTAGGGTCGCTCGCTGTCCTCGGACTCGTCCGGCTGGGCATCGTCGGAAGCGGTGGACGGGGGACCGTAGCCCGGAGGCGGCGGGATATCGGAGTACGGCGACTTCGGGGTCGCACCAGGAAGCTCCTGGCCGGGCTGCCACGCGGTCGCGCCCGAGCCGCGCTGAGGCTGATCCTGGCCCTGTTGCTCGAACGACTGCGTCTGGTCCGTTGCGCCATAGCCGCCGGCACCGTACTGCTCGCCGTACTGGCCATAGCCCTGGGAGCCCTGACCCTGGTCGTACTGGCCGTACCCCTGGCCCTGCTGCTCGGCATACGGACCCTGTTGGCCGTAATGACCCTGGCCGTACGGATCCTGGCCGTACGGTCCCTGGCCGTACTGGCCATACCCCTGACCCTGCTGCTCGGCATACGGTCCCTGGCCGTACTGGCCATAGGCCTGCGTCTGGTCGTGCCCGTAGCCCTGCTGGCTGTAGCCCTGGGTCTGATCCTGCGGCCCATAGGCGCCGTAGCCGGGAGGCGGCGGGTACGGCTGGTCGCCGTAACCAGCCTGGGGGCCGTAGCCGGGAGGGGCGTAGGGGGACTGCGCCTGCCCCGGCTGAGCGTAGGAGCTGTACTGGTAGGGCTGATCGTCGACGCGCTTCTGACGTGTGAGCAGCGCGCCGAGACCGAGGACCGCGGCGACGGCGAGCAGGATGCCGCCGAGGACCAGACCCAGGTTGCCGACGATGCCCGGCGCGGTCGTGCGCGTGGCGTTCGGTCCGACATACAGGGCGGCCTCCGTGCCCTCACAGGTGACCGGGTAGCTGCCCGGATCCATGTCGGCCGGGGTGCGGGCGACCTCGAAGAACTCACGGTCGCCGACGTTGACGGAGTATGCCGAGGTGGGCCGCTCCATCGTCGTGTCACCGATCTGGCACACCGTGTCCTCGCGGACGTCCTGCTCGGCCCACAGGGACATGCCGCTGGCGTGGATACGCACCGACTGGCCGGGGTTGATGCCGGTCATGTTGGGGGTGGCGGTGTTGAGCACGCCGTAGAGGCCGAGGCCGAGGAGCACCAGGCCGACCAGCGCGAGCAGTGCAGCCGTGGCGCCGAGCGCCTTCGACGGGCCGGACTTCGTGTCCCCGTATGCCATGTACGGAATCTATCCCACCCGGTCGCTGAGCCGACGATGACGGGGCGCGGGTGGCAGGATGGCTGCGAGGTGTCGCGAGAGAGCAGCGGCCGAGACGACAGGAGGGCCCGTGGGCCTGTTTGGAATCGGCAAGGACAAGGATCCGGAGGCTGCGGCCGTGGTCGACGAGAGCGGGGTGGCCGCGAAGACCGCGAACGCGCTGGTCGGCAAGCTGATGGACGTCGGTATGGATGGAATTGGTCCGCTGGACTCTGTCGCCGAGGTCGTCGACCAGGCGCTGAAGCAGAAGAAGGGTGACGCAGAGAAGGCGATCAACGACATCGTGCGGACGCACGTCAAGCTGGGTGCCGCGGGCGGGTTCCTGACCGGCGTCGGTGGGTTCGTCACGATGATCGCGTCGATGCCAGCCAACATCGCCGGGTTCTATGTGCTGGCCACCCGCATGGTCGGCAGCATCGCGCAGATCCGCGGCTACGACCTGGCGCGCCCGGAGGTGCGGGCCGCCGTGCTGCTGACGCTCGTCGGTGCGGACAGCCAGGACCTGCTGGCGAAGGCCGGGGTGACCGGCAGTGGTCGGCTCGCCCAGGTCGCCATGGGGCGGCTCCCGAAGGCCGCCGTCATGGTCATCAACAAGGGCGTGGGCTTCAAGCTCGCCACCCAGCTGGGCAGCAAGACCCTCAGCCGGTTCACCCGCTTCGTCCCGATCGTGGGCGGTGGCATCGGAGCCGGCGTGGACGGCTACCTGATGAGCAAGATCGCCGACCACGCGCGCGAGGAGTTCCCGGCCCAGACTCCCAGCGAGCGGGTCTCAGAGCCGGCCGCCGCAGTCGACTGACGCATCGGGCCGTCCACCGGGGCGCATCCCGGTGCACTTTGTCCACAGATCCGGGCGCATCCCTCCGTGGGGGTGCGCCCGGAGGTGACTGTGGGTGGCATGACGACCTCAGAGATCCGCATCCAGGGGATGGACCAGCTGGTCACGACCGTGCCCCACCAGCTCGGCTACGAGCCTGAGGACAGCCTGGTGATGGTCCTGCTCGATGAGCCCCGCGAGCGACCGGGTGCGGCATCGTCGGCCGCGGTGCAGCTCGTATGCCGTCTCGACCTGCCGCACGACCCGGCCTCCGGTGTTGCCGCGCTGACAATCGTGCGGCAGACAGTGCGACGCGAGCGACCGGCGTATGTCTCTGCCATCGCCTACGAGGACGGGCCGGACGCGACCGGGTTCCTGAGCGCGGTCAGCGACGTGTGCGAGTCCGAGGGGGCTGAGGTGGCTGCCGCAGTGCGGGTGCGGAGGGGTCAGATGATCGACGCCACCGTGGGTGGGCGGTGCGAGGCCGTATGGCGTGATGTCCCGGCCTGCGAGACGGTGGCGGCGACTGCGGAGTTCGTTGCCCGGGGGCGGCAGCCCGGTCTGCGTCGGTCCGCGCTCGAGGCGCACGTCCGCGGTGAGGAGTCGGCCTGTCGGGACGCGCTGGCGGACGAGCTGGACGACTACGCCGACCGGCTCATCGAGGCGCTCACCAGGGAGTCCACCAATGAGGGGGATGAGGGTGACGACATCTCGGACCGGGCCCGTCGGAGGTTCGTCGAGCGCGGTGCGATGGCCTGGCGGCGGATGCTGGACCACACCCGCGGCGGTCCGCAGGTGCGCGACCTGCCGATGGCGCTCGTGGCCCAGGGGCTCGCGATGCTGTGGGACCGGGGCTTCCGGGACGCGCTGATCGCGTGGGTCGCTCCCGGTCAGCTCGGCCCGGGGATGCTGCCGGGCGATGTGGTGGCGGCGTTCGTGCGGCACCTGCCGCTGTCGCGGATGGGCGACCTGCGGCGGTTGGACCGGCTGGTTGAGGTGTGCTCCCTGGTGCCCGACGACGCGGCCGCGCCGGTGCTGACGGTGACCGCGCAGAGCGCCTGGACGATGAACAGCGGGACGCTCGCCAACCTGGCGATCGACCGGGCTCTGGAGTGCGAGCCGGACTACTACCTGGCCCGGCTCACCGAGCAGCTTCTGGTGCACGGCGTCCGCCCTCCGCGTGGCCCGTTCGCCCCGGCGGCCTGAGCGCTGCCCCTCTGTGTTCAGTGCTCCAGCCGCCAGGTCGCAGAGGGGCGGGGGTCACGCGGGATGTTGCCTGTCCGTCGCGCACCTCGTGCGTGTAACCTCCTCAGGGAGATAGCTGCACCCCGACAGAGAGGGACCATGATGTCGATCGTCGTTGGCTACGTGCCGACCAAGGAGGGCCGGGCAGCGCTGCGCAGGGCCGCCCAGGAGGCGTCGCTGCGACACCTCAAGCTGATCGTGGTGAATTCGCACCGCGGCGGCCGTGACTTCGACGCCCGCGAGGCGCAGCGCTTCGAGAACGAGCTGTCCCGGGTGCAGAGCCAGCTGGACGCTGACGGCATCGAGCACGAGGTGCGGGCCCTGGTCCGCGGCAACGAGCCGAGCGAGGACCTGATCGCGGTCGCGCAGGAGAGCGGTGCCGAGTTCATCGTCATCGGCCTGCGCCGTCGCACGCCGGTCGGCAAGCTGATCCTGGGCTCCAACGCGCAGCGCATCCTGCTCGACGCCTCCTGCCCGGTGCTCGCGGTGAAGGCCGACGACTCCGAGGACCCTGAGGACTGAGAGCATCGCGGGGAGTCAGTCTCCGTGACAACGATCGACCCGGGTGCGCTGCTGCGTGCCCGGGTCGCTATGTTGGAAGACCACTGGTCAGGACCCTGCGACGGAGGCCGGGAACATCGCGGGCGGCGGCTTGGTTTTATAATGTCCACAGGCGCATCTCCGCAACGCAGGTGGATCGCCTGGATTGCCAACACTCCAATCGTCCTGGGTGCTCAGTCGTGCCCGGCGCACTTCCTCCCGAGTCCGCCCCTCCGAGCACCCCAGAAAGTAGCTGGTGCAACCCGTGACCGCCAAGAAGGCCGCCTCCGCTCCCGAGACCGTTGACCTGCCGGCAGAGTTCAGCAAGCCCGAGCTTGAGACCCTCTTCAAGCGTGGCAAGCAGTCCGGCGAGGTGACGCTCTCGGAGGTCCGTGAGGCACTGACGTCCGCGCAGCTGCCCAACAAGAAGTCGCAGACCAAGGTGCTCAAGGTCCTGCACGACAACGCCATCGCCGTCCTCGAGGACGGGACCCAGGCCACGCCGGCCCGCCGCACGCGCAAGACTGCCGCGGCGAAGAAGACGGCTGCCACGAAGTCGACCGCCACCAAGGCCGCTACCCCCGCCGCAGAGACGGAGGCGCCGGCCACGAAGACCGCTGCCCGCAAGTCCACGGCGAAGGGGGAGGCCAAGTCCACCACCGCGACGTCGACGGCGACCAAGCGCGCGAGCACCGCGAAGTCGGCTCCCGCCAAGGCGACCGCGAAGAAGGCCGCGACCAAGGACGAGGCACCTGAGGAGACCGCTCCCAGCAAGACGGCGGCTCGCAAGACGACGCCCCGCAAGACCGCCGGCACCACGACGGCAGCGGCCAAGACGACCGCGGCTAAGACTGCGACCAAGGCCGCGGCCAAGAAGACGGCCAGCACGACCCGTGGGGCGGCGAAGGCAGCTGCCGGCACCGAGGACGCCCCTGCCAAGAAGACCACCGCGCGCAAGACCGCAGCTGCCAAGAAGGCTGCCGCAGCGCCGACCCAGGCCGCTGAGGACGCTGACGTCGAGGTCGATGAGGACGAGGACGACGAGGAGAAGGGCGAGGGCGAGATCGTCGCCACGCCCAAGCCCGCCGCAGGTTCGTCCGACTCCGACGAGGGCGGCTTCGTCCTGAGCTCGGGTGATGACGACGACGCACCTGCTCAGCAGGTCGTGACCGCAGGTGCTACCGCCGACCCGGTCAAGGACTACCTGAAGCAGATCGGCAAGGTCGCGCTGCTGAACGCCGAGCAGGAGGTCGAGCTCGCCAAGCGGATCGAGGCCGGCCTGTTCGCCGAGGAGCGCCTGAACTCCGGCGACAAGATCGACAGCAAGCTCAAGCGTGAGCTGTGGTGGATCTCGCAGGACGGCAAGAACGCCAAGAACCACCTGCTCGAGGCGAACCTGCGACTGGTCGTGTCGCTGGCCAAGCGCTACACCGGCCGCGGGATGCTCTTCCTGGACCTGATCCAGGAGGGCAACCTGGGTCTGATCCGTGCGGTCGAGAAGTTCGACTACACCAAGGGCTACAAGTTCTCGACCTACGCCACGTGGTGGATCCGCCAGGCGATCACCCGCGCGATGGCCGACCAGGCCCGCACCATCCGCATCCCGGTGCACATGGTCGAGGTCATCAACAAGCTGGCCCGCGTGCAGCGCCAGATGCTCCAGGACCTGGGCCGCGAGCCCTCCCCGGAGGAGCTGGCCGCCGAGCTGGACATGACGCCCGAGAAGGTCGTCGAGGTCCAGAAGTACGGTCGCGAGCCGATCTCGCTGCACACCCCGCTGGGCGAGGACGGCGACTCCGAGTTCGGTGACCTGATCGAGGACTCCGAGGCGGTCGTCCCGGCCGACGCGGTCTCGTTCACGCTGCTGCAGGAGCAGCTGCACTCGGTGCTCGACACCCTGTCCGAGCGCGAGGCCGGCGTGGTCTCGATGCGGTTCGGGCTGTCCGACGGGCAGCCGAAGACCTTAGACGAGATCGGCAAGGTCTACGGCGTCACGCGTGAGCGCATCCGCCAGATCGAGAGCAAGACGATGAGCAAGCTGCGTCACCCGTCGCGCTCTCAGGTGCTGCGCGACTACCTGGACTGAGCCGAGGCCCCCGACGCGGTGTGAGTGCGGCTCACGACTGACGACCCAGCCGCGCCCCACCAGACACGCGGGATCACGACCTCGGGGAGAGGTCTCCGTAGACCGAGCGGGCCTTGGTCAGCGCTGCGACATAGCCGGCCCGTTCGGCGCGGTCCTCGTCGACGTCCATGCCGACGGCGAGCGTTCCGCGCACCGCGGCCAGCGAGTCGAAACCCTTGCGATCCATCCACGCCTCGAGTCCCCGGACGAGGGTCCCGGCATACTCCGGTCCGTTCCGCAGCAGCGCTGAGGCCGTCATCACCACGTCCGCGCCGGCCAGCAGGTAGGCGGCGACGTCACTGGCGTCCTCGACGCCGGTGGTGGCAGCCAGTGAGCAGTCACCCACCCGTCCGCGCAGCAGGGCGATCCAGGTCCGGGCGAGTCTCCCCTCCTGCCGGCTCGACAGCGTCGGCGAGGGCACGACGGAGAGCGTCTCGGTGTCCACATCGGGCTGGACGAAGCGGTTGAACAGGACCAGGCCGGCGGCGCCCTCCGCGGCGATGGCCACTGCCATGGCAGCCGTCGACGAGAAGAACGGACTGAGCTTGACCGCGACCGGCACCGAGACCGCCGCCACCACGTCGCGGACGATGTCGAGATGTCGCTCCTCGACCTGAGCTCCGGTCAGCGACGCTCGGCCCGGCACCGCATACACATTGAGCTCGATGGCCGTCGCGCCCGCGGTCTCCATGGAGCGGGCGATCCCGGTCCAACCACCCGGCGTCGCACCGTTGAGACTGGCGATGACCGGCACGTCCAAGGACTGGGCTGCCCGCTCGAGCTGACGCAGGTAGGGGGCGGTGCCGCCGAAGTCGACGTCCGGCCCGCCCGGCAGGTAGGTGGTGGCCTCCCCGAAGGCGTGCTCGTGCCGCTCGGTGATCAGGAGGTCTCTCAGCTCCTCCTCCCGCACCTGCTCCTCGAAGAGCGAGGGGAGGACGACTGCGCCGACCCCGCCATCGACGGCGGCGCGCAGGGTGTCAAGGCGCGCTGTCACCGGGGACGCGGAGGCGACGACGGGGCTGCGCAGCGTGAGACCGAGGTAGGTGGTCGTCAGGTCCATGAGCGGCTCTTTCGGGCGTCGGGGGTGAACTGGCCGGCACTACGGGTCGCCATCTCCTCGTACACCGCCCACCGCCGGTCGACCGCCTCCTGGCCGAGCTCGAGGAGCCGTTCAGCCTCCGCCGGACTGGCATTCTTCAGCATCCGGTAGCGGAGCTCGCGGTAGATGTAGTCGGACAACGGGATCGAGGGGCGGGGGGAGTCCAGCTGGAACGGGTTGCCGCCGGCGTCCCGCAACACCGGGTCGTAGCGGACCAGCGGCCAGTGACCGGACCGGACCGCCCGCTGCTGCTGGTTCAGACCCTCCCTCATCTCGATGCCGTGGGCGATGCAGTGGCTGTAGGCGATGATCAACGACGGACCGTCATAGGCCTCGGCCTCGCGGAAGGCCCGCAGCGTCTGCTGCGGGTCAGCGCCCATCGCCACCCGCGCGACATACACGCTGCCGTAGGCGATCGCCTGCAGCGCCAGGTCCTTCTTCGGCACCGCCTTGCCCGCCGCGGCGAACTTGGCCACGGCACCGAGTGGGGTGGCCTTGGACGACTGACCGCCGGTGTTCGAGTACACCTCGGTGTCGAGGACGAGGACGTTCACGTTGCGTCCGCTGGCCAGGACATGGTCCAGGCCACCGGACCCGATGTCATACGCCCAGCCGTCACCACCGACGATCCAGACGCTGCGACGGATGAGGTGGTCGATGACACTGCGCAGATCCGACACGCGGGGATCGTCGACGCCCTCGATGCGCCGCTGCACCTCCTCCACGCGGGCCCGCTGGGCGGCCAGCTCGGACTCGCGCACCTGCGGCGCCTGCAGCACCGCCTCGACGAGGTCGGCACCGATCAGGTCGCGCAGCTCGCTCAGCCGGGTGCGGGCCAGACGGGTGTGCAGGTCGGCCGCGAGCTGGAGCCCCAGGCCGAACTCAGCGTTGTCCTCGAAGAGCGAGTTCGACCACGCCGGCCCACGGCCCTGACTGTTCGTCGTCCAGGGGGTGGTGGGCAGGTTGCCGCCGTAGATCGAGGAGCAGCCGGTCGCGTTGGCGACCGTGGACCGGTCACCGAAGAGCTGGGTGAGCAGCTTGAGGTATGGCGTCTCGCCGCACCCGGCGCAGGCGCCGGAGAACTCGAAGAGCGGCTCGAGGAACTGGGTGCCGCGCACGGTCCCGAAGTCGACCTTGGAGCGGTCGTTGACCGGGATCGTCTCGAAGAAGGCCACCTCGGCCGGTGCCTCGGTATGCCGTGGTGCGGCCTCGACCAGGTTGATCGCCTTGAGCAGGGAGCCCGGCACAGGGCTGACCGGGCACGCCTCGACGCACAACCCACATCCTGTGCAGTCCTCGGCATAGACCTGCAGGGTGTACCGCGTGCTCGGCAACCCCACCGCGTTGAGCGGCGCGCTCGCGAAGGACCCTGGGGCACCGTCCAGGGCCTCCTCGTCATAGAACTTGGCCCGGATCACGCTGTGCGGACAGACGAAACCACAGTTGCCGCACTGGATGCAGCTCTGCGGGTCCCACTCGGCGACGAGGTCCGAGATCCGCCGCTTCTCGTAGGCGGTGGTCCCACTGGGATAGGTGCCGTCGGCCGGGAGCGCGCTGACCGGCAGGTCGTCGCCACGGCCGCCCATCATCGCGGCGGTCACCTCCCGGACGAACTGGGGAGCGTGGTCGGGGATGAGTGGCGCGCCGTCCCGAGCGGACTGCGCCCCGGCCGTGACGTCGATCTCGGACAGGTGGGCCACCGCAGCGTCCACGGCGGCCTCGTTGCGGGCGATGATGTCCGGACCGCGACGGGCATAGGTGCTGCGGATCGCGGCCTTGATGCGCTCGATCGCCTCATCCCTGGGCAGCACGCCGGAGATGGCGAAGAAGCAGGTCTGAAGCACCGTGTTGGTCCGGCCAGGCAGTCCGGCGTCGGCGGCGACCTTGTCGGCGTTGATGGCGAACAGCCGCAGTCCCTTGTCCACGATCGCCGCCTGGACCGACCGGCTCAAGCTGGCCCAGACCTGCTCGCTCGGGGTGGTGGTGTTGAGCAGGACCACTGCCCCCGGCTCAGCGACGGCCATGACGTCGAGGGTGTCCAGCAGCCCCTCGTGGTGCACACCGACGAACTGGGCTGCCGTGACGAGATAGGGGGCAGCGATCGGGTGCGGCCCGAATCGCAGGTGGGAGATCGTGGTGCCGCCCGACTTCTTGGAGTCGTAGACGAAGTAGGCCTGGGCGTAGCGGTCCTGGCCGAGGATCTTGATGGTGTTCTTGTTGGCGCCGACCGTGCCGTCTGAGCCGATGCCGTAGAACACCGCCCGCACGGTGTCGGTGTCCTCAATGTCCAACCCGGCGTCGTAGGTGACGGAGGTACCGGAGACGTCGTCGGTGATGCCGACGGTGAACCGGCGCGGCGGGTTCCCCTGGGCCAGCGCACTGAAGACCCCGGCGACCATGCCCGGGGTGAACTCCTTGGAGGAGAGCCCGTAACGCCCGCCGACGACCCGCGGCATCGTGGGACGAGCTCCATCGGCGACCGCCTCGGCGAGCGCGGACACGACGTCGAGGTACAGCGGCTCGCCCTCCGAGCCGGGCTCCTTGGTGCGGTCGAGCACCGCGACGGAGCGGACCGACCCGGGAATCGCGGCGACGAGCTCGGCGGCGGGGAAGGGACGGTACAGCCGCACCCGCAGCACGCCGACCTTCTCCCCGGTCGACTGAAGGTGCCGCACCGTCTCGGCCGCGGTCTGCCCACCGGAGCCCATCACCACGATGACGCGGTCGGCATCTGGTGCCCCGTCATACTCGACGATGTCGTAGTGGCGGCCAGTCTGGGCGCCGAAGTCGCGCATGACCTCGGCGACGATGCCGGCAGTCGCCGTGTAGAACGGGTTGACCGTCTCGCGAGCCTGGAAGTAGACATCGGGGTTCTGCGCGGTGCCGCGGATGAAGGGACGCTCGGGGCTGAGCGAGCGCAGACGGTGCTCGCGGACCAGGCCCTCGGGGACGAGCGTGGCCAGCACCGTGTCGTCGAGAAGCTCGACCGTGTTCAGCTCGTGCGAGGTGCGGAAGCCGTCGAAGAAGTGCACGAACGGGACGCGGCTGCGCAGGGTCGCCGCGTGCGCGACGAGAGCGAGGTCGTGTGCCTCCTGGACGGATCCGGACGACAGCAGGGCGAAGCCGGTCTGCCGGACCGCCATCACGTCCTGGTGGTCACCGAAGATGGACAGCCCCTGCGCCGCAATGGACCGCGCGGCGACATGGAACACCGTCGAGGTGAGCTCACCGGCGATCTTGTACATGTTGGGGATCATCAGGAGCAGGCCCTGCGACGCGGTGAACGTGGTGGAGAGGGCACCGCCCTGCAGCGCCCCGTGCAGCGCGCCGGCAGCACCTCCCTCGCTCTGCATCTCGACCACGACGGGCACCGAGCCCCAGATGTTCGGCACGTCGTGACTGGACCACTCGTCGGCAAGCTCGGCCATCGTCGAGGACGGCGTGATGGGGTAGATGCTGCACAGCTCGCTGAGACGGTATGCGACGCGCACCGCCGCCTCGTTGCCGTCGATGGTGACCGTGGTCGGTGCCATCACCTCCGGGGGCGCCGTCGGGGGCGTGTCTTCACTGGTGGAGGTCATGGCCCAGCAGCTCCTGGCGTTGGAAGGAAGACGTTGTGCGGCAGTGGATCGGTCTCACCGATCATCTCGATGGCGTGGACCGGGCACTGCCGGTAGCAGGCGGCGCAACCGGTGCACTTGTCGTAGTCGAAGGCATAGCGGTGCCCGACACCGAGCTTGATGATCGCGTCCTCCGGGCAGGAGCCGAGGCACCCGTCGCACTCGAAGCAGTTGCCACAGGACAGGCACCGGGCGGACTCGAACTCAGCCTCCCCTGCGGAGAGCCCGGACGTGATCTCGTCGAAGGCCTTCACCCTCGAGGCCGGGTCCAGGGTCTCCTGCTCCCGCCGCGCGTGGTCGCCGAAGTACCAGAGGTTCAGCTTGCCCAGCCCGGCCTCAGGGTTCTTGGGGCCCGGCTCATAGGCGACACCACGCAGCCAGGCGTCGATGTTGCGAGCGGCCTTCTTGCCGTGTCCGACGCCGACCGTGACGGTCCGCTCGCTCGGGACCGCGTCGCCGCCGGCGAAGACCCCGGCTGCCCCGGTCATCAGCGTCGCCGGGTCGACCTGGACGACGTCCCTGTCGAACTCGATGCCCGGCATGCTCGCAAGGAACCTGGTGTCACTCTCCTGACCGAGCGCGAGTATGACGGTGTCGGCCTCGAGCGTCTCGAACTGTCCGGTCGGCTGAGGCCGGCCGTCCTCATCGAGCTCCTGGATCTCGACGGTCAGGTCACCCTCTCCCATCTCGGTGATCGTGCGCAGCCAGTTGATCCGGATGCCCTCGTCCTCGGCCTCGGTCGCCTCCTCATCATGAGCAGGCATCTGCTCGCGGGTGCGTCGGTAGACGATGACGGTGTCGTCAGCGCCGAGGCGGCGCGCGACCCGGGCGGCGTCCATCGCGGTGTTGCCACCGCCGTAGAC
>Ga0079224_100006312_pt1 | contig 15700 bp, 16 predicted proteins | sample Stecom2015_FD_80414 | JGI IMG/M metagenome (GOLD analysis project Ga0079224, IMG submission 80414) | Agricultural soil microbial communities from Utah to study Nitrogen management - Steer compost 2015 | ecosystem: Environmental > Terrestrial > Soil > Agricultural land | place: USA: Utah...
TCAAGCAGCGGGCCGAGACCGGCGACTACGGGCCCTCCGAGTCCGGGATGTTCGAGATCGGGTACCTGCAGAAGCTCATCCGGGACATCCCCAAGCCGGTCATCGCCGCGGTCAACGGCGTGGCCATCGGCGGCGGCCACGTGCTGCACGTGCTGTGCGACGTCTCGATCGCCAGCGAGACCGCGCGCTTCGGCCAGGCCGGGCCGCGGGTGGGGTCCTTCGACGCGGGGTTCGGCACGGCATACCTGGCCCGCGTCGTCGGCGAGAAGAAGGCCCGGGAGATCTGGTTCTTCTGCCGGCAGTACTCCGCCGCCGAGGCCCTGGAGATGGGGCTGGTCAACAAGGTCGTGCCGCCGGAGCAGCTCATGGACGAGGCCCGCGCCTGGGCCGCCGAGATCGCGGTGCTGTCCCCCACGGCGATCCGGTTCTGCAAGCAGTCGTTCAACGCCGACACCGACCACCAGGCCGGCTTCTCCAACATGGCGATGACCGCCCTGGACGCGTTCGCCACCTCCGCGGAGGGCATGGAGGGCGCCCGCGCGTTCGCCGAGAAGCGGCCGCCGGAGTTCGACAAGTACGTCCAGTGGCACTGAGCCGCACGGGCTGAACGACAAGGAGACGCTCGTGCACTACGGCTTCGACGAGGACCAGCAGGCCTATGCCCGCGAGATCCGCAGGTTCGCCGAGAAGGTCCTCGCCCCGCACTACCAGGCGGACGACGCCGCGGCCCGGTTCCGCCCCGAGCTGCCCGGGGAGCTGGCCCGGATGGGCCTGACCGGGCTGCGGATCCCCGAGGAGTACGGCGGGCAGGGCGCCTCCGCGGTCATCGCCGGCATCGCCGCCGAGGAGGTCGGGCGGTGCGACTTCAACGCCTCCTACGGGATCATCGTCACCGGCCTGGTCAGCGACATCATCGTCCGCAACGCCAGCCCGGAGCAGAAGGAGGCGTGGCTGCCCGGCATCGCCTCCGGCGAGACCATCCCGTGCATCTGCATCACCGAGCCCGGGCACGGCACCGACGCGGCCAACCTGCAGCTCAAGGCCGTCCCGGACGGCGACGGCGGCTGGACCCTGCACGGTGAGAAGACCTCGATCACCCTGGGCACGGTCGCCGACCGGGGCGTGGTCCTGGCCCGCACCGGCGGCTCCGGCGCCCGTGGGGTCAGCGCCTTCTGGGTCGACATGACCCACCCCACGATCACCCGGTCCGGCTTCGACGACCTCGGCGGGCGCTCGATCGGCCGCGCCTCGATCCACTTCGACGGCACCCCGGTCGGCCGGGACGCGCTCATCGGCGAGGAGGGCGGCGGCTTCGTCTCGACGATGCAGGGCTTCGACTACTCCCGGGCCATCATCGGCCTGGCCTGCCTCGGTGCCGCCCAGGCCTCCCTGGAGGAGGCGCTCCAGTGGGCCCGCGACCGGAAGACCTTCGGCAAGCCGATCGGCTCCTTCCAGGGCGTGTCGTTCCCGCTGGCCGAGGCGGCCACCCACATGCTCGGCGCCCGGCACGTCTGCTACGAGGCGCTGTGGCGCAAGGACGAGGGCCTGGAGCACAGCAGCGAGGCCGCGATGGCCAAGTTCTGGGCGCCCAAGCTCGCCGCCGAGGTCATCCACCGGTGCCTGCTCACCGTCGGCCACGTCGCCTACTCCACCGAGAGCCCGATCGGGCAGCGGCTGCGCGACGTCATCGGCCTGGAGATCGGCGACGGCACCGAGCAGGTCAGCAAGCTCGTCATCTCCCGGCACCTGCTGGGCCGGGAGTTCGCCCCGTGACCCCCGACACCGCACCGAAAGGCACCCGCATGGGCAGGCTCGAGAACAAGATCGCGATCGTCACCGGCGCCGGCCGCGGCATCGGCAAGGGCATCGCCACCAAGCTGGCGGCCGAGGGCGCCCACGTCGTGGTCTCCGACATCGACGGCGACACCGCCGGGGCCACCGCCGAGGAGCTGGGCGGCACCCCGGTCGTCGCCGACGTCGCCTCCCTGGACTCGGTGCGCGCCATGACCGAGCAGGTCATCGCCGCCCATGGTCGGGTCGACGTCCTCGTCAACAACGCCGGCTGGGACCTGGCCGGCCCGTTCCTGGAGTCCGACCCCGCGGTCTGGGACAAGATCGTGAGGATCAACCTCTACGGCGTCCTCAACACCACGTACACCGTGGTGCCGCACATGGTCGAGGCCGGCTCCGGCGCCGTGGTCAACGTCTCCTCCGACGCCGGCCGCGTCGGCTCCTCCGGCGAGGCGGTCTACTCCGCCGCGAAGGGCGGCATCATCGCGTTCACCAAGACCATGGCCCGGGAGACCGCCCGCGCCGGCATCCGGGTCAACGCGGTGTGCCCCGGGCCGACCGACACCGCGCTGTTCGCCTCCATCGGCGGGGACAACCCCAAGCTGCGCGAGGCGCTGACCAAGGCGATCCCGATGCGCCGCCTCGGCCGCCCCGAGGACCTGGCCAACGCGGTCGCCTTCCTGGCCTCCGACGAGGCCGCGTTCATCACCGGGCAGACGCTCAGCGTCAGCGGCGGCCTCACCATGGTCTGACCATGGACACCATGACCACCGACACCAGCATCCGTCCCGCCTACCTCGTCGGCGGGGTGCGCACCCCCTTCGGCCGGTATGCCGGGGCCCTCGCCCAGGTGCGCGCCGACGACCTCGCCCGGCACGTCATCCGGCAGCTCCTCGACCGGTACCCCGCCGTGCCGCCCGAGGCGGTCTCCGAGGTGGTGCTCGGCTGCGCCAACCAGGCCGGGGAGGACAACCGCAACGTGGCGCGCATGGCCGCACTTCTCGCCGGCCTGCCGCAGACGGTGCCCGGCATCACGGTCAACCGGCTGTGCGCCTCCGGCCTCGACGCCGTCCTCCAGGGCGCCCGGGCGGTCCGCCTCGGCGAGGCCGACCTCGTCGTCGCCGGCGGCGTGGAGAGCATGTCGCGCGCCCCCTTCGTCATGCCCAAGGCCGCCACCCCGTTCAGCCGCCAGGCGGAGGTCTACGACACGACCATCGGCTGGCGCTTCGTCCACCCGGAGATGGAGCAGCGCTACGGCACCGACCCGATGCCCAGGACCGCGCAGACCGTCGCCGACCGCTACGGCATCTCCCGGGAGGACCAGGACGCCTTCGCGCTCCGCTCCCAGCAGCGCACCGCCGCGGCCCGGGCCCGTGGCCGGCTGGCCAGGGAGATCGCCCCGGTCCACGTGCCGCAGCGCAAGGGTGACCCGGTCGTCGTCGACACCGACGAGCACCCCCGCGAGACCAGCCTGGAGGCGCTCGGCCGGCTGCGGCCGCTGTTCGAGAACGGCTCGGTGACCGCCGGCAACTCCTCCGGCGTCAACGACGGCGCCGCCGCGGTGCTGCTGGCCTCGGAGGCCGCGGTCGAACGCTACGGCCTCGAGCCGCTGGCCCGGGTCGTCACCGGCACCTCGACCGGCGTCGAGCCCGCCGTGATGGGCATCGGGCCGGTCCCCGCCACCCAGGCGCTGCTCGAGCGCACCGGGCTCACCCTGGGCGACATCGACGTCATCGAGCTCAACGAGGCGTTCGCCGCCCAGTCCCTGGCGGTGCTGCGCGGGCTCGGCCTGCCCGACGACGCCGAGCATGTCAACCCCAACGGCGGCGCGATCGCGCTCGGCCACCCGCTCGGCGCCAGCGGCGCCCGGCTCGCCCTCACCGCCGCCCTGGAGCTGGCCGAGCGGGACGCCCGCCGCGCCGTGGTCACCCTGTGCGTCGGCGTCGGCCAGGGCGTCGCCGCGCTGCTCGAACGGCCCTGACGGGCGACGAAGGAGACAGATGGACCTGGAGACGATCCTGCTGACGGTGGCGGACGGCGTCGCCGTCGCCACCCTCAACCGGCCGGAGGTCCGCAACGCGCTCAGCGCGCGGGTCCTCGACGACCTGCGGGCGGTGCTCGACCACGTCGCCGGCGAGGACGGGATCGGCGCGCTCGTGGTCACCGGCGCCGGGGAGAAGGCGTTCGCCGCCGGCGCGGACATCACCCAGGTCCTCACCTACGACATCGCCCACGGCCTCACCGCCCGGATGCAGCGCGTCTACGACGAGGTCGAGCAGCTCGACAAGCCGACGATCGCGGCGGTCAACGGCTACGCCCTCGGCGGCGGCTGCGAGCTGGCGATGGCCTGCGACATCCGGATCGCCTCCGACAACGCCCGGTTCGGCCTGCCCGAGCTGGCCCTCGGGGTGCTCCCCGGCGCCGGCGGCACCCAGCGGCTGTCCCGGCTCGTCGGGGTCGGCCGGGCGGTGGAGATGATCCTCACCGGCCGCATGGTCGGCGCCGAGGAGGCCCGCCAGATGGGGCTGGTGACCAGCGTCGTGCCGCAGGCCGACCTCCTGGCGAGCGCCCGTCATACGGCGCAGACCATCCTGGCCAAGGGACCGCTCGCGGTCCGGCTCGCCAAGACCGTCGTCCGGGCCGGCTACGACGCCGACCGGCACACCGGCCAGGTCGTCGAGCGCCTGGCCCAGTCCGTCCTCTACGCCACCGCCGACAAGACCGAGGGCGCCACGGCGTTCCTGGAGAAGCGCACCCCGCGGTTCACCGGCCGCTGAGCCCTGAAGGAGACCCCATGGACCTGGCCCTGACCGAGGAGCAGCAGAGCTTCCGCGCGCTGGCCCGCGAGTTCCTCGACCGCGAGGTCGTCCCGCACCGGACCGAGTGGGACCGGCGCGAGCAGGTCGACCTGGCGATCGTGCCCAAGCTCGGCGAGCTGGGCTTCTTCGGGCTGACCATCCCCGAGGAGTACGGCGGCCTGGGCGGGGACTACATCACCTACTGCCTCGGCATGGAGGAGCTCGGCCGGGCCGACTCCTCGGTGCGCGGCATCGTCTCGGTGTCCATGGGCCTGGTCGGCAAGGTGATCCTCAGCCACGGCACCGAGGAGCAGAAGCAGGAGTGGCTGCCCCGGATCGCCACCGGCGAGGCGCTGGCCTGCTTCGGGCTCACCGAGCCGGACACCGGCTCCGACGCCGGCAACCTGCGCACCCGCGCGGTCCGCGACGGGGACGACTGGCTGCTCACCGGGCAGAAGATCTTCATCACCAACGGCACCTGGGCCGACCTGTGCCTGGTCTTCGCCCGCACCGGCGGCCCGGGGCCGAAGGGGGTCAGCGCCTTTCTCGTCCCGACCGACTCCCCCGGCTTCGAGCGGCGCGAGATCAAGGGCAAGCTCGGGCTGCGCGGCCAGGCCACCGCCGAGCTCTACCTCACCGACGTGCGGGTGCCGGCGAGCGCGATGCTCGGCGAGGAGGGCCAGGGCTTCTCCATCGCGATGCACTCCCTCGACAAGGGGCGCGTCTCGGTGGCGGCGGGGTGCACCGGGATCATCCAGGGCTGCCTGGAGGCGGCGGTGGAGTACACCACCCAGCGCAGGCAGTTCGGCAAGCCGCTGGCGGCGTTCCAGCTGGTGCAGGACATGATCGCCGACATGTCCGTCGACGCCGACGCCGCGCGGCTGCTGACCTGGCGCGCGGCCGACCTCATCGAGCGCGGCGAGCCGTTCGGCACCGCGGCGTCCAAGGCCAAGTACTTCGCCTCCGAGGCGGCGATCCGCGCGGCCAACGCGGCCATCCAGTGCTTCGGCGGCTACGGCTACGTCGACGAGTACCCGGTGCAGAAGTACCTGCGCGACGCCCGGGTCATGGCGCTGTACGAGGGCACCACCCAGATCCAGAAGCTGCTCATCGGGCGCGCCGAGACCGGCGTCAACGCGTTCGTCTGACGGGGGCCGGTATGACGCGGAGCCCGGGCCGCTCGCTGCGGGTGCTGGAGCCGGGTGGTCGCCCGGAGTGGGTCGAGGGGCCGCTGGACCCGGACACCTCACCCGGCTCGGTGCTGGTGCGGGTCGGGCACTCCTCGCTCAACTACAAGGACGCGCTCGCCGCCACCGGCCGCGCCCCGGTGCTGCGGCGGCACCCGCTGACGCTCGGGATCGACGCGGCCGGGGTGGTCGTGGAGTCGGGCGACCCGGCGGTGCCGCCGGGGACCCGGGTGGTCGTCACCGGTTTCGGGATGTCGGAGGACCACGACGGCGGGTGGGCGGACTGGCTGCGGGTGCCCGCGGACTGGGTCGTCCCGGTCCCCGAGGGCCTGACCGGGGAGGAGGCGATGGCCCTCGGCACGGCCGGGCTCACCGCGCCCCTGGCGATCCACCGGCTCGCGGAGCACGGGCTGCGCCCCGGCGACGGGCCCGTCGCGGTCACCGGTGCCAGCGGCGGCTCGGGGATGCTCGCCGTGGCCATGCTGGCCGGCTCGGCCACGAGGTCGTCGCCCTCACCGGGCGGCCGGGGAGCCGCGACCTGCTGCTCGGCCTCGGCGCCTCGGCGGTCGAGGGCCGGCCGGACACGAACCGGCTCCGGCCGATGGCCAGCGCCCGGTGGGCCGGCGCGGTCGACTGCGTGGGCGGGGCGCCGCTGGCCTGGCTGCTGTCCACCACCAGGCCGGGTGGGAGCGTCGCCACGTTCGGCAACGCCGCCGGCAACGACCTGCCGGCCAGCGTGCTCCCCTTCATCCTGCGCGCCGTCAACCTGCTGGGTGTCAACACCGGCTGGTTCGACCCAGGCCTGCGCCGCCGCCTCTGGCAGCGGATGGCGACCGACCTGCGCCCGGCCGACCTCGCCGCCGTCTACCGGACCGAGCCGCTCACCGCGGTGACGACGCTCGTCGAGGACCTCCTCGACGGCCGGGTCACCGGGCGGGTCGTGCTGGCCGTGTGACGCGCGCCGGCCCCGGCGCGAGACGATGACGCCATGAGCGACGACGCCCTGCTGGTCGAGCGGCACGACCACTTCGAGACCTGGACCCTCAACCGGCCCGACGAGCGCAACCCGATCAGCGACGACGAGGTGGTGACCGCGCTGGTGGCGGCGCTGGACCGGGTCGAGCGCGACCACGACGTGCGGGCCGTCGTCCTCACCGGCGCCGGCTCCGCCTTCTCCGCCGGCGGGAACGTCAAGAAGATGGCCGACCGGTCGGGGATCTTCGGCGGCCTGCCGCACCAGGTCCGTGAGGGCTACCGGCACGGCATCCAGCAGATCCCGCTGGCCTTCGCCCGGTGCGACGTGCCGGTCGTGGCCGCGGTCAACGGACCGGCGGTCGGCGCCGGGTGCGACCTGGCGCTGATGTGCGACCTGCGGGTGGCCGCCGAGTCGGCCTGGTTCGCCGAGTCGTTCGTCAAGCTCGGCATCATCCCCGGCGACGGCGGCGCCTGGCTGCTCCCGCGCGTCGTCGGGCCGGCCCGTGCGGCGGAGATGGCGCTCACCGGCGACCGGGTCGACGCCCACACCGCGCTGTCCTGGGGGCTGGTCAACCAGGTGGTCCCCGACGACCGACTCCTCGAGGCGGCCACCGCGCTGGCCCGGCGGGTCGCGGCGAACCCGCCCCACGCCATACGGATGGGCAAGCGGCTGCTGCGGGAGTCGGGCCACCAGACCCTCGCCGGCCACCTGGAGATGTCCGCGGCGATGCAGGCGCTGGCCCACCACGCCCCCGACCACGCCGAGGCGATCAGCGCCTTCGTGGACCGTCGGGAGCCGCGGTACACCGGCGAGTGAGGCCTCCGCCGCGGGGCGACCCCGCGCCGATATCCTGAGGCGTCCCTGGGTCCCGGCGGGGAGGTGCGGCCATGCCTGACTCCTGGATCAACGCCCTGCCCGGCGCGACCCCCGGCGCCCGGATCACCACCCCGCCCGCCGACGGGTGGGACGAGGTGGCCTCCTCGCTGACCTGGGCCCAGCCCTACGACCGGCTCTGGGAGCCCGGGCGTCGCAGCGGCCGCTGGTTCGTCGGCGGCGAGCTCAACCTCTCGGTCAACTGCCTCGACCGTCACCTGCCCCGCCACGCGGAGCGGGTCGCCGTGCACTGGGAGGGCGAGCCGGGCGACCGGCGCTCCCTCACCTACCGGGAGCTGCACGAGGAGGTCGAGCAGCTGACCCGGGCGCTGCGCGGCATGGGGGTGGGCCCCGGCGACCGGGTCGGGCTGCACCTGGGCTGGCTGCCGGAGACCGTCGTGGCGATGCTGGCCTGCGCCCGGGTCGGCGCGGTGCACACGATCCTCCCGGCGCCGCTGCCGGTCGAGCCGCTGGCCGACCGGCTGGAGTCCCTGGACCTCACCGTGCTGTTCACCCAGGACGGCGCCTGGCGGCACGGGACCGTGCTGCCGCTCAAGGCCCGGGCGGACGAGGCGCTGCTCGCGGCCGGGTCGGTGGAGCACACCATCGTGGTGCGCCGCACCGGCATGGACGTGGCCTGGTTCGAGGGCGACCGCTGGTACCACGACCTCGTCGCCACCACCCGGCCGGGCAAGAACACCCCCGGCGGCGAGGCGGTGACCCTCCCGGCCGACCACCCGGTGGCGACGGTGCCCCTCGCCACACGCGGCGGCCGCCCGGTCTCGATCGTCCACGGCGCGGGGACGATGCTGGTCAGCGCCCTGGCGGTGCACCGCCAGCTGCGCACCGGCGGGGTGTTCTGGTGCGCCGGCGACATCGCCTGGGCGGTGACCCAGTTCCACGGCATCTACGGCCCGCTCGCCCACGGCGACACCGCGGTGATGTACGAGGGCACCCTGGACGTGCCCACCCACCGGCGGGCCTGGGAGATCATCGCCCGGTACGGCGTCGAGACGATGCTCACCACCCCGTCCGTGGTCCGGACGGTACGCGGCTGGGCGCGGGAGATGCCGGAGGTGTCGGCGATCCCGTCGCTGCGCCGGGTGGTCACCGCCGGGGAGCCGGTGGAGCCGGAGCTGGCCGACTGGCTGGTGGACGCGATGGGTGCGGTGAACCTTGAGGTCGGCGACGCGTGGGGGCAGCTGGAGCTGGGCGGCATCGTCCGGGTCACCGGGCTGCCGCCGTCCGCTCCACCGGTGCCGGACTGCGGGCTCGACATCGTCGACCACGACGGCAAGCCGGTCCCGGACGGCGTGGTCGGCGAGGTGGTGTTGCGCAAGCCGCTGCCGGGCACGATGGTCGCCGTCGAGGGTGACCAGGCCGCCGTCGCCGAGTCGCACTGGAGCCGCTACCCCGGCGCCTACGCGACCGGCGACCTCGCCGAGCGGCGTCCCGACGGGACGGTGGTGTTCCTGGGCCGCACCGACGACGTGGTGTCCGTCTCGGGGCAGCTGGTCTCGCTGCGCGAGGTGCGCGAGGTGCTGGCCGACCACCCGTACGTCGCGGCCGCCGAGGTGACCTGGCGCAAGGACCCCGAGCTGGGGCGGTCCCTCGTGGCGGCGGTCGTCCTGTCCGACGAGGTCCCGGCCGGGCTCGACCTGGACGCCGTCGGAGTTGAGCTGATGGACACCGTGCGCGAGGTGATGGGCGGGCTGGCCCGGCCCCGGGCGGTGCTGGTCGTCGACCGGTTCGGCGACGAGCTGGGCCGCACCCAGCGGGCCCAGGCATTCGCCTCGCTGGCCACGTCCGACCGGCAGGGCGGCCCGCGCCGGATCACCTGGTCGCAGGTGCTGGCGGCCGCCGGCTACCAGGCCTGAGCGGCCGTCCACCCGGCCACCCGGCCCACCCGGCCCGCGGGCCGCACCGCGCACGTGCGCCGCCCAGCCCGCCCCCCTGCGCACGTGCGCGGTTCGGCACGCGGTTTTCGCGATCCGGGCATGCGCATCTGCTCACGTGCGCGGTTCCGGTCGCGCTGGGGGTCGGGGCTGGGACCGTGGGGGGAGGTGGGACCGGGGGTGGGCTGGGACGGGGGGTGGTCTGGGACGAGAGGCGGGGCCGCTAGACGGTATGTGGCGACCCGGTCGCCACATACCGTCTAGCGCGGGTGGGGTTGCTCCTGCCCGAGGTCGTCCGAAAGTCGCTCCGACCTGCGGGATCGGCCGGCGGGTGTCACCCTGTCGCCATGGCGTTGCGCATCAGTGAGCTGGTCCTGGACTGCCGCGACCCTGTCCGGCTGGCCCGGTTCTGGTGCGAGGCACTCGAGTTCGTGGTGGTGGGACGGGAACCGGACGGGTCCCTGGAGATCGGCCCGACGACGGGGTTCGGCGGACCGCAGCCGACCATCATCCTGTCCCCCACCGACCGGCAGCCTCCGGAGCGCGGGCTGCTCCACTTCGACGTCAGCCCGGTGGAGTCCACCATGGAGGCCGAGGTCGAGCGGCTCCTGGCCCTGGGCGCACAGCACGCCGACGTCGGCCAGACCGGCCAGGAGGACTGGGTCGTCATGCAGGACCCGGAGGGCAACGTCTTCTGCGTCCTCCAGCGCAGCCTCGGTGTCCTTCCGCGCGCCCGCTGACCTGGGCCACCGCCAGGGCACGGTCCCCTGACCGGCCCTGACCCGGTCAGGGCTGGCGCAGCCCCAGACCGACCTCGTCGGCCATGATCGTCAGCGTCGCGGCGTCGATGGAGTAGGTCAGCGACTCCGCCGACAGCACCTGGACCACGTGGGCCTCGAGCTCTCCGGGTGCCCCGTCGCAGAACTTCCGGGTCATCGCGACCGGCCCGATCTGGAGGGTGTCGCCCTCGACGACCCAGGTGCCCCGGCCCCTGTTGCAGCCGCCGTCGACGAGCAGCGTGCCGTCCTCCTCGAAGGTCAGCGAGGCCGTGGCCCCGGCGGGCACGGACGAGACGGCGTCACCGGAGAGGTACAGCGACTCGACCTGCCACGTGGCCCCGGCCAGGGCGCGGTCCGGTTCGGCGACCTCGCGGTCCAGCAGCCGCAGCACCGTGTCGCCGGAGGTGAGGACGAGCTCGTCGTCGCTGAGCTGGACGGTCGGGCCCGTCTCGAGGAACCCCAGCAGCCACTGGTCCTGCTCGTGCAGCGCCTCGTCGCAACCCATCTCGGTCATGCCGCCGCCCCCGAAGGCGAGGGTGTCCCCGTCGAGCCGCCAGGTCCCCAGGATCGTGTTGCAGCCGGCCCGGGCGCTGAGGTTGCCGTCGCCGCCGAACGTCAGCCGGATGTCGGTCCCCTCGACCAGGGGCCGGGGGCTGCCGCCCTCCTCCACCGACGTCGAGACGAAGGCCCGGTCGTCGAGCGACCCGCCACCGTCAGCCACCACACCCTCCGATCTGCCGCACGCGGCGAGGAGCAGCACACACCCGACGAGCAGCAGCCTCCGCATGGTGGAAGGACGCACGGGGCCGCCCCGTCGTTCCCGCGCCGGCACGCCGCTCAGATGCTGCCGGTGATGAGGGGCTCACCCTCGCGCTCCGGCTGGGCCGACGGTCCGGTCTTGAGGTTGCGCTGGTCCTTGACCCACAGACCGACCAGACCCCGGAAGTGGGCGAGGAACTGGTCGTGCTCGTGCGGCGGGTAGGTGGCCCGGACCGTGTCGACGAGGATCTGGTCGAACCGGTCGGAGTCGACCCACTCCAGGACCGCCTCCGGCAGGTGCGCCAGGTGCTTCTGGCAGAACTCCAGGTAGCGCTCGGTCTCGAAGTACTCGTCGGCGAGCGCCCGGTAGGCCCGCATCTTCTCCAGGTAGTCCCGGTCGGGGTCGTCGGCGATCTCGAAGTAGCGCCGCATCTTCAGGTCGAGGACCGGCCTCCGGCCGGTGACCAGGCAGAACGTCGACCACCGCACGAGGGCGGTGATCGCCCACGGGAAGTAGTAGTGCAGCGAGGTGACCGCGACGTCGGGGCAGGCGTTCGCGTAGTCGATCGGGTGGACCTCGTCCCCGGCCACCAGCATCTCCGCGGAGTTGAACTCCCAGCCGAAGAAGGCGTTGACGACCTTGCTCACCGTCTGCGCCTCCCAGCCCGCCTGCGGGGAGAGGAAGTCGTAGGAGACGGCGTACCGGTTGTGCATCGGCTGCTCCGGGCGGAAGTCCATGACCATGGTCTCCGGCCCGATGGACAGGGCCCGGGCGAACTTGTCGTAGTCGACCGTCGCCTGCAGGTGCATGAGCATCTCGCCCGACTCGTCGTAGGAGCGGTGCAGCCCCTCCCGGTCCTCGATCCGGGAGACCCCGCGCCAGCCGCCGCCGTCGAACGGCTTCATGTACAGCGGGTAGCCCAGGTCCTCGGCGATCGCATCGAGGTCGAACGGCTCGTTGTACTTGGCCGAGGTGTAGGCCCAGCGGACGTTGTCGACCGGGTTCTTGTAGGGCACCAGCACCGTGCGGGGCACCTTCATGCCGAGGCGCATCATCGCGCAGTAGGCGCTGTGCTTCTCCATCGACTGGAAGGTGAACGGGCTGTTGAGCAGGTAGGTGTCGTTGACCAGCGCCGCTTTCTTGAGCCACTCGCGCGGGTGGTAGTACCAGTGCGCCAGGCGGTCGATGACCAGCTGGTGCCGCACCGGGTCGGTGAGCTCGAAGGGCGCGATCCGCAGCCGCTCCGAGCGCAGCTCGTACGCGGTGCCGTCCACCGTGATCGGGCCGACCAGCCCCAGGATGTCCTCGAACGCCTGGGGCCAGTCCTCCTCCGTGCCGAGCAGGAGACCGATCAGCAGGGTCTTCGAGGAGGCTGCCATGTCGAGAACCTACCGCGATCCCCCGCCCGGCGGCAGGACGAGCGGACCCCCTGCCGCGCCGCGCCTCAGCAGAAGCGGGGCAGGTGGTGGGCGATCTGCTTGCGCCACCACGGCCAGTCGTGCATCGAGTCGTAGCCCCACACGTCCAGCTCGTGCGGGATGCCCTTCTCGGCGAGCACGGCCGCCAGCTTGCGGGCCCCGGGGAGGGACTGGGTGGGGTGCACCTCGAACGCGCCCTGGCCGACGACGAGGAGGATCTGCACGTTCCGCCGGACCCAGTCCAGGTGGTGGCCGTGCATGTTGTGGACGTAGGCGATCGGGTTGTTGAAGTAGGTCGCCTCGCCGAGCTCGCCCCAGCCCCGCCACTGCGGCGGCTCGTAGTTGCCGGACAGGGCGACGGCCACCTTGAACACGTCGGGTCGCTTGAGCGCGAAGTTCACCGCGTGGTACCCGCCCATGCTGCAGCCGGTGGTGACGATGCCCTGGTGCCCCGGGGAGTCGTGGTCGATGGCCGGCACGACGTGGTTGAGGATCCAGTTCTCGTATGCCGTGTGGCGCCGGGCGCGCTCCTCGGTCGGCAGCGAGTACTGGGACCAGCTCTGGTGGTCGAAGGAGTCGACGCAGTAGAGCTTGACCCGGCCCGCCTCGATGAGGTCGCTCACCGCGTCGACCATGCCGTTGTTCTCGTAGTCCCAGGCACGGCCGGCCTCGGAGGGGAAGACGAGGACCGGCCGGCCGAAGTGGCCGTAGCGGATGACGCTGCCGGGCCGGTCGAGGCCGTCGGCGTAGATCTCCTCCTGCACCCGCTCCATGCTCGCCTCCTGTCTGCCTGCGCTCGCCAGCGTGCCACAGAACCCGGCCCGGTGGCGCGGTCAGCAGGCCGGCTCAGGGCTCGCCGGCGAGCGAGTCGAGCCAGTCGCCCCAGAAGTCCTTCCACACCGTGACGGACGCGGCGGTCGGCAGCTTCTCGTGGGTGACGACGAGCCGGGTCCGTGCCCCGCTGGGCTCGAAGGAGAACAGGACGCTGCCCAGCGGGTCGCCCCCGGCATCGTCCAGCCGCACCCGGAGCGCCTTCGCCGTCGGCCTGGACCGCAGCGTGGCGACCATGCCGGGGAACAGCTCCCGGCGGCTCTCGTCGTCGAGGACCAGCTCCCGCAGCTCCTCGACGGAGGCGTCGAGCGCCTTGGACCGGTTCGCGGTGAACGTGCCGTCCGGCATCTGCCCGGGCAGGCGCAGGCCGGTGATGCGCTCGTAGCCGACGGTGACGGTCTGCGCCCACCACCCGCCGAGGCCGTGCTCCTGCACCAGCCACCGGGCGATCGCCGCGTGGCCGGCGTCGCGGCCCGGGCCGGCGTCGACGAGCGCGACCCACTCGTCCCAGCCGCGGCCGGTGTTCCTGCGGATCGTCTCGTCGGAGGTGTCGGGCTCGGACACCCAGCCCCGGCTGTCGGTGCTCGGCTCGGCCCTGGCGAGGAGGGCACGACGGGCGGCGCTGTAGCGCTCGCCGGTCTTGGCCATGCGTGCGCGGATCCGGCGCTTGAACGACTCCTGTGTGGTCATCGGTACTCCCGTGGTCTGGCGCACGGTCCGCGGCTCGCGCCCGTCGGTCCGTGCGCAGGGCACGGTCGTCCGGTTCCCGCGTCGAGCACCCGAGGTCCCCTTTGCCTCCGCCACCCGGGGGTGGTGGGCCGGCAGCGCGAGTGCCGGCGAGGAGGTGAGGCGGGACGCGCCGCCCACCTGCTCAGACTACCCCGCCGGGGCGTTCTCGTCGCAGGTCCGCTCGGGATGGCGGGCCGAGGACCTTACCATCCGACCCGGCCGTCGACGGACTCGCGGATGAGGTCGGCGTGTCCGTTGTGCTGGGCGTACTCCTCGATCATGTGCACCAGCACGAAGCGCAGGCTGACGTGGCCGCCTCGGGGGTGCGGGCGGACGGCGAGGGTGTCCAGCCCCTCGGGCCCGCGCAGCGCCTCGTCGACGATCGCGCGGCTCTCGGCGATCGAGGCGTCATACAGCGCCAGCAGCTCCTCGGGGGTGTCCAGGTGCGCGGTGTGCCACTCCCAGTCCACGTCGGCGTCCCAGTCGACGGTGTCGAAGGGTGGGATGAGCGACCGCCCGGCGAAGTCCTCGGAGAACCAGCCGGACTCGACCACGGCGAGGTGCTTGAGCAGCCCGCCCAGGGTCATCGTCGACGGCGGCAGCGAGGTGCCCAGCTGCTCGGCCGTGAGGTCCTCGCACTTGCGCCGCAACTGCCGCCGGTGGGCGTCGAGGAACGACAGGAGCGTGCTCACCTCGTCCCCGGCCACGGGGCGCTGTGGTGCGTCCTCAGCCATCGTCCCTCCTCGCGCCGATCTCCTCGAAGATCAACCAGGTCCGGGTCGCCTTCACCCCCGGGATCGCCTGGATCTCCTCGAGCACCAGGTCCCGCAGCTCGTGGTTGTCCCGGGCACGCACCTGCACGATCGCGTCGAACTCCGCCCCCACGAGGGCGACCCGCTCCACGGCCGGGAGCCGCCGGAGCGCCTCGGCCACCGAGCGCCAGGTGTTCTGCTCGATCGACACGGACACGTAGGCGGAGGTGCCGAGCCCGATCCGCTCGGGCACCACCTGGACGGTGTACCCGGTGATGACGCCCTCCTCCTCGAGCCGCTGCAGACGGGCGTAGGCGGCGGCCCGGGAGATGTGCACCCGCGCCGCCAGGGACCGCACGGACATGCGGCCGTCCTCCTGGAGGGCCTCGATGATCGCCAGGTCGGTGTCGTCGACGACATATCGTCCAGCCACCCTCGCCCGGGACGGCGCTGCGTTGGACGTTTGGCTCGGTGACATGGCCCGAGTATGCCGGATGTCCAGTAGTTGCCCCGGATGTTGAGGGTGCCGTCCAGGCTCGGGGACGATAGGGGCCATCCCGTGCCGCGCTAGGAGAGGTCGACGATGACAGACGTGCAGGACCTGCTGCCCTGCCCCGAGCCGGTCCGGTTCCTGGACGAGACAGGGACCGCGGTACAGCCCAGCGAGCAGGCCGCCGCCCGCGGCTATGCGATGCCGGAGACCGAGGCCCTGGTCGAGGTCTACAACGCCATGGTGCTCGGCCGGCGCTTCGACGCCCAGGCCACCGCGCTCACCAAGCAGGGCCGCCTGGCGGTGTACCCCTCGAGCCGCGGTCCGGACGCGTGCCAGGTCGCCCCGGTCCTGGCGCCGCGGGAGGACGCCTGGTGCTTCCCCACCTACCCCCACTCGATTGCCCGCCTCACCCGTCGCA
>Ga0079224_100006316_pt1 | contig 15696 bp, 11 predicted proteins | sample Stecom2015_FD_80414 | JGI IMG/M metagenome (GOLD analysis project Ga0079224, IMG submission 80414) | Agricultural soil microbial communities from Utah to study Nitrogen management - Steer compost 2015 | ecosystem: Environmental > Terrestrial > Soil > Agricultural land | place: USA: Utah...
GATGGCGCGATCGTGCCGGCGTGCGCCCAGACGTGCCCGGCCGATGCGATCGTCTTCGGCAACATCAAGGACCCCAACTCGCGGGTGGCGCAGATCGCCGCTTCCGGGCGCGGCTACCGGGTCCTGGGTGAACTGAACACCCAGTCCGCGATCGTTTACCTGAAGAAAGTCCTCACGGAAGCAGCGGAGGCCTAGGCGACCATGGCGACTGCGGTTCGTTCTGAAACGCACCCGGAGGTCTCCTCCTACGGGGAGGTGAACCGGGATATTCTGAAGCTCCTGGGCCGGCCCGGCCGCGGCTACTTCATCCTGCTGGCCGTGGTGATCTCGCTCGTCGGGCTGGGCGGCTTCGCCTGGGCGACGCAGGTCTATCTCGGCATCGGGATGTCGGGGCTGCGCAACCCAGTCGGCTGGGGCTCCTACATTGCGACCTTCGTCTTCTGGGTCGGGATCGCGCACTCCGGCACGCTGATCTCGGCGATCCTGCTCCTCTTCCGGGCGCACTGGCGTCAGTCGATCTATCGAGCGGCCGAGGCGATGACGGTCTTCGCGGTCATGACCGCCGGGCTCTTCCCGATCATCCACCTGGGCCGCCCGTGGATCTTCTACTATCTGCTCCCGTACCCGAACCAGCGGCAGATCTGGCCGAACTTCCGGTCGCCGCTCCTCTGGGACGTCTTCGCGGTCGGGACGTACTTCACGGTGAGCGCGACGTTCTTCCTGATCGGGATGATCCCGGACATCGCCGCGGCGCGCGACGCGACGACGGTCCCGTGGAGGAAGCGGCTCTACACGATCCTCTCCTTCGGGTGGAGGGGCACGAACCGCGAGTGGAAGCACTACACCCGGGCGTACCTCTACCTGGCCGCGCTCGCGACGCCGCTCGTCGTCTCGGTCCACTCCGTCGTCTCCTGGGACTTCGCGGTCTCGATCGTACCGGGGTGGCACTCGACGATCTTCGCGCCCTACTTCGTGGCGGGCGCGATCTTCAGTGGACTCGCGATGGTGATCACGATCGTGATCCCGCTCCGCAAGATCTTCGGCCTCGAGGCGTACTTCACGGAGAAGCACTTCGACTCGATGGCGAAGATGATCCTGCTGACGGCGATGATCGTGACGTACGCGTACGTCGCGGAGATCTTCCTGACGTGGTACAGCCAGGAGCCGTCGCACACGTGGGGCCAGTACATCTACGGCGGGCTCCAGGGCCGCTTCTGGTGGGCGGTCGGGATCATGCTGCTCTGTAACTCGGTCATCCCGAACCTCCTCTGGTTCAAGCGGATCCGGACCAGCATCCCGGCGTTGTTCGTGATCACGATCTTCATCAACATCGGGATGTGGTTCGAGCGGTTCGTCTTCATCGTCGTCAGCCTGGCGCAGGAGTACGTGCCCTGGCAGTGGTCGGGGTACACGCCGTCGTGGGTCGAGCTCGCGATCCTGGTCGGAAGCTTCGGGTGGTTCTTCATGTTCTTCCTGATCTTCCTGCGCGTGCTGCCCGGCGTGTCGATCGCGGAGCTGAAGGAAGTGCTGCCGCCGCCGCTCCGGTCCCGTTCGAGGCGGGCCCGGGCGACGGGTGGAACGGAGGCGTAGAGGGATGAGAGACCTGAGCAAAGCGGGCTATCTCGGGATCTTCTCCGAGCTGGACGCGACGGTCGCGGCGATCGAGGGGCTGCGCAAGGCGAAGTTCAAGGAGCTGGTCACTTTCTCGCCGCTCCCGCGCCATGAGCTGGAGGATGCGCTCGATGAGCCGCAGAGTCCGGTCCGGATGTTCACCCTGGTGGGCGGTCTGACGGGGACGGCGACGGGTTTCGCGCTGCCGATCTGGACGTCGCTCGACTGGCCGCTCATGACGGGCGGCAAGCCGATCATTTCGACGCCGGCCTTCGTCGTGATCGCGTTCGAGCTGACGATCCTGTTCGGCGCGCTCTCGACGGTGGTCGGGCTGTTGATCAATGCCCGGCTCCCCAGGACGCGTCCGACGATCGTCTATGATCCGTCGTTCTCGGCGGACCGGTTCGGTGTCTTCGTGGTTCCGCCCGCGGGGCGCGAGGCGGAGGCGAAGCGGATCCTGGAGGAGAGTGGGGCGGTCGAGGTCCGTGAGCAGGCGGAGGAGGTACCCAGTGGCAAAGCGTGATCGCGCGATCGGCCGCCGTGTCGGGCGTGCTGCGGCCGTGGCCGCGCTGGCGTTGAGCGCCGGTGCGTGCACGGAACTCGACAACACGCTGGCGAAGGTTCCGTTCTTCGCCTTCATGCACGAGTCTCCCGCGTTCGACCCGTATGAGATGCCGCGTCCCGCCCCGCCGAACGCGGTGCCGTTCGCGTCGCCGCTGGGCGTGGAGGACGTGCCGCCGATCGCGGGGAACACCGAGGCGGACCTGCAGGCCTTCGCCGCGCAGGTCACGAATCCGCTCCCGATGAGCGACGAGGTCCTTGCCGTCGGGCGGCAGGCGTACCAGACGCACTGCTTCGTCTGCCACGGCGCGACCGGCGCGGGCGATGGACCGGTCATCGGCCCCGGCCGGGTCCCGTTCGCGTTGAGTGTGCTGACGCCGAGGGCGCGGGAGTTCTCGGATGGGTACCTCTACGGGATCATCCGTGTGGGCCGCGGGCTCATGCCGGGCTACGGCGGACGGATCCCGCATGAGGAGCGGTGGGCTATCGTGAATTACGTCCGTTATCTGCAGCAGACGGATGGTGGCGCTGCATCGGCACCCGCCGGCGCGGCGGACGGCGCCGAGGCCGCGGCGTCGGGGAGGGAGTAGACCATGGCGCACAACACAATCGGTCCGGTCGAGATGCCGGTGCGCCGCTTCGACGGGGTGCCGCGCCAGGCCATGCTGGCGTCGCTCGTGCTGGTCGCTGTCGGTGTCATCGCGTTCATCGTCGGGGCCCTGGGCGATGCGGACCGGGTCTGGCGGGCGTACCTGTTCAACTGGCTCTATTTCGCGGGGCTCGCGCAGGGCGCGGTGATCTTCGCGGTCGCGGTCTCGCTGACCCGCGGGATCTGGTCGCGCCCGATCCGTCGCATCGCGACCGGGTTCGCCGCCTTCATCCCGGTCTCCTACATCCTCCTCTTCCCGCTCCTCCTGCAGGCGGACCGGATCTTCCCATGGGTCGGCGGGGAAGGACTGCACGGGGCGCAGGGCGCGTACCTGAACGTTCCGTTCCTGAGCGTGAGGAACATCGTGCTGCTCGGCGCGATGCTCGTGCTCTCGCTCTACTACGTCTACGCCGGGCTCAGGCCCGACATCGGCGCGTTGCGCGACGATGCGCCGCCGAGGCTCCGCGAGCTGTACGACCGTCTGACGGGCGGCTGGCTGGGGCAGGAGCAGGAGGAGACGCGCGCGGCCAGGCGGCAAGCCGTGCTCGGCCCGGTCCTCGCGCTGATGTACGCGATCTCGTACAGCGTCGTCGCGTTCGACTTCGTGATGTCGCTCCGTCCGGGGTGGTTCAGCACGCTGATCGGGCCGTACGTCTTCATGGCCGCCTTCCTGGGCGGGCTCGCCGCCACGACGCTGTACACGGTGATCTACCGGAGCAAGCTCCAGCTCCAGGAGGTGATCACCGGACCGCGGCTGCACGATCTGGGGAAGCTGCTCTTCGGCTTCAGCATTCTGTGGGCGTACCTGTTCTGGGCGCAGTTCCTGGTGATCTGGTACGGGCTGCTGCCGGGTGAGCAGGCGTACATCATCGAGCGGCTCGAGCCGCCGTACCTCGGGATCGCGCTCACGTTCTTCGTCCTGCTGTTCGTGGCGCCGTTCGCTCTCCTGCTCGGCGTGGCGCCGAAGCGCTCGCCGAAGATCCTGGGCACCGTCGCGTGCATGAGCCTCGTCGGCCTCTGGCTGGAGCGTTACGTCCTGATCTACCCGGCGTACTACGAAGGCGGCCCGCTCCTCCTCGGCGTGCCGGAGATCGGCATCGCCCTGGGCTTCGCCGGGCTCCTCATCGCCGCGACCGTCTTCTTCGCGTCGCGGTTCCCGATGGTCCAGCTCTGGGAGCCTTACGGCTCGCTCGAGCTCGAGATCAGTGGAGAAGAGCCACCGGGGACGACGGCGGTCACGGGGGAGTGACGCGTCGCAGGTAGTGCTGCACCTCGAAAGCGATCGCCCGGAGCAGCCTGGCCTCCCTCTCATCGAGGCCGGCCCTCCGGGCGATCGCGCGTAGGGTCCTCATGATCGAGGCCGGGTTCCGCGTCTTGAAGAACTCGATCGCGTGGAGCGCGTTCTCGACCTGCTCGAAGAGCTGGACGAACTCGGCCGAAGTGACCGGCCGCGCGCCGGCCCGCCTCGGGCGCGGCAGCTCGGCCTCGCCGCCCTCGCCCGCCATCCACAGCTCATAGGCGATGATCAGTACGGCCTGCGCCAGGTTCAACGACGTATGGCGGGGGTCGGTCGGGATCACGAGCGCACGGTCGCAGAGATCGAGGTCCTCGTTCGAGAGGCCCTTGTCCTCCCGGCCGAAGACGAGGGCGACGGGGCCCGGGCCCGCGGCCGCGATCGACAGGAGTTCCGGAGCGGCCGCGCGGGGTTCCTGCCACACGTAGGCCGCGGTACGCGGCCGCGCCGTCGCGCCCACCACGTACGTCGCGTCCGCGACCGCGTCCCGTAACGTGTCGAAGAACTCGATACGTTCGATGAGCGGCTCGGAGCCGTGCGCGATCCCGGCGATGCGGTACGCATCGAACTCCGCGGGGCGGACCAGTCGGAGACGACGGAGTCCCATGTTCAACATCGCGCGGATCGAGCCCGCGATGTTGACCAGGTCCTGCGTCTCGTTCAGGACGACGACGATGTTGTCCCGGGCGCCGGCCGCGCCCGCGGTCGCTGGAGGTTCGTGCTGACTCATCCGGCGGAAGGTCGGTCCGCGGCGTTCTCGCGTCAAGCGTCCCCTCCCGATCGCGACGGTGAGGACGAACGCGTTGCACGTCCGAAGATCCCAACGGCAGTCCGGACCTGTTCTTGCGGTTTTAGGGGTTGCCGGAGACGGGTTCTTCACCCGTCACGACCGGTCCAAGGCGACGCGGGAGGAGGCATGCGTTTCTTCATAAAGTCGATCGTGGCGGTGGCGATGATCGTGCCGGTCCAGCTCGGCGCCCAGACGCGGGGCGACTCGCCCGCGTGTCGCGCGGATCTGGACGGCGATCAATTGACGACGGTCATCGAGTTCTCAGACGGTTATGCGGTCGAAGCGCCGTGGCGTGTGACGTGGAACCGCGCGGCATCCTTGGAGGACGGGACACGGGGCGTCGAGGCCGGCGCGGAGCTCGACCGGATCGTGGAGGTCGACCCGGCGACCGGGCAGCGTGTGGTGACGCCCTTCCCGAAGCCGATCGAGACGACGTTCCAGGGCAGGAGCGAGGAGGAACTCGTCTATCGCGCAGCCCAGATCTGGTGTCTGACGGTGCTGAAGGCTCAGGAGCAGGCGCCTTCGTCGAAGGGCGGCAAGTCCACATCGTCGAGAGCCGAGGCGAGGCTCTAGCGATCGGGGAGGCAGCGGCGGACCGTTGGTGAGGGAGGGCGGCTGCGGCCGGCAGGCTCCGGGCGGAGGCGGTCGCCCTCCGGCCGGAGCGCTCGCGGGCCGTTCGGCCCGGGTGTTGCAATCCCCCTGCGAACCGGTGCAGCCATGTACGGAGCGAACGTGATCCGGCGCGTCGTGTTCAGGGGAGAGGTGGTCATGTCGGAACGGATCAGGAGGCTGGTGACACCCGTCGGGCGGGAGGTGGACGTGAATGGAGGGGTGATCAGGCGCCGGCGGACCCGACCCGCGCCGCGCGGTGCGGCCGGGTTCTCGCTCATCGGCATCCTCATCCTGATCCTCGGGGGGTGTGCGACCGGAGGCGGCCCGGAACCGGGCCGGCCGGGCGCCGCGGCCCGGGTCGACGGCGGCGACCCCGTCGCGCCCCCCGACGCGGCGGTCCGGGTCGCGGAGCGCGTCGTCTTGACCGGCACAGAACTCGGGACGATGTGGACCTTCGAGAACCCGCCGCTCGAGTACTGGCGTGAGCGCTACGGCTTCGAAGCGACTCCGGAGTGGCTCGATCACGTCCGCCTCGCCTCGGTCCGCTACGGCGAGATCTGTTCGGCCTCTTTCGTCTCCCCGACGGGACTGGTGATGACGAACCATCACTGTGCGCGCGACTGTATCGAGGCCGTCTCGACCGATACGCGGGACTACGTGGTCGAGGGGTTCTACGCGGAGCGGCCGGAGAACGAACTCCTGTGCCCCGGGCTCTTCCTGGATCAGCTGGTCGGGATCGAGGACGTCACCGCCCGTGTCCAGGGCGCCTCGCCTCCGGGCGCGGGCGCCCAGGAGATCGCGGCCGCGCAGGAGGCGGAGCGAAGGGCGATCGCCGAAGCGTGCGAGGCGGAAACGGAGTACCGGTGTCAGGTCGTCTCGCTCTTCCACGGCGGTCAGTTCAAGTTGTATCGGTATCGCCGGTACAGCCCGGTCAAGCTCGTCTTCGCGCCGGAGCTGCAGGCCGGCTACTTCGGCGGCGACCTCGACAACTTCACATACCCGCGCTACGTGCTCGACGTCGCCTTCGTCCGGGCGTACGAGTCCGATGGCGCGCGGCCGGCCTCCACGCCCGAATATTTCGCCTTCGACCCGGACGGCGCCCACGAGGGCGAACTCGTCTTCATCACCGGCAACCCGGGCTCGACGAGCCGCCAGATCACTTTCGCGCAGCTCATGTACGAGCGGCGCTACCGCCACCCCTTCCTGATCCAGTTCCTCGAGGGACAGCGTGATTTCCTGCAGTGGTTCGCATCGTTCGGTCCGGAGGCGGAGCGGAGCGTCCGCGACCAGCTCTTCAGCGTGGAGAACAGTCTGAAGGCGTATCGCGGTCAGAACGCAGGGCTCCAAGATTCCATGCTCCTCGGGCAGAAACTTCGCTGGGAGCAGGAGTTCCGCGGCCGTGTCGAGGCCGACCCCGAGCTCCGCGCCAGATACGGCGATGTCTGGGACCGGATCGCGCAGGTCCAGCGAGAAAAGCTCCGCGTCACGCCTCGGCTGAACATCGTGAATTTCGATTTCATCGGCGAACCACACACCCGACTCGCGGGTCAACTGGTCCGGTACGTCCGCGAGGCGAGCAAGCCGCCGACCGAGCGGCTGGAGGGGTACAGCGACGAGGAGCTCTCCCAGCTCGCCGCGGCGTTGCAGCAGGAGACGCCGATCAACCCGGAGGTGGGCGCGCGTCTGCTGCGGCTGCGTCTGGACCTGGCGAGGACCTGGCTCGCACCCGATGATCCCTTCATCCGGGCAGCGTTCCAGCCGGGCGAGACGCCGGCGGACGCGTCGGAGCGCCTGGTCCGACCGACGCAGATCGCGGATGCGGCGTACCGGACCGAGCTCATGCGCGGCGGCGAGCAGGCGCTGCGTGCGTCCGACGATCCCATGATCCGCCTCGCGCTGGTCATGGACGACGCGTATCGCGAGATCGCGCCGAGGAGCGAGGCGTTGAACGCGACGCAGACGGTGCAGCAGGAGCGGCTGGCTCAGGCGCTCTTCGCGGTGTACGGCACGCAGCTCCCGCCGGACGCGACGTTCACGCTCCGGATCACCGACGGCGTCATGCGCGGCTATCCGTACAACGGCACGGTCGCGCCGGCGAAGACAGCGATCTACGGGATATACGAGCGTGCGTACAACTTCAACAACGAGGAGCCGTTCACGCTCCCGGACTCCTTCGCCGAGGCGCGGGATCGGGTCGACATGGCCACGCCGCTCAACTTCGTGACCACGAACGACATCACGGGCGGGAACAGCGGGAGCCCGATGATCGACCGGCAGGCCAGGGTCGTCGGGATCGCCTTCGACAGCAACATTGAGGGGCTGCCGAACGAATTCCTGTTCCGTGACGAGGCCGGCCGGGCCGTTGGCGTGCACTCGGCAGGGATCATCGAATCGCTGAGGAGCGTCTATCGGGCCGACGCACTGCTCCGTGAGTTGCTGGGACGGCCCGAGTAACGCAAGGTCCGCTGTCCGTTCGGCTGTCCGTTCGTGGGATGCCCCATCCCGGTTCCGGTCAATCTCCGACTCTTCCCTGATCCGCCCATCGGGGTGTAAGTTGTGTCATCGTAGAGCCTTCCGTTGATGGTGCCGATCCGGCACGCTCCTTCCCTCCCTGCAGGGCCGACTGAATGGAATCCGGCCCAATGGGGAAGGTGACGAGATGGTTCTGTCCACGCGAACTCGCCGGTCGGTCCCTCACCGGCTCGCGTCCTTGGTTCTACCCGTGTTCGTGCTCCTCGCGGCCGTGGGTGTCGCGGCCGCGCAGGACTCGCCGGACCCGGTCGTCCTGACGCTCGATGATGCGATCCGGCTCGCGAAGCGGCATGGCCCGGCGTTCCGGATCCTGGCGAACGATGAGGCCGCCGCCGACTGGCGGGTGCGGGAGGCGTACGGCCTCCTGCTGCCGCAGGCGAGTGCGGGCGCCGCTCTGCAGTACCAGGGCGAGGGCCAGCCTCTGGTCGGGAGCCTGTCGCTCCGGGAGCTGGGGCTGGACCGGATCCCGGCGACCTACTCGTCGACGTATTCGTTCGGCCTGGATTACAGCTTCTCGCCGGAGTTGCTGGCCCGGCTCGGCGAGGAGCGAGCGCAGCGTCGCGCGACGATCGCGAACGTCGAGGCGGCGGAGCTGCGGCTCCGCGTCGACGTGACCCGTCAGTTCCTGGCGGCGCTGGGCGCGCGTGACGCGGTCGAGCTGGCTCGTCGCGAGCTGGAGAGCGCGGCGGAGAACGAGGCGCTCGCGCGGGCGAGGTCGCGGGCGGGCGCGGGGACGGAGCTGGATGTCAAGCAGGCCGAGGTCGAACGTGGCCGTGCCGAGGTCGCGCTGTTGGAGGCCGAGCATCGGGCCAGGACGGAGCGGCTCAAGCTGATGGAGCTGCTGGGCGTCGTCCTCGACGATGAGGTCGAGCTCCACGCCGAGCTGGAGGTCTTCGCGCCGGACTGGACCGAGGAGGACCTGATTGCGGAGGCGCTCGCATCGCACCCCGAGCTCCGGTCGCGGCGTGCGGCCGAGGCCGCGGGGCGGGCCGGCGAGCGTGCGGCCAAGGGCGCGTTCCTGCCGACGCTCTCGCTCTCGGTGAACTGGTCGGGCTACACGCGCCGGATCGGGAGCGACGAGTATCTCCTCGCGAACGCCCATGCGTCCGCGCGCTCGGCGAGGTCGAGCTGCGAGCGGATGAACCTGATCTCCGCGGGGCTGTCGCAGCTGCTCCCGGACCACCCGGTGGACTGCTCGATCCACGATCTCACGCCATCGGACGAGGCGAGGATCCTGGCCGAGAACGATGTCTTCCCGTTCGACTTCACGCGGCAGCCGGTCATGGCGCAGCTCCGGGTCTCGATCCCTGTCTTCCAGGGCTTCGCCCGACGGCGGCGGCTCGAGGCCGCGCGAGCGGCTGCGGAGGATGCGCGTGAGGAGCGGCGGGCCGAGGAGCTCGCGCGGCGCCGTTCGGTCGCGGAGGCGGTGCTGACGCTCGAGACGGCGTACCGTCGTACGGTCCTGGAGGAGCGGAACGCGGCCGCGGCCGCGGAGCAGCTCCGCCTCGCACGCCAGCGGTACCGGCTGGGCGCGGGGACGTTCCTGGAGCTGAGCCAGGCGGAGGCGACGAAGGCCAGCGCGGACCGGGATCGTCTCGGCGCGATCTACGCCTTCCAGGAGGCGCTGGTCGCGCTCGAGGCGGCGGTCGGCAGGCGGCTCCGGCCCCAGGCCGGGTCGGGGCAGTGAGGGTCGTACGGGTGGTCGGGTCCCGGACCGGCGTTCGCGCGTCGCGGCTCGGGATCCGTAGCGGAGGACTGGACGAAGCGCCGTCGTCCGACGGCGGCTCCGAGGGAGGTACGAGATGGACATTCCACGGCAGAAGCGGCCAAAGCGGCGCCGCTACATCTTCGTCGGCGCGGGCATCGCGGCGATCGCGCTGATCACGCTGGCGCTCTCCCGGCTGGAGCCGGCCGCGCCGAGGGTCGACCGCGCCCTGATCTTCACGGACACGGTCCGCCGCGGCCCGATGGTGCGGCAGGTCCGGGGCCATGGGAACCTGGTCCCGGAGAACGTGCGCTGGATCTCGGCGCTGACGCCCGGCCGGGTCGAGCGGATCCATGTCCGGCCCGGGGTCGAGGTCGACGAGAGCACGGTCATCCTCGAGCTGAGCAACCCCGACGTGAACATCCAGGTCCTGCAGGCCGAGCAGTCGCTCACGGCGGCGGAAGCGCAGCTCGTGAGCTTGCGGACGAATCTGGAGACGCAGCGACTCACGCAGGAGGCCGCGGTCGCCACGGTCGAGCGGGAGTACCAGGAGGCGTTGCGCCAGGTCCGGACGCACGAGGAGCTGGCGAAGGAGGGGTTGGTCTCCGAGATCGATCTCCAGAACGCGCGCGACCGTGCCGCGGAGCTGGAGGTCCGTCTCGAGGTCGAGCGGAAGCGGCTCGATCTCCTCGCGAATTCGATCGAGGACCAGCTCGCCGTGCAGCGCGAGCAGGTCGAGCGGCTCCGCGCGATCGCGGAGTTCCAGCGGCGTCAGGTCGAGTCGATGAAGATCCGGGCGGGGACGGCCGGCGTCCTCCAGGAGATGGACCTCGAGGTCGGGCAGTGGGTCATGTCCGGCACCACGATCGCGCGGGTCGCCGAGCCGGGTCGGCTCAAGGCGATCCTGCGGATCCCCGAGACGCTGGTCCGTGACGTGGCCGTGGGCCAGCCGGCCTTGATCGACACGCGCAACGGCGTGATCGAGGGGCGGGTCATGCGGATCGATCCGGCGGTCCAGAGCGGTTCCGTGGCCGTGGAGGTCGCGCTGGAGGGCGAACTCCCCCGCGGCGCCCGGACCGACCTCAGCGTGGACGGGACGATCGAGGTCGAACGCCTGGACGATGTGCTCTACGTCGGCAGGCCGGCGTACGGCCAGGCGGAGAGCACGGTCGGACTCTTCCGGCTGACGGATGACCGTACGCACGCGGTGCGCGTCCCGGTCCGCCTCGGCCGGGCGTCGGTCAACACGATCGAGGTCCGGGACGGCCTTCAGGAGGGCGACATCGTGATCCTCTCCGACATGTCCACCTGGGATAGCCACGATCGGGTCAGGGTCAAGTAAACCAAGGAGACGATGATGCAGACCGCGACGGAGCCGTTGATCCAGCTCGAAGGCGTCAAGAAGATCTTCTACACGGACGAGGTCGAAACGCACGCGCTCAGCGGGATCCATCTCCGGATCGACCGGGGCGAGTACGTCTCGATCGAGGGACCCTCCGGGTGTGGCAAGACGACGCTCCTCTCGATCCTCGGGTTGCTCGACTCGCCGAGCGAGGGGACGTACCTCCTGAACGGCCGGCCGGTCTCGGGGCTGAGCGCCGCGGAGCGGGCGCGGGTCCGGAACCGGGAGATCGGCTTCATCTTCCAGGCGTTCAACCTGATCGGCGATCTCACCGTCTACGAGAACGTGGAGCTGCCGCTCACCTACCGTGGGATGCCGGCCTCGGAGCGGAAGCGCAGGGTCGAGGAAGCGCTCGCGCGGGTCGGGATGGCGCACCGCACGCGCCACTACCCGTCGCAGCTCTCCGGCGGCCAGCAGCAGCGGGTCGCGGTCGCGCGTGCGATCGCGGGCGATCCCCTGATCCTCCTGGCCGACGAGCCGACGGGCAACCTCGACTCGAAGAACGGCGCGGCCGTCATGGAACTGCTCCGGGAGCTGCACCAGGGCGGCGCGACGATCGTCATGGTGACGCACGATCCGCGTTATGCGCGCTACGCCGAGCGGACGGTCCACCTCTTCGACGGCCAGATCGTGCGTGACGAGGCGTCCGGCGTCCTGGCGGGCGGGGTCGGGGCGGATCTGGATGGGGAGCGGGTGCCGCACCCGTGACGTGAAGAGATCGGGACGATGCTCGGGGACATTCGACACGCCTTTCGGAAGCCGGGCCGGGGCCCGGTGCCGCGGCGGTGGACCCGATGACGGCGCTCCGAGCGGAGTGAGCGATGCGGTACCGAGGAGCATGGGGTGGGGATGACCGGCTCCAACGTGGACGAATTCGATGAGATCGAAGAGGTGAGGGATGCACCAGGATTTTCGATATGCGCTGCGATCGCTGCTCCGTGCGCCGGCATTCACCGTTGCGTCGGTGCTCACGCTGGCGCTCGGGATCGGTGCGACGACCGCGCTCTTCAGCGTCGTGAACGGCGTGCTGCTGAGGTCGCTGCCGTACCCCGAGCCCGACAGGATCGTCCAGCTCTGGCAGATCAACGCGAGCGGGAGCAGGACGCAGATATCGGACCCCGATTTCGAGGACATCGCGGCGCAGAGCCGGAGCTTCCGGGCGGTCGCACAGTTCAACGGGCTGTCGTCTTCGGTCTCCGGCGAGGGCGGGCCGTCGCGGTTGAACCTGGCGTTCGTCTCGCGGGGCATCTTCGAGGTCCTCGGCGTCCAGCCGATCCTGGGGCGGACCTTCCTCCCGGAGGAGCAGCAGGTCGGCGGCGTGCCGGCGGTCCTGATCAGCCACGGCTACTGGCAGCGCCACCTCGGCGGCGGCCGCGATGTCCTCGGCAAGGTCCTGCTGATCGATCAGGAGCCGTTCACCGTGGTGGGCGTGATGCCTCCGGGCTTCGACTTCCCCTCCCGGACCGATGTCTGGGTCCCGCGTGAGCTCCTCCCCAGCCACTCGAACCGGACCGCGCTCAACTGGCAGGTGGTCGGCCGGCTCGAGGCCGGCGTCACCCTGGCGCAGGCCCGCCAGGACGTGAGCGCGCTCGCGAGGCGGCTCAAGGCGGAGTACGGTGACGCGACGTGGATGGAAGGTCTGGAGCTGGTCCCGCTCCGCGACCAGCTCGTCGCGCACGTTCGTCCGGCGCTCCTGGTGCTCCTCGGCGCATCGGCGTTCCTGCTCCTGATCGGGTGCGCGAACGTGGTGAACCTGCTCCTGGCCCGGATCACCTCGCGGCGGCGGGAGCTCGCGGTCCGGCTGGCGCTCGGCGCGGGCCGGTGGCGGATCGCGCGGCAGTTCCTCGCCGAGTCGGCCGTGCTCTCCCTCGTGGGCGGCGGGATCGGCGTGCTCCTGGCCGTCTGGGGCGTCGAACTGCTCCTTGCTTTCGAACCCGGTGTGCTCCCCCGTGTGGACGAGATTCGGGTCGACCTGCCGGTGCTCGGCTTCGCCGTCGGCGCGTCGACGCTGACCGCGGGTCTGCTCGCCCTCATCGCGGCGATCCGGGCGACGGGCGACGAGGTCCGAGGTACGCTCGCGGAGGCCCAGCGCACGTCGTCCGAGGGGCGGTCGGGCCAGCGCGTCCGGGGCGGGCTCGTCGCCTGCCAGGTCGCACTGACGCTCGTGCTCCTGATCGGCGCCGGGCTCCTGGCCCGGAGCTTCGTCCGCCTCCTCTCTGTGGATCCCGGGTTCCGGACGACGAGCGTGGTGACGATGGATCTCGTGGTCTCCGGGGCCGAGGCCGATCCGGTGAGGCTGGCGAACTTCCACGAGGAGCTCTCGGCACGGCTCCGCGCGATCCCGGGCGTGAAGGCGGTCGGCGGGGTGAGTGCGCTCCCGCTGACCGGGTCGGGAGCGAGCGGCGCGTTCCTCATCGTCGAGCACGAGGACGAAGTCCGGAACTTCGAGGACTGGGACCGGATCTCCCGCGACGAGACGCGGACCGGGTACGCGGATTTCCGGGTCGCGGACGCGGGGTACTTCGCCGCGCTGGGCATCCCGTTGATCCGGGGCCGGCTCTTCGACGACCGCGACGGACCGGGCGCGCCGCACGTGGCCGTGATCAGCGAGTCGCTCGCGAAGCGGCGCTGGCCGGACGAGGACCCGATCGGGAAGCGGATCCAGTACGCCAACATGGACAGCGATTTCCGGGTCTTCACGATCGTCGGGATCGTGGGCGACGTGCGCGACGAGGGACTCGACGCCGAGCCGTATCCGACCTTCTACGGCAACGCGCGCCAGCGGATCGCGGCGACGGGCCGGTTCACGTACGTGCTCCACGGCGAGGGCGACCCCGCGGCGATCGTCGCGTCGGCCCGGCGCGCGGTCCAGGAGGTGGATCCCGAGGTCCCGCCCGTCTTCCGCACCATCGAGCAGGTCATCACCTCGACGCTCGCGGATCGCACGTTCAGCCTCTTCCTCCTCGGCGTCTTCGGCGGCGTCGCGCTCGTCCTGGCCGTGACGGGCGTCTACGGCGTGATCGCCTTCCTGGTCGCCCAGCAGACGCGAGAGATCGGGATCCGGGTCGCGCTCGGCGCGCAGCGTGGGACCGTGATCGGGATGATCGTCGGGCGGGGCGTGCGGATGGCCGCGGCCGGGCTCGCCGCCGGGCTCCTCGTCGCCTTCTGGCTCACGAGGCTGATCGACGGGATGCTCTACGGGGTCGGCACGAGGGATCCGATCAGCTTCGTCGCGATCGCGCTGCTCCTGCTGGGTGTCACGGCGCTCGCGAGCTACATCCCGGCCCGGAGGGCGGCCGGGGCGGATCCGATGCTGGCGCTGCGGAACGAGTAGGCGCGGCGATCGAGGCGGACGTGCACGCCGACGAGTCCATCCTCGAACCGCCCCGTCCGGAGATCGAGACCGGCCACCCTGCGGTCGAGCGCATCGACGCGGCCGGAAACGAGCGCCCCTGTGGTGGCCATGGGATCGGATGACAGGTGGAGGTCATGACGGGTGTGTTCCAGGCAGTTCGTCAGGGGGGCGCACGTTGCTGCGCTCGCCGGCGTTCACGTTGGTCGCGGTGCTCACGCTCGGTCTCGGGATCGGTGGGACGACGGCGATCTTCAGCATCCTGGACGGCACGGTGTTGAGGCCGGTGCCCTGGCGCGAGCCCGACCGGCTCGTGGTCGTGGGGTGGAACTGGGGCGGCGGCAAGGGCCGGACGATGAAGCTGACGCCTGCGAAGGCGGAGTTCTGGGAGACGCACGGGGACGCGTTCGAGGCGTTCGCGATCACCGACGAGGCGCAGTTCGTCTGGACGGACGGGAGCGAGCCCGAGCAGCTCACGGGCGAGCTCGTCTCGGCGGGTTACTTCCGGACGATCGGCGCGGCGCCCGCGCTCGGCCGGCCGTTTCTCCCGGAGGAGTCGGTTCCGGGCGGGCCGGCGGTCGTGATCCGGAGTGACGGCTTCTGGAGGCGCGGCTTCGGCGCGGACCGGGGGGTCGTGGGTCGGAGCGTCACGCTGGATGGCGAGCCATACACGGTCGTCGGCGTCATGCCGTCCGGGCAGCTTCCCGACGGGGTCGACGTGTTGGCGCCGCTCCGGCTGGTCGTCGACCCAGGGGACCGGGGGCACAACTACTCCGCGTTCGGCCGCCTCGCGGCGGGGGCCGACATCGAGCGGGCGCGGCGTCAGGCCGCCGTGTTCACGGCTCGGGTCGAGGAGGCGTACCCGGGCACGGTCCGGGGGGACGAGCACTTCGAGGTCATCGGCCTGCGCGACTACCTGGCCGACGAGACGAAGTGGGCTACGTGGATGGTCTTCGGCGCCGTCGGGTTCATGCTGCTGATCGCGTGCGCGAACGTCGCGAGCCTGCTCCTCGCCCGGGTCGCCGCGCGGGAGAGGGAGCTGGCGATCCGCGCGGCGATCGGCGCCGGACGCGGTCGGATCGCGAGGCAGCTCCTGGCGGAGAGCCTGCTGCTCACGTCCACAGCGGCGGTGGTCGGGCTGCTCGTCGGCACGTGGGGCGTGGACGGGCTGCTGGCGCTGGCGCCGGC
>Ga0079224_100006318_pt1 | contig 15695 bp, 14 predicted proteins | sample Stecom2015_FD_80414 | JGI IMG/M metagenome (GOLD analysis project Ga0079224, IMG submission 80414) | Agricultural soil microbial communities from Utah to study Nitrogen management - Steer compost 2015 | ecosystem: Environmental > Terrestrial > Soil > Agricultural land | place: USA: Utah...
GGTCGCCGGGGGCGCGTCGTGGACGGCGCGGGCCATGGGCGCGTCGATCGGTCCGAGGGGGACCGCGGCCGCGCCCCTCCTGCTCCTCCGGTTCACGCGGGACAAGGAAGAGGGGGTGGAGTCGACGAAGAGCGAAGGATCGGGCGACAGGCAGGCCTGGGTGCCCGGACGCACCCTGTCGGACCTCTCGGTCGAGCAGCTCGTCGACGCCTTCCGCACGGCACGGCCGTGGTCGGAATCCGCGGGGACCCGTCCGTTCTTCGACGGCATCGGGGGGCAGCGGCGGCGGTGAGCAGGGGCTGGAGCCGGCACGTCGCCGACGTCGACACCGGAGGGGGACGTCGCCCTGGACGCCTCCCGACCGCGCCGCGACGGCCCCACCTCAGGACCACCAGGAAGTCCCCCCGAGGGCGGTCGTGCGGGACCCTGGACCTTGTTAGTAGGTTGGAGGGCGCGGACGCTCGACCTGCTCTTCCACAGGCACTTCAACATGGTACGGAGTCAGCGTGTCTTCTCCTCAGACGGACAAGCCCACCGACGGCGATCTGGTTCGCCGTGCCCGGGACGGGGACGCGAATGCGTTCGGAGCTCTCGTGCGCCGGTACCAGCGGCCGGCGTACGCAGTGGCGCTTTCCGTGCTGGGGCGGCACGAAGATGCGGAGGACGCGGCCCAGGAAGCGTTCCTGGTCGCCATCGAGCGCTTGGAGGAGTGTCGGAACCCGGACCGGTTCGGTGGATGGCTTCTGACGATCGTTCGGAACCGGTCGAAGAATCTGATACGCCGGGAGTCGCTGCGGGAGACGGACCAGGTGCCTCCGGCCGCGCGGTCCAGAGCACCGACGCCGGATCAGGTGACGGAGACTGCGGAATTGAGGAGGAGACTCGAGGAGGCGATGGCCTGCCTCCCCGAGGTGCAACGGGAGATCGTTCTGCTGCACGATCTGGAGGGTTGGAAGCATCGTGAGATCGCGGATCGGCTGGAGCTCCCGTCGGGAACCGTTCGGTCCCACCTACATTTTGCACGTAAGGCACTGCGCGACGCGCTTCGGAACGTTCCGGACGAGCCGCCTGCCAAGAGGAACGCTCGATGAGCATTAGACTGGAAGGGACCGTGAAAGACGCACCGAGCAGGGATATGGAGCTCGCCGCAGCTCTCGCCGCGCTCGACCCCGGATCGCACGAGCCCACGTACTGGGCGAGATTCGGCGACTGGGTGCTGTCGGAGGCCGGAGCGGAGCTGACGCGGCGGCGGAGCGTGCGACGCGTCACCGTCGCGGATGTGCTCTCGTCCTGGGCCCACACCGTCGTGCCGACCGCCCTGGCGGCGGCTGCGGTCGCCGGGCTCGTCCTTCTTCGTGCCGCGCCCCCCATGACCGGGCCGGAGGCCATAGGCGTCGAGGAGCTCCTCGTCAGCGATCTCGACGGGCTGACCATTCCGTCGCTCTTGGCGCCCGAATCCCCGGTGAACTCCGCCTCGTTCCTGTCGGAGATCTTTTGATGGGGCAGACCTCACGTACCCGCCTCGTCACGGCACTCGTGCTGGTGGCGGTCTTCAGCTCCGGGCTGCTCCTCGGCCTCGCCGCCGACAGCGGTCTCGTCGCGACCCCCGCGGACGAGGCTGTCGCGGTCGCGACCCCCGAGCCCGACGAGGAGCGGCGCGTCCCGATGTACGAGCAGGTCGGGCCCGATCCGACGCAGAGCGTGCTGATCGATTCGATCGTGGTCGAGCACCGCGCCCGCATGGATTCCCTGCACGAAGTGTTCCGCGCGACATACGATCCTCAGTACGAGGCCATCGTCGAGGAGACCCGCGAAGCCATCAAGCAGGTGTTCACGCCCGAGCAGGCCGCCACGTACGACTCGCTGACCGAAGAGCGGGACCGTCGGCGCGCCGAGCGTGGCGATGGCGGCTGGCGGCGCTGAGGGCGACCGGCACCACCCGAAGCCACCGGTCCCGGCGCGCCGTCGCGCCCGGACCTCCCCTTGCGCCGGAGCCTTCCTGGCCCGCACCTCCGCAGGCTCGCGTGCAACTCGCACGCCGTGATTTCCGTCGTGAAGGGAAGAGCTCGATCCGAGACCATTCCATGGAGGGCGCCGTGAGCGATCTGATCATCCGGACGGAGGGTCTTCGGAAGGACTACGTTCTCGGTGCCGAAACCGTGCGGGCGGTGCAGGGGGTGGACCTCCAGATCGAGCGGGGCGAGTTCGTGGCGGTCATGGGTCCTTCCGGCAGCGGAAAGTCGACGTTCATGAATATGATCGGCTGCCTCGATACGCCGAGCGCGGGCCGCTATTGGCTGAACCGGCGGCTGGTGAGCGAGCTCTCCGAGGACGAGCTCGCGCGGGTCCGAAACCAGGAGATCGGGTTCGTCTTCCAGACGTTCAACCTGCTGCCGCGTGCGACGGCGCTCCACAACGTCGAGCTTCCCTTGATCTACGCGGGCGTCGGCTCGAAGGAGCGCCGGCGACGTGCCGCCGAGAAGCTCGAGCTGGTGGGTCTGGGTGACCGCATGGACCACCGCCCTCCCGAGATGTCGGGCGGACAGCGCCAACGCGTGGCTGTGGCGCGTGCGCTCGTGAACGAGCCGGCGTTGCTGCTCGCGGACGAGCCGACCGGAAACCTGGACTCGGCGACCAGCTCCGAGGTCATGGCCCAGTTCGCGGAGCTGAACGAGCAGGGCCAGACGATCGTGCTCGTCACGCACGAGCACGACATCGCGGCATACGCCAAGCGGCAGGTGCACCTGAAGGACGGGCTGATCGAGCGGGATTTTCTGAACGAAGCAGTGCAGACCGCGGTCTAGCTGCGCGTCCGGGGCCGTCGTTGGCCGCCTCCCCCCCGGGCCAGCCGCTGTCTTCAGCGCCGCAGAATCAGCCGCGTCGCCTCGCCTCTCCGCACCACGCCCAGCTCCAGGCGGGAGCCCGCGCGGCCGACGCCGATCCTCAGATCCTCGACCGAGCGCACGCCGGCGCCGCCCACGTGTGTGACCACGTCCCCCGGCAGCAGGCCGGCCAGCGCGGCGGGGGTGCCCGGCGCGACCTCGATCACCAGGACTCCGGCTTCCGTTTCGAAGTAGCCAGCCATCTCCGGCTGGAGGTCGATCACCTCCGCGCCCGCGACCCTGTTCCGGCCCAGGACATACGGCGTCAGAGGGCTATAGGGCGCCGGAGCACGCGCGGCGTCCGGAGCCGCTGGCGGCGCCGGCACGGACCACGCGCGGCTCGGCTCGTGATCCGCATCGCGCCAGAGGAAGTACTCGAACGGAGCCGGAGCACGCGGTGTCTCCGAAATCTCCAGGGGGTGCTCGGCGTCGCGTGGAGCCGGGGCGCGCATGCGGAGCCCGTCGCCACGGGCGAGCCGGATGCGCATGGAGTCCATCGCCAGCATGATCGACGCGACGAGGGAGTCGGGATCGGGCCCGAACGCGATGCGCGGGCTCCTGCCCGGCGGCGTCATGCCCGGATGCTCCGCGGCGACGAGCTGGAAGGCGCGCTGGGCCCCGTCGCGCGACACGACCATGCGCACCGGCTGGCCGGCCTGCAGCCGGAGGCGCGTGGCCAGGTCGCGGAGCGCGGCCGCACCGCTCAGGCCATCGATCTCGAGCAGCAGGTCGCCCTGGCGGATCCCGGCCCGGGCTGCGGGCCCACCAGGCTGCACGTCGGCAACCACGACCACGGTCCGCGACTGCCGCTCGTCGCCGCTGGTGCGGACGTCGACGGAGACCCCGATCCACCCGGGTCGCGCCTGTCCGAGGAGCGGGATCGGCGCCGCGACGAGCAGACCGAGCAGTGCGATCCACAAAAGTAGCGCATCGCGGATCCGACCGGCGCCCGCGGCGCCGCCGGACGGGGCGGCATGCATCGGCTCGCTCATCAGAACCAGCTGTCCCGCCCGCTGGACACCAGGCGCGCCGCCGCGTCCCGCTCGGCGAGGGCCGACGCGAGGAAGCCGTTCAGGAACTGGTCGCCGGGAGCCTGCCGCACGGCGGCCTGGCTCACGAGCACGAGGTGCTCGAGCGCCGCGTACCGGCTGATGGGATCCACGGTCTCCGCGCCTTCGCCGTTCCGGGCGAGGAGCTCGCGGTAGCGGCTCATGGCGTCGACGTAGCGCTGCTCGGCCATCCGCACCGCCGACGCCGCCCCGTCCAGGTCCGTGACCGACGCCGCTCCCAACGGCCCGCCGGCCTCGGGAGCTCCGGATGCCCACGCGGCACCCGACATCATGCCGACCCCGAAGAGCAGCACCGAGGCCGCCATCCGCATCCAGGCGGGGGTGCGCGTCAGCCCGAAGCGCGCGAACAGGCCCGGATCTCGCAGCAGCCCCTCGGACCGCAGTCGCGCTTCCAACACGTTCCAATCGCCCTGCGGGGGCAGGAGCTCGGGAAGCGATCCGAGCGCGCGGGTCTGCTCCTCGTACGCACGGAGCTCCTCCGAGCACGTCGCGCACCCGTCCAGGTGCGCCCGCTCCTCGGCCGAGGGCGCGTCGTCCACCAGCCTCGCGAGGGTCTCTGCCGTCAAATGCTCCATGATTCCACTCCCTGATCCTTGACTTGCCATGCTTCCGTGTCGCCCTGGTCCAGGGCCCCGAGCAGCTGGCGCATCTTCGCCCGCGCCTTGGACAGCTGGGATTTGGACGTGCCGGACGTGATCCCGAGCACGTCACCGATCTCCTCGTGCGTGTACCCCTCCACGTCGTGGAGGATGAGGACACGCCGCATGCCTTCGGGCAGCCGATCCAGCGCCCTGGAGAGCTTCCGCTGCAGGAAGACGTCCCCGCCCGGCGCGGACGTCGGCACGTCGTCGGGTAGCGGGGCCTCTCGCTTGCGACGCGTCTCCGCCCTTCGCAGCGCCTGCAGCGCCGAGTTCACCGCGATGCGGTGCAGCCACGTGGAGAAGCGTGCGTCCCCACGGAACGTCGGCAGCGCGCGAATCGCCCGGATCCAGGCTTCCTGCGCATAGTCCTGGGCCAGCTCGTCATCACCCGCGATCCTGCGCACCACCGCGAACACGCGTGGCGAGAACCGGTCGTACAGCGTCCGGATCGCGCGTGCGTCGCCCTCGGCGGCCAGCGCGAGGAGGCCGGCGTCGGTCGTTGCTGTCTGGCGTTGCATCATATGCCGATGAGATGACGACCGCGTGGCGAAGGGTTGCCCCCGCCGCCGTGGTTGCGGCCCGGTACGCGGCCGACTGGCGCGGGATCCCGTGGCGGCCCATATACCATACCCTTCGACGGCCTTCCAGAATGGATATGCACTCCATCTCCCCGTACACGGACCGAACACCATGCACCGAACCGAACGCCTGCCCGGAGCCACGCACCTCGAATGTACCGGAACGGGTGAGCGCCTGGACAGCGAGCAACTGGTGGGGCTCTCGCCGGCGGGCAAGCCGCTGTTCGCGCGTTACGATCTGGACGCCGTCTCCACGTCGTTCACCCCGGAGGCGGTCCGCTGCAGACGAGCCGATCTCTGGCGGTATCGGGAGGTGCTCCCGGTTCGGGACCCGGCGGCCATGATCTCACTCGGTGAGGGATGGACGCCGCTCGTGGATGCGCCGCGCACCGCGTCGCGGCTGGGCGTGCGCAAGGTGTGGATCAAGGATGAAGGACAGAATCCGACGGGCAGCTTCAAGGACCGGGGGCTCTGCATGGCCGTGTCCCGCGCCTTCGAGCTCGGCGCCCGTGAGCTCGCGCTCCCGTCGGCCGGGAACGCGGGCAGCGCCGCCGCCGCGTACGGAGCTGCCGCCGGGCTGCCGGTGCACGTCGTCGTGCCGAGCGATACGCCCGCGGCCATCCTCGAGGAGACTCGCGCGCTCGGGGCCGACCTGCAGCTTCTGGACGGGCTGATCAGCGATTGCGCGAAGGTGGTCCGAGCGGGTGTGGAACGGCACGGCTGGTTCGACCTCTCCACGCTCAAGGAGCCCTACCGGGTGGAGGGCAAGAAGACCATGGGGTACGAGCTGTTCGAGCAGCTCGGGGGCAGGCTACCGGACGCGATCGTGTATCCGACGGGCGGCGGCACCGGGCTGATCGGCATGTGGAAGGCGTTCGACGAGATGGAGAAGCTCGGCTGGATCGGGTCCGAGCGGCCGAAGATGTTCACCGTCCAGGCGGCGGGATGCGCGCCGATGGTGCGCGCCTGGCAGGGCGGTCACGAGCACGCCACCACCTGGGAAGGCGCGACGACCTATGCCTCCGGCCTGCGCGTGCCGGGCGCGGTCGGCGACTTCCTCATCCTGCGCGCGCTCCGGGAGTCGGGGGGCGGCGCGGTAGCCGTCCCGGACCTGGCGATGTCGGAGTGGGTGGCCCGGGTCGGTGCGGACACCGGCATCTTCGCCGCACCCGAAGGCGGCGCGACGGCAGCGGCCACGGTGGAGCTGCTCGGCATGGGGTTGATCTCCCCGGACGACGAGGTCCTCCTGTTCAACACGGGCAGCGGCCTCAAGTACGTGGGGATGCAGCCTACGGCGACCTGATCCATGGCCCACGTGGTGTCGGCGCTGATCTGGGCGGGCATGGGCGCCATGGCCGTGGCGGCCGCGGTCCGGTTGCGCCAACGCCTCCGGGACGGACGGTCCCCGGAAGGGCCCGAGGTCGACGATGACGCCGTGCGGCGCATCCTCGAGACGGGGCGGCTCACCTCCTCCGAGGAGCCACCCCTCGATCTCGAGGAGATCGAGGAAGCGGAGGAGCGCTTCTGGTCGGAGCCGTGGGACGAGCCGGACTCGTGAGCGCCAGGCCGCTACGGCGCCCAGCGGTAGTAGATGCCGGGCAGCGGCACCAGACGCCCGTTGAGGGGCCGGTCGTCCGCCGAGTCGGGCCGGCGTATGGCCAGCGCCCGGTTGATGGTGATCTCCGTGCCGATCGAGTGGTCCCCCGACACGTTCCAATCGACGCCGAGCGGCAGGCGCGCCACGAGCGCGAGGCCGGTGCGGTCCGCATCGTTCGGGGACGCGACCATGAGCCATAGCCCCGCTCCTACGAACGGCCGCAGGGCGCTGTCGCGGAAGTACTGCTTCACGACCGCGGAGAGCGCGACGTCGCGGAACGAGAACGTCCCGAGCGTGAGATCGATGCTGCGGGCGTCCCGGTAGAGCTCCAGAGTCAGCCCCACGGTGCTGATCCCTCCCACGGTGATGCCGACCCGGTAGCCGTCGCCGGCGTCGGGTCGTTGGGCTGCGGTGGGGAAAGGCGCGACCGCCAGAAGCAGGAGGAGCCCGCCCACCACGCTCCCGCCTCGCACGGCCTTCACCCGCCCCAGCCGACGGTGAGCCCGACGCGATACGTCCGTCCGGGGCCGGGCTCGTAGAAGCGGCGACCGAACGCGTTCACGGCGACCGAGCTCGCGTGGCGCCGATCGAGCAGATTGCTGATCGCGAGGTAGGGCGACAGCGTCGTGGCTCCGGTGCGCCATCCGTCGAGCCCCAGGCGGACGTCCGCCAGGAAGTAGGCCGGAGCCGCGGCCGTGCCGGCATCGTCGGTCGGCACCGCGTCCTGATAGAGCCCGCGCAACTCGACGAATCCGGCGCCGCGGGTGTAGCTCGCCAATGCGTCGATCCGGTAGGGAGCGAGCCCCGGGACGCGGTTCCCCGAATGATCGTCCGCACCGGTGGTGTATTCGTCGAAGCGGGCGTCGACGCGCGTATACGCGACCCGCGCCCGCGCACCCTCGGCGGGCCGCCCGTCCATCGAGATCTCCCACCCCTCGTGGTGGGACGCTCCGGCATTGCGGAAGAACTGCCGCCCCGGATCGCCCTCCACCTCGAACGGGATCATCTCACCCTCCAGATTCGTGCGGAACAGCGTTCCTTCCAGGGTCCATGCGCTGCCGAGTCGCGTGCGCGCCCCACCCTCGAACGCGGTCCCTTTCTGGGGCTCCAGGTCGGGATTGAACCCCCCCGACGCCGTGGGCCGGTTGGCCAGCTCGGTCGTCGTAGGCGATTCGAACGAGCGCGCCACCGAGCCGAACAGCTCGATGCGGGGATCGAGCGCGACGACGAGCCCGGCCGATGGGCTGAAGGCGCTCATCGTGCGGGTTCCGGAGTCGTCGGGGTCCCCGGCGGCGACGAATCGGTCCTCCGCGGTGAAGCGGATGCGGTCGTACCGGAGCCCCGCGAGGAGCGAGATCCGCGACGGCAGGTCCAGGCGCGCCTGCGCGAACAAGCCGGTCGCACGCACCGTCTCGAGCTGGGAGAGCGTCAGGTCTCCCTTGTCCCCGGCCTCGTTCGTCCAGTTCAGCCGGTCGTCCCGCTGGACCTCGATCTCGAGGCCGCTCCCGAGCCCGAGCGTGCCGAAGGGCAGCTCGAACGGCCGTGACGCCATCCCTCTCAGCCCCCCGGCGTTCCGGTCGAGCCCGACGACCGTCCCCGGGATCGGGTTCTCGAGCTCCCGCCGCACGCCCCATACCGCGAGCTCGGTGGCCGTGGATCCGGCATCTCCCGTCCAGGTCGCACCCAGCTGGGCCTGGCGGACGGTCTTGCGCGTCCGGCTCAGGACGTTCGAGGCCCAGGCCGGGCGTGATGCGCTCCGGAGCAGCGAATCGGGGAGAGAGCCGGGGTTGTCGGCATCGAGATCGGTGCCGTTCAGCGAAAGCCCGAGCGTGCCCGAGCCGAGCGGGAAGGAGGCCACGCCGTTCACCGTCGAGCGCGTCGCGCCGCCGTACGTGCTGCCGTCGTCCGAAACGGGATTCCTGCGGAACCCGTCGTAGCCGAGCCGGTTGAAGCCGATCCGGTAGGCGCCGCTTCCCAGTCCTCCGGTGGCATCGGCCTGCACGGTGAGGAGGCCGTGGCTACCCGCGGTGGTCCCCAGCGAACCCCGGATCGACCCCAGGCTCGGCCGCAGCGTCCGGAAGTGGAGCACGCCGCCGGCGGCGTTGCCGTACAGCGTGGCGTTCGGGCCGCGGAGCACTTCCACGCGTCCGAGGCTGGACAGGTCGAGATGGTCGAGCGTGGACTGGCCGTCCGGGAGCGTCGCCGGGACCCCGTCCACGAGGATCCGGACGCCGCGGATGCCGAACTGCGCCCGCGGCCCGAAGCCGCGGACCGAGAGACGCTCCCCGACCGCGAAGTTGAAGCGGTTCTGGATCTGCACGCCCGGGACCGCGCGCAGCGCCTCCTCGAGGAAGGCGCCGGCCGACCCGCGCGTCAGCTCCGCGCCCGCGGCGACCGAGACTGCGTGCGGCGCTCCGGTGCCGATCACGCCGGGCAGCACCCGCACGAGCACCGGCGCGATCTCGAGGGCCGAATCCGGTAGCTCCTGTGCGGAGGCCGGCGCGGCACCGCCCGCCGCGAAGCCCAGAATCAGCGCGTGGAGACCAAGGGCGGTCGCGGTGCGCCGGTCCCGACTCGGTCGCAGCATGTGCATCCAGCGTGTCTCCCTCGTCGAGGTCGTTCTTCGGCCTTCCACCGGCTCCGGGGCTCCGAGGAAGATATCGACGTGGCCGGTTTTCGTCTTCCGGGCCGCGAGCTACGCGCGCGGCTCGTTCTCCACGCCCGGGGTGCACTCCGCATCCGGGGCGCATCCGCCTCCGCGCCCGGGGTGCATCCGCCGCGCGCCCGGCGCTACCTTGGCGGCATGAACGCGCCAGCCATTCCCGAGCTGCCCCCGGAGCGCGCGAGCGCCCGCCGCTCCGCCATCTTCCGGGCCCTCGGCGACGACGTCATGGTCCTGCCCGCCGCCCCCGTGCGGTACTCGTCGCGCGACACCGACCTGCCGTACCGGCCGGACAGCGAGCTGTTCTACGCGACCGGAGCGATCGAGCCGGGTTCCCTCGCGGTGCTCATCGGAGGCGATGCCCCCGAGTGGGTACTCTTCGTGCCACCCCGCGATCCGGACGTCGAGCTCTGGTCCGGGGCGCGCCTCGGCGTCGACGCCGCGCTCGAGCGCTTCCGACCGGCCGCTTGCCACCCGAGCACAGAGATCGAGGAGCGCCTGCCGGCGCTCCTGCAGCGCGGCGCCCGCATCCATTTCCGAGCCGGGTCCGACGAGCGGGTGGAGCGGCTGGTACGCCGGGCGCTCGTGGAAGCCCGCAGCCGCGGCCAGCGCACCGGGGCCGGGCCGCGGGGGGTGCTCGATCCGGGTGGCATCCTCGACGAGCTCCGCCTGCGCAAGGACCCCGACGAGGTGGTGCGGATACGCCGCGCGGCCACGCTGACCCTCGTCGGCCATCGTGCGGGTGCCGCCACCATCGCTCCGGGCGCGGGGGAGTGGGAGGTACAGGCCGCGCTCGAGGCGGCCTTCCGACGAGGCGGAGCCGCGGGTCCGGGCTTCGGCACGATCGTCGGCTCGGGCGCGAACGCATGCGTCCTGCACTACCGGGACAATCGCGACCGGATCCCGGAGCACGGGCTCGTGCTGATCGATGCCGGCGCGGAGGTGGGATTGTACAGCGGCGACGTCACGCGCACCTATCCTGCGAGCGGGCGCTTCTCGCCGCCGCAGCGGGCGGTCTACGACCTCGTGGACGCGGCACGTGCGGGGGCGATCTCGGCGGTGCGGCCGGGGGCGAAGATCTCGGACGTGCACGACGCGGCGGTGCGGCTGCTCGTCGATGGGCTGCTGGATCTCGGGGTGCTGGAGGGCGCCGCCGCCGACCTCGTGGACACGGGGGCGTACAAGCCGTTCTATCCCCACCAGACGTCGCATTGGCTCGGGCTCGACGTGCACGACGTCGGAGACTACTCCTGCGGCGGCGAGGCGCGTGTGCTCGAGCCCGGCATGGTGCTCACCATCGAGCCGGGGCTGTACTTCAGGCCCGGAGGCGACCCGCGCGCGTCGGCGTACGAGGGGATCGGCGTGCGGATCGAGGACGACGTGCTCGTCACCGAGAGCGGGTCCGAGAACCTCACCCGCGCGCTGCCGTCGGCGGCCGACGAGGTCCAGGCGATGGTCGGCACGACCTCATGACCGTACCCACCACGAGCGCGGGCGCGCTCCTCCTCGACGAGCTCCGGCGCCCCGGCCCGTTCGTGTCCGTCGAGGTGCGGCCTCCGAAGGCCGACCTGGACCCCGAGCGGGGGATGTCGCAGTGGATCGATCTGCATCATGCGCTCGGACGCCTCTCGCGGAACGGCCGCTTCGTCTTCCTCACCGACAACGCCGTGGGCGCCGACGAAGAGGAGAGCCTCGCCCACGTGGGCGCCAACGTCGGCGAGACGGTCGATCTCCGGTACATCGTACCGATCCTTACGTGCAAGCACTCGCTCGACTACTGCGAGATGTTCGCGGCGCGCGCGGCGTCGGACGGCTTCCAGACCCTCACCGTGCTCGGCGGCGATACCTCGGTGGGCCGGCCGCGGTGTGTGCCGCACGGCAGGGACCTGCGCGAGATCATCCGCAGCCGCCATCCCTCGCTCGCCCTCGGGGGCTGGGTGAACCCGCACCGCGACCCCGAGCGGCAGGTCGACTTCCTGACCGGTCCCGACGCGTTCAACGAGTACGCGCTCGGCCAGATCGTCTCGCACCATTCGCTCGACGAGGTCGAACGCTTCCTCTCGACCGCGCGGCGCCGTCGGGTGGAGCTGCCCATGGTGTTCGGCGTGTTCTTCTACCGCAGCGCAAACCCCGCGACGCTCGCCCTCCTTTCGGACTTCTTCCCGGTGCCCGCCGAGGCGCTCACGCGCGAGTTCGAGGCGGGCGACGACGCGGAGACCATCTGCGCGCGCACCATCCGGAAGTTGCGCGACGTCGGGGCGGAGAAGATCTACGTCAGCAACCTCCCGACGCGGGGCACGAGCCGCGTCCTCGACGCGATCGTCGACCGGGTGTGAAACGGGCCCGGCCGCCGTTCAGGCCGTCGCCCGCAGCCCGGATTCGTGCACCACGCGCAGCGCGACGTCCACGCGCCCGAGCGGAGCGCTCAGATGGAAGCCCTGCACGAGCGGGCGGAGCGTCTCGATCGTCTCCAGCGCGATGGCGACCCCCTCTTCGAGCGCCGCCTCCGCTCCCGACGCGTCCGCCTGCCGCATGCGCTCCAGCACACGCCCCGGCACGCGTACGCCGGGCATCTCGTTGGCGAGCCACTCCGCGTTGCGCAGGTCGAAGAGCGGCCAGATCCCGGCGATGATCGGGATGGGATGCGGCGCAGCTTCGAGAAACCGCTCGAGCGCCTCGGGCTCGAACACCGGCTGCGAGACCGCGAAATCCGCCCCCGCCTCGACCTTGTATCCGAAGCGGCTCAGCTCCCGCGCCTGATCGACCGCACCGGGGTTGACCGCGACGCCCTGGACGAAGCGGGTCGACGCGCCGATCGAGTTCCCGCCCGGATCGAGGCCTCGGTTCAGCCCCTGGATCACGTTCGTGAGGCCGATCGAGTCGATGTCGAAAACCGCCGTCGCATCGGGGTAGGGACCCATGGTCGGGAGGTCGCCGCTCACCACCAGCAGGTTGCGCAGACCCGTCGCCGCGGCGCCCAGCAGGTCCGAGATCATGCCGAGCATGTTCTTGTCGCGGCAGGTGTAGTGGAGGACGGACTCGATGCCGACCTCGCGTTCCACGATCGCCGCCGCGAAGACCGCCCCCATGCGGCTCCGCGCCCGAGGGCTTTCCGGGATGGCGACCGCATCGACCCCGGCGAGCTTCAGCGCGCGGGCCGAGCGCACGATGCCGGCCGGGTCCCAGCCGTGTGGGGGCAGGACTTCGACCGATACGACCTCCACGCCGCGCGCGAGCTTGCGCCCCCAGGCGGAGCGCTCCTCGAGCTTCACGTCGCGGAAGTCGCTCGGCTCCGGTGTCGAGACGGCCTCGCGGACCCGCACGGAAGCGTGGCGCGGCTGCGTCGAGGACACGGCGCTCCGCATCTTTCCGACGTGATCCGGCGTCGTGCCGCAGCACCCGCCCACGAAGCGCACGCCCGCGTCGATCATCCTCAAGGCGTACTGGGCCATATACTCGGGGCTCGCGAGGTACATCTTGCGGTCTCCCACCGTGCGCGGCAGCCCGGCATTCGGCTGTGCCGACAGGGGGAGGGATGTCGCCTGAGCCATCGTCTCGATCGCGTCGAGCATGACCGCCGGGCCCACCGAGCAGTTGAGGCCGAGGACGTCGGCGCCGAGGTCGGCCAGCGCGCGGGCGAGCTGCGCGGCATCGGCGCCGTACGCGGTGCGGCCGTCCTGTCCCACCGTCATCTGCGCCACGACGGGAAGGTCCGTCCGTTCCCGCACCGCCTTCAGGGCGCACTCGATCTCGTTCAGGTCGGAAAACGTCTCCAGGACGAAGCCGTCGACCCGACCCTCGAGCAGCCCGTCGACCTGCCTGCCGAAGTATGCACGCGCCTCCTCACGGGAGGTCGGGCCGAACGGCTCGATGCGGATACCCAGCGGACCCACCGCTCCGGTGACCACCGCCGCCGACCCGGCCGCGGCACGCGCGAGCTCCGCCGCGGCCCGGTTGATCTCCTCCGTGCGATCCGCGAGCCCGTAGCCCGAGAGCTTCACCGGGTTCGCGCCGAACGTATTCGTCTCGAGGATCTCGGCCCCCGCCGCGACGTATTCCTCGTGGATCCGCCGCACGATCTCGGGTCGCTCGACGTTCAGCTCGTCGTAGCAGACGTTCACGAAGACGCCTCGGCTGTACAGGAGGGTGCCCATGGCGCCGTCGAAGACGTGCACGGCGCCGTCGTCGATGAGGCTTCTCACGCGCCGGAGTCCGGCTCGTACCCGAGGCTCTGGGCGAGCCACCGCTCCGCCTCTTCCAGCGGCCAGCCCTTCCGGGCCGCATAGTCCTCGACCTGATCGCGGCCGAGCCGGCCCACGCCGAAGTACCGGGACGTGGGATGGGAGAAGTACCAGCCGCTGACCGAGGCCGCCGGATACATCGCATAACCCTCGGTGAGCTCGATTCCGGTCGCCTCCTCCACGCCCAGGAGGTCGAACAGCGTCCGTTTCTCGGTGTGGTCGGGGCAGGCCGGGTAGCCCGGAGCGGGCCGGATGCCCTGGTACTGCTCCGCCACCAGGGCGTCGTTGTCGAGCTGCTCGTCCGGCGCGTACCCCCAGATGCCGGTCCGCACCAGCGCGTGCATGCGCTCCGCGAGCGCCTCCGCGAGCCGGTCGGCCAGCGACTTCGCGAGGATCGCCGAGAAGTCGTCGTTCTCGGCCCGGAACCGGTCGGCGAGCTCCTGCGCCCCGAGCCCCGCCGTCACCGCGAAGCCGCCCATCCAGTCCTCCAGCCCGGTGTCGGCCGGCGCCACGAAATCGGACAGGCAATAGTTCTCGCGGCCCTTCTTCGCGAATTGCTGCCGGAGACCATGGACCGTGGCCACGACCTGATCGCGGTCCCCGTTCGCGAACACCCGCACGTCGTCGCCCACCGCCGCGGCCGGGAAGATCCCCACCACCGCCTGCGCGCGCAGCAGCTCCTCGCGCTCGATCCGGTCCAGCATGTCCTGCGCGTCCTGGTACAGCGCGCGCGCCTGCTCGCCCACCGTCTCGTCGTCGAGCAGGTTCGGATATTTGCCCGGCACCTCCCACGCCTGGAAGAACGGGGTCCAGTCGATGTAGGGGCGGATCTCCGCGATCGGGATGTCCTCGAACCGGTGCACGCCCGGCTTGCACGGCGCCGGCGGCGTATAGGCGCTCCAATCGGGCCGGTGCGCGCGGCGCCTCGCCTCCGCGACCGGCAGGAGCTCCGTGCGCTCCCTGCGGTCGGCACGCCGCTCGCGCTCCGCCGCGTATCCGGCCATGACCTCCTCCACGAACGCATCCCGCCTCGAGGCGTCCAGGAGCTTGCCGACCACCCCCACCGCGCGTGAGGCGTCGAGCACGTGGACCGTGGGTCCCTTGTAGTGTTCGACGATCTTGATGGCCGTGTGCGCCTTCGACGTCGTCGCCCCTCCGATCAGGAGCGGCAGCGTGAAGCCGGTGCGCTGCATCTCCTTGGCCACGTGGACCATCTGGTCGAGCGAGGGCGTGATCAGGCCCGAGAGCCCGATGATGTCGACCTCCTCCTCGCGCGCGGCCTCGAGGATGCGATCCGCGGGCACCATGACGCCGAGATCCACGGTGTCGTAACCATTACACTGCAGCACCACGCCGACGATGTTCTTGCCGATATCATGCACGTCGCCCTTCACCGTGGCGAGCAGCACCTTGCCCTTCTTCTCGCCCTCCTTTTTCTCGGCTTCGAGGAACGGGAGCAGATAGGCCACCGCCTTCTTCATCACCCGCGCGCTCTTCACGACCTGGGGCAGGAACATCCTGCCCGATCCGAAGAGGTCGCCGACGATGTTCATGCCGTCCATGAGCGGCCCTTCGATCACGTCCAGCGCGTTCGGGAGCTGTCGGCGCGCCTCTTCCGCGTCCTCCTCCGCGTACTGGTCGATTCCCTTCACGAGGGCGTGCGAGAGACGCTCGAAGACCGGGAGGTCACGCCAGGCGAGGTCCTCCTCCCGGGTGGTCTCCCGGGTGCCGGCCTTCGACTCCGCGATCTCCGTGAGCCTCTCGGTCGCCGCGGGGTTCCTGGCGAACAGGACGTCCTCGATCGGGTCGAGCAGGTCCTTCGGGATCTCGTCGTAGACCGGAAGCGCGCCCGCGTTCACGATGGCCATGTCGAGCCCGGCCGCGATCGCATGGTACAGGAAGGCCGCGTGCATCGCCTCGCGCACCTCCGGGCTCCCCCGGAACGAGAACGACACGTTGCTCACGCCGCCGCTCGTGAGCACGCCCGGGAAGCGCTCCTTGATCCGGCGCACGGCCTCGATGAA
>Ga0079224_100006319_pt1 | contig 15695 bp, 16 predicted proteins | sample Stecom2015_FD_80414 | JGI IMG/M metagenome (GOLD analysis project Ga0079224, IMG submission 80414) | Agricultural soil microbial communities from Utah to study Nitrogen management - Steer compost 2015 | ecosystem: Environmental > Terrestrial > Soil > Agricultural land | place: USA: Utah...
CTCAGTAGATTATTCGATATCTCTATTTGTTTAGCAACTAGGAGATCTTTCTTTTCTACTTTTATAGCCTTCAATGCATTCGCAATGGCTTTATTCAGATGTGCACTCAAATAAAAGACTGCTTCCTCGCTATCCAACTTTTTGTCGTCAGCAATAAAATATTGCTTGCGGTCTAGTTCAGCCAGACGCTGCTTGAGCTGTTCGGTGATTAAGCTTTCGTATATTCCTAACTCCATAATTGCGTGATTTCATTCACAATAGGCACATCTGCTTCCGCCCAGTCGTAATCTTGTAATTCGTTTTTATTTACCCAGATCGCCTGAGCATGCTCAGCAATCGTCAGCGAGCCACCAGTCCATTTACAAAGAAAAGGGTAGAGGCAGAGTGAAAATTCAGGATACCGGTGTTCCACCGGAGTGAGTACCGATCCTACTTCAACCGCCAAGCCCAGTTCTTCTTGGATTTCTCTTTTCAAGCAATCGTCTTTGCTTTCTCCGATTTCAACCTTGCCGCCGGGGAATTCCCATTTAAACGGAAGTTTCATTCGCTCGGATCGTTGGCAGATCAAGACTTTATTATTGTGTTCTATGATGGCACAGGTTACGTGAAGCATAGGGTAAAGATAAATAAATTAATAATATCCCTTTCCCTGGATACAGTGGCGTACCCCGCCGCGGGGATCCTCCATGTCGCCTTTATATCTTGGTATCACATGGCAATGAAAGTGAAAGACTGTTTGCCCGGCGGCCTCACCACAGTTCATGCCGATGTTGAAGCCGTCGGGATTATGATTCTCTTCAATTATCGTTTTCGCCAGTAAAATGGCTGTACCCAAATCGGTTTTTTCATCGATTGATAACTCAAAATAATCGCTACGCAGTGTCTTCGATATGATTAGGATGTGTCCTCGCGATACAGGATATCCATCATAAATCAGGAAGAAATAAGATGTTTGCCCTATGTGCCTGTCCGTGGGAATATCTAAAAAATTTCGAATCTTCATAATGTAGATTAATATAAATATTCAAATCCATTATTCGAAGCGATAGTTATCAATGGATTAATAACATCATAAAATTTTTCCTTCGATAATCCTTGCTGCAAATCTGTGCCGATATAAAAGTAGTCTTCTAAAAGCTTTTCGTTTGGTCTGTCTGCCAAATAGGTTTCTATTGCCAGTTCTTGCAAAGTATAGAACGCGTCAAAATATTTCTCCAATGGCGGTAGCTTATTGCTTTTACTCACGTTGAATGCATTATCGGAAGGGATTAGGTTCCATATCTGGTCGTGCGACACAAAACTATACGGCACGAAATGCTCTACATGGTATTGGCCTTTGTACAGTTCCTTCCCGGTATAGATACAGTGAACGGGACCATTTTTATCAATAACATAGTCCCAAAATTTTCGCTGCTTTACCAATGTATTTCGCATAGCAGGTTTAATCAGCTTATTAGGAATGTCAGGCACGTTGGGGTTCCTCGCCTGTAAGAATAGCGATAGATTCCAATAAACATAATCTCGGATGATGCGTATATGTTTCGTCAAGTACTCAAACCAGCTGTCGGGAACGATAATCTTGTCTCTATAGAGTTGATAGATCGGCTGGTTTTCTCCACTTTGCGAAAGCAGATAGATTTCTCTTTTGTTCTTTTTCGGATACCATGGGCTCAGGAACCGATGAGGTACTTGGTTGTCAAAGTGGACGAGAAGTTTCAGCGTATCCCGGTTTTTTGACTGTATTAGCCGATTTTGTATTCTTGCTTTTTGTTCATCTATCGTTATACCTTCGATATCCTTGAGTTGCCGCACCGTGCTCTGTATCAGGTCCTGCGGTCCGAACGATACTTGAAAATAATTAACCGTATACCACGCATTGGAAAGCATGCTTGCAAATAGCTGCTTCTTGCTGATCTCCCGCTGTTGATTTTGTAATGCATCCAAGATCGCTAGCAACCAATAGAATTTGTAGGTAGCTGATGTGCTGTTGAAGCAGGCTGCTAGGTGGTGGACGGATAAGGCGGCTTTAGGAGAGGGGAAAAGCCGCATTACACCGTAGCGCAAATTTGATCTTCTTTCGTGTTCTCTAGAAAGTCATCCTCACAACAAATTGTCTCGATATCAAAATCATAAAGCCGGAAACCAGCAATAGATAGTGGTTCTACGCATTTTAGCTTATGATTGTTTAAGATGTGTTTTTCTCGAAGGTCCATCCAGAGTCTTCCCAATGCATTTATACCTATCAATTGGCCGTTTCCTTTGTTTACGGCACCCCAAAACTGGTCTTTATAAGAAAGCTCTACAATGGGTCTATTTGATGTTCTTTCAAGTATGGGTGCTAGTTTATTCCAGTGTTGAGAAAGTTTGATCTCCATAACCCAGCGCATTACTTTCAATTTTATTAAATCCCAATCTTGGCGAGAATAAGGAAGATATTTTTTACTGATCATCTTAGCTGTCATTGGACTAGCTTGCTTGATGATCTCGTTTTGAGCTTTAGGGAATAGCGAGTAGCGCATAGCTTGATAAAGAGCCTCGCTGCTAGGGATAATGATATCATTAACAAACAAAGGGAATTTCGAAGACATATTTGATAATTCTCCAAAACCTTCATTTGTTCTAGAAAAAGTTATCACCTCATTACCGTTATATAATCTCATTTTCTCCTTATCCAATATCATATTCTTACACTCCTCTATTTTTTAAAACGAATAATGGTTTCCAATTATTACTACCCCACCAAAATACAAGAGGGCAATTATTCGGTATGTTCCTGTAAGTAAAGAACAATGTTCCCAGTCCAAAGGTTTTATGTGATTTCACCGTATAACCTAAAGGTCGAATCTGCTTCACTTTTAATTCGCCTACTCGAGATAATATTTCAATACCTTTGACCAAAAATAAGGTTTCTAATCTATTTCGAGAAGCAGGTGAAGAAAATAATTTCTCTTCGGTAGGACTATGTGTTGGTCTAAATGCATGATTAGCTTTATCTATAGCTACCAAAGAGTTCCAGTACTCATGGACATAAGGATCGTGACGGTCCAATGGAACCATGTTATTTAATTTGGGATTATAATCTTTTATATTATTTTCAATCCAATAATAAGCTTTAGTGTCTACTATCTTTTTTATATTTTCCCCTATACTCTTAATCAACCTATACTCAACATTATTTGTGCCCCAAGTATGACCACATAGAAGATAAATATGAAGTTTTAGGTGATTATCTTTTAAAAAATAGTAATTAGTTTTTGTAGTGGCTATATCGCTCGTAGAGTGAAGCCAATCATTTAAATTTCTGTATATAGTGCCACCTGTAGAGAGTACGTCATCCAAATAAATATATCTTTTGGCCTTTTGCCCCGACTGTGCTAAATTGCATCCATAGGATTCAATAAGGATTTCGTCCAGTAAATCCAATAATTCCTTTTGACTTTTATGTGGGGGCTGTAAATCCAAAAAAATAGTTTCTGAGATTAATGACGGTATGTTATCATATTTGAACTCCTTTGCCCAATATTTAATATAGGATGTAAGAAGCTGTCTGCATCTCGTCTTCGACAGGTAGGTTCTCTGGAATATATGTAAAAGTTCGTCGAGAATGAATTCTTGATCAGCGATGTCAAATTGATGTACCCATTCCAAGACATGCTCGGTGGTCATATTGTTGTTTTCGTAATCGGCTAATATATCAGCGATGCCTTCGGCTTTTACCTTCATAATTTTATTTAGTAATATTTATTTCAAAAAATGGTTTATAGATTGTAACGTATTGCTGATATAATATCCTCCCTATTGATCTTTCGTTCGATTAATGAAGTTTTTAACTTCTTTAATCCCTCTATTATACATGTTTATGAAGTTCTTTATCTCAGTTCCCGTGAGGTCCATATTGCCAGCCTTTAAGAACTCTAACATTATCTTTTGTTTGGTTTTAAATCGTAATATGGCAAGTTCAAAAGCTCTATAATCGGTATGCGCGCTATTGACGTCTGAAACATAATGTTTATAGTTATCCAAATCATTTTTGTATAAAGAAGCCCTGCGTATGATGCATGGAACACAATATCCGCATTGCAGAGAGATATTCTTATTGCTGCCATTTTTAGATTTGGTGTATCGTTTATGATGTCCCGGTTTCGAACATGATAACGTTTTCTCAATATGTCCCTTCACAAATTCAGTGTTCTTGCTTTTTGTCAACATCTCGCCTTTCGTCAAAAAGCGATAAGGGTTCTCGATTCTATTACCAATTCCAATTTTTTGGAAAATATCATTTAAACCATTGATGTATTTAGGGTGTGTTGTTTTTGTACTATGGCTTCCTCCTCTTGACGGAGTGAGGGGAAGATTCAGTGAAATCAGTCCATTCTCGGGGATCACGATATTTATCCCTTCACCAGCCGTATTTGCAATTAATAAACCCAAAGCAAGAAATATAATAGATCTTGCTCGTTGCGTTTTTTCTCCTCGAAGATTCTCATTTTTTACTCCTTGAACATAAAAATAAAATGGATGTATATTTTTTGGTTTGTATTTCTCATTTAGAATCTTAATTAATTTTTTCTGTAAAGACAGTTCGCCAGAATTCCCCCCTTTATGATGTGATATCGTGGCTATTTGATCATATTTATCTATAAGATCATTTACGCCAATAAAAGAGTCCATTCCACCGGAGAATAGGCAAACTCTTTTTGGTTTGAATGCCGTGCTTTGCAGCTCAGGAAATTTCTCATTTGTTGCTCTAAAATTCAGTATCCATTTATCCCCACTAAGAAAAGACAATGTGTCTTCAATGTCTTTTTTTACCAAATTCCACTGCTTGGTATTATAAACCGGGATATATAAATTAAAATATCTGCTCCAGCGATGTAGTCCATGCTGTTCTCGGTTTGTAATCTGATCAATACTATAAACAGCTAATGCAATATTTGCGAAATCTCCGGCTAGCGTGTTTTTTGGATTGATTTTGTGCCTTTCGATGTAATCAAAAATATTATGCCTTACAATCTTTTTTTGAATTTTACTTAATTGCGGATTTGTAAAGACAGAATCAAGATAATACGTATTTTCTTCCGTTATTGTAAAGTTATCTCGTATATTTTCCTTAAGTATTACGTTTATCTTCATAGTCTAGATCATCGAGTAGGCAAGTGTTAAAATTCCGTGTACGATTGTATTTTGTTTTTGGACGTCAAGCAACGAAAAATTCTCTTGGTCTATAGTGAGCTTTACTTCTTCAAAGATGAAATCTTTAAGCGTATCATTAGCTTTGATTACTTGGTCTTTAGAAAATTTATTATTTTCAAGTGCGTTTGATACCTCGATCGAAAGTCTTTCAAATATATAATTTGAAATATAAGTGCTTAAATAATTCGAAATATCCTCCTTCGCGAGATTGTCTAAGCTTTCTGGACTTTCCGAATATACCTCATATAGTTGGTTGATGGTTTCTATAGCAGCAGCCTTCGCTGCGCTACCTTCGTCTGTACCGTCAATGTCATCAAAAATACTGGCTAATCTATGAATAGCCTCCTCTGGTGACAGACCTTCTAAACCGCCAATATTAAATTCTCTACAAGCTTCTTCAAACCCATTCTGAGAAACGTAGGATAAAAAATGGGTGAGTTTTCTTGCAGCCTTTCGTCCTCCTATAGCAGACGTAGACAAGGTTTTGTTCCCGCCATTTGCATTTCTATACTTATCTGTCAGTTTTTTGAAGGAGGCTTTACTAGGTTTGTTGAGAAATTTCGAATAAGCTCGTTTCACATCTCCCCAAGGTTTAAACTCATTATTCTCATCCTCGTTCTCGTTGTCATCGATAGGCAAAGTTTCTTCCGGAATGTCTGCTTGCCAAGGGGAAATGGGAGATGATACGCCTTTAGGTCCACTGTTTGGTTTAGAAGTACCCATATTTATAATTTTAAAAGTTTAAGCTCTGCAGGTTTTGCAATCGACTTTATACCAGATGCTGACCACTTGGTTAATATTTCTTTTTTTAAGAGTGATAATTCAGGGTCATTACTAACTCCAACTAATTGTGGAATCATAGAGGACACGACGCTACTAACGGGTAAATTGTTTAAGAATGCTAAATATTCGTTATGTAAATTTATGTTTTCTTTTACGAAGGACGATATTACTCCACTAAGTTTAGATCTGATCTTATTATCTTCCGCTTGATGGTATCTATCAATGAGTTCTTCAAGTATACCTGTCTTGTCTTCTTCCGGGAGAACTATGGATTTTTTTACAGCCGCTTTACTTAAAAGGTCTTTTTCAAGCAAATCTATTAAAATACTCTTCGCTTCTTTGGTCAGCCGCTTGCTTTGCTTGATGTTTAATATCTTGGAGCGGATAAAATAAAGATATCCGGTCAAGTCTTCTTTTGCTAATTTTGGTTCTACATCCAGCCATCTATTTGTCCATTCATCATTTTTAAAGGTTTTCAACATAGGCGATAACTCACGTTTTTGATCTTCCAAATCCATAAAAATATTATGATCACTCGTACCTATTTCTTTCACCAGCGATTGAAATAACTCTGGCTTAAAATATTCCGATAACATAAGTTTGGCGAGTACGGTTTTTTTTAGGTCGATCCCTTTAGCCTTCGACATATCGATTCTCATACTTAACATATTTAAGAAGCGTTTGCACTGTCGTGGGTTCCCTCTTAATACTTGTACCAGAAGAGGGTTCAAGAGTTTTGTGAGCAATATATCTTCTTTTAAGCTTTCGCAAGGGGCATCTAATACAGTGTCTAGGTTGTCAGAGTTTAATTTCGACGTGTAAGGATCTTTATCGGCTGTCGAAATCTTTGTCAATAGACCGTTGAACAACCGATTATCCAAGGTTTTCTTCGCAAAGAGGAGGTTTATGTATGTTTCGTATTCTATCTGGTTAAGTGCTGGGATTCTAACCGGTATTTGAATAAGCTTTTCCAGATAATCTTGGCTTACATCGTAATCTGAAGATGGTAAATTTGGAAATTTACTTTTGACAGCGTAATTGATCAAGCGTTCATCTGCCGCGATAATAAATACTGTTTTTTCAACAAATAGAAAAAGTTTGATTGCTTCTAAGGTGGATATTACAGTTGAAGGTGTGCAGCGGTCAAGATCGTCAATAATGACAATTACTCTATTTAATTTAGCTTCTTCTATCAGGGTTGAGAAATCTTTGTGAAACCCCCTGATACCTTTATCTGCTTGTTCCTCTTTTTCTTCAATCTCCTTTTCGACATAGTCGTTGCTATCAAAGTTATTGTTTAAAATTCCGAAGTTTTCCAAAGGCATTCCTGTTTGCACTGCCAAATATGCTCCGAGAGCGTTTTTACCTATATGGGAAGCTGCCTTTAGCCATTTGACACGATCGACTAGACGAGAAATATACTTGACCGCTTTCTTGTCCCATTTTCTAGCTTTTATAATTTCCTCAATAAGTGTTTCTAACAGCGCAACTTTAGCATCTTCGTACCCTTCAAATAACCACCCATTGAATTTTATAATCAGCTGATCTGTCTTTTTTTGGTGTTCATCTTCGATCATCTTGATCAAACTAGACTTGCCACTGCCCCAATCGCCAAAGACACCTATTGTGGAAGGGAGTAAATGATCTTGCTCGATAATGCCGTTGATAGAATCTTTCAGATATTGAAAGTCTATTAGGTCCTCGCTGGTTTCGTTATCATTCCACATAATTTATATCTGTAACGGCTTATTCTACTGAATTTAAAGTTAAGTTTTTTCTCAAATAAAAACAACCCGCTAAGGATCGTTACAAGGTATTCTGTTTTTGAGTTTATGCATCACAAAATTCATTATCTCCCGGATGGCACCAATGCGGAATAGGTTGTTGTAAGTTTAAATCAAAACTCACTGGAAACGATATATTATCGTCCCCCCGGTAGTACCATGATTGTATTATAGCCTCATGAACATACCAGTCGCCAAATATGCTATCACATTGGGCGCAACCAAAAGACATATAGGAACTTCCGACTGTATGACTGTATCGTTCTTTGATCCCCCCAATTTTTAAGTGTTTTCCTTGATCTGAATCGGTGTAATCTTTGATCTTTCGTGTAATTTCTGAATGAAAGACCAGTTTATCTGATGCCCACATCGCTTCAACATAACGTATTTCGGTATTGCATGCTGATTTAAAAGGGGCGAGGTAGTAAATATGGTTATTAGCTTTACATTTCCAACACTGCATTTCGACAAAAACAATTTCGACTATAGGTAAAGGTTTTAGCGTATTACAAAACTTTATGCCACCTTGCAAATAATCCCTCACGAAAACATTAAGAGGAAGCGTCTTTCTATCTTTTAGCGAAATATAGGTTTGATCGGCTTTAGTATTTATCTTGAACAAAGGAAGGTCTTCCCGTTCTTGCTTTCGACCGGCTGGTTCCTTTTGAAATAGCCAGCAACCAATGATGTTATCCTTTTTATATTTCTCTTGTCTTTCCAGTGTCCTTAAATGAGTCAGCGGGGTTATTTGAACTTCGAAAGCGTATTTAATATCATCTATCGCGACCAATACATCGGCGCGCCAGCCAGTACCTTTATATTCCTCCCTGGCGTGCAACCCTAATCCTTGACAAGCTGCTAGGATTTGGCTTTTTACTTGATCGTGAAAGCTGATATCTTTCTTTCCGTTCATTTCTGTTCTTTTTGATTTTTGTATTTGCGAAACTGTTTTTTTATTTCGAGTCCCCTATAAGTTGATATAGGAGTAGGTTCTCCTGGAGCCACTATCGATGCCATAGGGATAACCTGTTCAAACATCGATTCTGGATAATCACCATCTTCTAAACGGATTTGATATTCATCAAAATATTCGATATTATATTCTCCGAATGGAAATTCATTATAATCTCCATCTTCCATTTCGTGGAATATAACCCTAGTTCCTTTTTGTTTTCCGTCACAGAGTGTTTTGATTCTTATAACTGTCTCTTTCATACTCTACCTCTTTTTTTTCGTTTGATTAATTCCCCTTACTGAATGGAATCAATATGGGATTAGCGTGGGCTAAAGCTATTCTTTTTAGTCCTATTACTGGTTCATTCTTCTTTCTACATTGTCGTATATTAGATACACCGTTACCGGAATGTTCATCAACTTTAATGCATGTATGGTCCGTAGGAGGCTGATGCGCGAGAAAATAGGTAAACTTTTGGATTTTTTATTTCTATCGTTTTTGGTGATAATTCCGTACAGAATGCTATATTTCCCATCATTAATAAATGGATACATTTCTTTATTTTGTGGCAAAAGGTTTTTGAGATTGTCTTTGGAAGTATCGTCCATTCGTAATAGCTCTACAGCGTTGAGCCCTTGGTTGAAGAGATGGCTCAAACCTGCGGATCTGGTCGAAACCTTGATATGCATAAGCTCAAGGGAATCGTCCTTAAAATAAATTAAATCGCACGGCTCGACGTGGCGTTGCCCTGGAGGAGAGATGTTTTTTTTATCTAAGTTTATTACCAACCCATGTTCTTCCGAAATAGAGCGATTATAGTCATCTTCTCTTCTGTGTTCACATTGATGCAAGTACTGATGGTCGTCAATGAAAAGTGGATCTAATTCATTTTCTAATTTAGTAATATAGTCTTTTGCTATGTGGTACCACTCTCCTTCACACAAATGATATGTGTTATCGTCAAGTTCACAGTCAAATAAAAGACTCTTATATATAGAATATTCTTTAACAGGCATTTCATTCTGATCGACAAGGTGCATTTTATGTTGTTTAAACGTAGCCACATCATCGATTTCCTCAAGTTGTCGTTCCTGTAGATACATTCTATATTCATCGATGTAAACTTCAGAGAATTCCAAGTTTGATCGACCTGCTCCTGTATATTTGATTACATAGTCCTTGTCATAATCAAACAAGTCTGGGATGGTCAAAACAAGCTCAAATGGCGCGGGTTCTTGATTAAAAGCTTCTATAAGTTTATCGTTTAATTTTCCGATTATCTCAGGGTCTTTTATAGGGACAATACTTCGTAGTTCTGGAAAGCTAACTTTGAAGTCATCATTACCATAAATATCTATTAATTGTTCGCAAAGTCCTGTTATTTTCTCGGCCTGCACCTTCGACGAGATTCTAAGACTATTACCTCCCGTTATGTTTTTAAACAAATCAGTATATTCATTCTTTACAGCCCCGGTCATTCTCTTCAGAATTGTTTCGTCACTTCTTAATTCAAAAAAATTAAGCTCAGATGCTGTGGGACTTTGTACGCGTTGTCTCCTTGCATTTTCAGGTAGAAGTATATCAGTTGACTTTATCTTTTTGGGATCCAAGGCATTTAATGTTGTTTTTATCCCAAAATCATACTCGTACGAATTATCTTTAAGCTGATGATAAGTAGAGCCAAATGTTAGAGCAATCCAGCGGTTGCTTGCTTTCAGAAAAACCAAAGCCCCTTTTTGCACTTGGTTAAGGTTTTTGTTGATTCCCCAATATGCTTTCCACCAGGGATCGCGCGCCGCTCTATCAGAAATATACATGACAGCGTCTTCAGGTAGATTAGTGTTTTCGTCCTCATCTATCAGTTCTAAAGAGTGATCTTCCTTTAATGTATTAAAGGGGGCAAACCCATCTTTAAGAAGATAGATTGAAAATGATCTGCTTTTTGCCATAATTGTTTGCTTTGGGGTTAATTATCCGTTTAGATGTGATTTTTTACTAGCTTGTGAAAGCTGATGTTTTTGTCGTCTTTCATAACCCAGATTGTACTGTAATTTAAATTAACTTCTTTATTTCATCCACAGTTTGTAATAGTGACGACTTAACTTTTTTATTACCCAGCTGTGCATAAGATATACTGTTAACGGAGTTAACATCCATTGTTATGCAATATTCATTTGCAATCTCATATTTGTCGGAGTAATTCATGTCTAAGTAACGATACAATAATTCGGTCACCATAGTTAACTCTTCATGAGCGAAGCCGTTGAGTTTTGCCACAAACCATATCGCTCCGATTTTTCTTTTCCCATTATCGTTAAACGTAAATACGTGGTTGGGCTTAGCATATAATGGTAATCGTTTTATAGCTACTATAGATTTCTCTTTCGGTTTTTTGAGATAGGTAAGCTCTGTTGGCGGTCTTAGAGTATCAAAGTCAAAATCTTCAAAGCCCTGCAGAATATTGATGTTGCGCTGGTGCATATCTTTGGTGATTTTTGCCTCATGAACTTCGATTTTATCAATCAATTCATCAATTTTATCACCGATTGAATTGCCCGTATTATCTGTAAACACTCTACTTATACAACTGAGTGCTGAAATCCAATAGTCACCTCCACCATCCTCGGTGGCAGTTTTAACTTTAGGAGTTTTTAAGTTGTTTACCAATGTCTGGCGTCCACGAGGAGTTTTTCTACTGAAATCGACTAAATGCGTGATGGTTATTTTATTCATAGTATAACGGTTAACAATTCCTGATTTTATTGGCCGTGTTTGGCAGGTTAATAAACTTATCCAAATTGGTTTTCTATACCTTAGTTATAATTGTTTGCATCTTTAAATGCTTTTAATTTTAAACCAAAACCCGTTCGCCAAGTCACATACTCTTGTATATCCTGACCAATCTCGACTCTTTCAGGTAACGCAGGTATGGTATAAACACCTCCGTCATGTATAGGTACAGAATACTTTGAATACATAGCCAGCAAAAAATCGACATCAGATTTTTCAGTTACGATATAACTAGATAAATTCCCTCTCTTTACATTAACATTCTTATTGAATCGCTCATATGCTTTATTGGAGAGGACCTCTTCTACTGATCTTTCTAGTAGCATTCTAACCCTCTTCTGTGCGGAATCTATTTTTTGTTGCCGACCACTACCATCTGTTATTGCCAATCCATCATGTTCACTTAATATTTTTCTAATCGAATCAATCCTCTCCTGAACATTTTTAGCTAGGTAAGGAATTTCATCAGTAACTACGCCACTTATCCCATTGAAGGAATCTATGCCTATCACATGATAATCGGTATCTGTGTCTTTTTTATGTGTATCTATCAGCAAGCGTAAGAAAAATAGGTCATGAGTCCACACAATTATTTGCCGATTAGCTGACATCTGTACAATTTTATTTGCGATCTTCTCCCTGTAGTCCATATCCAGAGAAGTAACTGGATCATCAAACACAATGGTGTTAAGGCGACCATCTATAGTAGATTCTGCTAGGAAGTTTGACAAAGCGATAATCTTTTGTTCCCCTTCACTTAAAATAGATTCTATCGTATCCGTAAGACCGTTTAGACTACATTTTTGAAATGTACTTCCCTGACTTGTTTTCGTCTTGGATAATAAGACTTTAGTAGCGAGTTTTGGATTAAAGGATGTGAGGTGATCTATAAATTCCTGATGCTGAAGACTAACTGCTTTTGTTTCCATTAATTCACCTATTTTTTTAGAAATTCCAATTGTGCTTAAATATCCCTGACACCTATTGATCCACTTCTTGTACCTATATTCTTTGCAATATTTAATTATAGTAGCCCTATTATTAAATAAAAATTCCTTGGTTGCCAATTCATTATGTTCAGCTACAAACAGATTTCGATCATTCATTAATTGAGTGTGCTGTTCAATTTGGCTGTCTATAGTCGGAATCAAAGCATTAATAAAAGATGAAAGCTGTTGCAAATTGACATTTAAGTTATTACCATTATGGAGGTAGTTCGAAATTGAGTCCCTCGATTCCGTTAGGGAAAGAATAAACGCATCATAGCGTGCCCGGAATTGAGGAATTACCGCTTCTAGTTCCGCCATGTTTTCAAATGCAGGAAAAGTCAGTTGCTGATAAATAGCCAATTTTTGCTCGATTTCCTGTTTAATCATATTCAGCTGTGTAGATATATCATTTAGCACAAACTGATTAAAACCTTTCAAGCGCTGCCTAGCGGCCTCATCTAAATCTTGCTGGCATAAAACACATTTTTCCAAAGAAGTTGATGAAGGAAAGTTTTCGCCATCTGACATACCAACACTATGAGCAAACCGTTTCGCAGATTCCCATAACGCCTGCCAAGGGTCTGTACCAAAGCCATTTAAGGTATTTAAGTTATCCAATTCGTTCGTGGCTACCTGATAGGCTTGATTAATTCGATTAAATCTCTCTTGTAATGATTGCAATGCTGTCAATGATTCAGCATTGAAGAACCTTTCCACGTATACGATTTGCTGAATATAATTATTATAACGGCGTCTTGTGTTAGTTAAGTGTTGGATATTTTCTTGAGGATTCTGCGAATTTATCAAACGCAATAGTTCTTGCTTTCTAGCGGCTTGTGCGCCATTAAACTGTAAATAGTTATTTATTGCCTGGTCGTCCAGCGATTCAATACCGCCATACCAACGATACGATTCCGTCTGACTTAACGATTGATCCAAAATTGGCTTCTGCGTATTAAATGTCGATACTTCATTGTTCAGATTTTGAGACATTCTCCCAAATAGGTCGACTAGTTTTTCAAGTACATCTATACCAACAGGTTTATATTGGGTGGGATTTTCTTTATTTAGGTATACATCAGCGCAATCACTATCAAACACAAATACGGAACTGAGTAAGCGATGAGTGGGAGTTCCTTCGAGCCATTTGAAATTAATGGGTGTTCCGTTATCGACTATGGTTAATTCTACTTGCTGTGCAACGTTTGATGGTGTAAAGACATTTTTCTTCAAAACAATCTCAGGATTACGGCTCCAACATAACTTTTTCAAGATACGTGAATAACTGGATTTGCCGGAACCATTATTACCATAGACAACCGTTAATCCATTCTCGGCAAATTGTAAACTTCCTTGATCATACAAAGCACATATATTTCTTGGTTCTTTCAAACCAACTATTTTAGGAAAACTTCCAGCTGTTGAAGGATTATTTGGTAGGTGCGTGTCGTCAAGAGGTAAAGCAGTCAATGTTATTCTGTTGTCTCCATTCTCTTTCTTTAATAATTGTACCAATTCATCTACATCCGATTGTTGGACACTTGATCCGGTTACTATCCTTCTTAATGCATCTCGTACAAACAATGGTTTAGTTCGCGACCATGTTAAAATTTCATTATATACAGACATTAGTAATAGGTCTTAGGTTTTATAATTACTTATTAATTCCCATCCATCATGATTTTTCCTTTCGTCAAATCATTTTATAAGTATTAGTTCTTTGGCTGATCTTAATGGTACTGTAGCACTCTTTTTGTCTAGCGTTTGATAAATATCGAACGGATCCGTTTGTTTCTCGACGTTGGATGTGCGAAGTTTCTTTCTGAAATCTATCATAATTCAAGTTTTAAATTAATTAATAAGGCGCAGCGTCAGCTGCGATGGATGTCCCGATTGCCCAAACTGTCTCCGTGCTTGCCCGTTTTAAATCTGATATAACCGTTCTATTTTTATTATGTTCCATATAATTCTTCTTTCTAAGTTTCAAAAATTGTAAAATAATTAATGTTAATACTAGGACAATCGAAACAAAACCACCGCAGACTAAGCCGTCCACTCCAGTGAATATTTATAATACTTTATTGTCTATCTTTTATCTCAAATATATACTTTAAAAAATGAACTTTTTACGGTTTCCCTTACACCGTTTTGCACGTTTATCATTTTCGTGTTTCTTCTCCACACCTGCTTACCGCGAAGCTCATAACTAGTTAATGGCAATCCATTAGACTCCCTCATTTAATATTATCTGCCACATTAGTCTCTTGTCCACCCCTGCTCACGAGCCACCGCTTTTCCTTTTTTTACAGATTCATCAATTATTCGCATTAGATAATCTATTGCGTGACTTGTTTCTTCTTTAGGTATCACAAGAGGTTTCGGAGAAATGTTCCTAGGAAATGTTATCTCATCTTTAAGCTCTGGAAATAGCATTTCAAAATTTTCCTTACTCAATAAATTACAATCAATAAAAGTCCAATCCTGTGTGCTGGGCTCCTTGATTCCCATTAATGTCGTGACGTTCAACATTTTTTTATAAGCATCGGGGATAGTCATCACCAATAATTGAGGGATAAAAGAGGATCTAATCTTATTTGTCTCAAAAATACCTGTGTCGGTATAGTTGATAACCGTATCTATTTTTAAACCTTGATTCCCCAGAGATAAATATGATTCCTTGAAAAGCTTAAGAGCATTTTCTTTTCCGCCCATAACTCCAATTAGTCGGGAAGAGGTTAACTCTGCCATTCCCTCTGCATTTCCAGTCAATGAAATATTGGTAAGTTTTTCCAAGGCGGCGTTAAGCTCAGCCTCCTCCTGTGCGGAAACGTAATTCGCGGCTAGAATAGAAGCTATAATAAGTATTAAAAATTTTCCCACGTTATACAGGTCTTATTTTACAGTTGCTTTTTTATCGAATAGCTCTTGAGTCCTCAGCAAACTTACTGAAATGTCGAAGTAGACTTCTTTCGATTGTAAGTATTGCGTTGGCTCGATTTCGAAGTAGTCACATAAGCCAGATTGGCTAACGAGTCGTCTTGAATGTATTTTTTCTACATCAAAATAAGTGTACAGCATATTATATTCATCCGATACGTAGATAACCTTCAGAGCCGTCTCGCATGATTGGCCGTCGCCGCTACTTGCTATTGCCCTTCGGATTGCCCGATACCTATTCTGGTATTTTTGCCACTCAGCTTC
>Ga0079224_100006320_pt1 | contig 15693 bp, 12 predicted proteins | sample Stecom2015_FD_80414 | JGI IMG/M metagenome (GOLD analysis project Ga0079224, IMG submission 80414) | Agricultural soil microbial communities from Utah to study Nitrogen management - Steer compost 2015 | ecosystem: Environmental > Terrestrial > Soil > Agricultural land | place: USA: Utah...
TAAAATCTGGAATACACCAGTTGCCCATTACGGATTCAAGGATCTGGGTCATGGAACCAGCAATGCAGCACCGTGGCGTGCCGGTGCCAATGAGAATACGACAATCAGTTTCTCACACCCTGTTAAGGTGGAAGGAAAAGATATCCCTGCAGGCACGTACGGGTTCTTCATTGCTCTCGACGAAAACGAAAGCACGTTGATATTTTCCAAAGTAAGTACATCATGGGGAAGCTTCTATTACGATCCTGCAGAAGATGCGCTTAGGGTAACCGTAAAAAATCAAACTCTGGAAAAATCAGCTGAGTGGCTGACATATGAATTTATTGATCAGTCTGACGATGGCGTAACGATCGCGATGTCATGGGAAAAGCGGATGATCCCGTTCAGGGTTGAGGTCGCAAGAAAAGAGCTCCAGATGGCTGCATTCAGAAACGATCTTCGCACAACCAGACCTTACTACGACTTCATGTCAGCTGCGTACTGGTGCATTCAAAACGACTACGAGCTGGAGCAGGCGCTTGCGTGGATGGACCGGGCTATTTATTTCCGTATCATGGGCGAAAAGAACTTCAGAACACTAAATACCAAAGCAGCGATACTTTTGAAAATGAACCGCGCTGAAGAAGCTAAAAAAGTCATGGCAGAAGCTGTTCCACTGGGTTCAATGGTTGATGTACATTCTTACGGTCGCCAACTTATCGCTATGAACGAAGTGGATGAAGCCTACAACATTTTTAAATCGAACTACGCGAAATTTCCCAACGAGTTCACTACGAATATCGGAATGGGCAGAGGCTTGTCGGCGAAAGGTGAATACAAGAAAGCACTTAAGTATATCAAAGCCGCTTTGCCCCAGGCACCTGACGACCGGAATAAAACCAGCGCGATTGAAATGATCGCCAAACTTGAACGCAATGAGGATATAAACTAAGTCATACCACAACACAAACTTTCCCATGTATCCCGATTAGATAATTAAAGCAGAGATGATCAAGAATGTGGAACCCGGTGAGCGAGAGAATGTGAGCAAACTCTTTTCGCATGCGATCACGCGAATGGTTGTCTCGGGGATTTTTCAATGGGATGAAATCTATCCCGATGATAAAACACTTTCGGATGACCTGCGAAATAATGAAATGCATGGATTTTATCAGGACGACATGCTTTGTGGCGTGATCGTCCTGAATGAAGTTCAACTGAAACCTTATGCTGATGTTAATTGGTCAATGGAAGACCCCAGGCCACTTGTGGTTCACCGGTTATGTATACATCCCGATTTCCAAAATCGCGGTATTGCGCATGCATTGATGAAGTTTGCGGAGTCGTATGCAAGGAGAAATGGCTATCGGTCCATACGACTTGACGCGTTTCAAAACAATCCGGCCGCTCTTCGACTTTATCAACGGCTTGGCTACATGCCCCGCGGATCAATCCAACTCAGAAAGGGGACATTCTATTGTTATGAAAAATTAACACACGACCTACCATAAGGCGGAATAATCCCGGTCGCAGTTATTAACTTAATGTTCTCATAAAGCAATAAAGGCCATACCGTCATTTGCGGCAATAGCATACCCCGTCGGGATCACCAAGTAAGGGTTGTAACGATTCGCGATGTTCGTCGTCTATGTACGAATCAGCAACCAAAATACATAGAGAGTGGTCTACCGTTGTAAGGGGGATTGAACCATACCCATATTCGAGTCAATTTTCCCCGGACCCAAAGCATACCGTATTCGGTACAGTTACACTGTATGATCTATGTAAAGACGGCCATTGTGATAAACCGCCCGAAAGCGGCTGTTGCTAAATTTGCCGCAGATCCTAACAACGCAACAGCATGGTATACCAACATAAAATCAGTTGACGTACTTACAGGCCCACCATTGCGAAAGGGTTCGCGAATGGCATTCATGGTAAAATTCATGGGGGAAGAAATCGCATACACCTATACCGTTGCAGATTACGTTCCGGGAAAAATCCTGATCATGGATGCAGCTGACGGTTTCTTCCCGATTCAAACAACCTATCTCTGGGACAGCGTGACTGACCAGGGTACAAGGATGACGTTGATAAATCAGGGCTTTCCGACGGGGTTTTCAAAATGGATGACGCCCGTCGTTTCATTCATGATGGGATACTACAACAGAAAAGATTTGAGAAAGTTGAAACGCATTATGGAGTCACCTGAAGGTGATCGGTTACCGACAAGTCTTATGGCCAATCTATCTTTATGATTTCGCTGCCTGCAAGCAGATATGCACCGGCTCCATATTCCTGATAATTATCCTTTACTACTTTGTCTGGAGAAGCACCAATAGGCTGAACCCATTGAAGCCTTCCTTCGTCCATAACATTGTCGTTCAGGCCGTGCCATGCTTTTCGTATCACCGGAAGATATTCATCCCGGTCAAGCACACCGTTATTAACTCCCCACGCAAGTGCATAGCAGAAAAATGCTGAACCACTTGTTTCAGGATGAGGCACTTCATCCGGATCCAGCAAACTGGGACGCCACAGTCCATCTTCTCCCTGAATTTCCTTTATCGAAGCAGCCATTGCTTTTAACAGATCCACATAACGACTGCGATATTCGTCATCTTCCGGCAGGTACTGCAATACACGCGCTGTTCCTCCCATAACCCAACCGTTTCCGCGTGCCCAGAAAGTCTTCTTCCCGGAAGGTGTGCGTTTGTCAAAATAGGATTCGTCACGATAGAACAGATCTTCTTCTTTATCATATAAAAAATCATACGTATCCCAGAACATTACATTGAGGAATTGAAGGTATTTCGGCTCATCCGTCGCAGCCGCGAGACGTGCCAACACGGGTGGAGCCATAAACAGCGCATCACACCACCACCAGTCTTCACGACCGGGTTTCGGATCAGCGATTAGCGAATCAAATGTTGCGCGGATATCTGCGATCATTGCAGGATCTTTTTTTACCTCATAAATTTCAAGATATGTTTGCCCCTTTGCATGGTCATCAGCATGGCGAAGCCTTTCTGCTAACTGGTAGTTGAATGACTCAGACCAGGTTATCGCCGCATTGAGATACTTTTCATCGCCTGTAGTCTTGTAAGTTGCCATAACGCCGGCGTAGAAAGCGGCACGTGCCCAGTCGTTTTCATTCTTGCTGTTGAATGACACCGGATGTTCAAGTTGCCAGTCAGCAACCCTTTTCATCCACGTTTTAATATTTTCATCTGCAAAAACATCCCCTCGTTGTTCGCGCGGCGATGTGCACGAGATAATAACCACCAAGGTGAACAAAAGGAAAAGCAGGTTTTTCATGGGTTTACAATTTGATTGCGAAAAGACGTCTTACCAAATCAAACGATTTGTCAGCTTTTAACAAAGCACCGGCCTAATCAATGTCAGAAAAACAGGGAGATGTGTATTGTGTCCGCAGGCTTATTTCAAATTCAGCCGAAATCCAAATACCTCCAGCTCGCCCTGTTTGAAATCGAGATCGATTGATCTTTGGAATCCGAGTTTCTCGTACATCTTCCAGGCCGGAAGCATAGCCCGGGTCGTGTGAATGATAAGTTGTTGATGGCCTTTATCGCGTGCCTTTTCAATACAATACAATGTCAGCAACTTACCAATGCCCTTGCCCCGGTGCCTGGGATCAACAGCAAGCAGTCGGAATCCTGCAGCAAACTTTTCACGCGTAGCAGTTCCACCGGAGCCGTAAAACTGCATGTCATCGAAGTATACGACCGCCCCGGTGATCAAGTCATTTTCGATAGCAACAAAAATCTCTGTTCCTGGTTTCGTAGTAAGGGACCCGACATTAGCAAGCATCTCGTAGTATGCAGGCTGCTCCACGGGTTTGGGGAATCCATCGAGTTGTTGATAAACACTAACCATTAATTCACCCACAGAATTGAATTCATGAGGCGCTGCGGGACGGACATTCCTGAATGACTCCATTCACCAAAAATAGGTGAAATGTTCTTACAGCGAGGATTTTTGCACCGTCACTTTAGAAAAAGTCGCAGCTATTACTCGTACTTCATGCGGTACCACACATCCTTTAGCAACTTGTCAACGGGGAGCCGCCATACCATCCGATACGTTTTCGTGGCTGGGGCCAATTTCGAAGTTGAGATTACGATCGACGAAACGCACATAACTCAGTAGATCTTTTCGATCAAGCATTTCTTCCACGACGGTGCGAAACCTTTGAATGTTCTCTTTACCCAAACGTTCTTTTTCGCCTTCGCTGAATTTGTTCTTTCGTGATTCTACCTTGAAATCAATCAGGCTGTTAAGGCTTAACAACGTGTTCGGGAAATCAAAATACATCCGGTTATCTCCGCTTGATACGGTAAGTATATCTCTTGCCCGGCCTTCCCTGAATTGCAGATTAACGACTTCCTCCTTAACGTTCCTAAGCCGGATCTTTGCAAGTACACGCTCAATGTTTCGTGGCTCTAGTTCTGTAAGTTTATCAGGCATATAAATGAGCAACACGGGCGGTTTACCTTCTTCAGCCGACATCCGGAGCAGTTCCGACAACAACGGTTCGACAAAGTTGTTTACATATCCGTAGGCAAGGGCATAAGCAAGGGAGTACTCTTCTTCTTCAAGCCGCGATCCGAATTCATTAAGCAAGGCGGTCACAGCCGTCGAAATTAGTCCGGTAACCACCGTGATGGGCTCAGGATCGAATGGGGGATTCTCCCAAAAAATCCAGCACATTGCAACCACAAAGGTGCAAACCCATAGCAGAATGATGAGTGCTTTTGAAAGAACCTGGATCTTCATTCAGACGATATGAACAAATCTACTCCGGGAAATGTATTATTCAAAACGTTAAAATGATTCCGAAATCATTCATGCAACGGCAGCACTTACTCAATTCGCGACACCAGATAGGAAAGGTGGTTGTCCAACTGACCGCTGCGGTCTTTCTCACGCGTCACATCCCGAAGATTATTGAAGAATCGAATCGCATTAAACTGTGTAGTCAGATAAAACTGCTCGCCACCTGCGTCAAAAGTGACCTTAAATGTACCAAATGCAGGAGTTGATGGAGCTGCGGAGTTTTTCAAGGTGCTCAACCTGACTTCCTGCACAATAAGCTGTAAAACCTCTTTTGTCACTAATACAAGCCCTTCCGTTGAAGGGACTTTAATTCGGGCAGCGGATATTGTGAGCGCAGGAATTGGTTTATCCTCCGGTCCGATGTGCTCTATCCGTATCATATCAGTCTGCACTGGGCAAACCGTCGGACACAGAATGAGAAAGGATGTTAATGCACCAACAATTATCGACATCGTGCTACGCAAAAGCAAACGGACTTCCCGAAGGAATATGCGTGATTTTCAGATCCGGATACTTCGGTTGCAGCCATTCCTTCAGCCATCTCATTCCGGGTTGTTCACTGCGCGCATGACCGAGAACAACAAGGCTTTGTTTACGCCCCATTGCCTGGGCATCACGAATGTATTCACTGGTCTCCCACTCGGCCACCTCGCCGCAAATCATAACGTCAGGTTTAAGCGCAGACAGTGCACCGATTTGTCCGCGACCACCAGATGCGCCCGGAAAAACGGCAATTCGCTCACACACCTGATTGCGGTCGCCGATGAATCTCAACGTTTCGATTGATAACTTTTCCTTAACAAGGCTGATCAGCTCACCTAATTTTAGCGGCGGTACCTTCACCATACGGGGCTCCGACGGATCATAATACTTCTCCCAACCCAATGCCTGCAGAACACCTGTTAAAACGCCATCAGGACGGAATGAATGAATGTAATCGTGTAATCTCCATACCGCGATATTGTTTTGCTCCAGAAGGTCCCTTTTGAATCGATACACTTCATCACGTTGCAGCCAATTCACATCGTCTGTATGATTGTAAAACGTTGGTTCGTGAGCAATGATAAAATTTGATTTCAGATCAATTGCCTTGCGAATCACCTCGACAGTTGCGAACATCGTCGTTACGATACCAGTAACAACGGTATCGGCTTTGCCCGCCTTAAGTGTATCAACCGTACCTGCGCCTACCGTGATACCTTTAGTTACGGTATCGATGATTTGTTGCACAGTCACTGATGTGGCAGCGGAATCATTAAATCCATATGCCGTATTCATCATCGACCCTGCCCCCACCAGCGCAAGCGTATTGCCTACAAATTTCCGGCGGGAGAATAAGTTGTTTTTGTCAGTCATCATTGAATCAATTTAGAAATTAATCCTCATTCAACGACGCTCACATATTTGTTTCCGCCTGCGAATTTCGAAGAACACTTCTACAATATGCTCCCCTGAAAAATAAGGGGGCGGGGGGGGGTGTTTGTGGGGCCTCCCAATGAATTCAGCCAGAACATAAAACCCCAGGAATATGGCTACGCCGAACAATCAAAGTCAGTGCAGCTTTTTGGCATTTTTACGAGCAACCTGAAGCCGACCGGACTTAGCCTCCGATCTTTTCTGACTTAAGGGAAATGTCAATCGCGCTTTTCGGATATTCTGAAATAATCAAAGTCAACAAATCCCCCCGCGCTCTTAGTCGCATAGTTGAATAGTCCGAAACGATAACCCATAAAATGCGGGAGCGTGTATGACATCTTCAGCTGGCCACCAATACGCTTCCAGGATTTGCCATCAAGACTGTAAAAGAACTCTCCGGTGTCCGCAAGGTCTTTGAAATTGCAAGCTGCTTTGAGGTACACTGTATTCTGCGACAAAGCGACACGTTCCAACTCAACAGGCCGACCCGACTCCGCGCTGACCATCACAATAGACTTTACTCCATCTACATTCTGCACGCCAACCTGTCCGTATTTTTTTTGAAATAAGGTCAGCCCCGCAAAGTCTCCGTCCTTCATATCAGACACATCGAGTTTTGTGAAACCAGAACACTCGGGGCCTATTGTACGTTGTGTCAACACATTCTTTACGAGATAAAACGACGTATCTACACGCGAGGTCGTAATCCTGAAGTGGCCTTTCCTTGCAGTTAATGACCAATGTGCATTGTCGGGATTGTGATTCCACTGCCATACCAATGGTAGCGCAGACTCACCTTTCTTTCTTTGAAATTCATCCGATGCAACAATTCCGGGAATGAGACTTTTGTTCACCGGGAGATTCAATGTTTCAGGAACTTTGCCATTGGTTCCAAGCACGGGCCATCCGTCCTTCCATTCTACGGGAACCAGGTATGGTATGCGTCCAACGGAACCGTAGTCACGAAACAAATAGGAAAACCATCTTCCGTCAGGAGTGTCGACAAGTCCGCCCTGCGCAACACCCAAATCCTGCAACGCCATCTTACCTTCCCACGGTCCGCGTATGTTATCAGCACGGTGAACGATAACTGTGCGCATGCCGCCTCTTGGCCATGTGATATTAAAAAGGTAGTACTTTCCATTAACTTTGAACAACTGTGATCCTTCTGCACCGAGCATGATGTCTGCATTCGCGGGTGCACTTGCATCTTCTATGATCACCTCTTCATTCGTACCGGGTTTGACACCCGAAAGGTCTTCAGACAACTCAACCAATTTAAGTTTGCGGACGCCATAAATAAGGTAGACCCGGCCATCATCGTCGAACCATAGCGTATGGTCATGATATGACGGCGAAAATGACTGCACCTTCCACGGGCCCTTCTCAAGGCTCTTTGTTGAAAATATATATGTCTTTCCGGTAGTCTGTGCGAATGTCGTTACGTAGTATGTGCCTTTGTGAAAGCGTATAGAACTTGCCCAGGAACCACGGCCATATGTACTCTTACCGTTGTCGAGATTCAGCTCGTCAATGGTGGCCAATGTATCATACGCATAGCTGATGAGTTGCCAGTTCACCAAATCGGTTGACTTCATAATCGGCAAGCCTGGATTCATATGCATCGTCGTGCTGCTCATATAATAAACATCACCAACACGGATGACGGCAGCGTCCGGAACATCTGCAAAAATTATGGGATTGGAAGCGGTCTTGTTTTGCGCACTAGCTGTCAGCGCGACAGACAGGATGAACGTACCTGCCAACAGCTTTACCAAAGACGATTTGTTGACTATCATGAATTTCCTTGTGAAGATTTACCTGAATTTAATTCGAATCACTGTAAGGGACATTGCTGGTGCAGCATAGCTGAATGCTTTCTGCACTTTAACCGTTGACCTTACCGGCGATATCTTTGTCGGGTTCTCAAATGTATTTTCAGCATCGGCATCTCCGCTCAGAACGATTTGTTCAGCTGTTGCAGAGATCCTTCCAAAAGATGTGAGATCCGCTTTGACATCACGCTGCGTTTTTCCGCCATTGACAATTTTAAGTATCAGGTCGCCTGAAGACGACTCCCGAACACACGACGCTGCCAATGTTGAGTCGGCTGGTGCGATTGAGAATACATCTTTGAACACGACGTCACCCTGGTTGAGTGAGAATAACTGTTGTACGTAGTAGTTAGGTGTAAGGCATATCGCCTTGTTGTCGAAGAAAATCAAATCAGTTTTCCATTGCGTTCGGCCTTTTTTCGCGAGTAGCGGCGCGTATGATGCCATTCTGACAACATCACCGTTTCGTTCAAGCCCTACCATATAAATTGCCTCTGCAATGGCATTGTGCATCTTATTGCCCCATGATGCGTACTCTCCGAGATAAACATGCGCCTTATCGCGGTCATATCCGTCGTATCGGTATTGATTGTTGATGAACCATTGAGGTTCTTTGTAGTAGTGTTCGTCTATCACAGGCACTTTAAGCGCATCAGCATACTCCCATCCTTTCGTGAAGTCTTCACCATCGGGAAACGGTCCAACGGTACCGATAATGGTAATCTCAGGATGCTTTGCCCTGACGGCGTCGTAGATCACTTTGAAGCGCTGTTTGAACTCTGGTGTAATCTTGTCTTCGTTACCGATGCCAATGTATTCAAGATTGAATGGCTCGGGATGTCCCGCTGCAGCTCGCAGCGATCCCCACCTTGAGGTAGGCGGTCCGTTAGCCCATTCAATAAGGTCGAGGACCTCCTGAACATAGTCATCCATTTCATCCAAAGGCAATGCGCGTTGTCCTGTGCCACCAATCCGCCACGTACCTCCGGAATTCTGACAGCTAACAGCTGCCGGGAGAACGGGCACAGGTTTCGCTCCGATGTCTTCACAAAACTGAAAGTATTCAAAGTAACCCAACCCTGCTGTTTGATGGTAGCCCCAAATGTTTCGCTGTTCAACACGTTGCTCAATGGGTCCTATGGCATTCTTCCACCGATACATGTTTCCCAACCCGTCACCGTGAACAAGGCATCCGCCGGGGAAACGGATAAACCGTGGTTTCATATCAGCAAGTACCTGGGCGAGATCCGCCCTTAATCCATTGGGCCTGTTTTTGAAAGTGTGTTCAGGGAAAAGCGAAATTACATCCAACGCAATCGTGCCTGTGGTTTCGGCAAGAAGGACTAATTTAGCGCTATCGGTAGCCTCCCGGGCAACAAGGTCTCCTGTATACTTTTTCCATTCCGGAGAGTTGATCGAAATTTTTTCTTCCGCGAGAATTTCACCTTTGTGTGTTTGCAGACTTACGCTGACAGCAACAGGAGAACTGCTTACTTGTTTCGCGAACACCGAAAAATTATAGCGCTCCCCTTTTTTGATAACTATCCCGTCAAAACCAGCATTGCGTATTCCAACACCCGAAGGCCCTGAATGTTGTTCTTCATGCCCGACGTGTTCGATGTTTAAAAGCAGGTAGTGTGGATTATTTGTATGAACAGGGTCCTTCGTTTCTATGGAGATTTGTCCGTAAGAAAATCCCGGCGAAAGGTACTCCCAGAATGACAGCGGATGCCACTCTCTTTGTTCAGTCGGGCTGTATTCAAATGAGCGGTTTTGAATCAATTCCGCATAAATACCACCGTCAGCTGAATAATTTATGTCTTCGAAAAATAATCCAAACAACTCACGACTGATTGGCGTTCCTGCCTGACGAACTTTGCTCTGTGTTTGCGCCGAGAAAGGCTGAAATACCGATACACAAAAGAAAAACATGAGCGCCGTGCATCTGAATGTGCATTCGCAGGCTCCGAATTTTCTAACTGAGTTTACCATGACTTTATTACGCGACTGTTCGTTGTTATTTTGAAACTATGGTTATCACCTGACCGCGTTTCGTTTGAATATCATAGAGGTATGTTTCCGGCACTGCGGGTTCGCCCAGGTTTGCTTCAGAAGAAATAACCGCGACGGCGGTTGTGTTCACCTTGAAGAATGCATTTGGGTTTTCGCCATTTGCGGACTTCAGCCTTCCCGTAACCGACTTCATTTCATTCTTTGTCCGGATACGAAGGTTGCCTCCCAATGTAGATTTGATAGCGACCTTGACGAGTTTCCCGCCCTCCCACTTCATTTCAACTATTTCGAAACCGCCGCGGGCACGCAGGCCGCTAACGTTTCCGTTGGTCCAGGCATCAGGCAACGCCGGTAAAAGGAAGATCGATCCGTCATTGCTTTGTATAAGCATTTCTGCAACTCCGGAAGTACATCCAAAATTGCCGTCAATTTGAAAGGGAGGATGCGCATCAAACAAATTGTTGTATGTTCCGCCACCACCTTCATTTGTGCCTACAGGGGTAAGCTGATCCTGAATCAGTTTTAGTGCGCGGTTGCCATCCAGAAGGCGCGCCCACCAATTCACTTTCCAGCCCATGCTCCATCCGGTCGAAACATCTCCTCTGTGAATCAGCGTGGTCTTTGCGGCGGAGTAGAGTTGCGGCGTACGAAATGGAGAAATCTGATTCGAAGGAAACAATCCATAAAGGTGTGAGACGTGGCGATGTTTATCTTCCGGATCATCAATATCGTCGAGCCATTCCTGCAATTGACCGTGACGTCCGATATGCATCGGAGGAAGTTGGTCGCGCATTCGCCTGAGCGTATCAACAAAGGCGGCATCCTCTTTTAGTATCTCTGCGGCAGTTATTGCATTTGAAAAGACATCAAACACGATTTGATTATCCATAGTCGTACCTGCGTCCAGCGACGAACCACCATGAGCCTGCGGTGCATTTTCAGGTGACATTCCCGGATTAACAATCAGCCACGATTTGGCTGGGTGTTCGACAAGAAAGTCAACATAAAACTTGGCCGCTTCCCTAAGGACAGGATATACTGAGGCAAGATATTTCACATCACCGTTATACAGGTAGTGTTCCCAAAGGTGTTGACTTGTCCAGCCTCCACCAGCGCTCCAACATCCCCAGAACGCAGCATCGACGGCCCCGGTAGCCCTCCAGATATCTGTATTATGGTGCGCCATCCATCCCCGTGCGCCGTACATCACCCTGGCTGTCTCTCGTCCTGTTTCCGCCAACTCCTGAACCATTTTCAGAAACGGTTCGTGTAGTTCGGAGAGGTTCGTCTTTTCAGCAGGCCAGTAATTCATTTCCGCATTGATGTTGATGGTGTACTTGCTGTCCCACGGCGGGCGCATACGATGATTCCAGATTCCCTGAAGATTTGCAGGTTGCCCCCCTGGTTGTGATGACGATATCAGCAAATACCTTCCGAACTGAAAGTAGAGCGTTACAAGCTGTGGATCTGATGTGGCATTGAATGAGCGCAGCCGCTCATCTGTAGGCAGGGTTGACGCGTTGCTGTTCCCAAGATCCAGTTTAACGCGGTTGAATAACTTCTGGTACGCAGCAACATGGTCGGCCAAAATTCTTTCATACTTTTTATTAATAGCTTTTTCGAGTAACGCGTTTGCTCTCGCATTTTCATCACCCGTTAAATCATCGTATCTGTTAAAATTCGTGGCAATTGAAATGTACACTGTAACTGCATCTGCATTGCTGATGATCAGAGATGTATCAGACGTAGAAACTGATCCTCCTTCCACTTTGAGACGCGCAATGGCCTTGAAGCGCACCTTTCCTTCAACACCTTCATGACTCGTTGTAACGCCACTCAACGTCAATTCATCACTGCGTGAAACGGCAATCGACGAGTTCGGTTGAGGTGTTGAAAATGAGGCAGTGAAAGAAATACTTTTTGGTTTAGAAGCCGTGAGTCTCATTGCAACTACGCCGTCGACCAGCGATGCGATAGCTTCGCGCCTTAATGTAACGTCGTCAATCTTGTAGGCGGTCGTTGCTACGGCCTTTTCAATATCCAACTCACGGATGTATTCGGTGAATGTTCCGTGTTCCGGCATTGACAGATGAAAGTTTCCAACAGGCTGAAACATTTGGCCATGCGATGATTTTGAAATGATGGCTTCATTGGCGAGAGCTTCAGCGTCTTTGTGTTTTCCTTCGAAAATCAGACGACGAATTTCCGGAAGGGCTGCCAATGATTTTGGGTTATCGTTGCGATTGGGGCTGCCACTCCAAACGGTATGCTCATTCAATTGAACTGTTTCACGAGCTACATTGCCGTACACCATTGCTCCAAGTTTTCCGTTACCAATGGGAAGAGCATTTTCCCAGGTGTCACCGGCAGGTTTGGAATACCAAAGACGAAGCCGGGAATCCTGACTGAATCCAGAAATAACAGGACAACAAACAAGAATGGTAAGCAGCAAACTTCTCATAAGTGTATAATTAACACTAAATATCAGAAATTCCTTCAATAAACCAATTCCATATGCGTACGGTCACTTGTGATTATTTTTTCCGGCTGATTATCAATGTTTTTCGGCCAAGGCATCAGACGGGCTGCATCAAAACTCTATTGTTTTCCTCATCCAGCCCTATCGAAATCTTTCAAATCAACAAAATCAATAAATATGCTTACTTAATAAAATCTGAACCGGGCATTATGACTGCTCCAGGATGTGTTCTACGCGTTTCAACCACAAGTTTGACTAGGAATGCTAACTGCAAACTACTTAACCGCCGACTTGTGGGAAGCGGCTTAAGATTGAATTGCCCGGAATAAGAAATCAAACAATTCCCGGCAAATGTAAAAATGATGAGTCGCGCTCAGAATATCGTATAGCCGAATATCAATGACGAAGTTGTGTACTCTGTATTCCAGAAACCATAACCACTCATTATTTCGCGCTTCCTATGGATCCGGAGTTCAACACCGAGGCGATTCTTGAATTTATAACCCACACCCGCGACAAAATTGGTTTCCGGTTTTATCGGGAATCGATTAATTAAGGATCCATCTGCCCTGGTTTGTTCGATGTGCGGATTGTTCATAGGAATGTCAACCAGGATTGAAAAATTGACGAAAATCTTGGATCCCTCTGTAAGGAAGAAATAATGTCTTAATCCAATAGGCAATTCTATCGACGAGTACTCCACCGCGGCAGCCAGAACACCCCCCGAAACGTCAGGACTCGGTCGTTGCGCTTCAATTTTAAAAGGCTTGTACGTCGGCTCAATGATAACCCCCCACTTGTTTTTGTTAAAGGGCAATATGTATTCCGCCTCCACGCCAAGTCTGAATATTTGCTTGCTGCCAAAATCCATATCTGTGGAGTTTGTCTGACTGTTATTCATCAAGAGGCTTGCTATACTTATGCCCGGTCTTACGCTCACATGAATCTTACCCAATTTCTTTGGCGCATCGTGTATCGCATAATCTGACTTTATACATTCATTGTATTTGATGAAAAACTTTTTCATCGCTCTCGACGCGTAGTCAAGATCATCCAGATCGTTCTTCGATATGCCGGCGCACTTGAACTCATTGAGAAGTTGTTGCCTGAACTGATTGTTAGCTGCCACGTTATGCGCATTAGCCAGGTATTTTTTATAAACCAACTGAGTTATTTCTGATCCCGGCAACGAATAGAAAAACCGGATAAGACCACCATCAACATACTGATACAATGAACCATTGCCCTGAATCAATATCTGCAGGAACAGCTTCTCCTCTTCAAAAGCCGGATTTCTTTCTTCGGTCATCTTACTCAGCTGATCGGAGGACCTGTCTATTTGTACATCTGCACTTACGTACCGCTTACCCCCATTGACGCCGAATTCCTTTACCGTTTCGGGATTACCCCTTTCGACGGGACCATCTTCCGTCAGCTTGTAATCAAACGTTGTGGGATTGCTTCTCCAATCGACGTTCCTGATGAGACACTCAACGCGTTCGTTTGAATCGTTGATAAAATATCCGTTCTCGAAAACAACCTGGGCATTCAGGGTTACAACGGACAAGCTAACGAATAGCACATAAAGGGCTACTTTGCGCATAACATTATTAGGTTAGAGTAGAAAATTCTTCGATAGCAAGGTACAATCTTATAGACAGTTTTCAAGGAGCGGGCGCAAAATGCTACGTCCGGCACTGCGTAAAAAACTTCCGACAATACTCACTCACTCGGTACTTCGCCAGTCTCCGACAACATTACCGCGATAAAACGTGTAGAAGGGAAACGCGAGGCAGTAATCACCATGACGGATGTTATCGGCACCGAAAGAATCATTCCGGTGATTCCCCAGATGATGCCCCAAAAGGTAAGCGCCAGCAGCACTCCAAGAGGACTCAGATTTAGTGTCTTTCCCATCACCTTGGGTTCGAGAATATTACCAACACCGACCTGAACGACCTGAATCGCCAGAAATACCCAGAAGAACATGGCAAAAGACTGAAACTGAAAAACAGCAAATGCCGCAGGCAACAACGTTCCAATAAATGAACCGATATACGGAATGTAATTCAACATGAAAATGATGAATGCCCAAAGGATCGGGAAATCCACACCGAAGGAAATGAGCACCACATAACTGAGCAGTCCGGTGAGTATACTCATCCAGGTTTTAACAATGAGGTACGTTCGCACTGAGCCATGAATCTGACGCAAAATACTTCGGAAACTTTCGACACGTGCCGAATCGTTACTTAGCATGGCCATCTTTTTCGAAAAAAGTGTGTCTTCAGCAAGAAGGAAAAACACGTAAATAATAATCAGAAAAATGTCTCCGGCAATTGCAGAAAGACTATTTATAAAACTTGCAACAATGGGGTTGAAATCAAAAGTCTGGACGGAATTTAAAACACGGCGCTGAATGTCTTCGAACCCCTCAATCTGCTGCATATTTGCAATCATTTCACGAAAGCTTCGGACGTAGTCAGGTAGTCGCAGTCTGATCAACTCCAGATTATAGGAGATGATTTCAATTACTCCTATGACTACCATTATGATAATCACAAATGCGAGAGCAGTGACGAGCCAGCGCGGCATGCGTCTGCCCTTGAATGTAATCCTCGAACCCGCCTCCCGTAACTCAAAAATGAAGTACCATACCATTACGGCCAGGATGAATGGCTGCAGGAAGCTGCTGAAATAAACCAGGCAGAACATAACGATGCTTGCAACGATCAACGCTGCTGCAATTCGTTCAATATTGATCCTTTTATTCGGGTGGGGAGCCGCTTCCATATGATCAAGTATACAGAAAAATACTGATAACGGGGCGCACACAGAGGAGAGAAAGGCCGAAGAAGGCGCAGATGAGTCGCTATTCCGAAAGCCACTGTATGAGATTTTTTTAGCAGTAGCTTGTAGTTATTTTTTCCAACTGTAGCGTTCATTCCAATCTTGTAATCGTCAACGCGCTGCGCTGTGAACATCGCGCCTTCACCCACGCAACAACCTTGCCTTTCCCGAAGGTAAATATCCCACCCTGCAAAGTCCCTCACCAGGAATCCAGGGCGTATCTTTATCGAACTGCCAGGGTTGCACAAGCATATAAACTCTAAA
>Ga0079224_100006321_pt1 | contig 15690 bp, 9 predicted proteins | sample Stecom2015_FD_80414 | JGI IMG/M metagenome (GOLD analysis project Ga0079224, IMG submission 80414) | Agricultural soil microbial communities from Utah to study Nitrogen management - Steer compost 2015 | ecosystem: Environmental > Terrestrial > Soil > Agricultural land | place: USA: Utah...
ATCGCGGCCCAGCGCCATCGGCTCCACCAGCAGCGTGCCGAAGTTCCAGCTGCCGTCACCGGCCATCCCGCGGGTGTTGACCGTGACCTGGACGCTCACCGTGCCGCCGGGCGGAACCCTGACCGAGCGGGGCGAGATGCTGCCGCTCAATCCGTCGAGCTGCAGCCGCCACCCCTGCTCGTGGGCAAGGGTGCTGCGGAACGTACGGGTGAACGTGCAGCTGGTGAAGCAGTCGCCGCTGGCCAGGCTGGGCTGGTTGAGCGCGGAGACATCACCGCCCGCGGCCGGGTTGGCCGCCAGGTAGTTGTCCGCGGTCTCGTCCATCACCAGGCCGGCATTGATCGCCCGGTCCACCCGGATCCGGCCTGTTCCCTTCGCGAACGGATGCGCCGGCGTCACCTCGTCCTCGAGCCAGACGCCCGGGTCGGCGGTCATCGCCAGCGCCGATTTGACCTCGGGCACCGTCCAGTCCGGCCGCGCCTGGCGCACCAGGCCGGCCGCCCCGGCCTGGTGCGGCGAAGCCATCGATGTGCCGCTCTTGAGACCGTAGAGGTCCTCGAAGCCGGTGATCGTCTCACCGGCGTCGGCCGCCAGGATCTGCACGCCGGGCGCGGTGACGTCCGGCTTGACCAGGTCGAAGTTCCCGGCCGGGCCGCGGGAGCTGAACGCCGCCAATGCGTCGGCGGTGTTGGGCAGCGCGACCGCTGGATAGCCGATCATCGCCGTCGCGCCAGGATTGGCCCACACGAAGTCGCGCAGGGCGTTGCCGTCGGCGAGATTGACCCCGAACACCGGGATGCTGGTGCCCGGCACCGAGGGAATCAGCCCCGGCGTGTCGTTGTTGGCGATCACCACCGCCACGGCGCCCGCGGCATCGGCGTTATTGGCCTTGTCCGAGAACGGACAGGCGCCGCGCCTGATGACCACGATGGCGCCTTCCAGCGCGCCGGGCGCGTACGCTTCGCAGCCATCGCTGCCGCCGTCGAAGCCCGGACTCACCACCAGCGGCGTATCGCCCGGGATGGTGGCCGAATGCGGCACGCCGTTGCTCCCCTCATTGAGCACCACCGGTGCCAGCGGCTCCGGCACCGGCTCGGGGCCGGTGACCTGGAGCAGGAAGCTGATGCCGTTGCGTCCATGCTGCGCGGCCGCGGTCGAGGAGACCCACGGCTCCAGGTGTCCCATGGTGTTCGGCCCCGGCCCGCTGTTGCCCGCCGACGCCGCCACGTAGATGCCGGCATCCACGGCCGACAGGAATGCCATCGAGACCGCTTCGCTCCAGGGCTGCGAACCCCCGCCGATGGAGTAGTTGATGACATCCACCACGCCGTCGGCGATCGCCTGGTCCACCGCGTACACCGCTGAAACGTTGGGGCACAGGCCCTGACCGGTGGCGATGTTGGTGTAGCAGATGTCGAAGGCGACGATGTTGCCGCGCGGTGCCACGCCGAAAACCCGGAGCGGCAGCCCGCGGTACTGGGCGTCGACCCGGTTGCCGGCCACAGTGCCAGCCACGTGGGTGCCGTGCCCGTTGCTGTCGCCGAAGCCCGGTTCTTCTCGGATATTCGGCTGGTTGCACTGGTTGGCCGGCGGTCCGCAGACGAAGTCGTAGCCGCCGATGAGCTTGGCATTGCAACGGCCCTCGTCCACCTCGCCTGGCGCGCAGGTGCCGAGGTAGTTGCCCTCGCCCAGCGGGTTGACGTGGGCGTATCCGTCGACCGGATCCACGGCGGCAAACGAAGGGCTGCCGAAATTGATGCCCGAGTCGAGGATGCCGAACACCATGCCCTCGCCCTGGTAGCCGGCCGGAGCGCCGGGGTTGCTGCCATCCCACACCGCCGGCGCGCCGATCAGGGCGGGCCCGGTATCCGTGTCGAGCTCGTATTCGCGGTACTCCTCGACGAACAGGACCTCAGTCAGCGCCCGCACGCGGTCGGCCTCGGACGCGGTCAGGTCGGCGACGATCGCGTTCACCGCATGCTGCATGCGTGCTTCCACCGCCACCGGCCGGCCAATGCGACTGGAGATGTCGCGCTCGAAGCGCAGCTGGCGATCGCGCAGGTACTCGACGTAGCGCTGCGCCTCCAGGCTGCGGCGATCAAGCCGCGCCTTGCCGCGCGCGCCCTCCACGCGCCGGGGTTCCGCCATCCCGCGCACCTCGCCGCGATAGGCGCCCAGCGCCGGCTCGCGGAAGACCACGATGTGCAGCCCGTCGCTGGGCGTCGGCCCCGCGCCGCCGGCTGGATCGCCCGGCGCCACGGGCGGGTCGCCTCCGCCGATGCCCGGTCCTGCCTGCGCCACTGCCGGCGCGGACACGAACAGGCCGGCAAGCGACCGGCCCTCCTGAGTCAATGCAATGCCGCTGGCCGCGGCAGCGGCCGCCAGCGGCACGAGCGCTGCGACCAACCACTTCGTGATTCGTGACATGTTGATACCCCGGTTGGAAAGGCCTGCCCCATGCACGCGGCCACCAACCACGGCGGCCGGATGTGCATCCCTCGACACCCAACAACCGATGGTCCCCCTCCACCGGGCGGCAAGCGCGACTGCGCGACCGCCACGCCCGACTCTACACTGCCACTCCTGGAAAGCGATACTGCGCCGCAACAAGCCGGCGCGCGGCGCTTCTGGTTCAGCCGGCGCTGGCTCCGCGCCCGTAATTGCGTTCCACGTACGCGTCCACCAGGGCCACGAACTCCCGGCCGATGTTCTCCCCGCGCAGGGTCACGGTCTTCCTGCCGTCCTCGAAGACCGGTGCCGCCGGGGCTTCACCGGTGCCGGGCAGCGAGATGCCGATGTTGGCGTGGCGGGATTCACCGGGCCCGTTCACCACGCACCCCATGACCGCCAGGGTCATGTTCTCCGCCCCGGGATGGCTGATCTTCCATTCGGGCATTTTCGCCCTCACGTGCTCCTGCACCACCTTTGCCAGCTCCTGGAAAAACTCGGAGGTGGTGCGGCCGCATCCCGGGCAGGCGGTGACCATCGGGGTGAAGGCGCGCAGGCCCATGGTCTGCAGCAGCTCCTGGGCCACCACGACCTCCTGCGTCCGCGGCGCGCCGGGCTCGGGGGTAAGCGAAATGCGGATGGTGTCGCCGATGCCTTCCTGCATCAGCACCGCCAGCGCGGCGCTGGAGGCAACGATGCCCTTGCTGCCGATGCCGGCTTCGGTCAGGCCCAGGTGCAGGGCGAAATCGCTGCGCGCGGCAAGGTCGCGGTACACCGAGACCAGTTCCTGCACGCCGCTGACCTTGGCGCTGAGCACGATCTTCTCGCGTGCCAGCCCCAGCTCCACCGCGCGTTCGGCCGAATCCAGCGCCGATCGGATCAGCGCCTCGCGCAGCACCCGGCCCGCATCCCAGGGTTCCGCGCGTTTTGCATTCTCGTCCATCAGCGCTGCGGCCAGCGACTGGTCCAGCGAACCCCAGTTGGCGCCGATGCGCACCGGCTTGCCGTACCTGATTGCGAACTCGATCAGCTGTGCAAACTGGATATCGCGCTTCTTGCCGAAGCCTACGTTGCCCGGATTGATCCGGTACTTGGCCAGCGCTTCAGCGCAGGCCGGTTCGGCCGCCAGCAGCTGGTGTCCGTTGTAGTGGAAGTCGCCGATGATCGGCACCTCCACGCCCTGCATGGCAAGGCGGTCGACGATCCGTGGCACCGCGGCGGCCGATTCGGGATTGTTGACCGTGATCCGGACCAGCTCCGAGCCGGCGCGCCACAGCGCGGCGATCTGCTTCGCCGTGCCCGCGACATCGGCGGTGTCGGTGTTGGTCATCGACTGCACCACCACGGGTGCATCGCCGCCAACGGCCACCCCGCCGATCATCACCTGCCGCGTTCCACGACGCGGGGCCGGGCCGTGGGCCGGCAGATGCGACCCGTGGCACGGAGCCGGCGCGGAGGAGGAGATCATGTGGGGTTCTGCAGACATGACGGCATTTTACCGGCCGCGTGGGTGCGGCGCATGACAGCCGGCAAAACCGCGGACGACCCCTGTTTCAGTGGCCGTGCGCCTGTCCTCGGTCCGCCGCGGCGGACGCACCCGGCGGGCGCACCTCGAAAGTCACCCCTACCCGGCCGGCGCGTTCAAACACCAGCACCGCATCCACGTGCCGGCCCGCCACCACGCCTTCGCCTGCGCCCATCAGCATCAGGTGGTAACCCCCCGGCTGCAGCGCGACTTCGCCGCCTGCTGGTATTTCCAGCCCGCCCTCGATTTCGCGCATGCGCATCAACCCATCCACTTCGTCCATCTCATGGATCTCCACCCGCTCGGCGGCGTCGGTCTCCACCGCCAGCAGCCGGTCGGCGTATGCGCCGGGGTTTTCGATCAGGAGGTAACCGGCCGACACCCCGGCCGATGGCGGCGGCTGGCGCAGCCACGGGTCACGGACGGTGACGCCCTCCTCCTGCCCGGCGACGGGGACCGCTTCGGCAGGCGAGCCGGCCGCGGGCGCAACCGGCGCCGCCGGGCCCTCTTCCAGGTCCGGGGCCGGGCCGCACGCGGCGAGCGCAAGCGCAAGCAGGCTTGCCGGGATCAGGATGGGGTGGCGTTTCATGCGGTGGCTCCCTGTGCTGGTATCCGAAGGCCCACATTGTGGCCCACCCACCCCGCGCCACGCATTGGCCGGTCCACGGGCCCGGACTATCCTGTTGCAATGAACAACACGTCCACCGGCGAGATCCTCACTCCGTCCCAGCTCAACACCCTGGCGCGCAGCCTGCTGGAAGACACGTTCCCGCTGGTGCTGGTGGAAGGCGAGCTGGGCAACGTCGCGCGACCGGCCTCGGGGCACCTGTATTTCACCCTCAAGGATGCACGCGCCCAGGTGCGCTGCGCGATGTTCCGGCCCAGGAGCACCTGGCTGAAGTTCCAGCCGCGCGAGGGGCTCAAGGTGCTCGCGCGCGGACGGCTGACGCTCTACGAAGCGCGGGGCGACTACCAGCTGGTCCTGGACTCGCTCGAGGAAGCCGGCGAAGGTGCGCTGCGCCGCGCGTTCGAGGAGCTGAAGGCAAAGCTGCAGGCCGAAGGCCTTTTCGACACGGACCGCAAGCGCCCGCTCCCGGGGCTCGTCCGCAGGCTGGGCGTGATCACCTCGCCGACCGGAGCCGCCGTGCGCGACGTGATGAGCGTGATCGGCCGCCGGTTCCCGCTGCTGGAGGTGCATGTGCTGCCGGTCCCGGTGCAGGGCGAAGGCGCGGCGGCCCGGATCGTCCAGATGTTGCATGGCGCGGTGGCCAGCGGCCGCTACGACGCCCTGCTGCTCACCCGCGGCGGCGGCTCGCTGGAAGACCTGTGGGCCTTCAACGACGAGGCCCTGGCGCGTGCCATCGCCGCCTCGCCGGTGCCGGTGGTGGCGGCCATCGGGCACGAAACGGATTTCAGCCTCGCCGAGTTCGCCGCTGACCTGCGCGCGCCGACGCCGTCGGCGGCGGCCGAGCAGCTGGTGCCGGACGCGGCCGAACTGCTGGCGAAGCTGCGGGGCCATCAGCGGCGGCTGGCGACGTTCGGGTCGCATCGCCTGGCACAGGCGGCCCAGCGCGCGGACCGGGCCGCGCTGCGGCTGCACGCGATGCGTCCCCGGGCGCGCCTGGATGCCCTCTGCCAGCGCCAGCAGCAGGCACTGCGCCGGCTCCGCGCCGCGTTCTCGGTCCAGCTCGAGCGACGGCAGGCAGCGCTCCGGCATGCACAGGGCAGCCTGCGTGCACACGCGCCGGGCCGCAGGCTGGCGGCACTGGGCGGGCACCTGGCCGAGATCCACCCGCGGCTGCACGCCGCCCTGCCGCGCCAGCTGGAGCGCAAGTCATTGCAGCTGGCCGGGCTGGCGCGTGCGCTTGAAGCCGTGAGTCCGCTCGCCACGGTGGCCCGCGGCTACGCCATCGTGCAGCGCGAAGACGGCGCGGTCGTGCGCAGCGTGGACGATGTGGGGACCGGCGAGGTGGTCAACGCCCGGCTGCCCGACGGCCGCCTGCGGCTGAAGGTGCTCGCGTAGGGCCCGCCACGCCGGGTCCCGGGAAACGGCAGCGCCGGGCTTCCTGACCGGGAGGTTCGCCTGGCGGTCACGGGGGCGGTCCTAGGCTTCGGGTTCGCCCAAGCGGAGCCGCTCCATGCCCAAGGCGTCCGACCTGTTGGTAGCCGCGCTGGAAGACGGCGGCATCGAGTACGTCTTCGCCGTGCCGGGCGAGGAAAACCTGGACCTCATCGAATCGCTGCGCACGTCGAGGATCGGGCTGGTGTTGTGCCGCCACGAACAGGCGGCCGGCTTCATGGCCGCGACGGTGGGGCGGCTGACCGGCGGCGCCGGCGTCTGCCTCGCCACGCTGGGGCCTGGCGCCACCAACCTGGTGACCGCGGCGGCATACGCCCAGCTGGGGGCGATGCCGATGCTGATGATCACCGGCCAGAAACCCATCCGCACCCGGCGCCAGGGCCACTTCCAGATCCTGGACGTGGTGTCGATGATGTCACCGCTCACCAAGTTCACGCGCCAGGTGGTCGCGGCGGACATCGCTCCCGCATACGTGCGCGAGGCGCTGCGCAGCGCGGAGGAGGAGCGCCCCGGCGCAACGCACCTGGAATTGCCCCAGGACGTCGCCTCCGACGACACCGATGCCATCCTGATCCCGGCCTCGGAGTCGCGTCGCCCGGTAGCGGAGGAAAAGGCGGTCGCACGCGCGGCCGAGGCGATCCGCGGCGCGACCCGGCCCCTGCTGATGGTTGGCGCCGGCGGCAACCGCAAGACCACCTCGCGCATGCTGGCCGCGTTCGTCGAAAAGCTCGGCATCCCGTTCTTCAGCACGCAGATGGGGAAAGGCGTGATCGACGAGACCCATCCGCTGTGGCTCGGGACCGCGGCGCTGTCCGACGGCGACTTCGTCCACCGCGCGATCGACGGCGCCGACTGCATCATCAACATCGGCCACGACGCGGTCGAAAAGCCCCCGTTCTTCATGCGCGAAGGCAGGCGCACGGTGATCCACGTCCACTATTCGGGTGCCGTGGTCGATCCGGTGTACTTCCCCCAGATCGAGGTCGTCGGCGACATCGCCAATTCGGTGTGGCGGTTGACCCGGGCGCTGGAGCCACAGGGGCACTGGGACTTCGACTGCTTCGACCGCGCCCGGGATGGGCTGCATGAGCAGCTTCGCCACCGGTCCGGGAGCGACCGCTTCCCGATGGCCAGCCAACGCCTCGTGGCCGACATGCAGCAGGTGCTCGGGCCCGGGGACATCACCTGCCTGGACAACGGTCTGTACAAGCTGTGGTTCGCGCGCAACTTCCGCTGCCGGCGCCCCAACACGCTGCTGCTGGACAACGCGCTGGCATCGATGGGCGCAGGGCTGCCGTCAGCCATGGCTGCGCGCATGGTGCATCCGGACCGGCGCGTGGTGGCGGTGTGCGGCGACGGCGGATTCATGATGAATTCGCAGGAACTGGAGACCGCGGTGCGCCTGGGCCTGGACCTGACGGTGCTGGTCCTGCGCGACGACGCCTACGGGATGATCAAGTGGAAGCAGAGCCAAGAGGGATATCCGGAATTCGGGATGGATTACGGCAATCCGGATTTCGTGAAGTACGCGGAAAGCTACGGCGCACGCGGCCATCGCGTGGAGTCGGCCGCTGCCTTTGCCCCGCTGCTGCAGGACCTGCTGGACCGTCCCGGGGTGGACGTGGTGGAAGTGCCGATCGACTATTCCGACGACGACCGGATCCTCAAAGAGGACATTCCCCGGCTGAGCACCGCGGTCGTGTGAAGCGCGGCCACCATCTGCCGGACGCGCCGCCCGCGCCCGCCAGCACCAGGAGGGAAAGATCTGATGGCGAAGAAGAAAAATGCTCCGAAGAAAGTGCGTGGCAGCCTGGCCGCCAGCTACCCGTATTACCTGGCCAACGAGGCGATCGCGGCCAATACCGACCTGGAAGTGCGCAACAAGTACACCGGACGGATCGCCACCCGCACGGCGTTCGCCGACCGTTCCGCCGTGCGCAAGGCGATCGCGGCCGCGCACCGGGCCCGCGAGGCGATGCAGGCGTTCCCGCCCGACGCCCGCCGCGATGTCCTCAAGCACTGCGTGCGCCGCTTCCGCGAGCGCTTCGACGAGCTGGCCCTGGCCCTGTGCATCGAAGCCGGCAAGCCGATCAAGGACGCGCGCGGCGAAGTGGATCGCCTGATCGACACTTTCCGCATTGCCGCAGGTGAGGCCACCCGCGTGGAAGGCGGGACGGTCGAACTGCAGATCTCGGAGCGCAGCCGCGGCTACCGCGGCATGGTGAAGCGCGTTCCCGTTGGCGTTTGCAGCTTCATCACGCCATTCAACTTCCCGCTCAACCTGGTTGCCCACAAGGTGGCGCCGGCGATCGCCGCGGGCTGCCCGTTCGTGCTCAAGCCCGCCGCCAAGACACCGGTCGGGGCGCTGATCATTGGAGAGGTGCTGGCAGAGACCGGGCTGCCCAGGGGGGCGTTCTCCATCCTTCCCTGCAGCAACGACGACGCCTCGCTGCTGGTGGAAGACGAGCGCATCGCCCTGCTCAGCTTCACCGGGGGAATGGTGGGCTGGGACCTCAAGGCCCGCGCCGGGCGCAAGAAGGTCACGCTGGAACTGGGCGGAAACGCGATGTGCATCGTCGACGCCGACCCGGGGGCGAGCCTGGACCACGTCGTCGACAGGCTGGCCTTCGGCGCGTTCTACCAGTCGGGCCAGAGCTGCATCGGCGTCCAGCATGTCCTGGTCCACCGCGACCTGTATGACCAGCTGCGGAGCCGGCTCAAGCGCAAGGTGTCCAGCCTGCGCATGGGGGACCCGCGCGAGGAGCAGACCTTCATCGGCCCGGTGATCGACGCGGACGCGGCAGAGCGGATCGAAGCCTGGATCCAGGAGGCAATCGACGGTGGCGCCAAGCGCCTGGCGGGCGGGCCGCGCAAGGGCAACATGGTGCCGGCCACGCTCATGGAGAACGTTCCGGCCGGGTGCAACCTCTACCGCAAGGAGGTATTCGGCCCGGTCGCGTGCCTGCAGCCCTTCGATGACTTCGACCAGGCCCTGGCCACCGTCAACGCCAGCGACTTCGGACTGCAGACGGGGGTTTTCACCGCCAGCCTGGAACGCGCGATGCGTGCCTGGGACCAGCTGGAGGTTGGCGGCGTGATCGTGGGCGACGTGCCCAGTTTCCGGGTCGACAACATGCCCTACGGCGGGGTCAAGGCGTCGGGACTGGGGCGCGAGGGCGTGCGCTACGCGATCGAGGACATGACCGAGCCGCGGCTGCTGGTGGTCAGGGCTTAGGCCCGTCCCGGCCCCCGGTCATGGGGACGAAGCGGACCGGCGCAATGATGCGTTCCCGCAGCGCGCCGGCGGCGGACTTCTCCACCAGGCGCAATTCCTGCACGGCGTGCACCGGCCCTACCGGGATCACCATCCGCCCGCCTCGCGCCAGCTGCTCCAGGAGCGCCGGGGGAACCTCCCGCGGGGCGGCGGTGACGATGATGATGTCGAACGGTGCACGTTCCGGCCAGCCCGCCCAGCCGTCGCCCTGGCGCACGGTGACGTTGTCATGGCCCAGGCGCGCCAGCAGCGCCGCAGACTCCCGCGCCAGCTCCGGGACGATTTCCACCGTATATACGTGATCGACCAGCAGCGACAGCACCGCGGCCTGGTAGCCGGATCCGGTGCCCACTTCCAGGGCGCGGTCGCCCGGCTGCGGGCGGGCCAGCTGGGTCATGTGCGCAACGATGTAGGGCTGGGAAATCGTCTGCCCGCCGGCGATGGGGAGCGGGTGGTCGCCATAGGCCTGGCCTGCGTGGCCGGCATCCACGAACCGGTGGCGGGGCACGCTGCGCATGGCGTCCAGCACCCTCGGGTCGCTGATCCCGCGCGCGGCGAGATCGCGTTCCACCATGCGCTCGCGCTGGGCAGCCATGGCTGCTTCCTCCGTCGAAGGCGCCGCCGGGACCTGGGCACAGGCCATGGCAAGTACCGCTGACCCCGCCAGCAGCACGGCGGCCTGGAACCCGTGGATGCACCTTGCGGACATGGCTCCGGTCTCCCTGCCGGCTGCCCCCCACTATTGCTGCGATCCGGTTAAACCACCGTGACCCGGCCCGCCGGCGACGTCCCGGGGCCATCCTCCGCAGGCTTCGGGCGCCCGTACAGGAAACCCTGCCCGTAGCGGCAGCCCAATTGCAGCAGCACCTCCTCCTGGCGACGCGTCTCCACGCCCTCGGCAATGGTTTCTATCCCGATCGTGCCCGCAAGCGCCAGGATCGCGCGCACCAGCGCCAGGCTTTCCGCCCGCGTGTCGCCGTCGAGGCCGGCAATGAAGCTCTGGTCGATCTTCAGCGACTGGATTGGAAACCGGTGGAGGTACGACAGCGCCGAGAAACCGGTACCGAAATCGTCCAGGAGCGCCAGCACGCCGCGACCGCGCAGGGTATTGAGCATGCGCATGGCGCGCGGGGAGTCATCCAGCAGGGCAACCTCCGTGATCTCGATCCGCAGCCGCGATGGATCCACGCCCTCCGCGTCCAGCAGCGCAAGCAGGCGGTCGGCAAAGTCTTCGGAATGGAAGTGGCGCGGGGAAACGTTGATCGACACATAGCCCGAAGACTGCTGCTGCAGGCGCCGGGCGACATGGTGGTACAGCAACCAGTCCACCTGTTCGATCAGCCCGCTGTCCTCACCCATGCCAATGAAGTCGGCCGGCGCCAGCGTTCCGCGGAGCTCATGGTTCCAGCGCAGCAGCGCTTCGTAGCCAACCACCTCGCCGGTGTCCATCCGCACGATCGGCTGGAACCATGGCGCGAAGGCATTGGCATTGATCGCGCGGCGCAGATCGGCTTCAAGGTCCAGCAGGCGAGTGGCCTCCGCGCGCATGGCTTCGTCGAACACGACGCTGCGCGAGCGCCCGCGCTCCTTGGCGCGGTACATCGCCGCGTCCGCATCGCGGATCATCTCCTCGCCGTAGCGGTAACGCGGCTGCCACACCGAAATCCCGATGCTGGCCGACGGGAACAGCTCGCGCCCGGCGATCCACACCGGCCGCGACAGCTCGCGCAGCAGGCGCGCCGCCACCGCCTCGGCCGCATCCACCGTGGCCACGTTCTCCAGCAGCACCGCGAACTCGTCGCCGCCCAGGCGGGCGACGGTGTCGTTGGCATTGAGTGCGCGCCGCACGCGCCGCCCGGCCTCCACCAGCATGTCGTCGCCGGCCGCGTGGCCGACGCTGTCGTTCACCAGCTTGAACCGGTCCAGGTCCATGAACAGCACCGTGAACGGGATCGAGCCGGGCTCGTGCATGCGGGTGATGGCCGCGTCCAGCTTCTCCAGCAGGTGCGCACGGTTTGGCAGCCCGGTCAGGTCGTCGTGCCGCGCCTGGTCGAGGAGCCGCCGTTCGGCGCGCATCCGCTCGCCGATCTGCGCTCGCAGCTCGCGGTTGGCCTCCTTCAGCTCGCGGGTGCGAGTTTCGACCCGGAATTCCAGCTCGGCGTGGGCCGCGCGCAGCGAATCCTGGGCGCGCTTGCGCGACAGGGCGATGCCGATGTGCTGGGCCACGAAGGTGTGGAGCTCCTGGTCGCGCTTTTCGAAACGGATGCGGGGCGAATGGCTCTGCGCCGCGAGTACCCCCACCACCACCCCGTCCAGCTCCAGCGGCACGCCCAGCCAGCTGTGGGCCAGCGCGCCGTGGCTGACCAGCTCCCCGCTGCGCTCGAGGCGGCGTATCGCCTCCCGGTCGGCCAGCAGGGCCCTGCCGGTGCGGATGACGTACTCGGTCAGCCCCTTGGTCAAGCCGCGCGGCTCGCGCACCGGATCGCGCTCGTCGACGGAGTACGGGAACTCGATGCGCCCGCCATCGGCGGACAGCATCGCGACATAGAAATTCCTCGCGTACAGGAGGCCGTCCACAAGGCCATGCACGTCGGCATGGAACCGCTCCAGGCTCGCCGCCGTCACTGACAGTTCGCTGATCCGGAACAGCACCCGCTGCAGTTTTTCCGAGCGCTGGCGCTCGATGATCTCGGCCTGCAGCACCGCGTTGGCCCGCTGGAGCTCGAGGGTGCGCTCGGCCACCCTGCGCTCGAGCTCGCCACGCGCCTGCCGCCGGTCCAGCGCGGTCAGGATGTGCTGGGCGACGTACTCCAGCAGCGCGCGGTCTTCCTCCGAGTAGCTGTGGTCGCGGTCGTAGTTCTGGACGACCACCGCGCCGCTCACCACGCCGTCGCGGTGCATCGGCACGCCCAGCCAGGCGGCGCTGTCCGGGCCCTGGCTGGCGTCGCGGGGGACCTGCAGGGTGGCGCGGATCGATTCGGAGCTGCCGCGGTGCGCCTTGCCGTCGCGCAGCATGGCCACGGTGAGGCTGGTGGGCATCCGGTCCAGCGGGATCTCCTCCTCCGGATCGCACTTCCACGGGTCGATCTCGTCGACGAAATACAGGAAGCGCAGCACTTGCCTGTCGGCGTCATAAAGCACGATGTAAAAGTTCTCGGCCGACATGAGCGAGCCCACCACCGCGTGGATGCGGGCGAGCATCTCGTCCATCTCGAGCTGCGATCCGGAAAGGTCCGAGATCGCATAGAGGGCCTGCTGCAGGCGCTCGGACTTGCGCAGGGCGCGCACCTGGACTGCCGCCCGCTCTGCGCGCACGTAGGTTCCGATGAGTCCGGGAGCAAGCCGCTGCCACCGCTCCTGCACCGCCGGCGGCACCACCAGCGCGGGGTCCGCGGCAACCGCAACCCGGACCGCGCCGTCCTGCCACAGCAGCCCGAGGCAGTTCCCAGCCGGTGGCTCCATAGCCATCCCAAGGGCCTGGCGCCGGGCATTCTCGCGCTGCTGGCGTCCGGGCAGGCCCGCGCAGGCCTCAACCGGCGTTGACGTCCCGTCGACCCACGCCAGCGAAAGCGCGGTCCCCGCCGGCAGCAGCGCTCCAAGCGCCTCGACCAGCGCGGCCGCTGCGTCCGCCCCCGCCATCATTTCTCGTGCTCCATCCACCGCCGCACCCGGTTCCCCTTCCCCTCCCCATGGTAACGGCTGTCCGCGCCGGAACAGGGCAAACGGCGGCTTCACCTTCCCGCGCACACCGCTTAACCTGCTCCGGGTGAGGTATCCCCCCGAGACCGTCCCCATGAGACGCCCCCCAGAATCGCCCGCCCCCCAGAATTTCGCCCGGGGCGACGGCGTTGACGCCGGACGGTTCCCACGCCGGCACTGGCCACTGACCCTGGGGCTCGCCCTCGGGTTGGCCCTGGTCGGCTGGGCGGCCTGGGAGCTGCGGCCCGGGCGCGATCCTGCACCGCCACCGGATGGCGACGCTTTACGGCAACCGGCATCCGCACCGTCGGCGCCTTCCACGGATCCGGTTGCGATTCCACCGGCTGCCAGCGAAGGAGCCGGCATCATCGTCGGCGAAGAACTGGACAACGAACCGCCGGCAACCGTCGATTCGCCGGAGGCCCGGCGTGCCTGGCTGGAGCGTATCCGCGAATTGCGCGACTCCGGCGACAGGGCGGCCGCGCAGGCGAGCCTGCTCGAGTACCGCCGCCGCTACCCCACGCTCGAACTGCCGGATGACCTGCAGGGGCTGCTTCCGGAATGACCCTGGATACGCTTGCCGCCCCCGCCTCGCACGAGATCGAGGTCAAGCACAGCCGCTTCCTTGCCCGCGCCGCGCCGGTGGCGGACCCGGACGCGGCCATGGCGTGGCTGGATTCGGTGAGCGTGCCGGACGCCACCCACAACTGCTGGGCCTGGCGCATAGGCGATGCCTATCGTTCCAGCGATGACGGCGAGCCGGCCGGCACCGCGGGGCGGCCGATCCTGGCCGCGATCGACGGGCAGGGTTTCGACCAGGTAGTGGTGGTGGTGACGCGCTGGTATGGCGGCATCAAGCTCGGGGCCGGCGGCCTGGTCCGGGCCTACGGCGGCGCCGCGGCGGAATGCCTGCGCCAGGCGCCGCGCAGCCCGCTGGTGGAATACGCCAGCGTCCACCTGCACGCGCCGTTCGAGGACCTGGGCGCGGTGCACGCCGCGCTGGACGGGTTCGAAGCACAGAAACTGGAGGAAGCCTTCGATGCCACCGGCGCGCGCTTCGAGCTGCGGCTGCCGGCCGATCGCGTTGAGGCGCTCAGGGTCCACCTGCGCGACGCGAGCCGGGACCGCATCCGCTTCGAGGACGCCTGAGGCGCGCAACTTCTACAATGGGCGGCTTGCGCCATGCACGGCGCCCCGCATCTTCCAAGCGAGGACATGAGCAGAGCCGCCGATACCGACCGCGCCGCAACCGCGCAGAACCCAGCACCTGCGAAGGCGAAGATCGGGGTCCTGCGGACGCTGGCGCCGTTCCTGGGCCGCCAGCGCGGCCTGGTGATCGCCTGGCTGGTGGCCCTGGCGGCGTCTTCTACCGCCACCCTGAGCCTGCCGGTGGCCGTGCGGCTGATGATCGACCGCGGCTTCAGCGATGCGGCCAACGTGAACCTGGCGTTCGCGGTGCTGTTCGCGGTGGCCCTGGCGCTGGCCCTGGCGACCGCGCTGCGGTTCTTCTTCGTGTCGCTCCTGGGCGAGCGGGTCATCGCCGACCTGCGCACCCGCCTCTACGGCCACCTGATGGGGCTGGACCAGGAGTTCTACGAGCGCAGCCGCAGCGGCGAGCTGGTCTCGCGCCTGTCCGCCGACACCGAGCTGCTGCGCGGGATGATCAGCTCCGGGATGTCGGTGGCTTTGCGCAGCGTCATCACCGTGACCGGCGGGCTGGCGATGATGGTGGTGACCAGTCCGCGCCTGGCGGCCTGGACCCTGGTGGGGATCCCGGTGTTCGTGCTCCCGATCGTGCTGGGCGGCCGCCGCCTGCAGAAGATCTCCCGCGCCAGCCAGGACCGGGTCGCCGATGCCAATACGCTCGCGGCGGAAACCCTGGGCGCGATCCGCACCGTGCAGGCGCACGCGCGCGAGGTCTGGGAACGTTCGCGCTTCTCCGAAGCGGTGGCGCTGTCAGTCGCCACTGCGCGCCGGCGCATCGGCACCCAGGCCCTGGTGACCGCCGCGGCAATCACCCTGATCTTCGGCGCGATCACCATCGTGCTGTGGTCGGGCGCCCAGGACGTGGTAGCCGGGCGCATGAGCCCGGGCACCCTGGGCCAGTTCGTGCTCTATGCCCTGCTTGCCGGCGGCTCGGTCGGCGCGCTGGCCGAGGTATGGAACGAACTGCAGCGCGCGGCCGGCGGTATGGGCCGCATCAACGAACTGCTGGTGGAGACACCGACCCTGCGTGCGCCGGAAAAACCACGCGCCCTCCCCTCACCCGTGCGTGGCGAGATCGTGATGGAGCACGTCCGCTTCCACTATCCCTCGCGACCCGATGCGCCCGCGCTTGCCGATTTCAACCTCCACGTGCGGCCCGGTGAAACCGTGGCGCTGGTGGGCCCCTCGGGCGCCGGCAAGAGCACCGTGCTCGGCCTGCTGCTGCGCTTCCACGACCCGCAGGCCGGCGCGGTGCGCATCGACGGCGTGGACGTGCGCGAGCTGGATCCGGCGGAGCTGCGCGGCCACATTGCCCTGGTGCCGCAGCAGCCCACGATCTTCGCCACCAGCGCGCGCGAGAACATCCGCTACGGCCGGCTGGAAGCCAGCGACCAGGAAGTGGAGGCAGCCGCGCGCATGGCCGAGGCGCACGAGTTCATCAGCGCCCTGCCCGCCGGC
>Ga0079224_100006322_pt1 | contig 15689 bp, 9 predicted proteins | sample Stecom2015_FD_80414 | JGI IMG/M metagenome (GOLD analysis project Ga0079224, IMG submission 80414) | Agricultural soil microbial communities from Utah to study Nitrogen management - Steer compost 2015 | ecosystem: Environmental > Terrestrial > Soil > Agricultural land | place: USA: Utah...
CTTCGACCCCCAGCCCATCGAGCTGGTCTCGTGGGTGCACGAGGTGGCCGAGCAGGTCCGCCTCGGCGTCGGCGCCCGGCACCACCTCGCGCTCGCCGTGCCGGAGGACCCGGTCCCGGCCGTCGCGGACCGGAAGCTCCTCCGGTTCGCCCTCGGCAACCTCCTCTCGAACGCCGTGAAGTACTCCGAGCCCGGGAGCGCCGTCGACGTCCGGCTCGAGGTGGAGGCGCCCGGGCCGGAGCGGACGGGGGAGCCCGGGACGATCCGCCTCGCCGTGCGCGACCACGGCATCGGCATCCCCGCGGCCGACCTCCCCCGCCTCTTCGAGCCGTTCCACCGCGCGGCCAACGTCGGGACCCGGCGCGGGACCGGGCTCGGCCTCGCCATCGCCCACCGCGCCGCCGACGCCCACGGCGGGCGGATCACCGTCGAGAGCGCGCCCGGCGCCGGGAGCACGTTCACGCTCCACCTCCCGCTCGTCCAGCCCTGAGCCCCACGCCCCAACCGTCCTGTAGCCCCCGCACAGAACCGGTCTCCGCTATGGAAACGATCCTCATCATCGAAGACGAACCGGACATCCGCGACAACGTCGTCGACCTCCTCGAAGCCGAGGGGTACCGCGTGCTCGCGGCCGAGCACGGCGGCATCGGCCTCGCCCTCGCGCGCGCGCACAGCCCCGACCTCATCCTCTGCGACGTGATGATGCCGGAGGTCGACGGGTTCGGCGTGCTCCAGGAGCTCCAGGCCGAGCCCGCCCTCGCCGAGATCCCGTTCGTCTTCCTCACGGCGCTCGCCGAGCGCGGCGACCACCGCCGCGGGATGGCCGCCGGCGCCGACGACTACCTCGCGAAGCCGTTCACGGCCAACGAGCTCATCGCGACGGTGGAGGGCCGGCTCGGCCGCGCGCTCGCGCTCAAGAGCCGGAGCGAGGAGCGGGTCGAGCGGGTCGGCGCGCAGCTCTCGGCGATGATCCCGCACGAGCTCCGGACCCCCCTCTCCGTCGTCATCGGGTACGCCCGCATCCTCCGCGAGGAGTGGGGGGCGCTCCCGGAGGCGGACGCCCTCGCGATGCTCGACGCGGTGCAGGTGGCCGCCGAGGACCTCCACGGCGTCGTCGAGCGGTACCAGCTCTGGGCCAGCCTCCGCCTCCGGGAGGCCGCCGCCGACCCCGCCGCCGTCACCGCCGTCGCGCCCGTCGCCGAGCACTTCGCGCGGGCGACGGCGGCCCGGCACGGCCGCCTCCGCGACCTCCGCCTCGACCTCGCCCCGGTGGAGGTCGCCGTCGCGCGGGCGCACCTCGAGCGGGTGGTCACGGAGCTCGTCGACAACGCGTGCAAGTACTCCCCGGCGGGGACGCTCATCGAGGTGGGGTGCCGCCCGCTCGGGGAGCACGCCGTCCTCGCCGTCTCCGACGGCGGCCCCGGCCTGACGCCCGACCAGCTCCGCCGGCTCGGCGCGCTCAAGCCCGGGGGCCGCGGGGAGAGCGGGGAGGCCTACGCGCAGTCGGGCTCCGGCCTCGGGCTCGCCCTCGCGACCGCCCTCGCCGAGCTGAACGGGGGCGCGCTGACGCTGGGGCGGCGCAGCGACGGCCGGACGACGGCGCAGGTGGTGCTGCCTGCGGCCGGCCGCGCCCGCCCGGAGCCCCCCGGCGACGGGGCGCATGCCGCCGCCGTACCCCACGCCGCGGCCTCACCGCGCCCGCCGGCTCCTGCCGTGCCGTCTCCTCGTTGAGGCGGGGTCCTTGCGGAGGGGGAGGGATTCGAACCCCCGGTCCCTTGCGGGACAGCGGTTTTCAAGACCGCCGCATTCGACCGCTCTGCCACCCCTCCGGTGCGTCGGCGGACCCCGATGGAGTCCGGGCGCCACGGGGATAAGGTACCCACGGAAGCGGGCACCGGCGCGTCGCACAGCAGCGTCGTCAGCAGACACGGTGAGGCGCCAGACCGCAGTCCATTCCCCGCTGCGAGGCGCACGAGGCACGCCCTAGCCGAGGGGACCGGGGTAACAGGGAAGCAGGGGGCGCCGTACCTTGGGCGTGTCCCCCTCCCCGCCCGCCCCGGCCTTGGAACCGCCGGCCCGAGCCCCTTCCCGCGCCGAAGTCCTCGCACTCCGCGTGCTCCAGGCCGGCGCCCTCGCGGCCGTGCTCCTGGTCGTGCCGTACGCGCCGTTCGAGCTCGACCGGTTCTCCGTGCCCAAGGAGCTCGCCCTGCACGCGGCGGCGTTCGGCGCCGGGCTCCTGATGCTGGGCGCGGCGCGGCGGCTCCGGCCCACGCGGGTGGACGCCCTCCTCGCGGCGTTCCTCCTCGCGAGCGGCCTCTCGGCCCTCCTCGCTCAGAACGGCTGGCTCGCAGCGCGGGCCCTCGCCGTCAGCGCCTCCGGCGTCGCCGTCTTCTGGGTCGGGCGCGGGCTCGGCGCGGCGGGGGCCTCGGCGGGCTCGGCCGGGCCGCTGGCGCAGCGGCTCCTCCGCACGCTGGCGCTCGCCGTCGTCGTCGCGGCCGTGGCGGCGCTGGCGCAGGCGTATGGGCTGCGGACGGTGCTCTTCGCCGAGGACCGCGCGCCGGGCGGGCTCCTCGGCAACCGCAACGGCGTCGGCCACTTCGCCGCCCTCGGGTTCCCCGTCGTCGTCCTCGCCGCGCTGGAGGCCCGGCGCCTCCGCGGGCTCGGGCTCGGGGCGGCCGGCGCCGGCCTCGCCGTGGCGGCCCTCGTGCTGACGCGGTCGCGGGCGGCGTGGCTCGGCTTCGCCGTCGTGGCGGCCGTGCTCGTCGTGGGGCTGGTGGTCCTCGCGTTCCGCTACCGGGCGTGGCGGCTCCTCGGCCGCTTCGCGCTCGTGACGCTCGCCGTGGCCGCCGGTGTGACCGCCGCGCTGACGCTCCCGAACGCGCTGCGCTGGACGAGTGACGACCCCTACCTCGACACGGCGCGCAACGTCGTCAACTACGAGGAGGGCAGCGGCCGGGGGCGGCTCGTCCAGTACCGGACCTCGCTCGGGATCGTGTGGGATGACCCCCTCCTCGGCGCCGGGCCCGGCAACTGGCCCGTCGCCTACCCCGGCCACGCGGCGCCGGGCGACCCCTCGATGAGCCCGCACGAGGCGGGACGGACGACGAACCCGTGGCCCAGCAGCGACCTCGTGGCACTCGTGACCGAGCGCGGCCTCGCCGGCGCGCTCCTCCTCGCGCTCGCGGGCGCGGGGCTGGCCGTCGGCACGTGGCGCGGGCTGCGGGCGGCGGCGACACCCGAGGCGGCGCTCCGCGCCCTCACCCTCCTCGCCCTCCTCGGCGCGGCCGTCGTGGTGGGCGCCTTCGACGCCGTGCTGCTGCTGGCGTGGCCGACGCTGCTGTTCTGGGCGGCGGCCGGCGCGCTGTGGGCGCCCGAGACGACGCCGGCGCTCCCCGTGGCGCCCTGGATGCGGGTGATGGCGCTGGCCGTCCTCGCGCTGGCGGCGGGCGTGGCCGCCGTGCGGAGCACCGGCCAGGTCGCGGCCATGGCCTACTACACCGCCGACGGCGGCTACGCCGAGCTCGAGCGCGCGGCCCGGCTCGACCCCGGCAACTACCGCCTCCGCGTCCGCCTCGCCCAGCGCGCCGGCGACCGGGAGGCGCGCTGCCGGCACGCGCAGGCGGCCCACGCCCTCTTCCCCCACGCCGCGACGGCGGCGCGGCTGGCACGGCGTTGCGAGTGAGCCCTAGGCTTTCGTCCCGCCGACCTCTTGATTGTTTCGGGTGCCGTCACTACGCTTGGCGCCGTGCGCGGGAGCCGGACGCCCCCGGCCTCCGCGTGCTCCCTCTCACCCTTCACCCGAGGCCATGAAGCCCTTCGCCCGCCTGCTCCCCCTGGCGCTCCTGATCCCCCTCCTCGCCGCCTGCGAGGTCCAGACCCCCGAGACCGAGACCGACGAGGCCGCCGGCGCCGACTCCACCGCCGGGCCGTACATCCACGCCGCCAGCGACGTCGAGGCCGGCCGCTACTACATCGTCGTCGCCGGGTGCAACGACTGCCACACGCCGGGGTGGCTGGAGAACCCCGGCAGCGCGCCCGAGGCGCAGTGGCTGACGGGGCTGCCCGTCGGCTTCCGCGGCCCGTGGGGCACAAGCTACCCCCGCAACCTCCGCCTCAGCGTGCAGGAGATGGACGAGGCGACGTGGCTGCACACGCTCCGCACGCGCCACACCCTCCCGCCGATGCCGTGGCACGCCGTGAACCACCTCAGCGAACGCGACGCCCGCGCCGTCTACCGGTTCATCCGCTCGCTCGGCCCGGCCGGCCAGCCCACGCCCGAGCCCGTCCCGCCCGGTCAGGAGCCGGCGACGCCGTACTTCGACTTCGTCCCGCAGCACATGGAGCGGATGCCCAGCATGCCCCCCGGCACGCCGCCGCCCCCGCCCGCCGACACGTCCGCCGTGCCTGCCCCGGCCGATTCGAACCTGACGTGAGGCACGTCCGACGGGGGCCGCCGCTCGCCGCTGGCCCCCGTCACATCACGCCGTGACAGGGAACGCCCGCTCTCCCAGGTGCTGGAAAGGGACGGGCCATTCATCGGCGTCGCTCCCCTTCTTGCTGTCGAGCCCCCACTCTCGTGCGAGGACGGCCCCCGTCTGCTTGAAGAAGTAGGCCACACCCTGAGCACGACAAGCTGCCTGGATCGACGCGGCCCATTCCGGCTTCATCGGCCGCGCCCCAGCGCCGGACTCGCCACCGACGATGACCCAGTGAATGCCATCGAGGCGCCCATCGAGATCGAGCGATCCTATCAACGGCTCGCAAGAGAGGAAGCGGACCTGGGCAGGCACGCTGCGTAGCGCAGCGATACGGTTCGCCACTCGCTCGTCCTCGACGCTCGTGCCGAGCCAGACGTTCGGGAGCGGCCACCGCTTCTGATCGACTCTCAGCGCTCTGCCCATCGCCGTAGCCGCTGCCTTCGTACAGAGCGCGACGGGCCCTGGCTCCTGTTCAGCCAGCCAGTCGAAGTACGCCCGCATCCGCTCGGGACGCTTCGTGAGCACCTGATACTGGTGCTGCGGCGTCGCCGCCATGACGCCGAAGACGGCGGCGACGAACTCGAACGGAACCCCCGGATGAAAGAGGTCGCTCATCGAGTTCACGAACCACAGCGTGTCCTGCCGGCGGCGGAGCGGCTGGTCCAGCGTGTCAGCGTGCGTGCGGACCACGCCGTTGAAGTGGTGCTTCCCCGCGTTGATGAGCCCGGCGTACTTCTCCGACCCCATCGCGGCGAGCCGCCGCGTCATGGTGACGGCGTAGCAGAGGTCACAGCCCGCAGACGCCCGCGTGCAGCCCGTCACCGGGTTCCACGTCGCTTCGGTCCACTCGATGGAGGAGGAGGCCATAGGGCTGCAGGTTCATAACGCCGGGTGCCAGCATCGCGTCACGCAACCTAGCTCTTCAGCAGGTGATTTGCGATGCGCAGAGCCAGTCCTCCCGCCTTTGGATTCGGGTTTGCTGCAGCGAAGCAGAGCATGTAGATCGGCTGCCCGGTAGAGTTGCGCAGCGACTTGTAGTGTTGTGCCACATGGGGAAACACCTTCCGCAGGCGGGCGAGGTAGTACCGAGCGATGTCGTCGAAGTTCACCACTTTCTCACGCTCCTGATCCCGCGACCTCTCTTCAGGAAACATCGGTATCTCTCCTTTGCGGACTTTCAGCACCTCGGTGCTCTCATAAAGTCCTGTACGCCAGTCCCTCGTCCCAAAGAAACGGTCGAGTCGTCGTGCCCATCCTGGTGGTATATCAGAGAGTCTCCGAGCAAGGAGCCGATTCAGCGCTATGCCAATCGGGACTAGGATCCACACATCTACAGCTTTCGTCTGAGCAAGTGCTTCTAGCGTAGGCCATTCCAACTGCATCCCAAATGGATCTACGAAGACCACAGCTCGCCGCTTACGCCAGTCCAATGATGCTAGCTCCTGCAAGCGCTGGTTCGCTTCGCCCTGTAGGATTCGCACATCGCGCTCTCGGAAGCTGGCGGCCAGTTTTTCCAACTGGGCCACGTTCCTCTTACTTTTCTCAATGAAGGTGTAGGCGTCAAAGCCCGAGTCGAGTGATAAAGCGATCCGAGCGGAACCGTCGCGAAACGCTGCTACTTCCTCAGAGGAGGGCGTGAAGAGGTCAGGGGACAGGCTTCCTGGTAGCCTTCGGTAACCAGCTCCTGCGAAGGCATCGATGTACTCCAGCCTGAAGTACTGCCTCTGGTTCTTCAGCGCTGTCAGATACGGACTGAGGTAGCTCCTCAGCACGTTGAGCTTCACCTCAGTCCAACTTCCTCCCCATGGGCGCTCGTCAGCGTCCTCTCTTTGAGCGGTCGGTTCAGCCATCGCTTTCAACTTGCAGCAAGGTCAATCCACAAGTTCGCGCCGACGGCCATCACAAGCAAACTCGTCACATTACGCCGTAGGCGAGCATGGCGTCGGCCACCTTCACGAAGCCGCCGACGTTGGCGCCCCTGACGTAGTTGACGTGGTCGTCCTCGGCGCCGTAGCGGACGCACGTGGCGTGGACGGAGGCCATGATGTGCTGGAGCTTCTCGTCCACCTCCCTGCGCGTCCACGCCATGCGGAGGCTGTTCTGGCTCATCTCCAGCCCCGAGGTCGCCACGCCGCCTGCGTTGGCGGCCTTGCCGGGGCCGTAGAGGATGCCGGCGGCCTCGAACCGGTGCGCCGCCGCCGGCGTGCACGGCATGTTCGCCCCCTCGCTCACGACGAAGCACCCGTTCTCCAGCAGGGTCTTCGCGTCGCCGTCGTCGAGCTCGTTCTCGACGGCCGACGGGAAGGCGCAGTCGCACGGGACGGCCCACGGCGTGGCGTCGGGGTGGAACGCGAGGCCGTCGGCCTCGGCCCACGTGGCGAGCGTGCCGCGGACGACGTTCTTGTGGTGCATGAGGGCGTGGAGCTGCTCCTCGTGCAGCCCGTCGGGGAAGTGGACGGTGCCGGTGCGGTCGGAGAACGTGAGGACGGTGGCGCCGAGGTCGAGCAGCTTCTCGGCCGTGTACTGCGCGACGTTGCCCGCGCCCGAGATCACGCACCGCTTCCCCTCGAGGTCGTCGCCGCGGTGGGCCAGCATCTCGCGGGCGAAGTAGACGGCGCCGTAGCCGGTGGCCTCGGGGCGGAGCAGGCTCCCGCCCCACCCGTCGCCCTTGCCGGTGAGCGCGCCGGTGAACGCGTTGCGGAGCCGCTTGTACTGCCCGAAGAGGTACCCGATCTCGCGCCCGCCCACGCCGATGTCGCCGGCGGGCACGTCGGTGTCCTCGCCGATGTGGCGGTGGAGCTCGGTCATGAACGCCTGGCAGAACCGCATGACCTCGGCGTCCGACTTCCCCTTCGGGTCGAAGTCGCTCCCGCCCTTGGCCCCGCCCATGGGCAGCGTCGTCAGGCTGTTCTTGAACACCTGCTCGAAGGCGAGGAACTTGAGGACCGACAGCGTGACGGAGGGGTCGAACCGGAGGCCGCCCTTGTAGGGCCCGATGGCGTTGCACTGCTGGACGCGGTAGCCGCGGTTGACCTGGATGCGGCCCTCGTCGTCCTCCCACGCCACGCGGAACATCACCACGCGGTCCGGCTCGACGAGCCGCTCGAGCACGCGGGCCTCCTCGTAGGCGGGGTGGCAGTTGACGAACGGGACGACCTTCTCGGCCACCTCGCGGACGGCCTGGAGGAACTCGGGCTGGCCGGGGTTCCGGCGCTCGACCTCCTCCATGAACGACGGGAGCTCCATGGCAGGCGCAGTGGGTTGGAATGGCAGAGGATACGGCGAAGCACGGAACTCCGCGCTCGCGCCGTGGCCCTCGTCGTTACCGCTCCAGGCCCACCGGCACCGCCACCACCACGCGGCCGTCCACGCCGATGGTGTAGAGGAGGGTGAGCGTCGCCGGCCGGGGGCCCGCGCGCGGCGCCTCGTAGACGATCTCGCCCCGCCGCACGCCGCCCGGCTCGACGGCGTCGCCGTCCTGCCCGCCCGAGGCGTCGACGGGGTAGTAGGCGCGGCCGGTGTCGTCGGTGAGGCGGGTGCGGAAGGCGCGCCGCGGCCACTCGTCCCACTCCCCGAGGAAGTCGAGCGAGCGCTCCTCGATGCGGAGGCGGACCTGCACGCGGTCGTCGCCGGCGGGGGTGACGCTGACGCGGCGGACGGTGACCTCGAAGGAGTGCCCGCGCGTGGTCGTGCCGACGCGGCGGACCTCGGTCGAGAACGTCTGGGTGCGCGGGCCCTCGGGGGCGTCCACCGTCACGAACACCGTGTAGTCGCCGGCGGCGTCGGGGTCCGTGCTCGTCACGTCGAGCTCGTAGGCGCCGCCGTCGAGGTCGGCCTCGATCCGCGCCGCGCGCTCCCCGCTGCGCCGGGCGACGACGCGGTCGCCCTGCCGCAGCACCACCTCCGGCTCGAACGCCTCGGAGCGGACCTCGATGAGGGCCGCGGTCCCCTCGGCGGCCTCGAACCGGTAGGTGTCGCCGTAGCGGCCGTCGCGGTACCAGCCGGACTCCCCGAGCGTCCCGCTCACGCCCACCCCGTCGGTGCGGATGGCGAGGATGCGGACGGGCTCGACCTCGACGGTGTACTCGCCCCGGCGGCCCTCCTCCTCGGAGGAGACGATGAGGAGGTAGGGGGCGTCCCAGCCGGGCTGGTAGCGGATGGCGGCGGTGTGGAGGGTGTCGGTGTCGCGGCGGGCGAGGCTCCCCCACGGCTCGACGACGAGGCCCTCGGGGCCGAGGAGGGCCAGCCGCGGCCGGAACGTGCGCGACCGGACGGCGACGAGGAGCGACTGGCCCGGCGGGGCGAGGACGGCGTAGTGGTCCTCGTAGCGGCCGGCGCGGAGGGGGCTGCCCCCGAGGCCGAGCGTGGAGTCGACGGCGTCCTCGGGCTCGACGAGGCGCGGGAGCGGCGGGGGCCCGGCCGAGAGCTCGTAGGCCCCGCCCGCGCCCGGCGCCCGCGCCGTCACCGCGATGACGAAGCGGCCGGGGCCGCGGAGGCCCGGCACCTCGGCGCGGTGCGGCGTCTGCCACAGCGTCGAGGCCGCGATGCGCCGGCCGCCGGGCGTGGTCACGACGAGGTCCGGCGCGAAGGCGGCGGCGGTGACGATGACGGAGAAGGCGCTGCTGTCGGCGGCCTCGAAGGCGTAGTAGTCCTCAAGGAGGCCGTCCGGGCTGACGCCGTCGCCGACGGTGAGGGTGCCGGTGGCGAAGCCGCCCTCGAGGCGGAGGGGCGCGTACTGGAGGTAGTTCCGCCACGCCGTCTGCTCGACGGTGGCCTGCATGGCGAGCTCGGCGTCGCTCGGCTGCCCCCGGCGCACGGCCGCCACCGCGGCCACCGCGCCCGCCACGAGCACGACGGCGAGGAGTACCAGGCGCACGCGCCGGTTGGCCCACACCGGGGCCGAGCCCCCCGCGGGCGCGGGGTTGGGCGGTGCGGCGGGCGGCTCCGGCGAGGCGGGGCGCTCCGTCGGCGGGGCGGGGGCAGGCGCTTGGGTAGGCACGGCGGCGGGGGGACGACGGCCCTCGGCGCGGCGGCGCCGGGGGCTTTAAGGTAGGACATCGGCAGGTTCTCCGTCGTCCTGAATTCGCTGCCCACTCCGTCAACGGAGGCGCGTGGCACGGCGGGTGGCGCTGAACGTCTCGCCCGTCACGCGGACGACGTAGACGCCCGCCGGCAGTTCCGCCCCCTCGAGCACGAGCGCGTGCGTGCCCGCCTCCACCTCCCCGTCGGCCAGCACGGCCACCCGACGGCCCAGCGCGTCGAACACCTCAGCCCGGACGTGCTGGCCTTCGGCGAGGTCGAGCGCGAGCGTCGTATGGCGCGTGAACGGGTTCGGGTGCGCCTCGCTCAGCACGAAGCTGTCGGGGAGCGCGGCGCTCGCCGCCGGGGCCTCATCCCACCCGCTCACGGCCCAGTCAGCGTCGCTCGCAGCACCTCGAGGGGTCGCCCCCTCCTTCTCGAACGCGAAGGCGTCCGAGGCCCTCACGGTCGAGGGGAATTCCCCCACGTTGACGGCGTAGGTGTACGTGCCCGGGGGCGCCGCGCCCGGCACCCGCTGCGTGAGCGTCCGCGTCACGGTAGCGCCGGGCGGGAGCGTGACGGTGCGGGGACCGAGGACGGGCTCGCGGTTGACCGGCCCCGTCACCTCAGTCCACGCCTGGAAGGCCTGCGGCTCGGCGGTCGTGTTGGTGAGGGTGACGGTGAACTGGAAGCTCCCGCCGCCGGGCGGGATCACCACCGGCGGGCTCACCGGCTCGACGGTCACCGCCACCGGCGCCGTCGTCTGGCCGAGGAAGCGGCAGGCGACGCGGTAGGCTCCGTCGTGGAAGACGGAGGCCGCCAGGAGGGCCACGCCGCCCGCGCCCGTGACGGCGGGGCCGATCTCGGGCACCTCCGTGTCGAAGACCGGGAAGCCGGCGGGGTCGAGGACGGTGCCGTCGGCGGTGAGGCGGGTGCCGAAGACGTCGCTGCGCTCGTCGAGGAAGAACGTGGCGTCGCGGAGGTCCTCGTAGAGCGCGACGTACTGCGTGCCGTCCCACGCCAGCGCCGGCTCGTTCTGCTCCTCGAAGGCGCCGCTGACGGTGAAGGGGGGGCCGACGGAGCCGTCGCTCGAAACGCGCGCGGCGCGGACGTCGTCCTCACCGGGCACGCTGTCCACCCAGGCCACGAGGGCCGCGGCGCCGTCGGAGGCGACTTCGGGGGTGTAGTAGAAGGGGTTCAAGGCCGAGGCGACGATGAACTCGCTCCCGGCGGCCCCGCTCGCCTCGACGAAGTTGGCGTGGACCTCGGCGTTGGGGTCGTCGTGCGAGAAGTTGCGCTGGTAAGCCACGATCCACCGGTCCCCGAAGGCGGCGACGCTGACGTGCCGGGTGTGGTTATCCCCGATGTCGACCGGGCTCCCGAGGACGGTCCCCGTCGCCCCGTCGACGCGGACGGCGAACGGCTCCTGGCGCTCGATGTCGAACGTGATCTGGATGTCCACGACGAGGAAGACGCCGTCGAGGGCCGCCACGTCCGGGCGGAACCCCTCCATGATGATGAAGGGGCCGGCGTCGACGGGCGTGCCGTCGGACAGGAGGCGCTGGCCGAGGATGCGGGCCGCGTCGTCGTCTTCCCACACCACGAGGTAACGCGTGCCGTCCCAGGCCACGGCCGGGTGTTCGACGCGGAGGCCGCTGTCGAGCAGGATCGGCTCGGGGAGCAGGGGCTCGCCGTCGGCGTCGAGCGGGTGGGCCATGATGCGGTGGTCGCCGGAGACGTCGCTGCGGAAGACGACCATGTAGCCGTCGACACCGGCGGCCACGTCCACCTGCCGCTGCGCCGGCATCCCGATCGTCACGACCTCCGGGGACCCGGCGACGAGGTCCGGCGAGACGGCGACGGTGGAGACGTTGAGCTCGGCGGTGGGGCCGCCCGACGGCTCGGCGGTCTCCCACGCGACCTGAACCCCGCCGCCCGACCGGCCGGCGATCTCCGTCTCGCCGTGTTCGAGGGGCGAGCCGGGGCTGATCTCGACGCCGCCGGGGTCGAGCACGGTGCCGCCGGGCGTGACGCGGGCCGCCTTCAGGTCGTCGTCGTTCGGGAAGAAGTTGTTCACCCAGAACGTGACGACGTAGTGGGTGCCGTCCCAGGCCACGCGGGGGTTCTCGAGCGAGAAGGCCGACCCGATGTCGAGGCCGGCGGGGTCGAGGATGTCGCCCCCGTGGGACACACGCGCCCCCCGCACCTCCTCGTCGTCCTCCCAGACCACGAAGAAGTCGGTGCCGTCCGACGTCACGCGCGCGTCCGCGGGCTCCAGCTCCTCGGAGGTGGTGATCGTGAAGGGGGCGGGATCGAGCGGCTGCAGCTCCGGCGACAGGCGCAGGGCCTTGAGCTGCGGCCAGGCGTCGTAGATCAGCAGGTACTCGTCGCCTGCGAAGGCGAGGTCCAGGTTGATCGACAACGAGGAGCGGTCGACGAGGAGGTCACCGCCGGGGTCGAGGACGGTGCCGTCGGGGGCGACGCGGATGCCGACGATGTCGGGGTTGAAGGCGCCCCGTGCGGCGACGAGCCAGTTCCCGTCGCCGCCCGTCAGCGTGTGGGCGACGTTGGCGGCGTCGTCCGGGTCCCAGACGATGATGGGCTCGGCGTCGAGGACGGCGCCGTCGGGCGCGACGCGGACGGCGTGGATCTGGTACTCCCAGAAAAACGCGGTGGGCGTCTGGGTGACCCACGTGACGAGCCAGTTCTCGCCGTTCCACGCCACGCGCGGGTCGGTCTGGTCGGCGGCGGCCTGGGTGATGAGGATGGGCACGGCGTCGAGGAGGTGGCCGTCGGCATCGAGGCGCGCAGCGAAGACGTCGGCGCCACTCTGGTCGAGGGGAAGCGGCGGCATGCTGCCCGTGCGGTAGTCCACCCAGGCGACGAGGTACTGGTCGTCGCCGCGGGCGATGGCCGGCAGTTCCTGGTCGAAGGGCGCCGGGCCGGTCTCGTCGTCGCCGGGGAGGAACCGGATGGGTGAGGGGTCCTGCGCGGAGGCCGACGCGGCGAGGAGCAGGAACGTGAGGAGCGTCAGTCGGATGGTCATGGCTGCGGGAGGTGCGGATGAGAAGGGACGAGCGGAGGCGCCGCGAGTCAGCGCAGGAGGACGGCGCGGCGGGTGGCCGCGAACGCCTCCCCCGTCACGCGGACGACGTACACCCCCGCCGGCAGCGACGACCCGTCGAGCACGAGCGCGTGCGCGCCCGCCTCCATCACCCCGTCGTGGAGCACGACCACCCGCCGACCGAGCGCGTCGTACACCTCGGCTTGGACGTGCTGCGCCTCAGCCACCTCCAGCGTGAACGCGGCCCGGCGCGTGAACGGGTTCGGGTGCGCCTCGCTCAGCGCGAAGCCGCGCGGCGACGCGCCTGGCTCCGCCGCCGTCGTGATGCCGGAGAACTTCACGATGGCGCCGCCCTCGCCCACGGCCCACCCGTCGCTCGGCGTGGGGAAGTGGACCTCGGTGAGGTTGGCCGCCGTGCCGCTCGGCTGGAGCGTCCACGACGCGCCGCCGTCGTCGGTGAACCAGATCTCGCCGCCGTCGCCGACGACCCATCCGGTGGCGGCGTCGAGGAAGAAGAGGCCCTCGTCGCCGGCGGAGCCGTTCGAGGCATCCGCCCAGGTGGCCCCGCCGTCGGTCGTCTTGAGCACGGTGTCGCCGTTGCCGGAGATGTAGCCGGTGGTCCCGAGCATCTGGATGTCGTTGAGGTCGCGGTCGGTGCCGAGGAACACGGGCGCCCACGTCAGGCCACCGTCGGTGGTGCGGCGGAGCTCGCCCTCGCGGTTGCCGACGAACGCCTCGGCGGCGCTCACGGCGGCGACGCTCTCGGTGCGCTCGGCCGAGCCGGTGTTGCGGTAGGCCCACGTCAGGCCGGCGTCGGTGGAGACGGCGGCGTCGCCGTCGCGGCCGGCCACCCACACGACGTCGTCGTCGGCCCAATCGACGTCGCGGAGGTCGCCGGCGCCGGTGGCGACGAAGGACCAGGTGGCCCCGCCGTCGGTGGTGCGGAAGACGGGGCCGTCGTCGGAGACGGCGATGCCGACGGTGCCCGAGGGGTTGAAGGCGACGGCTTCGAGGTCCTCGGCGGGGAGCGTCTGCGCGCTCCAGGTCTCGCCGCCGTCGGTCGTGCGGAGGGCCACGCCGCCCTCGCCGACGGCGACGCCGGTCGTGGCGCTGATGAAGTGGACGCCGGTGAGCTCGACCGCGGTGCCGCTGTTCTGCGGCGTCCACGTCTGCGCGAGCGCAGCCGGCGCGAGGAGCGCCGAGAGGAGGAGGAGACGGATGGCGGTCATGGCAATGGCAGGGGTTGGGTGGGGGTGGGTTGGAGGGAACGGGCGCTGGAGTGCCGGGGGATGCGGGGTCGAGAGGCTGATGCACACGCTGCGCACGCGGTGCACGCTCGGAAGCGCGGGGCCGGCGCGAGGCGCGCTTTCGCCGGCTCCGCCACCCCCTTCCCAACCGCTGTGCCATTTCACAACACGGTGTGTTGCGGAACGTTGACCCCACCCCGGGGACTACCGGCACGCGGGCCGCCCGCCCTCGGGAACACAGGCGCGGGCCGGTAGGGCCGAGCCGGCCGTGCGAGCGCACGCTCCTCGGCCCCACCCCGGCGCGCGTGCCCGTCCGCGCGGGTTCGAACGAAGAAGAGGGCAGGCGCTGTTGCAGCGCCTGCCCTCCGCACAGCCTCGTGAGCTGCGATCCCGGGCTCAGCGAGCCGGCCGGCTCACCGGACCAGCACCATCGGCTTGGCCTCGGTGTGGGAGCCCGCCTCGATCCGGTAGAGGTAGGTCCCCGACGGCAGCGCGCCGGCCTCGAACACGGCCGAGTGCGTCCCCGCCTCGCGCTCCTCGTCCACGAGCACGGCGATCTCGCGGCCGAGCATGTCGTAGACGGCTAGCCGGACGTGCGTGGCCTCGGCGAGCGCGAACATGATCGTGGTGCTCGACCGGAACGGGTTCGGGCCGCTCACCACGGCGACGCCCGCGGGAGCGACCTCGGCACCGGCGAGAGCGACCTCGGTGCCGGCAGCGGCGGACGGGGCTATGGCCTCCGGGCCGGGGCGGGGCGACCCCGCGAGCGGGGCCGGACAGGGGCCGACGGTGATGGTGCCTGGCGACGTGCCCGTCGCGTTGCAGCTGTTCCGCCATACGGTGTTGAACGTGTAAGACGGGCCGGACCCGGAGACGAGGCCGTTGTACGTGAACCAGTCCGTGAAGCCGGACCCATCGCCGCAGCCGGAATCGTTGTTGGCGTTCGGGTTCTGCCAGACGAGGGCGTGATGGCGAAGCTCGCGGCCGGTCGTCCCCCGCCCGCCGTGGACGTACCAGTCGAAGCCGCTGCCGGTGTCACCGAGCCCGGAGAGGATGTCCGTAGCGTTGTCGATCGTGCCCTCGTGCTGGTACCCGGAGCTGTTGGTGTAGCAGTACGTGAGGCCGCCTTCGGGGAGCGCCGCGACGAGGGACGTGGCCGCCTCGTCGAGCGGGACGTCGGCGCGGACGCGGGCCGGCGGCACCCGCTGCGCATCGTCCCCGTCGGGCACGGCCTGGCGCGGAGCGGGGCAGCCGCCCAGCGTGATGGTCCCGGTCGTCGAACCCGTGGTGCCGCAGCTGTTCATCCAGCGTCCGCCCCAGCTGTAGGTCCCGCCGCCGCCGCCGGTGACCCGGCCGTTGAAGACGAGCCAGTCCACGATCCCGTCGTTGTCGGTACAGGTGGGGCTGTCCCCGGCCGCCGGGTTCATGAAGTCGAAGTAGTGGTGGCGTAGCGTGCGCCCGTTGGTGCCGCGGCCCCCGCTGACCTGGTACGTCGTGGCGCCGTTGCCCACGCCATAGAAGATGTCCCTAGGCTCGTCGAGATCGATGCTCGCCGTGAGCCCGCCGCTGAGGGTCGTGAAGCAGACCTCGGACGCCGGCGGCGGCGGCGTCCCGACGGCGGCCCAGAAGGCCGTGTTGAAGAAGCTCGTCCCGCTGTTGTTGCCGGTCCCGGCCGTCGTACACCCCCCGTGCGTGTGCACGCCGACGGACTCGCCCGTCGCCTCGTCGATGACGGGGCTGCCCGAGTTCCCGCCCTCGGTGTCCACCTGGTACCGCATCGTCGTCCCCGACGAGCCGGCGTTCGGCCCCGTGTGCGTCTGCTGCGCCTGGTTGTCCTCCCCCGAGTCCACGCCGTAGCCGGTGATCCGGATCGTCGGCGGC
>Ga0079224_100006323_pt1 | contig 15689 bp, 10 predicted proteins | sample Stecom2015_FD_80414 | JGI IMG/M metagenome (GOLD analysis project Ga0079224, IMG submission 80414) | Agricultural soil microbial communities from Utah to study Nitrogen management - Steer compost 2015 | ecosystem: Environmental > Terrestrial > Soil > Agricultural land | place: USA: Utah...
ACGGGCGCCCGCTCGCGGTGGCCGACGACCTGTGTGCCGCGGTCGAGCCCGTGCTCGCGATCGTGTCCGGCGGCGTGCCGGACGCGCCCGCCGCCCAGGCGGAGGTCGCACGGCGCCGCGCGATCCGCGTGGTCGAGACGGCGCAGACGGGCACCGTGCTGGTCGAGGCGAGCCGCCCGCCGCGCGTGCACCTCGAACGCGCCGAACCCCTCGCTCTGCGCTGACATCGGCGCGAACGCTTCGCAGGCGCGGCGCGCGCTCCGTATGGTCTCGCCATGCCTTGGTTCCGACTGCTCGTACCGTTCGTCGTCGTCTGTCTGTCCGGCCGCCCCGACGAGGGGCAATGGCTACCCGGACAGGTCCGCGAGATGGACTGGAAGGAGCTGCAGGCGCGCGGCCTGGAGTTGAGCAAGGACGAGCTGTGGCACCCCGAACACGGCGGGGTGCTGTCCGCCGCGATCCGGTTCGGCGGCGGGTGCAGCGCGTCGTTCGTGTCGGCCGACGGCCTGATCGCCACCAACCACCACTGCGGGTTCGGCTCGATCAACCAGCTCTCGACCCCGGAGCGCAACCTGCTCCGCGACGGCTACACCGCGGCGACACTCGCCGACGAACTGCCTTGCCCGGGACTCACGGTGTCGATCGTGCGCCGGATCGTCGACGTCACCGCGCGCGTGCACGCGGCGCAGGCGCAGGCGCGCAGCGACCACGAGCGCTTCACGCGCACGCAGCAGGAGATCAAGGCGATCGTCGCCGAGGGCGAAGCCGAACCCGACACCGAATGCCGGGTGGCGTCGTTCTTCGAGGGCCGCGAGTACCACCTCATCGTGCAGACGGTGCTGAAGGACATCCGTCTCGTCTACGCGCCGCCGCGCGCGGTCGGCGAGTTCGGCGGCGAGGTCGACAACTGGGAGTGGCCGCGGCACACCGGCGACTTCGCGTTCTTCCGCGCCTACGCCGCACCCGACGGTACGCCGCGCGCGCATTCCAAGGACAACGTGCCGTACCGTCCCGCGCACTGGCTCAAGGTCAGCAGCAAGGGGGTGCGCGAGGGCGACCTGGTGATGGTGCTCGGCTACCCGGGCCGCACACTGCGCTACCAGACCGCGGACGCGGTCGCCGACCGCGCCGGAGTGTTCTATCCGCAGCGCCACCGCCTGCTGACCGAGGTGATCGGGATCCTCGAGTCGGCGAGCGAGGCGAGCGAGGCGAAGGCGCTGCAGTACGCGAGCACGATCAAGAGCCTGGCCAACGTGCAGAAGAACGCGCTCGGCATGATCACCGGGCTGCGCCGCAACCGCACCGCGGACCTCAAGCAGGCGGAGGAGGAGCAGTTCACCGCCTGGATCGAGCAGAGCGAGGAACGCCGCGCGAAGTGGGGCGACGTGCTCGCCGAGTTGCGCGCGATCGACGCCGACGAGCGGGCGACGATGGAGAAGGACGCGCTCCTCCGCCTGTTGCTCGACGAGCGCCTGCTGCCGCTCGTGGGGAACACCGTGCGCCTGGTCACCGACCGCACGAAGCGCCCGGACGACGCCGCCGCGGCGCGCCGGCAGGTGAAGCGCGCCTTCGGCTCGCCCGCGGTGGTGCGCGACCTGGAGACCGTGCAGATGCCGCTGCTCGCGCTGTTCCTCGCCGAGGCGCGCGCGCTGCCCGCGGAGCAGCGCCTCGCCGGCTGCGAGTGGCTCTACGCCGACCCCGACCAGCCGATCGAGACGGTCGTCGGCCGGCTGATGACGAGCAAGTTGCTCGACCTCGACGCGCGCGCCGATCTGGCCGCGCAGGGCCCCGACGCGATCGCCGCCGCGACCGACCCGCTCCTCGACTTCGCGCGTGCCCTCGCCGCCGAGCGCACCGCGATGGTCGCGCGCGACGAGGCGCGCGCCGGCCGGCGCATCGTGGTCGGCACCCGCTGGATCGAGGCGCAGCAGGCGTGGCGCGGCAAGAAGTTCTACCCCGACGCCAACGGCACGCTGCGCGTCTCGTTCGCCACCGTGCGCGGCTACAGCCCGCGCGACGGCGCACTCTACCTGCCGCAGACCCGCGTCCAGGGCGTGCTGGAGAAGGAGACCGGCAAGGAGCCCTTCGCCAGCCCCAAGGCCCTCCTCGAGGCCGCCGAACGCCGCCGGGAGAGCCGCTTCTTCGACCCGGATCTCGGCGACGTGCCCGTGTGCTTCCTGTCCGACGCGGACACCACCGGCGGCAACTCCGGCTCCTGCGTCATCAACGGCAAGGGCGAGCTCGTCGGCCTCAACTTCGACCGCGTGTTCGAGAACGTCGCCGGCGACTTCGGCTGGAACGCCGAGCGCTCGCGCAACATCTGCGTCGACGTGCGCTACATCCTCTGGATGATGGAGCAGGTGCAGCCGGCGCCGCGGTTGCTGGCCGAGCTGTTGGGGAGCTGAGCGGCGCCCCGCCCCCCGGCGGGACGCAGCGCGGGCAGCCCTCGCCCGAGCGCCGGCCATCATGTCCGGCACACGCGTGGCGCTCCCCCGCGATCGCGCGCAGCGTCGCACACGCCGCGGGCCGCGCAGGACGATGGGCCCGGGTCCCCACCCGCGGCGGAACGGACCTTCGCGTGCCGGCCGGGCGCGAAGCCCGCGCGCCTCGCCGACGGCGCGCCCCGGAGCGCCGCGCGCACGCGCACCCGGCGCGGCTCCGACTGCTCGTGGACACGGCTCAGGATCGGTGCCGCACGGTGCCAACCGAACGCTGCACCCCGAACGCACGCGGCCTGTCGGCCTCGCCGACGGCCGCGACCACACATGCGAAGGACAACGGAACCAGGCGCAGGAGCCGGGCACGTCCTGCCGCCTCACCAGGGCCCCGCCACGACGAGCGCGACCTTCGGCCGGAACATCCACCCGAGGAACATCCCGACGACCCAGCCTATCGGCACGCTCCACTCGATCGGCGCCCCTGCGGCACCGTACAGCAACCCCACCACGATTCCGCAGGCCCCGCCGACGAACGCACCGATCCGCCGGTCGCTCGCCTCCTGTTCGGCCGCGGAACGAAAGCGCGCGCGCCGGCGCGCGCGCATACGTTCGCGGAAGGTTCGCGTGTTCATGCTCGGTCCTCGCGATGCAGGGCGACGGCAGCCTGCCGTCCCGCGACGAAGCCGGCGCCTACCTCGGAGGGCAGCCGCTATTCCACCGCCCCCGCATCCGCTGCGCCCGGCTCCAGCTCGCGCCGGTACGCGGCGACGTACGGCAGCTCCCGATACCGCCCGGCCACGTCCATCCCGAAGCCGATGACGAACTCGTCGGGGATCTCGAACCCGACGTACCTCAGCGGCACGTCCACCACGCGGCGCGCGGGCTTGGACAGCAGCGTCGCAACCTCCACCGAGTGCGCTCCGCGTGCCTTCAGTTCCGCCGTCAGCACCTCGACGGTGCGCCCCGTATCGACGATGTCCTCGACCAGCACGACCGGAGCACCGTCGAGGCGCAGGTCCCGGGGCACCTCCACGCGGACCCGGCCGTTGCTCACCGTGCCGTTGCCATAGCTGCGCGCGCGCACCTCGGTGAACGGCGGGCTGCCGGGGACGAGCGCACACAGGTGCTCGGCGAACACGCGCGCGCCCTCCATCACCGCGACGAACCGCGGCGGCGCGGACGGATGGTCGGCGGCGATCGCGCGCGCCAGCTCGTGCACGCGGCAGAGGATGTCGTCACGGGTGATGACGACCGGAAAGGCGGGACGGATCACGGGAACACGACGAGCGCGGCGCGCCGGCGGGATGGTAGCAGAACCGCGCCGCGCGTCGCGCACGCGGCAACGCGCGCTTTGCGCCGCCATGCTCGCGAAGGAAGGCGACGCTGCACCGCGAGGTGTCGGTGGTACACGCGCCGCGTGCGGGCCGCCGCTTCGCGACGATCGCGCCCCACGCGACGCCCGGGACTCCTCCATCCATCCCGCCGCCCGTACTCGCGCTCGCACGCAGAACCCCTCCGATCGCCCGCTATCCTGCCCGCCCATGCTCGTGGAGCATCGTTACGGTCCCGACGTCGTGCTGCTCGGCGACCCGTTCCTGCAGTCGCTGCTCGCCCGGATCAGCGCGCCGGAGACCGGCATCGACCAGCTCCCCGCCCTCGTGCGCAGCGCCTACCAGCGCCTGTGCTTCGAGGTGCTCGCGCGCGAGTTCCCGACCATGGAGACGCGGTTCATGACGCGCATGGCGGCCACCGAGCCACGCGCGTTGGTACGCACGACGGTGCTGTGCCGACAGACCAGGCTGGTCATCTGCGCGGTGATCCGCGCCGGCATCCTGCCGTCGCAGACCTGCTACGAGGTCGCCGGCTCGGTGCTGCCGGCCGAGAACGTCCGTCTCGACTTCGTGAACATGTCGCGCACGGTCGACGAGGCCCACCAGGTCACCGGCGTGCGCATGGACGGCAGCAAGATCGGCGGCCCGGTCGACGGCGCGGTCGTGCTCATCCCGGATCCGATGGGCGCAACCGGCGGCACGGTGGCGCACACCATCTCCGTCTACCGCGCGCTCGGCGCCGCGCCGAAGGCGATCATCGCCGCGCACCTGATCGTCACGCCGGAAGCGATCGTCCGCCTGCGCGAGTTCGCACCCGGCGTGAAGATCTACGCCGGCCGGCTCGACCGGGGTCTGTCGCCCGAGCACGTGCTCGACACCGTGCCGGGCACCCACGTCGAACTCGAACGCGGCCTGAACGACGTGCAGTACATCGTGCCGGGCGCCGGCGGGATGGGCGAGCTGCTGACGAACTCGTGGGTGTAGCCGACCGCCGGTGCTCGGGGGATGACAATCGCTCGCACCGTGCACCCCACCGCCCCCGGGTTTTCGCTCCCCGCGGCAGCACGGCACGTTCACCTTTGCCGACAGCGAGACGCGGCGCTGGGACGTCGTGCTCAGCGCGGGACCGACCATCAGGGGAAGGCTCGTCGACGAGGCCGGGCGGCCGCTCGCCCGGTGGTGGATCCATACGCCGGCGGTGCGCGGCGCGTGTGCACCGACCGCGCGGGACGCTTCCTCCTGGCCGACTGCACGCCGAGCGACACCGGAGCGCACCCGGCTCGTGCCGGTCGTCGGGAGTGCAGAACGCGACGCGGTCGAACTGGACCTGCCCACCGGCGGGCGAAATCGAGCGCACGATCGACCTGCCGTGAGGCGCGCGGTCAGCGCGCCACCGACTCATCCCACCAGAACTCCGGCCGCCAGAAGTCACGGCCGTTGAAGTCCCCGTGCTTCTCCGGCCCCCCGCTGCCGACATCGAACGACTTGATGTAGACGCGGTCGCGCACCGCCTCGAACAGCCAGATCGCCGGGATCACGTTCAGCCACTTGCCGAGGGTGCGGTCGATCTCGCTCGCCGGCGCCGTGTACCAGTTGTCGACCCACTCGAGCAGGCTGCCGCGCGGGACGACGTCGTACCAGGGCAGCACCGAGAACTTCTCGTCGGCCTCGGCGATCGGGTGCAGGGTCAGCAGGAAGAAGCGCGCGCGGCGGTGGCGCAGCAGGTAGGGCACGATCACCTTCTGCGCGTCGCGCACCGGGCAGGCGGGCGCCATGTAGACGATGTTCTTGACCGGCAGGTCGGGGTAGGTCGAGAGCACCTCGTTGATCACGATCGCGCCCATGCTGTGCCCGACCAGGGTGATCTCCCAGCAGCCGTGCGCGTCGCCGTCGGCGCAGGTCACCGCGGCGAGCGCGTCGAAGAACGCGTGCAGGCGCTTCTTCTGCCCCGCGACGTGGGCGGCGGCCGCGGCGGGGTCGTCGCGCTCGTCGTGCGACAATCCGTACTCGTCCGGCCCGTGGAACAGGTGCCGCGTGCGCTGCAGCATCACCTGGAACGCACCCTGCCCCATGCCGTTGAGGAACAGGAGCTGGAACACGACCTTGGGCGGCTGGCTCAACCAGTACGAGAAGAACCGGCTGGTCTGCGCCCAGAAGCCGCGCCGGTACTCGCCGCGCCGCACGTGGTAGCCGGCGTCCTGCGCCGCGCGCGCGAGCGGCTCCTCGTCGGCGAGCGCCCGGTCGAGGTCGACGTCGAACGCGACCTTCGCGGCGACGCGCGCGTCCAGCGCCCACTGGAAGAGCAGGGTGCGCGGCGCGGCGGCGATGCTGCTGGCGAGGTCGCTGACCAGGATGAACGGCGCCGTCGCCCACCCTGGAGCCTGCGGCCAGCGCACGCCCTGCCGCACCCGCAGCAGGTGGTCGCTCCACGTCGAGAATGCGCCGGAGGGCCAGATGATGAAGATCGCGTGCGGCGCGTGCGGGTCGTCCTGCATGCGGCGCAGCGCGGCCTGCGCCGTCGCGAGCGAGGCGGTCGCCGGGTTCAGCCCGCCGTGGATGTGGATCAGGAGCTCGCGCCTGCCGCTGGTCCGCGCCTGTGCGGTCGCGCCCGCCTGCGCTTCCTGCAACAGGTCGCGGATGAGGGCGTCGACGTCGTCGTCGGCGAGCGCGCGCCCGCTCTCGACGTCGACGATGCGCCCGTTCTCGTCGGTCGGCAGGACGTGCTTGCGAAGCAACTCGTAGTCGAAGCTCGTGCACGCGCCCGTGGCGAGCGCGGCGGCCAGGACCGCGGCGACGCTCCTGCGGACGCGGATCGGATGGCACGATGGACGGTTCGGCATGGCACTTCCCGAGACGGCCGGCGCGCGGCGAGCCGCTCGACGGCGCGCGCATCGTCCGCCGCGGACGGCGCACGGCGAAGCGCGAAGTGCGCGAGCCGAAGGCCCGTCTCGCCGCGGACCCGCGAACCAAGTGCGCCGCCGGAGCCCCCCGTCCCGGCTCCGTGACCGAGCCGTGACCCTCGGCTGCCGAGCCGCTGCCATGATCGCGCTCCATGCGTCTCGTACTCTGCTGTCTCGTCGCCGGCGCCCTTGCGGGACCTTCCGCAGCGCAGTCCCCGGCCTGGTCGGGCACCTGGTTCACCAACGAGGGCGTGCTCAGCCTGCGCCAGGACCAGGGCGCCGTCGAAGGCACCCTCGGCGAAGGCAACGCCAGGCGCACACTCGAGGGCACGGCGTCCGGCAAGGCGCTGTCGTTCCGCTGGCGCGCGGGCAACCGGGAGGGCGAGGGCGAGGCGCAGCTCGACGCGAGCGGTCACGGATTCACCGGACGGCTCGCGGCCGGCGGCCGGGAGTGGCGCGGCTGGCGGCAGGATCCCAAGGCGACTCAGGGCCAGCCCGCGAAGGTGCACGGCTACTGGCGGACGAGCTGGGGCATGCTGCAGCTCGAACAGAAGGGCAACGCCGTGCACGGCATCCTCGGCGCCGCGGGCTGGACCGGGGTCAAGGGCGAGGTGCGCGGCCGGCGGATGACGCTGCAGTACCGCGGGCCGTTCGGGACGGGCGAGATCTGGGCGGAGCTGCGCGACGGCGGCAAGGCCGCGTTCGGCGCGGCGGAGAGCGAGCGCGGCAAGTGGAGCCTCATCGCCCAGCGGCTCGAAGGACACGCGCGCGACGTCAAGCCGAAGCCCGGACAGATCGTCGACGCGATCGGCAGCAACCGGCTCACCTACCACGTGCGCGTCCCGCCGTCGTGGAAGCCGGGCAGCACGTGGCCGGCGGTCGTGATCCTGCACGGCTCGAACTACGCGAGCCGACCGTACCTCGACACGATCGCCGGAAGGAACGGTATCGGCGAGCGGTTCGTGGTGATCGGCATCGACGGCGAGCAGTGGGTCCACGACAGCCCGCCGGACGATCCGCGGCACAACTACACCTACGTGAACTGGATGGGGAAGAGCACCTACGAGGGCTACCCCAACACCGAGCGCGAGAGTCCTGCGCTGGTCGCCGACCTGATCCGCGAGCTGAAGCAGAAGCTGCGTCTCGGCAAGGTGTTCGTCGGCGGGCACTCGCAGGGTGGCTTCCTCGCCTGGTTCTTCCCCATGCACTTCCCCGACCTGGTCGACGGGGTGTTCCCGATCGCCGCCGGCCTGGTCATCCAGAACGAGCCCGACGTGTTCCAGGGCGACGAGCTGCTCGCCGCGCAGCGCCGGGTGCCGGTCGCGGTCGTGCATGGCGAACACGACGAGGCGGTCCCGTTCGCGCAGGGCCGCGACAGCTACGAGCGCCTGATCGAGTTCGGCTTCCCGGCGGCACGCCTGTTCGCGGCGAAGGCGCCGCACGCGTTCGTCGCCCTGCCCTGGGCCGACGCGATCGCGTGGCTCGAAGCCTCGAGCAGCGACGACCCCGCGGCGCTGCTCGCCTTCGCCGAGGCGCAAGGGGAAGGCCGGGAGCGCGACGCGTGCGCCGCCGTACTCCGCGCGCGGACCATGAAGCTCACGCCCGAGCTGGAGCAGCGTGCCGCGGCGGTGATGGCGCGCATCGACGCGGCGGCAGGCCCGGCCGCGGCGCGGATCGCGCAGGCGATGGCGGGCGCGGGCGATGCGCCGTGGATCGACGAGTTCCTCGCCTTCCGCGAGCGCTTCGCGTTCGCCGACGCCGCCCGCGAGGTGATGGCCGGGTTCGCCGCGCTGCGTGCGCAGCACGAGCCGAAGGCCCGCGAGCTGTACCGCGCAGCGCGCGCCGCGTTCCAGGCCGGGCGGCGGGACGAGGGCTGGGCGAAGTACGAGCAGCTCGCCGCGGAGTGTTTCGCCAGCACGCACTACGCGCGGGTCAAGCGCTGGCTCGCCGAGCGCTGACGCCCGCGCTCACCGGCCGAGGAGCGCGGCGACGAGGCGCGCGAGTCCGCGCCCGGCGACCGCGTTCCCGCGCGCGTTGAAGTGCGCGTCGCGCAGGTGGTACACGTGCCGCCGGCCGTCGCCGAGCGGCGGCATCGCGCGCAGGTCCGGGAGGAGGTCGACGAACGGGATGCCCGCGGCATCCAGCCAGGCTGCGGCACGCCGCTGCGGTGCGTCGCGTTCCATGACGAGTTCCGCGCGCGCGACGACCTCCGCCCACAACGCGTCCTCGACCTGGAACTCGTCGGGGATCAACAGGACCCCGAACGGGACGGCACCGCACGCCTCGCGCATCGCCGCGATCGCCGCGAACGTCTTGTCCCACAGTCCGCGCCGGTCGGCGTGCTGCAGCACGAGGGCGCGCTCCACCTCCATCGCCAGGAACGCCTCCTCGGTGAAGGTCGGCTGCTCCAGCATGGGATCGTCGACCCACGGCAGGGCGGCGCGCATCTCGGCGTCGGTGGCGAACGGCACGTCGGCGCCCGCCGGTCCCGCAGCCTGCAGCAGCGACCCGCGCTGGCCGCGCATTCGCCACAGGCGCAGCGGCACCTGGATCGCGCGGATGCTGCGGCGGTCGAAGACCGAGGCCAGCCACGAGGTCCGCTCCCGCCAGCGCGCCGCGTTGCCGACGTCGTTGCCGAGGAAGAGGGCGACGACGACCGCGTCCGGACGCAGCGGCAGACCCTGTTCCACGAGGAGGTGGTGGTAGCCGGCGGGACCGATCGCCGACACGCCCAGGTTGTGCACGCGCACGCCGGGCAGCAGCCCCTCGCACACGGTCGTGTAGTGCCGCGCGTGCGGGACGACCCCGACCGCGAACGAGTCGCCGATCGCCACGACCACGTCGCCCGCGCCGGTGCCCGGCGTGAACGGTTCGTCGTAGTGCCCGAGTTCGTTGCACGGGAAGCCGAGGTGCACCTGCCCGGGCGCCATCGCGAAGCGTTCCAGCGTGGCGCGCTCTTCGTCGTCGAGCAGGCCGAAAACCGGGTGGCGGCTGACGCTGCCGAGCGCGCGCAGCCCCAGTTCGAACAGCACGAGCGTCAGCGCGCACTGGAAGGCGAGGCGCTCCAGACGCGCGAGGCCCGCGGCCGCGCGGATGCGCGGAGCGGCAAGACGCGCGACGGCAAGCGTCCCGAGCACGGTCGCGGCCGCGAGCCATGCCAGCACGGGGTGGAAGCGCCGGGCGAACAGCCACTGGCCGGCCGCCGCCGCGACCGCGAGCACGAACAGTCGACGCAGCAGCGGGGCGAGCGCGGGCGCGGGACGGCGGAGGTCCGCGACCAGCGCCGCGGCGCACGCGCAGACCGCAACCGCGGCCACCACCGAGAACGCCTCGCGCTGGCCGGCGGGGAACAGCCACTGCCAGTCCCCCCGGATGCACGTCAGGGCACGGATCCCGGCGACGATGCCGCCCGCGTGCGCCGCCGTGACGACCACGCGCGAGGCGAACCCGTTCGGCATCCGGGACAGTCTAGGGCGCCGGTCGACACACGAAACCCGGCGGTCGCCGGGGCGTCACCGCGCCTGCAGCAGGAGCCCGGCGACGACGTAGGCCGCGACCCCGAGCCACGCGACCGCGGCGAAGCCGAACGCCATCGCCAGCGCCAGCGAACACACGCTGGCGAGCACGCCGCACGCGCCGTTGAGCGCCCAGTACCACGCCTTGCTCCGGTCGCCGAAGCGCACCATGCCGAGCGGCAGGAAGTGGCCGAGCAGGAAGCCGACCGGCACGAGCAGCCCGACCGCCGTCGCGATCCGCGCCGGTTCGGACCAGCCGAGCGTCGCGCCGAACAGCGCGGGCATGCCGGCGTTCCCCGCGGCGAGCACCAGCGGCGTCAGCCACCACGCACGCTGCCAGCGGCGGAGCCCGGTGCGCGGCGAGTGCAGCGCGCCGAGCCCCGCGCCGGTCAGCAGCGCACCGATGGTGACCGTGGCGGCGACGCTCGGGTGGCCGACGTAGAGCACGAGCCGCTGCAGCCAGGGCACCTCGATGAGCATGAACGCGAGGCCGATCGCCGCGAAGTAGGCACTGCCGCGCCAGAAGGCGGGACCGCGCGGCAGCGCGCGCGCGAGCACGAATGGTGCGAAGAACAACACGAGCGTGACCGCGAGCAGGGTCAGCATCAGGTACTGCAGCGCGCGCACCGACATCGCGTTCACCCCGAACTGGCGGGCGAACTCGGTGTCGAACGTGCCGAAGATCGGCAACGACTGGAAGAAGAACGGCCGGTCGTCGGTCGGCGGCACCATGTGCAGGCCGTAGCGCACGAGCACCTCGGGCCCCTCGCGCAGGAGCGTCGCCACGTCCGCCGGGTCCGTGGGGTCCGGCGCGCGCGGATACAGCAGGGTGAAGCCGCGCGCGTCGCACACTTCCCGCACGCGCTCGATCTCCTCGCCGGTGAACGGCCGCTTGCTGGTCAGCACCGTCCCCACCTGGTCGCCGCGCACCACCACGGTGTGCGCGTCCGGGTCGGCGAACCCGGCTTCGCGCAGCGCCTGCTGCTGCAGGAACAGCAGGCGGACCAGCTCGAGGCTGTTGCTGCCGAGCATCCAGCGGCTGGTCGACACGAAGCCGTCGGGCCCCAGGCGGTCGAGGTAGAGGCGGTAGGCCTCGACGGTGTAGAGGTTGTTCTCCGCCAGCGAGTACGCCCCGGCCGCGGTCGCGGCCCAGCTGTCGATCAGCGAGATCTGGATGCAGTCATAGTTGCCGGGCGACCGGGTCAGGAAACTGCGGCCCTCGCTGACGTGCGCGTGCACGCCGGGCGCGTGGTAGGGGTCGCCGCTGAAGTCGCGGAACCTGCCCGACACCATCTTGACCACGCCGGGGTTCAGCTCGACCGCGTCGACGTGCTCGGCGCGCGCCAGCAGGGCGGTGAGGATGTCGCGCCCGCCGCCGCCGCCGATCACCGCGACGCGCCGCGGCGGCCGCACCTGATAGCCGACGGTGGTGACGTCGAAGAGCAGGTACTCGTACTCCGACATGTCGCGCACGTCGCCGTCGAAGCGCGTGATCGGCGTGCCGGCGCTGCCGTCCTGCTCCCTCCAGTACTGGTCGATCTCGACCTTCGGCGCCTTCGTGCCGAACCCCCACCCGAACCCGGTGCGCGCCCCGTGGACGAAGAACATCTCGTCGAAGAACGACAGGCGCGCGGTCGGCGTCCACTCGACGTGGATCGGGCGGAACACGTTCTCGTCGTACGATTTGCCGTGCCGCACCTCGAACAGCTCGCCGAACGAGCACAGGCCGAGGATCGCCGCGCACGTCAGTGCACACGGGCGCCACGGCGCGCCGGCGAGGATCGCGGCGGCGACCGGCAGCACGCCGAGCAGGCCGGCGGCGACCGGCGTCGCCACCACGCCGAGCGCCGGGATCACGAGCGCCGCCGCGGCCGCCGCGCCGAGCAGGTCCGCGCCGTACATCGGCCCCACCGACGGCCCCGGCGCTTCGAGCAGCAGCAGGCAGACCGCGGCGCCGAGCAACAGGAACGGCACGAGGAGGCAGGCCATCGCCGGGAGCACCGACCAGGCCTGGAACCGGTTGCCGATGCCGACCACACCGAGCACCGCGGCGGGCAACGCGATGCCGCCCGCCCACAGCAGCACCTTCAGCAGCCCGGGCCGCGGCGGGCGCAGCGCGAACCACACGCCCGGCGCGCCGAGGCCGAGCATCGCGAGCGAGATCGACAGGAACGCCCAGTGGTACCACAGCACCACGCTGAGCACGCGCGTGACCGCGATCTGGAAGAACAGGACGGCGAACGACGCGAGCGCGATCGCGAGCAGGAGCCGTCCCCGCAGGACGGTCGGCGCGGGGTGGCCAGTCATCGGGCGGCGGAGTCTAGCAACAAGGTGCCGGACGCCGGTTTGCCAGAACGGCCCGCGCAGCTCGCGCGTCACACCCCCGGTGCGACGCGGAACGCGACCGGTGCCTCGGGCCTGCCGGTCGGGGGAGCAGGTCGTGCCAGCCGGGCTCGACCGAACGGTGGCGGAACCGCCCGGAGCGGTCGGTGAGCACCTCGCGCACGGCACTGTCGGCCTGCTGGCCGGTCTCGTCGCAGTCGCGCAGCCACACGCGTGCGCCGGGCACCGGGTTGCCGTGCTGGTCGAGCACGAGCCCGGGAGCGGGCGTCCACCCCTGGACCATGGGAACAACGGCACCCGGCGCGCCGCGGTCCCGATCATCCCTCACGCCACCACGACCTCCACCCGCTCACCCGCCACCGCACGGCGCACCGGCTTCCTCTCGAACGCACGCACCACCACCTCGCCCCCTCCCCCGGGCGGCAGCACCAGCTTCAGCCGCCATCCGTCCCCCTCGTTGCACGCACTCCCCAACCGATCGACCAACAGCCCGCCGGCGTCGAACACGTCGACGTCCACCCATTCCACCTCGTCCCGCCCTGCCCGCGGCGCAGCCCGGACCACGACCTCGAACCACCGCCCCGCCCGCGGTCGCAGATCCAGCGACACGACGCCGCCTTCGAGCCCGTCCAGGCAGAACGTGCCGTCCTCGGCGGTCGACGCGAGCGGCGGCGGCTGCATGGTCACCTGTCGCCCGTCGCCGAGCACGCGCTCGTAGCCGCCCACGCCGGCCGTCACCAGCGCGCCCGCGATCGGCCGGCCGCGCACGCCGCGCACGACGCCGCGGATCACACCCGACGTCCCGCGCAGCGCGAGACGCACCGCCGCCGTGTCGCCCTCGGCCGCCGCCAAGTTCACGAAGTACGAATCGACGTACCCCGGCTTGCGCGCCCCGACGTGCTGGCTCCGCCCCACCGGGATCCAGAAGCGCCCGTCGGCGCCGGTGGTCGCAACCGCGTACGCACTCATGTGGTTCGCGGTCTCCGAGCGGACCACCGTCGCGCCCGCGACCGGCGCGCCGTGCTCGTCGAACGATGCCGGCCACCTCGGCCCAGCGCGGCTCGAACACCTCGACCGTCGCCTCGCCGCCGGCCGGCACGTCGACCTTGGTCCACTTGTCGTCGTTCGTCACGACGTCGACTTCGCCCGCGGGCACGCGCTCGATGCGCACGGTGCCGTCCGCGCCCGTGACCCCGAAGCGCTTCGTGAGGTACGGGTTGGGTCGGTTCCAGTCGAAGAGCACGACGGTCACGCACGGCGCCGGCGCAGGGTCTTCCTCCCAGCGCACGCGCACGCTGCCGTACTTGCGTCCCGAGCGCGCCGCGACCGGCAGCGGTTCGCGCACGGGCGCCGCCGGCGGCGGCTCGGCTTCCGCGGACGAGCGCGCGGGCGCCGGCGGTGATGCGGCCACGAGCGCGGCGGCGCCCCGCTCTCGGGCATCGGCTCGACAGGCACGAGGACGCCGAGCTGCCAGGCCGCGACCGACAAGACGACCGCCGCCACGGCGACGGAGCACACGAGCTTCTGCATGGCGAGCGACAGACCGAACCAAGGGAGAGTCCACGCGACCCCGGCCGCGACCGCCGGCGACGCGTCCGCCGGCGACGCGTCCGCCGCCGCGTGCAGCACCGCGGTGCGCACCGCTTCGAGGCCGCGCGGCGGGCACGGCAGCCACGCGACACCCACCGCGAGCCGCGCGGCAGCGAGCCGCGCTGAGGGCGGGCCGCGCCGCCCGCGTCACACCCTGCGCTCCACGCCGAGGATCCCGAACACGCGATCCTTGATCGCGCGGAACGCGCGGTCGTCGGGGTCGCGCGGGCGCGGCAAGGGGTTGGCGAGGATCTCGGCGACGCGCGCGGGACGCGGGGTCATCACCGCGATGCGGTCGGCCAGCTCGACCGCCTCCTCGACGTCGTGCGTCACGAGCACGCACGTCTTGTGGGTCGCCTGCCAGATGCGCACGATCTCGCGGCGCATCTCCAGGCGGGTGAAGGCGTCGAGCGCGCCGAATGGCTCGTCGAGGTAGAGCACGTCGGGATCGACGGCGAGCGCGCGCGCGAACTCGACGCGCTGCTTCATGCCCCCCGACAGCGCGCTCGGGTACGCCTTCTCGAAGCCCTGCAGGCCGACGAGGCGGACGTGCTCGGCGACGATGCGCGCGCGCGCCTCCGCGGGGACGTGGCGCAGCCCGAAGCCGATGTTCTCGGTCACCGACAGCCACGGGAAGATGCCGGGCTCCTGGAACACGAACACGCGCTTGCGCGACGGGCCGGTGACGCGCGCGCCGTCGATCACGACCTCGCCCTCGGTCGGCATCTCGAAGCCGGCGATGCAGTTGAGCAGGGTCGACTTGCCGCAGCCGGACGGACCGACCAGCGCCAGGAACTCGCCGGCGCGCACTTCCAGGTCGACTTTGGTGAGCACGTCGACCCGCCCGGCGCCGGCGCCGAACGCCTTGCTCAGGCCCGCGACCCGGATCTTGGCCGGGGCCGCCGTCGCGACCGCGCCGCTCATCGCCGGACGATCCCCCGTCGGCGCAGGACCGCGGTCTCGACCGCGGTCATCAACCGGTCGAGCAGGAGGCCGATGATGCCGATCATCACCATCGCCGCGATCACGAGGTCGTAGCGCAGGTTGTTGCGCGCGTCGTTCACCTGGAACCCGAGCCCGGACTGCACGCCGAGCATCTCGGCGGCGACGACTACGACCCACGCGATGCCCAGCGCGAGGCGCAATCCGGTGAGGATCTGCGGCAACGCGGCCGGCAGGATGACGAGCCGCACCAGCTCCATCCCTTCGACCCCGAAGTTCTGCGCCGAGCGCAAGTAGCGCGGGTCGATCGCGCGCACCGCGGCGCGGGTCGCGGTGACGATCGGGAAGAACGCGGCCAGGAAGATCAGGAAGATCGACGACACGTCGGCCGGGTCGAAGAACGTGACGCCGCCGAACAGCAGCGTGCTGATCGGCAGCCAGGCGATCGGCGAGATCGGCCGGAGGATCTGCACGACCGGATCGAGCGCGCTGTTGGCGCCCGCCGACCGCCCGAGCAGGATGCCGAGCGGGATCCCCGCCGTCGCGGCGAGCACGAAGCCCCACGCCACGCGGAACAGCGACGCGACCACGTTCTTCTGCAGGACGCCCTGCGCGAGCAGCTCGCGCAGC
>Ga0079224_100006324_pt1 | contig 15688 bp, 14 predicted proteins | sample Stecom2015_FD_80414 | JGI IMG/M metagenome (GOLD analysis project Ga0079224, IMG submission 80414) | Agricultural soil microbial communities from Utah to study Nitrogen management - Steer compost 2015 | ecosystem: Environmental > Terrestrial > Soil > Agricultural land | place: USA: Utah...
AGGTGGATCACCGCCGACATGGCGTACCGGAGGGTGGCGCTGGCCCACGTGGGTGGCTTCGACGAGCGGTTCCCGCGCGCCTACCGGGAGGACGCCGAGCTGGCGTACCGGGTGGGCGCGGCCGGCTGGCGGCTCGTGGTGGGCGAGCGCCAGGTGACCCACCCGGTGCGGCCGCAGCCGCGGTGGGCGAGCGTGCGCGTCCAGTGGGGCAACGCCGACGACGCGCTGCTGCGCCGGCTGTACGGGCGGCGCTGGCGGCAGCGGCTGGGCCTCGCGCGTGGCCGCCGGCCGGCACACGTGGTCACCACCGCGTCCGGCCTGCTCGCGGTCGCCGCCACCCTGGCGGCGCGGCACGGGCGGGTAACGCGGTCCGGGCCGCCGGCCCGGGCCGTCCGCGCGGTGCGGGCGGTGGGCTGGCTTGGGTGGCTGGGGTGGCTGGCGGGTACGGGCCAGTTCGCGCTGGCGCGGATCCGCTCCGGCCCGCCCGCACCCGCGGAGCTGGCGGAGATGGCGCTGACGAGCCTCGCGATCCCGCCGGCCGCCACCGCCTGCTGGCTGGTGGGGTGGTGGCGGGCGCGGCACGCCGCCCCATGGCCGGGCGGACCCAACTGGTAGGGCCCGGACATCCGCCGGACGGGGCGAGGTCTGAGTCCTCGTCGGGGAGGCGGAGCGTCCGGCACTGGCAGGGACGACCGTGGTGAGGTCTTCCAGCGGCTGATTGGTAGTGGCATCGAGTTTGGAGAGCGCGCCGAGGACGCGGCCCGGCGGGAGTTCCGGGAAGAGCTCGGTTACGAGTTGAAGGACGTCAGGTTGCGAGGCGTGGTGGAGCACATCTACCCGACCGCGTCCGGCCTGCGACACGAGATCGGGCTCGTGTTCGACGCGGAGGTCGCCGACCCGAGCTTCTACGAGCGGGACGAGCGTCAGGTGCTCGACGCACCGGAGGTGGTCGCCGGCTGGCGGCCGCTCGGCACGTCACGGGAGGACCTTCCCCCGCTGTTCCCACCCGGCCTGGCAGCACTGCTCACCGGCGACGGGCCGGCGGACGTCCTGGCGACACCCCGGCCGGCCGGCGAGCCCGGGTAGACACGCGGTAACAAGGTTTGCGTCCCCGGTGACGGGGGAACCGGACCCGCGTGCGGACCACGCTGTTCGACGCGGTCCTGTTCGACCGTGACGGAACGCTGGTCGCCGACGTGCCGTACAACGGCGACCCGGACGCGCTGCGACCGGTGCCGGGCGCCCGGGCGGCCCTGGACCGGCTCCGCGCCGCGAACCTCCGCATCGGAGTCGTGACCAACCAGTCCGGACTGGGTGCCGGCCGGTTCACCGCCGCCGACCTGCAGCGGGTGCACCGCCGGCTGGTCGAGCTGCTCGGGCCGATCGACACCGTGCAGGTGTGCCCGCACCTTCCGGAGGACGGGTGCGGATGCCGCAAGCCCGCTCCCGGGCTGGTGTACCGCGCGGCCGCCGCGCTGGGCACCGTCCCCTCCCGGTGCGTGGTGGTCGGCGACATCGCCGGGGACATGGCGGCGGCCGCCGCGGCGGGCGCCGCGGCGGTGATGGTACCCGCGCCGGCGACCCGGCCCGAGGAGATCGCCGCGGCGCCGGTGGTGGCCGGCGACCTGGCCGGTGCGGTCCACCTGATCCTGCGCCGGCAACGGCTGGTCGCCGGTGGCCGGAGGCGCTCCGGCGGCCCGTCCGGGTCCCCGCCCGGCCCGCCGGAGCGCACCGGCCGGGCCGGGCGGGTGCTGGTCGCCCGCAGCGACTCCGCCGGCGACGTGCTGCTGGCCGGCCCGGCCGTGCGGGCGGTGGCGGCGCGCGCGGACGAGGTGGTGCTGCTGTGCGGGCCGCGGGGGCGGGCCGCCGCCGGACTGCTGCCCGGAGTCGACCAGGTGGTCGAGTGGGGACTGCCGTGGATCGAACCCCGCCCCGGACCGGTGGACCCGGCCGCCCAGCGCGCGCTCGTGGCGCACCTGGCCGCGCTCGCCGTGGACCAGGCGCTGATCCTCACCTCGTACCACCAGTCGCCGCTGCCGCTGGCGCTGCTGCTGCGCATGGCCGGCGTGCGCCGCATCGCCGCCATCAGCGACGACTACCCCGGTTCCCTGGTGGACGTGCGGCACCGGGTGCCGATGGGGATCCCGGAGCCGGAGCGGATGCTGTCGCTGGCCGCCGCCGCCGGGTTCCCGCCACCGGACGGCGACGACGGTGCGCTGGCGGTGCGGGCCGACGCGCTGGCCGCCGGACAGGCCGAACTGGAGCGACGCGCCGGCCTGCCCGCCCCCGGCTGCGTGGTCCTGCACCCGGGCAGCAGCGTGGCCGCCCGCGCCTGCCCGCCGGCGCGGTGCGGGCAGATCGCGGCCGCGCTGGCCGCCGCCGGACACGAGGTGGTGGTCACCGGCGGGCCGCGGGAGCGGGAGCTGTCGGGGTACGTGGCCGGTGGGGTGGCCCGGGACCTGGGCGGGCGCACGAGCCTGCCGGCGCTGGCGGCGCTGCTGGCCCGCGCCGGTTGCCTGGTGGTCGGCAACACCGGGCCGGCGCACCTGGCGGCCGCGGTCGGCACGCCGGTGGTGAGCCTGTTCGCGCCCACGGTGCCGTTCGGACAGTGGGGTCCGTACCGGGTGCCGCACGTGCGGCTGGGTGACGGCGCGGCCGCGTGCCGTCACACGCGCGCCACCCGTTGCCCGGTACCGGGGCACCCGTGCCTGTCGGACATCGAGCCGGACGACGTGGTGGCGGCGGTGGAGAGGTTGCGTCCGGCCGCGGCCGCGGCCGGACGCAACCTCTCCACCGCGACCGGTGGGGCGGGTCGGGTGCGGTGAGGGTGCTGCTGTGGCACGTCCACGGTGCCTGGACCTCGGCGTTCGTGCGGGGCACGCACGACTACCTCGTGCCGGTCACGCCCGACCGGGGGCCGTACGGGCTCGGGCGGGCCCGCACCTACGACTGGCCGGCGACCGTCCGGGAGGTCACACCGTCGCAGGTGGGCACCGAAGAGGTGGACGTCGTGGTGCTGCAGCGGCCGGAGGAGCTGGAGCTGGCCGAGCGCTGGCTGCGACGGCGGGTGGGACGGGACGTGCCGGCGGTCTACGTCGAGCACCGCGCGCCCGCCGGCGGCGTCCCGGAGACCCGGCACCCGCTGGCCGACCGGGACGACCTGCGGATCGTCCACGTCACCCACTTCAACGCGCTGTTCTGGGACACCGGCTCCACCCGTACCACGGTGGTGGAGCACGGGGTTCCGCAGCCGGCGGTGCGCTACACCGGCGAGCTGCCCAGGCTCGGCGCGGCCATCAACGAGCCGGTGCGCCGGCTGCGCGTCTGCGGCGCCGACCTGCTGCCGAGGTTCGCCGAGGTGGCGCCGGTGGACCTCTACGGCATCGGCGCGGGCGCCCTGCCCGCGCGGCTGGGCCTGCCCGCCGACCGGTTGCGGGTGGTGGAGGACCCGCCCCAGGCGCAGCTCCACCGGCAGCTGGCGCGGCGGCGGGCGTACCTGCACCCGTACCGGTGGACGTCGCTGGGGCTCAGCCTCATCGAGGCGATGGCGATGGGGGTACCCGTGGTCGCGTTGGCGACCACCGAGGCGGTAACCGCCGTGCCGGCCGGTGCCGGCGTCCTGTCCACGAACGTGGCGGACCTGGTCGCCGCGGCCCGGTGGCTGTGCGACGACCCGCCGGCCGCCCGCGCGCTGGGCGAGGCGGGCCGGCGGGCGGCGCTGGCCAGGTACGGGCTGGACCGGTTTCTCGCCGACTGGGACCGGGTGCTGGAGGAGGAGGCATGCGGATCGCGTTGATCTCCGAGCACGCCAGCCCGTTGGCGATGCTCGGCGGGGTGGACGCCGGCGGCCAGAACGCCCACGTGGCGGAGCTGTCCACGGCGCTGGCGGCCCGCGGTCACCAGGTGCGGGTCTACACCCGGCGCGACGGGCTCGGGCTGCCGGTGGTGGCGCGGGTCGCGGGCGGGTTCGAGGTGGTGCACGTCCCGGCCGGCCCGCCGGAGCCGCTGCCCAAGGACCACCTGCTGCCGCACATGAGGGAGTTCGGCCGGGCGCTGGAGCGGGACTGGGACCGGTGGCCGCCCGACGTCGCCCACGCCCACTTCTGGATGAGCGGCCTGGCGGCGGTGCGGGCCGGGGCGAGGTGCGACGTGCCGGTGGTGCAGACCTTCCACGCGCTGGGCACGGTCAAGCGGCGCCACCAGGGCGACGCCGACACCAGCCCGCCGGGCCGGATCGGGTACGAGCGGCTGATCGGCCGGACCGTGCACCGGGTGGTCGCCCAGTGCCGGGACGAGGTCGGTGAGCTGGTCCGGATGGACGTGCCGGCCGCCCGGATCAGCCTCGTTCCCTCCGGAGTGGACCCGAGCCGGTTCACTCCGGACGGTCCCGCGGTGGCCGGCACGCCCGGCCGGTACCGGATCCTGTCGGTCGGCCGGCTGGTGGAACGCAAGGGCTTCGCCGACCTGATCCGGGCCCTGCCGTCGGTCCCCGGCGCGGAGCTGGTCGTCGTCGGCGGACCGTCGGCTCCCCGCCTGTCCGCCGACCCGGTGGCGGTCCGGCTGCGGCGGCTGGCGGCCGATGCGGGCGTCGAGGACCGCGTCCGCCTGGTGGGCGGCGTGCCGCGGGGACGGATGCCGATGTGGTACCGGTCGGCCGACCTGGTCGCCTGCGCGCCGTGGTACGAGCCGTTCGGGCTCACCCCGCTGGAGGCGATGGCGTGCGGGGTGCCGGTGGTCGCCACGGCCGTCGGCGGGCTGGCCGACACGGTCGTGGACGGGGTGACCGGGCGGCTGGTCGCCCCGCGGGACCCGGCCGCGCTCGCCGCGGCGCTGCGGGACCTGCTGGCGGACCCGCAGCGGCGCCGGGCGTACGGGTCGGCCGCCGGCGAGCGGGTCCGCCGGCACTACTCGTGGCACTCGGTGGCCGCCCGGCTGGAGGAGGTCTACCGGGGGGTGCGGGCGCCGGCGCGGGACGAGCCGACGGTGACGGTGGTGACGTGATGGCGCGGGTCCTGCAAGCGCACCTGGACGCCCTGGCCGCCGCGCTGCCCGGGTTCCGGCACCACGAACGGCTGCTGTCCCGGTGGGGCGCGGTGCTGGCGCACACGCTGGGCGCCGGTGGCCGCCTCCTGGCCGCCGGCAACGGGGGCAGCGCCGAGCAGGCCCAGCACCTGGCCGCCGAGCTGGTCGGCAAGCTGCGGGACGACCGGCCCGCGCTGTCGGCGATCGCCCTGGGCAGCGAGCCGGCGGCGACGACCGCGATCAGCAACGACTACGGCTACCGGGAGGTGTTCGCCCGGCAGGTACGCGCCCACGGCCGTGCCGGGGACGTCCTGCTGCTGTTGTCCACCAGCGGGCGCAGCCCGAACCTCCTGGCCGCCGCGGAGGCGGCCGGCGCGCTGGGGGTGCGGTGCTGGGCGCTGACCGGCGCGGCCCCGAACCCGTTGGCCGCCGCCTGCACCGAGGCGCTGCCGGTCGCCTCGCCCGACGCGCAGGTGGTGCAGGAGCTGCACCTGGTCGCGATCCACGTGCTGTGCGAGCACGTGGACCGTGCCCTGCCCACCGTGCCGGCGCGGCCGGACGGCCGTCGGGCGGGCCTCATCGACGCCGGGACCGGCTCCGATGAGGACCGCCAGCCCGACGGCGGCCGCCACCTTCTGGACGGTCACCGGCCGGGGGTGGCGGCGCTGTCGGCACCGCCGTACCGGAGCGCGCCGTGAGCGGCACCGGCCGGTTGGTGGTGGTGGGGGACGCGCTGCTCGACCGCGACGTCGACGGCGCGGCGGACCGGACCTGCCCCGGGGCGCCGGCGCTGGTGCTGTCGGAGGAGTCGAGCCTGGAGCGTCCCGGCGGCGCCGGCTGGGCGGCGCTGCTGGCCGCCGGTGGGGACCTGGAGGTGGTGCTCGTGGCCGGCGTGGCGGACGACGGCGCCGGTGCCCGCCTCCACCGGCTGCTGTCGGCCGCGGGCGTGACCGTGGTGCCCCTGCCGGTGCGGGGACCGACCGCGGAGAAGATCCGCCTGCGGGCCGGCGGCCAGGTGCTGCTGCGGCTGGACCGCGGCGGGGACGGGCACGTCCCGGGACCGCCCCCGGCGGCGGCGCTCGCGGCGGTCCGCTCGGCCAGCGCCGTGCTGGTCAGCGACTACGGGCGGGGCGCGACCCGGCAGCCGCAGCTGCGGGCGGCGCTGGCGGGTACGGCCGCGCCGGTGATCTGGGACCCGCACCCGCGGGGAGCCCCCGCCGTGCCCGGCACCCGGCTGGTGACCCCGAACGAGCCGGAGCTCACGGCGCTGACCGGGCGGCCGGCGGTGCCCCGGGCCGAGCGCGGCCGCTGGCTCGCGGCCGTGGCCGCCGCCGCCCAGCAGCTGCGCCGCCGCTGGCGGACCGGTGCGGTCGCGGTCACCCTCGCCCGCGACGGCGCCCTGCTGTGCCACGCCGGTTCCACGCCGCTCGTCGTGCCCGTGGCGGCGCCCGCCGAGGGGGACGGGTGCGGCGCCGGTGACAGCTTCGCCGCCGCGGCGGCCGGTGCGGTCGCCCGCGGGGCGCTGGTCTCCGAGGCGGTCGAGGCCGCGGTGGCCTCGGCCGCGGCGTACGTGGCGGGGGGCGGTCCGGCGGGGGTGGCCGGAGCGGCCGGGGCGGGGCGGTCGGCCGCCAGAGCCGGCACCGCGGCCGCCGGAGCCGCCGGCGCGGGTGGACCGGCCGCGGCCGGGGCCGGCGACCCGGGAGACGTGGTCGCCCGGGTACGCGAGCGGGGCGGCACGGTGGTGGCGACCGGCGGATGCTTCGACCTGCTGCACGCCGGGCACGTGGCGACCCTGCAGGCGGCGCGGGCGTTCGGCGACTGCCTGGTGGTGTGCGTCAACTCCGACCGCAGCGTCGCCCGCCTCAAGGGACCCGACCGGCCGCTGCTGCCGCAGGAGGACCGGGTACGGCTGCTGAGCGCCCTGCGCTGTGTGGACGCCGTGGTGGTGTTCGACGAGACCACTCCGGAGGCGGTGCTGTCCCGCCTGCGGCCCGACCTGTGGGTCAAGGGCGGCGACTACGCCGACGGCACCGCCACCGAGCCGGAGCTGCCCGAGGCGGAGCTGCTGCGGACCTGGGGCGGGCAGGCGGTGGTCGTGCCGTTCCTCGAAGGGCGGTCCACGTCGGAGCTCATCGCGGCGGCCCGCTCGGGCCGGTCGCGCACGGGCACCGGCGGCGGGTCCGGGTCGGCAAAGGAGTACCGCGGGGCACGGAGAGGAGCCTGAAAATGCCGTTCAACGTCATCGTCTCCGGTGGCGCGCGCGGGCTGGGGGCCAGCGTCGTCACCGCGGTGACCAAGGCCGGTGGCCGGGCGGGGGTGCTCGACCGGCTGCCGCCCGCAGCGGACGTCCCGCACGTGCGCGTCGACCTGGCCGACCCGCGGGCGGCCGAGCTGGCCACCCGCGAGCTCGCCGAGGAGCTGGGCGAGGTGTCCGGGGTGGTGACCGCGGCCGGGATGGACGTGCCGGGGCGGCTGGCGGACGTGCCGGCCACCGACTGGGAGCGGGTCGTCGCGGTGGACCTGCTGGCGACCGCCGCGGTGGTCCGCGCCGCCCTGCCGTACCTGACCCGGTCCGGGGGCACCGTGGTGACGGTCGCGTCCACGCTCGGCCTGCGGGCCCTGCCGGAGGCCACCGCCTACTGCGCGGCGAAGTTCGGCGTGGTGGGCTTCACCCGGGCGCTGGCCGCCGAGCTCGCCGGCGAGGTCGGGGTGACGCTGCTGATGCCCGGCGGGATGCGCACCGGCTTCTTCGACGACCGGGCCGAGAAGTACCGGCCTCCGCCGGGCGCGAAGCTCAACGACCCGGCCGACGTGGCCGCGGCGGTGCTGTTCGCGCTGCGCCAGCCGCCCGGCTGCGCGGTGCGGGAGCTGGTGGTCTGCCCGGCCGAGGAGTCGTCCTACCCGTGATCCTGGTGCTGCGGGCGCTGGGCGTGGGTGACCTCGCCACCGCCGCGCCGGCGCTGCGCGGGCTGCGGCGGGCGTTGCCCCGCGAGGAGCTGTGCCTGGCGGCGCCCGCGTGGCTGGCACCACTGGTCGACCTCGTGGGCGGGATCGACCGGCTGGTGCCGGTGGCGGGACTGGGCCCGGTCCGCTGGCCGGTGTCCGCGCCCAGGGTCGCGGTCAACCTGCACGGCCGCGGACCCCAGTCGCACCGGCTGCTGGCCACCGCCGCGCCGGCCCGGCTGCTGGGGTTCGTCTGCCCGCAGGCCGGTCACGACGACGGTCCCGGCTGGCGGGGCGACGAGCACGAGGTGCACCGCTGGTGCCGGCTCCTGCACTGGTACGGCGTGCCGGCCGACCGCGACGACCTGGCGCTCCGCGTGCCGGCGGACCGCACCTGCGACCCCGGCGTCACGATCGTCCACCCCGGGGCCAAGACCCCCGACCGGCGGTGGCCGACGCGTCGCTGGGCGCAGGTGGCGGCGGCACTGGCCGCCGGCGGTCACCGCGTGGTCGTCACCGGCTCGGCCGCCGAGCGGGACCTCGCCGGGCGGGTGGCGGTCGGCGCCGGGCTGCCGGCGTCGGCGGTCCTGGCCGGGCGGACGGACCTGGCCGACCTGGCCGGGCTGGTGGCCGCCGCCCGGATCGTCCTCAGCGGTGACACCGGGATCGCGCACCTGGCCACCGGGTACGGCACGCCGTCGGTGGTGCTGCTCGGGCCCCAGCCGCCGTGGCGGTGGGGGCCGCCGCCGGAGCGGCCGTGGCACCGGGCGGTGTGGCGGGGCGTGGCCGGCGACGACGCGGGCGTGGTGCCCGGTGCGCCGCATCCCGCCCTGGCCCGCGTCACCGTGGACGACGTGCTGGCCGCGGTCGCCGACGCGCTGGCGGTCGGTCCGCCCCGCCGCCCGGCGGGGTGAGGGTCGTCGCGGGGTGAGGGTCGTCACCCGGGCCGGTTGGCCCTGTTTTTAAGGACAGTTGCCCTTATAACCTGTGGTGTCGTGACGGCACCGGCTGAGGCACCCGTGGGCGGACCGGCGGGTGAGCCGCTGGAGATCTCGCGGCACCGGGCGCTCGGGTCACCGACCCGGGCGGCCATGCTCCACCTGGTCCGGTCCAGCCCGGACGGCCTGACCGCGGGCGAGGTCGCCGCCCGCACCGGGCTGCACCTGTCGACCGCCCGCGAGCACCTCGACCGGCTGGTGGACGCCGGGATGCTGGTGCGGGAGCGGTACCGCCAGGCCGGCCGGCCCGGCCGGCCGGCCTGGCGGTACCGCTCCAACGGTCCCGGGCCCGCCCCGTCCCCGTACCGTTCGCTGGCGGCCGCCCTGCTGGACCATCTCGCCCGCACCCCGGCGGCCGTCGAGCAGGCGGGGCGGGCCTGGGGCCGGCGGCTGGCCGGAGAGGAGGCGGCCGGGGCGCCGCTCGAGGTGCTCCGGCGGGTGCTGGACCGGCTGGGCTTCGCCCCCGGCGTGCCCGCCGGATCCGCCACCGGCGCGGTCGACCTGCACCTGCGGGCCTGCCCGTTCATCGAGCTCGTCCACAGGCACCGGGACGCGATGTGCGGCCTGCACCACGGCGTCATCCGGGGTGTGCTGGAGGGCGCCGTCGCGGACGGTCAGCCGGTCCAGACAGGTGGCGGCCGGACCGGCGGTGACACCGCCGCCGGCGGCGCCGGAGCCGCCGGTGACGCCGGGCCCCGCCCCGGCACCGGCGAACCGGTGCTGGTCCCGTTCGCGACGCCGGACGCCTGCGTGGTGCGGCTGGCGGCGCCGCGCCGGCCGCCGGTGCACGGTCCCGCGGCACCCGCGGCCACTCCGGTGGCCGGCGACGACCCGGGGGTGGCGGCGTGACCCAGTACCTCGGCCACCCCGTACGCGGCACCATCACCCCGACCGGGCCGGTGGTCGGGTCGCCCGGCGGTCACGACCGCCCGGCCGGCTCCGGCGTCGCCAGCGGCGCCGGCCCGGGCGGCGGCACCGGGCGGGCGGCGTGGCACCGCCGTACCGCCGCGCTGCCCCTGGCGTACCTGGCGGGCCTGGTGGTGGTGGCCATCGCGCACCCGTTCCTCCCGTCCTGGCGGTGGCTCGCCATCCACCTGCTGCTGCTGGGCGCGGTGACCAACGCGATCATGGTGTGGAGCGCCCACTTCACCGTCGCGGTGCTGCGCAGCCCGGCACCGGCGACCCGGCGCGGCGAGGCGGTGCGCCTGGTCGTGCTCAACGCCGGGGTCGTGGCCGTGCTCGCCGGCGGCACCGCCGGCGGCGGCGGGGCGTGGGTCGGCGTCGGCGGCGCGGCGGCGGTGGCCGGGGCGGTCGCCGCGCACCTGTGGTGGCTCGCCGCCCGCCTGCGCGCCGCGCTCGCCCCCCGGTTCACGGTGACCGTCCACTACTACCTCGCCGCGGCGGCCGCGCTGCTGTCCGGGATCCCGGTGGGGGCGTGGATGCTCGTCGCCGACGGCCACGCCCGCCCCCGCCTGCTGCTGTTCCACGCCCACGTCAACCTGCTCGGCTGGGTGGTGCTGACCGTCCTGGGGACCCTGCTGACCCTGTGGCCGACGGTCCTGCGGACCCGGATGGTGGACGGCGCGGTGCGCGCCGCCACCCGTACCCTGCCGGTGGCCGTGGCCGGCCTGGTCCTGCTGGGCGCGGGCCTGCTGGGATGGTGGCGCCCGGTGGCCGCCGCCGGGCTCGCGCTCGCCGCCACCGCGGTGGTGATCATCGGGGTGCCCGCGGTGCGGACCGCCCGCACCCGGCCGCCGGCGTCGTTCGCCACCTGGTCGATCGCCGCGGCCCTCGGCTGGCTGCTGGTGGCGCTGGCCATCGACGCGTGGGCGCTGCTGACAGCCTCGGACGACCCCGCCGCGGCGCTGGACCGTTTCGGCGGCGTCCTGGTACCGCTGCTGGCCGGCTTCGTCGGCCAGGTGCTGCTGGGCGCCCTGTCCTACCTGTTGCCGATGGCGTTGGGCGGCGGCCCGGCGGTCGTGCGCCGCCACACCGCCGTCATGGAGCGGCACTGGGCCCAGCGGGTCACCACCGCCAACCTCGCGCTGCTGGGGTTCCTGCTGCCGGTGCCGCCGTACGTGCGCATCACCACGTCGCTGCTCGTGCTGGTGGTGCTGGTGCAGTTTCTCGTCCCCGCCGCCCGCCTCCTGCTCACCACCCGGAGGTGACCGTGCCCGAACCGTCCCCGCTGCCGACCCCCGCCGCCGGTACCCCGTCCCCGGAGGCGGGCGCCCCGCCCCCGGGCACGGCTGCCCCGCCGGCAGGTGCCGGTGCCCCGCCGACGGGTGCCGGCACCCTCGGGCCGGGTGCGGACCCACCCTCCACCCCCTGGCGCGGCGTGGCGGCCGGCGTGGCCCTGGTCCTGGCCGCCGTGCTCGTCGGGGTGGTGCTCGACCGGGGCACCGAGCCCGAGACGTCTCCGGTCGGGGCGGCCGTCCCACCCACCGGGCACACGACCTCGGTCCAGGTGGTCGCCGAGGGGATGCGGTACCACCCGGACCTCATCACCGTGCCCGCCGGGGACCGCCTGGTCATCGAGCTGACCAACCGCGACCAGCGCCGTCACGATCTCGTGCTGGCCAACGGCGCCCGCACCGGCACGCTCGGCCGGGGAGAGACGGTGCGGCTGGACGCGGGCGTCATCGGCGGCACGGTCGAGGGCTGGTGCTCGCTGCCCGGTCACCGGCAGGCGGGGATGACCCTGACGATCGTGGCCGAGGGCGCGCCCGGCGGGGAGAGCCACGAGGGCCACGACGGCCACGAGGGGCACGCACCGCCGTCGGCCGGGTCGCCGGACGGGGCCGGACCGGTGCGGGTCGACCCGATGGCCGACCCCGGTCCGGGCTTCGAGGCCCGGGACGCCACCGCGCCGGTGCTGCCGGACGCCCGGGTGCACCGGCTGGAGCTACGGGTGCAGGAGGTCCAGCGGGAGGTCGCGCCCGGGGTGCGGCAGACAGTGTGGACCTACAACGGCACCGTGCCCGGTCCGGTGCTCCGCGGCCGGGTCGGCGACGTCTTCGAGATCACGCTCGTCAACGACGGCAGCGTCGACCACGGGATCGACTTTCACGCCGGGGCGCTGGCCCCGGACCGTCCGATGCGGCCGATCGACCCGGGCGAGCGGCTCACGTACCGCTTCACCGCCACCCGGGCCGGGATCTGGATGTACCACTGCTCGACCATGCCGATGCTGCACCACATCGGCAACGGCATGTACGGCGCGGTCATCATCGACCCGCCCGACCTGCCGGCGGTGGACCGCGAGTACGTGCTGATCCAGTCGGAGCTGTACCTCGGCCCCGACGGCGAACCCGGCGACCTGGCGAAGATGCAGCGGGAGCAGCCGGACGCCGTGGTGTTCAACGGGTACGCCGGCCAGTACGACCACCGGCCGCTGACCGCCCGCGCCGGGGAGCGGGTCCGCTTCTGGGTGCTCAACGCCGGCCCCAGCCGCACCAGCGCCTTCCACGTGGTCGGGGCGTTGTTCGACACCGTGTTCAAGGAGGGGAGCTTCATGCTGCGGCCGGAGGACCCCGGCGGGGCGCAGGTCCTTGACCTGGTCCCCGCGGCGGGCGGGTTCGTCGAGACCGTCTTCACCGAGGCCGGTCACTACCCGTTCCTCAGCCACGTCATGGTCGACGCCGAGCGGGGCGCCCGAGGAATCGTGGAGGTGAGCGGACCGTGACCCGACCGACGACCTCCCGCGGCCCGCAGCCGGCGGGCGCCCGGCGACAGCACGCGGCCGGGCAGCGCCCGGGTGGTCGGTCCCCGCGGCCCGAGGGCCGGCCGCCCGAGGGCCGGTCGCCGCGGTCGACGGGCCGGTCGCCGCGCCCGGCCGCGCGACGGCGGCGGTGGCGGCAGTTCGTGCCGCCGCAGCACGGCGCCTGGGCGATGCTGCTCCTGCCGTACCTCGCCGCCGTCCTGGTGGTCGGGGCGCGGTGGCCCCACCTGCCGCTGCTGGGCGCGTGGCTGGGCGGGTACCTGCTGTCCTACTACGCCAGTCAGGCGGTGAAGACCAGGCGACCGGGTCGCTTCCGCGCCCAGCTGGTCACGTACGCGGTGGTGACCGCGCCGCTGGCCGCGCTGGTGGTGGCCGTCCGGCCGGCGGTGCTGTGGTACGCGCCGGCGTTCGCCGCCCTGCTGGCGGTCAACGCGGTCTACGCGTGGCGGCGCCGCGAGCGGGCGCTCGGCAACGACATCGCCCTGGTGGGCCTGAGCAGCCTCATGATCCCCGTCGTGGCCACCGCGGCCGGGGTGTCGCCGGCGGCCGTGGTGCACGTCCTGGTGGCCGTGCCGGCCTACTCCCTGGGCACCGTGCTCCACGTCAAGTCGATGATCCGGGAGCGCGGGAACCGGGCGTACCGGTGGGCGTCGGTGGCGTACCACCTCGCGGCGGTGCCGGTGGCCGCGTGGATCAGCCTCCCGCTCGGTGCGGTGTTCACCCTGCTCCTGGTGCGGGCCTGGGTGCTGCCCCGCTGGGGCGCGTCGCCACTCCGGCTGGGCGTGCTGGAGATCGTGCTGACGCTGTGCGTCCTGGCCGCGGTCGTGGCCGCGTGACCGTCGACCGGGCCGGGACGGCCGCCGGCCGTGCCGGGAACCGGGCGGGCGCCACCAGCGACTCATCCGGTATGTGGAGACCTCCCTTGCGCACGGCCGCGGTGGCCGCGGCCCTGGTCCTCGGTGCGGCCGCTTGCGGCGGCGGTGACGGGTCCGCCGACGGGGGCGACCCGGCCGGCAGCCCGACGCCACCGGCCACCACCCCCGCCGGCACGCCGTCCCCGACGCCGTCTCCGACCCCGTCGCCGACCCCCGAGGTGGTGCTGCTGGAGATCGAGATCTCCGACGGCGTCGCCGACCCCCCGTTCGAGCGGGTCCGGGTGGACCTCGGCGCCACGGTCCGGATCGTGGTCCGCAGCGACGAGCCGGACGAGATCCACCTGCACGGGTATGATCACGCCGCCGACGTGGGCCCGGGCGAGGAAGGGGTGATCGAGTTCGTGGCCGACATCTCCGGGCTGTTCGAGCTGGAGACCCACCACTCCGGGCTGATGCTGCTGCAGCTGGAGGTGCGGTGACCGGGGGCGCACTCGCCCACGGGATCGGAGGCCGTCAGGACCTGCCCCTGCCGTTCGAGGACGCGCTGGCCGGCGCGGTCATCGCGCTGCTGGCGACGTTCATCATCCTGGCCTTCGCCTGGCGGCGGTCCAAGTTGCGCGGCGACGAGCGTGGGCTGGCGCTCCCCGGCTGGCTGGCCGGCGTCCTCGACTCCCCGGCCTTCCGGTGGAGCCTGCGGGTCGCCGGGCTGGTCGTCGGGCTGTGGATCGTGGTGGCCCTGGTGGCCGGACCGGAGGCGCCCGTGGAGAACCCCGCCCCCGGCGCGCTGTACGTGGTGCTGTGGGTGTGGGTGCCGCTGCTGTCGCTGCTGTTCGGACCGGTCTGGCGGACGGTCAGCCCACTGCGGACGTTCCACCTGGTGCTGTCCAGGGTCAGCGGCCGGGACCCGGCCGACGGCCCGCTGAGGCTGCCCGCCCGGCTGGGCTACTGGCCGGCGGCGGTGCTGCTGGGCGCGTTCGTGTGGCTGGAGCTGGTGCCCGCCTCCCGGGCCACGCTGCCGGTCGTGGGTCTGGCGATCGCCACGTACGCGGTGCTCATGCTCGTCGGCTCGGCGCTGTTCGGGTCGGCGTGGTTCGCGCGGGTCGACCCGTTCGAGGTGTACTCCAGCCTCGCGGCCCGCCTGTCGCCGCTGGGCCGGCTACGGGACGGCCGGCTGGCGCTGCGCAACCCGCTGGACGGCCTGGACTCGCAGCCGCCCGTGCCGGGTCTGGCCGCGGTGGTGCTGGTGTTGCTGGGCTCGACCGCGTACGACAGCCTCACCGGCGCGCCGGCGTGGATCCGCATGGTGCAGGCCTCGCCGCTGCCGCCCACCCTCGTCGGTACGCTCGGCCTCCTCGGCTGCATCGCCCTCCTCGCCGCCGCGTACCTGCTCGTCACCCGCGTCAGCGGGCGGATCGAGGGCGGCCGCGGCCGGCTGCCGGCGCTGTTCGCGCACTCGCTGCTGCCGATCGCACTCGGCTACGTGGTCGCCCACTACTACTCGCTGGCCATCACGGAGGGACAGCGGACGTTCATCCTCGCCGGTGACCCGTTGGGGACCGGCGACAACCTGTGGGGCCTGCGGCCGACCGACGTGAGCTTCGCGCTCGTCACCCCGACCGGGGTGGCGACCCTGCAGGTGGTGGCCGTGGTCACCGGTCACATCCTGGGCGCGGTGGCCGCCCACGACCGGGCGGTCCGGCTGTTCCCGCCCGAGGCCGCCCGCTGGGGCCAGCTCCCGCTGCTGCTGCTCATGGTCGGGTACACCTACCTCGGCCTGACGCTGCTGTTCGCCGCCTGACGCGTGGGCCCGGGACCCGGCCAGGCCGGGCCGGGCCCCGGGCCGGCCAGGGGCCCGGTCGCCGCCCGGGCGGCCAGCGGCGCCCGATGCCGGGTCTTCGTACCCTTCCCGCCGGGACCCTGCCAGGGGCGATGATGGGCGGAGGGTGGACCGCCCGCCGACGGTGGCAGGGAGGCGTCATGGCCAACTCGGACAACTTCGACCACGCCGTTCACACCGCCAACAAGTGGGTCGCCGACGTCGCGGCCGCGTTCGGCTCCGGGGACCGCCGGTTCGCGTACCGGGTGTTGCGGGCGTGGCTGCACACGCTGCGCGACCGACTGACCGTCGA
>Ga0079224_100006325_pt1 | contig 15688 bp, 12 predicted proteins | sample Stecom2015_FD_80414 | JGI IMG/M metagenome (GOLD analysis project Ga0079224, IMG submission 80414) | Agricultural soil microbial communities from Utah to study Nitrogen management - Steer compost 2015 | ecosystem: Environmental > Terrestrial > Soil > Agricultural land | place: USA: Utah...
CCTCCAGGCGGTTTCTTAAAGCGTTCAGATCTGTTTTTTTTGACGGGGCGGCCAACCGGTTGCTGTACAAAAACTGAATGATCCGATAGGTTACCTGCGCGCTTGGCGGCAGGTCAGGGTATTGCCTTTCCAATGCCTGTAGGGCATCCAAAAACAAACTGTCTTTAGCGGGATGTACCGAATACCGATGAACAAAGGTTAGCCGTTGGAGGTCTGCATCAATCAGCGCATCGGGCTGAGGGTCGCGGAGGTGAAAGGCCAACAACTGCTGATAGGTGTGCAGCGCCCGAAAATGGGGTGCTTCCGGGTGGAGGGGATTCACCTTTAACGCTGCCAGGCGCTCCGCCGGCTCAAACCAGAGCGTTCCGTCGATCTGGAATTGATAGGCAGGTTGCGTGACATCCTTTTCATCGTTCTCAAAGAACTCAAGTGCCCGAAAAGCCAGGAAATCGAAGAGAGTGGGGCGGAGGTGGCGTGTGTTTTCTCCCTGTTCCAATAACGGGGCATACCGCTCTACCGGTATTTTTTGGAGTGTCTCGCCGTCAAGAAGCGATGCCTGGTAACCTTCTCCTGCTTTCTTCAGCAACGTCGCAGCATCCCAGGTAGCTATGTCAGCCGGTGGATCCCCGGCCAACGGGGTACGGCCCAGGATTTTCCAGCGGTTATATTGGTAATACCTCCACAGCAATTCCGCGTTGATGCTTTGCCAGATAGCTTTTTCTGCGCCTTGGCTGGTTTGGATGAGAGAATCCAGCTTCTGAAGATTGCGCGTGGTCGCTTCTTCCTGTACGGTTTCTTCCATTCCCATTATAAAAAGCTGTGCCTTGATGGCATTGGGGCCGTCGTTGCCTTTCTGTGCATCGGCCCTGAGCTGCCGGGCAATGGCTGCCGCCGATTGCGGGCGTCCTTTTTCCATCAACGTATGTATTTCCTTCCATTCTTTCTCAAACGGAATCGGTTGGGACGCTTGCTGGGCCATAACAGATGCTATGCTGATGATCAAAACAAACGAAAAAATGCTGCGAATCATGCTGTTAGAATTAATGCTTGTTGGTTTGCCTACGCAAACTTAACTAAAATCGGGCTACAATACACATAGAAAGGACGCAACGTGGGGAAGGGATGCTACATCTCCCATAGCGGATAGCCCGGAGCGCCATGATGATGACGCGCAGGCTGCCGGGTGATTCATTCAGAGGCTGAATGAATTTTGAGGGTAAGTAAAGATTTTTTTTTCATTTTCGGTTATTTGGCATAAATAATGCGTAGATTCGCTATTATTTAATTTTTTATTTTCAACACAATGCAAGAAGGCGTAGTAAAATTCTTCAATGAGACCAAAGGATTCGGATTCATCACTCCGATTGACGGAGGTGATGATGTTTTCGTTCATGTTTCAGGTCTGATTGACCAAATCCGCGAAAAAGACGATGTCTCGTTCGAAATCGCAAAGGGCAAAAAAGGTCCGAATGCGGTGAACGTGAAGCTCATCTAACGAAAGTCAATCCGATTGGTTTTCATTGAAGCTGCCCTTTCAGGCAGCTTTTTTTATTTGTAATTCCCCCAACCGGTCCCTATATTCGTTCAACGAACCAATGATTCCGTATGAAAGTCCTGTTGTATATGCTCGCGTTCCTGGCCTTCTTTTCACCGAGGGGCCTCGGAAAGGAAAAACCTAATGTCGTCTTTATCTGTGTGGATGACCTCCGGCCTGAACTCGGATGTTATGGTGCAACCTATATACACGCTCCAAACATTGATCGGCTGGCATCGGCCAGCGCAGTTTTTACCAACCATTTTGCTGTGGTTCCAACGTGCGGGGCTTCCCGATACAGTCTGTTAACCGGAATGCTGCCCCGGAATAAAAAACATCTTTCCAATGAAGCCATACGCACCTTCATTTCAGGTAAACCGGAAGCGAAAATTCCCGAAACATTCATCCATCATCTTCGCCGCAACGGTTACTACACGGTTGGGATCGGTAAAATCAGTCATTATGCCGACGGGTTGCTGTACGGATATACCGAACCGGTAGGTAACCAGCGGGAATTGCCCCATAGTTGGGATGAACTGGTGTTCGACGCAGGGAAATGGCAAACCGGATGGAATGCATTCTTCGGTTATGCCGACGGCACGGATCGCCAGAGCCGGCAAAAGCAGGTAAAGCCGTACGAAAAAGCGGACGTGTCAGACGATGGATATCCGGATGGCCTGACTGCGTACCGCGCCGTTGAGAAACTGAAGCAGCTCAAAGAAAAAAACACTTCCTTTTTTTTAGGCGTTGGTTTTTTCAAACCCCACCTGCCTTTCACCGCGCCGGCAAGGTATTGGGATCTATACGATGAAAGTCAGATCCCGCTGACGGAATCGGCCGATATCCCGGAAAATGTTAACCCCGCAAGTTTACATGAAAGCAGCGAGTTTAACGGGTACCTGACGGGAGAGGAACACCCTTCGTTACAAAATCCAGTATCCGACGCTTACCAACGCAAGATCAGGCACGCATACGTTGCGGCGGTCAGCTACGTGGACGCCCAAATCGGAAAAGTACTCGATGCACTTGAAAGCCTGGGGTTGTCGGAAAATACCATCGTCGTCCTGTGGGGCGACCATGGGTGGCAATTGGGCGACCATCGCGTATGGGGTAAGCACACGCTTTTTGACCGCGCCCTAAAATGCCCATTGATCATGCGTATACCGGGCAAGACGACGAACGGCGTAACCATTGAAAGAGTGGTAAGCACGGTCGATATCTATCCCACACTCATGGCTTTGTGTGGAGTAGAAACGGATTTTCCAACGGATGGGAACAGCATGATCCCACTGTTGGAAGATAGCCGGACACCTCATTGGAACGATGCTGCCTGGAGCTACTTTAACCAAGGGGTTACGGTGCGCACACCAACGCATCGGCTGACCCGATATAGAAGGCCTGAAGAACCGACGGTGGAACTCTTTGACCACCGGATGGATGACCTTGAAAACCAAAACGCGGCGACTGAACAACCGGAGGTTGTCCGCAGCCTTTTGACCCTCCTTGAGGAGAAGGACGTTGGAAGGTAGGTGTAGACGCTGACGTAAATGAAAACGATGAAAAAAACATTGGTTTCCCTATGTTGCCTTTTGCTTTTCGGGACATCGGGTCATTCGGGTACTCATCCCCATGTCTCCAAACCGAACATTGTGCTGATTACCATTGATGACCTCGGTTGGGCCGACGTCGGCTGTAATGGAAGTACGTATTACGAAACGCCGCACATCGATCGGTTGGCGGCCGAAGGAATGCGCTTCACCCAGGCATACGCAGCCGCAGCCATCTGTTCGCCAACACGGGCCGCGTTGATGACCGGCAAGGCGCCGGCCAGACTCGGTATCACCGATTGGATACGCGCACGTTTTCAGGGAGGTGAGATACCGGCCAATAAAGTTTTTACCCAAACCTATGAAGGTACGGTCGACGATTCGCTCCTCTGTCCGGCAAATCCGTTATGGCTTCCCTTGGAAGAGACGACAATTGCAGAGGTACTGAAGGGGCAGGGGTACACCACCGCCCACATCGGTAAATGGCATTTGGGCGCCGACGATTGGTATCCGGAAAAACAGGGATTTGATGTAAACATCGGCGGCTGCGATTATGGCCAGCCCCGTCCTATTTTGATCCTTATGTCAATAAAAAGGTGAACGGGATCCCCAATCTTCCTGCTCGGAAAGAAGGGGAATTCCTGGAAGATAGACTAGCCGATGAAGCAGCAAGCTTTATTATTGCTAATAAGGACAGGCCGTTCTTTTTGAATATGTCCGACTATGGCGTACACACGCCCATAGCAGGAAAACCTGAATTGGTGGAAAAATATAAAAACAAACCAACCACCCAGCAAGACAATCCGGTATATGCCGCATTGATTGAAGGCATGGACGAACTCGTCGGAAAAATCACCCGTACAATAGATAGCTTGGGATTGGGCAAAAATACGTTGATCGTTTTTACCTCCGACAATGGTGGGTTGCTACGGGTAACCGACAATACGCCGCTCCGATCGGGCAAAGGGTTCCCCTATGAAGGAGGTATCCGCGTACCGCTGGTGGTACGGTTTACCGGCAGGATACCGGTAGGAAGCGTCAACGAGACGCCTGTGATCAGCCAGGATTGGTTTCCCACCTTCTGTGAACTTTCAGGAGCGGCGATCAAAGGTCTGACGGTTGACGGAACCAGTTTAAAAAGTGTGCTGTTTGACAACGCTGATTTGGATCGCCATGCGCTATATTGGCACTTTCCTCATTATCGGTATAAAGAAGAGGTTCCCTACAGCGTCATCCGCAAGGACCACTGGAAGTTGATTAAACGGTACCAGGGTCAGCAATTTGAGCTTTTCAACCTGGCGGAAGATCCGGCGGAAACACAAAATCTGGCCCATAGATATACAGAACAGGTGCACTTGATGGATCACGAATTGATGAATTGGTTACAGCAGGTAGGTGCCGCATTGCCAAAGGAAAACAAGAGAAAAAAATAATTTTCGTATTATTGAAAACTAAATAAAGCGTCTGACAATGAACCGTAGATCTGCTGTCCGCACACTCTTATATATCGCCGGAGGTACTTTGGTGCTGCCGGCCTGTTTCCGCGAATCCGGAAAGGCAACTATCGACTTGATAAATTTTTCCATCAGTGAGGATAATGAGCAGCTGCTTGCCGAACTGACGGAAACCCTGATTCCGGCCACCGATACACCCGGCGGAAAAGAGCTGCTTTTGCATCTGTTCGTGCTTAAAATGGTGGATGACTGCCATGCGCCGGAAGAGCAACGACAATTTATAAATGGCATGGAACAGTTTGAAACGTGGGCCCGAGAAGAACTCGGAACGGATTTCAAAGGGGCCGACCCGGAGAGCCGGACTGCCCTGCTCAGCCGCCTCGGCGAAAGTAACAACGAAGACCTGAAGGCATTTTTTGCAATAACCAAACGCCGTACCATACAGGGGTACCTCAACTCGCAGTATGTAATGACCAACCTGATCAGGTATGAGCTGGTGCCCGGCCGCTATAATGGGTACGCACCGGCATGATCTGCACGCAACGATAAACGAAATTATTTAACGATATTCATGGCAAACCTAGCAATAGATAGTATTAAAGACCGGACATTTGACGCCATCGTAATCGGCTCCGGCGCCAGCGGTAGCTGGGCGGCCAAGGAGTTTACCGAAAAGGGCCTAAAAACACTCTTATTGGAACGCGGCCGTAATGTGGAACATGTAAAGGATTACCCTACAACCAACATGTACCCTTACGAATTTGAGCATCGGCTGGAAATGCCATATGCCGACAGGCAAAAGAATCCGATCGCTAACCGATGCTATAACTACAAAGAGGACTCCGCCCATTTCTTTGTCAAAGATGATGAACATCCTTACATCCAGGTGAAAGATTTCGACTGGATACGCGGCTATCAGGTAGGCGGGAAATCGCTATTGTGGGCAAGGCAAGTGCAACGTTGGAGCGACTTCGATTTTGAGGGGCCCGCACGTGACGGGTTTTCGGTAGATTGGCCAATCCGCTACAAAGATGTCGCTCCGTGGTACAGCTACGTGGAACGGTTTATCGGTGTCTCGGGAAACAATGACGGAATACCGGAACTGCCCGACGGAGAGCACCTGCCCGGCTATCCGCTCAACGCCGTGGAAGACCACTTCAGCAGGTCGGTAAAACAACATTATAAAAACCGGCATGTGATCAGCGCGCGGTGCGCACACATCTCAAAGCCCAATCCAATCCATATTGAGCAGGGACGGGTGCAGTGCCAAAACCGGATACTTTGCCGACGGGGATGCCCGTTCGGTGGTTACTACAGCGCCAATGCGGTAACTATCCCCTGGGCTCAGAAAACGGGTAACCTCACCCTGAGGCCACACTCCGTGGTGCATTCCATTATCTATGACGAAACCCTAGGCAAAGCAACCGGCGTCAAAGTCATAGACGCAAATACCAAAGAGGAAATGGAGTTCTTTGCCAAGGTGATCTTTGTGAATGCATCGGCACTCAACACCAACCTGATTCTGTTGAATTCCACTTCCAACCGGTTCCCCCAGGGATTGGGAAATGATAATGGCCTCCTGGGGAAATACGTGGCGTTCCATAATTATACGGCCACCATCAGTGCCGAGTATGATGGATTGAAACAGTACCGTACCGATGGGCGTAATCCGGCCGGTGGCGGATACATTCCGCGATTCCGGAATGTTTACCGACAGGAAACGGATTTTTTGCGGGGATGGGCCGCCGGTTTCGGGGCAAGCCGCTCCGATGTGCAAGATACATCAGGAGTCGGCAACACGCTCAAAGAGGATATCCTGAACCCTAAACTCGGTCCCTGGCGGGTGCATTCTCATATGATGGCAGAGACGATCCCCAAAGTGGATAACTTTGTGGCACTGGACGGCGATCAAAAGGACGCCTGGGGAATTCCCCTGCTGCGTATTTCGATCGACTACGACGAAAACGACCGGAAGATGAGGCAGGACTACTACGAACAGATGACCGAGATGTTCGAGAAGGCCGGATTTACCAACATCCGAACGCGGGATGACAACCGCAATCCGGGGAATGACATTCACGAAATGGGCGGTGTGCGGATGGGACACGACCCGAAAACGTCGCTGTTGAATAGGTGGCATCAGCTGCATGCCTGCCAGAACGTGTTTGTGACCGATGGTGCATGCATGACCTCCACTTCCACCCAAAACCCCACGCTTACATACATGGCCTTCACCGCGAGGGCTGCAAATTACGCGATGGACGAAATGAAAAAGGGGAGTTTATGATGCGCACGTGCGCGCTATTCCTTGGGATAGGCTGTGGAATCACGTTATCCCTGTTACAACCGTCGACAAGCAGAGCGCAGGGTATGGAAAAACCGGAGGCGCAATCGCTTGACCGGGCACGCGAGCTGTTCGATACGATATACGCCAAGTATTCGTCAACAGGTACGTCACTGCTCCGTGAAAATTATCCTCATGACAACGCGTACCGGGCGGGCTATTTGGCTGACTCGAACGCCCAAAAAACTAACGCGTATGCCTACCTCTGGCCGTTTTCCGGAACGCTATCCGCCGCGAACGCGCTGTACGCTAGTACAGGGGATACGGCGTTTCTAGGATGGATCCACCAACGGATACTTCCGGGACTGGATGCATATTTTGATGATCAGCGGCAACCCGCGGCATACGCCTCCTATATCCGGTCCAAGGGATTGTCAGACCGGTTTTATGACGACAATATTTGGTTGGGCATTGATTTTGCCGAACTTTTTCTGCTCAGCGGCGGGCACGATTACCTGAACAGGGCCAAACAAATCTGGTCGTTCGTGATGAGCGGCGTAGACGACCGTTTGGGAGGAGGGGTCTATTGGTGCGAACAGAAAAAAGAATCCAAAAATGCCTGCTCCAATGCACCGGCCGCAGTGTTTGCGCTGCGCATGTTTGAAGCAACCGGCGACAGCCTGTACCTCCGGCAAGGGGAGGAATGGTACGGGTGGACAAAGAAATGGCTGCAGGATCCGGACGACGGGCTGTACTGGGATAACGTAAATCTGAACGGTAAAGTGGATAAACGTAAATATCCGTACAACAGCGGGCAGATGCTGCAAGCGGCCGCTATGCTTTTTAACACTACCGGCCATTCGGAGTATCTTGAAGATGCCAAGCGGATTGCGGAAAGCGGCTACAGGTACTTTTTCGAAGAAACCGCCGCCGCAGACGGAATGCCGCGAAACAGGCTGAAGCCGAGTGATAATTGGTTTATTGCCGTAATGATGCGAGGATACCTGGAGTTATTTGACCTGGACCGGAACCCTGTTTACCTCAACGCCTTTGCTGCGAGTTTGGACGACGCTTGGACATACGGTCGATCGAAAGAGGGTTTGTTTGGCAAGCGATGGAGAAATCCCCAGTCCTCGCGCAGATGGTGGCTGCTGGATCAGGCCGCCTTGGTAGAAATGTACGCCCGCATGGCGGGCGCCAAACTTTTCTAACGGCCGAAGTCGTCCTGAACGCGTACGATGTCTTCTTCGTCGGAAGGATTGTCCGCATCCGTATGCTGCCATATTTCCGCCAGCACACCCCATTCGTCCAGCCCAACCAAACGGTGGCGTTCGCCCTGATTCAACCGGATAACGTCTCCCGGGTTAAGGATCTGCAGCTCATTTTCCTCATCCGTCTCGCTGGTCACCACACCCACTACGCCACGGACCACCTGCCAGATTTCGGCGCGACGGTGATGGTATTGCCAGGAAAGCCGCTTGCCCGGCGCAACCACCAGAATTTTCGGGCTTAGCTTGCCTGAAATCTTCAGCTCCTGCACGTCCAGCCCGTTGAAGTAGGTGTTGGCAAACTGTTGCGCCTGCGATTCTTCAATCACAAAAAAACCACCCCAAGGGCGCGTTTGATCTTGTTGTACAACCTGGAACCCCTGCTCCGTGAGGATTCCTTCTATCTCCTTAAAAAGTTCTTCCTTTGCTTGGTAAGTCATGGTTTATCTTTTGAAGCGGCTAATATATTGCTTTTTTTGTTTTCTTCATGCCGGGTTCCGAGAAATCACATCCACAGCCTTTTGAACAGCCTCCTTTGGACTGCAAAGACCGGCGGGTCCGCTTCACCAGAAAAGCGATGGCAAGCACAAAGATGAAGGCTACTGCTATGTATTGAATCGTAATGGCGTCCATGTCATTTCAAGAGCTGATAAGCAACCAAAGCTGCAATATACGCAATTCCCGTCATAAATGCCAACTGGATGAAGGTCCATTTCCAGGAGTTGGTTTCCCTCCTGACAACGGCAATGGTACTCATACACTGCATCGCAAACGCATAAAACAGAAGCAAAGAAATTCCTGACGCGAAATTATAGGCCGGTTTGCCGGTGTTGGGATTAATCTCGGCAGCCATCCGCTGGCGGATGGTCAGCTCGTCATCCGTTTCACCCAGGCTGTACACCGTGGCCATGGTGCTTACGAACACTTCGCGGGCGGCAAACGACGAGATCAGCCCGATGCCCATCTTCCAGTCGTAACCCAGTGGCTCAATCACCGGTTCGATGACACGGCCGATGGTGCCCAGAAACGAGTATTCAAGCTTTTGCGATTGCACTTCGTTTTCAAAATCCACCTCGCTGATTCCCGGGTTCTCGGACCTGACAATGTCTTCTGCGTGAGTAAACCGTTCACTCACCCCAAAGGAGCCCAAAACCCACAAAATCACGCTGATCGCCAGAATGATTTTTCCGGCACCCACTACAAATCCTTTCGTCTTATCCCAAACGTTAAACACTACATTCCGTGCCACGGGGTATTTATACGTCGGCATTTCCAGAATGAGATAGCTCTTATAGTTTGATTTCATGAGCTGTTTCAGCACCCACGCGCTGCCCAACGCCGCCAGAATTCCCAACACATACATGCCAAATAAAACCAGCCCCTGTAAATCCAGTCCCCATACTTTATGCTCCGGGATGACGAGCCCAATCAGTACAATATAAATCGGTAAACGGGCCGAACACGTCATAAAGGGTGTCACCAGAATGGTGATCAGGCGTTCCTTGTCGTTTTCAATGGTCCGCGCAGACATAACGGCCGGAATCGCACAAGCCGCGCCGGACATCAGCGGGACGGCGCTCTTACCGCTCAGCCCGAAGGGGCGTAGCCAACGATCCATCAGATACACCACCCGGCTCATATACCCCGATTCCTCCATCAGCGAGATGAAAATAAACAGTATGGCAATTTGAGGGATAAAAATGACAATCCCGCCGATACCGGCAATGATGCCATCGGTAATCAACCCGTTGATAGGTCCTTCCGGAAGCCGCTCACCCGCGCGCGACGCCAGCCACGCAAACGCGTTTTCAATCCCGTCCATAAATGGGCCGGACCATGTGTAGATGGCCTGGAAAATCAGCAGCAGCAGCGCAAAAAACAGAACATACCCCCATACGGGATGGGTGAGCACCCGGTCTGCCCGTTCCGTTGTATATTGTTTTTTCTTCGCCGGATCTCTGACAACCCCCGCCAGATCTTTTTCCAGCGATGCATGCCTCGCCAGGGCCTCCTGTATCTGGAGGCGGTGACAATTCAGTCCGTGCGCCCGCCGGATATCGGACAGCTCTTGAGCTTGATGGTCGCTCAGATGCTTATTTTGCCGCTGTGAGAGATACAGCCAGGCGATGTAATCGTTCGCCGGGGCCGTTTGGTCTTTCACCTGTTGCAGGGGCATCGCTATTTCTTCCGGAACGGCAAATGATGGGGCGTACCCGTTGGGTTGGAATTCCAGCGAAGCCTTCAGTTGGTCAATGCCTTTTCCGGACCTCGCATCCGTAAGTATTACCTTCGTTTTCAAGAGCTTTTCCAGCTTCCCGACATCAATGGAGGTGCCAGACCGGTCGGCTTCGTCAATCATATTGATCACAAATATGGCGGGCAAGCCCATCTCGCGGATTTGCTGATAGAGAAATACCGCCCGCTTCAAATTAAACGGGTCGCCCACCACCACCACGAGCTCAGGATGATTGGGATTGGTTTTATCCACTAAAACATCATAGACGATCTCTTCATCCAATGACGATGGATGGATGCCATAAGCCCCCGGTAAATCAATCACGTGATAACGGATTTGCCGGTACGTGAAGCTTCCGGTTTTCTTCTCAACGGTTATTCCCGGATAGTTGCCTACCTTTTGCCGCAGGCCCGTCAACCGGTTAAACACGGTGGATTTTCCTACATTGGGGTTGCCCACGAGGGCAATCTTCATTTCCGTCATGTTTTCTGCATCGATTCGATTAAGATAAGATCTGCTTCGGACTCCCGTAACGCAATGGCATTGGGGTTGTCCTGGATACGGAGGTATACAGGCCCGTTGAACGGAAGCTGCTGCTTCTTGGTCAGGGTGACCCCCGGGAGGAGACCCATTTCATAGATTTTTATGGGTATGTCATCCGACCGATATCCTACGATCGTTGCGGTTTCTCCCTTCCGGAGATGATTAATAGATTTATGTAGGGACATTGCTCGCTCATTTAATAATCTCCAAATGTACTAATTTATAAGCAATCTAAATGAACGGGCAAGGGAATATCTTGTCTTATAGGCGTTACTTATTCGGTAACAGGCCTAATTGCTGCTGGTACATCAGCTCAAAGGTTGGCCACTCCACACCGTGGTCGGCCCCATCCGTAATCATCCATAAGAGCCCCTGAACGGTGGATGCGATCCTGTCATACTCGTCATTCCATTCTTCGTCATCCAAATAATCGACGGCTGCGATCTTTTTGCTTTCCAGGTCATTGATAAGGCGGGTAATCAGTTTGCTGCTGGTGATCGGTCCAAATGTGTATACTGCACTGCTGCTGGCCCCGGACCGGCTTGCGTTCCCGCAATAGGTATGAAATATAAAACGGACGGTCTGCTTGGGCGGAATATCAAAGGATTCATGCGTCAACACCACGCCGTTTTGGTAATCGTCTGTTTTTGATATCAACACCAACCCGGCCGGGAAGGTAACGGTTTTCTTCTGATCCGTATCGTTGTGCAACCCCACGCACACGGTCACATGGTGGCCACTGCCAATTCGGAACGTCGCATCTTCGCAATAGCCACCTGTAATATCGTCTACCAGCGCAACCCCGTCAGGCAAGGTAAAGGCAGTGCCCTTTGGAGTACCCCCGTTTCTGCCGAGCCCCGGAAGGTTTCCCACCTCCTCCTTGAGCTCCTCCGGATCCGCGGATTCGTCCTTACCGCATGAAAATAAGACGACGCCAAGCAATACAAACATCAGCGTACGTATCGTAGGGTAAAGGCTCGTTCGGCCTATCTGTGCATTTTTCATGTAATTTACTTTAGCCTGTTTAATTAGTCCTCGTCATTTGAAGCTTTGCCAAAATTAAGCAGCAGCGAAACGTGCGTCAATCCGTTATTACCATGATTTCTGGGCTCCTTATTTTTCAGTATATTTGCTGTCTACCTTGCCGTTGACATGTAAGTTAAACCTCAGCAACACGATGGCGGAAATGGATGTGCAGAACAAGGCTTTTATGCAGGCGGTGTCGTTTGTGAACCATACGAACCGTAATATATTCCTCACCGGTAAAGCCGGAACGGGAAAAACTACGTTTTTGAAATATATCCGCCAACACAGTTATAAAAAGATGGCGGTGGCTGCACCCACGGGCGTGGCCGCCATGAATGCCGGAGGCACCACACTGCACGCCTTGTTTTGGCTTCCCTTCGGGATGTACATTGAAGATTATGAGTTGGCATGGAACGAGGACGATAGCCATATTTACAACCGGCAGCGACTGTTTGGCAAGGTGAAACTGACCAGACAGCGGCGTGCACTGCTACGGGAAATCGATTTGCTGGTCATCGATGAAGTTTCCATGTTGCGGGCCGACACGCTGGATGCAATCGACGCTATTCTCAAATCGGTAAGGCGTGACGCACGTCCCTTCGGTGGCCTTCAGGTCCTGTTTGTCGGCGATATGTACCAACTTCCTCCCGTCGTCAAGGAGCACGAGCGGGAAGTGATGGCCCGCTATTACCCCAGCCCGTTTTTTTTCGATGCCAGGGTGCTGCGGGAACACCCGCCCGTAATATTGGAGCTTAAAAAGATTTACCGGCAGAATGAACAGACCTTCGTAAATATCCTCAACAACATCCGCAACAATTGTTGCACGGCAGGGCAGCTGGATTTACTGAATACCTACTATCAGCCGGAATTTGTACCCCCTAAGCACGAACCGTATGTTACACTCACCACGCATAATCACCGTGCCGATGCGATCAACCGCCGTGAACTGGAGGCTCTCCCCGGGGACCGGGTAATGCTCGAAGCAAAAATATCAAAGGATTTCCCCGAAGTACTTTACCCGGTTGATATGCAGCTGACCTTAAAGGTGGGCGCGCAGGTCATGTTCATCCGGAACGACAGCGGCGATGAGCGCAGGTACTACAATGGCAAAATAGGTTACGTGAAACATATTGACGCTTCCGGCGACCGGTTGCTGGTGGATTTTAACGACGGCAGTGCAGCGGTGGAAGTGAAGCGCGAGCAGTGGGAAAACATTCGTTACCAATATGATAAAATGCAAGACCGGATAGAAGAAGAAGTGTTGGGGACTTTTGCGCAATTTCCGCTGCGGCTGGCCTGGGCAATTACCATTCATAAAAGTCAGGGCTTAACCTTTGACAAAGCCATCATTGATGCCGGTTCGTCTTTTGCTGCCGGGCAGGTATATGTAGCGCTGAGCCGCCTGCGAAGCCTTGATGGACTTGTACTCCATTCCCGCATTCCGCCCCACAGCATCCGTACCGACCGGCAGGTGGTAGACTTTTCGAATCGCGCCCCCGCCGAGGAAGAGGTGTCAGCCCTATTAGAGGTTTCCCAACGGAACTACCTGGGCCATATCCTGCTAAGCGGTTTTAAATGGGATCGTCTGGTAGAAAATAGTCAACGTGCGTTGACCGATTTGGAAGGCCGGAATATTGCAGATCAGACGTCTGCCTATCAGTTTCTCCAGGCACTTGCCCTGGCGTGCAGGGCACAACAGGAGGTGGCAGACAAGTTCCGCAATCAGCTGATCGGCTTATTGGGCGGAGAAGGGGAAATCGATTACATGCGGATCCATGAACGTACGCAAAAGGCGGTAGCGTGGTTCCTGCCGCGGATCGATGAAGAGCTGATCGCCTCGCTCGAGGCGCATATTCATGCCTGGGCAATCAAGAAACGTACAAAAAAATATGTGGACGACCTGAATGCATTGTACGTGGATTTTAAACGAAAGAGAGAACAAGTATCCCAATGCCTGGTTATCGCGGAGGCGCTTGCCAAAGGAGACGCACTGCAGGAGGTGATGAGCAAGGCACAGCAGATGAACTCCATAAGCATTGAACCCAAAGACCTGCCGGGCAAAGCGACCGGTAAAACGAAGCCGGTAAAAGGGGAGACCAAACGCCTCAGTTTCGAATTATTCCAGGCAGGGAAATCGATTGACGACATTGCCAGAGAACGTAATTTAACCTACAACACTGTTTTAGGGCATCTCATAGAATTTATTGGCCGGGGCGTGCAGGCCAGTCAGTTAATGGATGCGGATAAATTAACGAGGATAGGTGAAGTGATACAGCAAAACCCGGGGAAGCCATCGTCTGTGCTTAAAGCGATGCTGGGCCCCGAAGTGGACTATAGTGAAATACGGATCGCGCAGGCCTTCATAACCAACGGCAATTAGGAAAAAATGGCACGGAATATCCCGGGATTTCCGTATCTTTAACGCCTTTATTTTTCTAGATACTCCGTCGTCAATGCAGCAAGTCGATACTACACAACCTTATGAATTGGTCTATTCCCTTTGTGAGCACCCGTATCTGGGCTACCTGATTGAGCCTCATATCGTACAGCTCAACCCCAACGGTGGATATTCACTCACCCACCGGCGTATTTTTAGCCATACGGCAACCGAGTACGCGGGCGTTTTAGATGATACCGATTTCAAGTTGATCAAGTTGCTGGAGGAAGTTGAACAGACCAACATCATTAAGCGTTACCATAAAAAGCCCGTTAGGCCCGCAGATTTTTTTACGAAGGTCTTTGACCAAAAATTTTACGATTACGTACGGCCTAAAATCGAGCGGAGGCTGCTCCAGGCGCTGGAGTTGTTAAAAGAGAAGCCTCTCTTTCTGATGAGTAAGGATGGTTACGCAGCAGACCAACGGATTGAAATTGCCCCTGAACCGGCGTCCGTGTTGTTTCACTTCCGTCGGAATGACGAAGAAACCCGCTATTTCCCCACCATCAAGTATGACGGACAGCGGATTGAGTTTATGTACAAAGATGCGCAGGTCGTTATCAACCAGCAGGCGTGGCTGCTGCTTGAAAATGTTCTCTACCACTTCGATCAGCCCCTGGAGGGGAAAAAACTATCTCCCTTTCTCCAGAAACGTTACATAGCTGTAGCGCGTGCCACGGAACGGAAGTATTTCGAAACCTTCGTGCGCGGGCTGATTGAAAAACACCACGTCTATGCCGAAGGCTTCACCATCGAAACGTACCAGCATGATGCAGTACCTATTCTGAAGCTGTTATACGTGGAAAATGGTACGTCACAACTGCAGCTGAATTTCCGGTATGGACCTTACCTGTTTCCGTCGGGCGGCGAGAGCAAGGTGACCGTAAGAATGCAGTATGACGAGACGGCGGACAGCTACACGTTCCATCGGATCAGGCGGTCCCTCCGCTGGGAAGAGCAGCGTTTGCAGGAGCTCCTGGACCGGGGACTGCAGAAAACCAGCGCGTTGTTCAGCAATCTGGAACCCCGCGCAAACGGCAGTGATCCCGTTTCGGTGATGGACTGGCTTCGGGAAAAAAACGAAGACCTGAGCCGTCTGGGTTATGAGATCGTACAGGAAGACCCAAACAAGCGCTTTTTCTTTGGAAAAACTGAGCTTGACCTCGTGGTCAGGGAAGGAAACGATTGGTTTGACGTACAGGCTGTGGCCCGTTTCGGGAATTATGAGGTCCCCTTTATCCAACTCCGTAACCACATTTTGAATAATGTCAAAGAGTTTGTTTTACCCAACGGGGAAATAGCGGTTATTCCCGAAGAATGGTTTGCCCAATACCATCATCTGTTTCAGCTTTCTGAAGA
>Ga0079224_100006327_pt1 | contig 15687 bp, 15 predicted proteins | sample Stecom2015_FD_80414 | JGI IMG/M metagenome (GOLD analysis project Ga0079224, IMG submission 80414) | Agricultural soil microbial communities from Utah to study Nitrogen management - Steer compost 2015 | ecosystem: Environmental > Terrestrial > Soil > Agricultural land | place: USA: Utah...
GAGGTCCAGGCCATGACGCTTGCCAACTCACCCGCCCTCAACGTCAGGGAGTCACCGCAATGAACAGACATATCCGGTTACTGCTCGGGGCAGTCCTGCTGGCCGCGACGGTCGCGGGTTGCACCCCCACGGTGCGGGTGGAACCACCGTCCGAACCCATCACCATCAACCTCAATGTCAAGATCGACCACGAAATTCGCGTCAAGGTGGACAAGGAACTCGACAGCCTGTTCTCTGAAGAAAGCGACCTGTTCTAAGTTTTAGTGGAGTCAATACACATGAAAAGCGAGCGCATTGCCATGAGTGGCCTGATGAAAAACGTCCTGCGGGGCTTCTGCGCCGTGTTGCTGCTGGTCAGCGCCACCGCCTTCGGCCTGGAGCTGAAAGACGCCAAGGCCCAGGGCCTGGTGGGGGAAACCGACACCGGCTACCTGGCGGCGGTGCAGGCCAGCGCCGAAGTGAGCGCCCTGGTGGCCGATATCAACGCCCAGCGCAAGGCCGAATACCAGCGCATCGCCCGGCAAAACGGCATCAGCCTTGCCGACATGGAAAAGCTGGCCGCCCAGAAGGCCATCGAGAAAACTCCGCCCGGCCACTATGTGAGCATCGGCGGCCAGTGGCAGCGGAAGTAACCGTCAGCTCGTTACAGCAAGATTCGGGTCGGCAACCGCTAAGCGAGCCCTTATGATCGCCTTTTTGGGTGGGGCCAATGGCCCCTGCCCAGAGTCTTGCTTTTCAAGGTAAGGGCGATGTCAGACTATCAGCGCATTGAAAAGGCCATGGCCTATATGGCAGAGCACGCCTCCCGGCAACCGACCCTGGAGGAGGTGGCTGCGCATGTCCACCTCAGTCCGTTTCATTTTCAGCGGATGTTTTGCCGGTGGGCAGGGACCACCCCCAAGCGTTTCCTGCAGGTGCTGACCCTGGAGCGCGGCAAGCTGCTGCTGAAGGATGAGCGGTCGCTGCTGGATGTTTCCCTGAGCACGGGTTTGAGTGGCAGTTCGCGGCTGCACGATCACTTCGTGACCCTGGAGGCAGTGACCCCCGGGGAGTACCGGAGCGACGGCCAGGGAGTTGTTATGCGCTACGGGTTTCACGACACCCCCCTCGGCGGGATGTTGGTGGCCGTTACCCGGCGCGGCATTTGTCGCATGGAGTTTGCCGACCACAGCGGCGCCGCTGAGGTGCTTGCCCGCCTGCGCAGCACCTGGCCCAACGGCGAGCTGAACAGGGACCAGAAGGCCACGGACCCGGTGATTGATGCACTGTTTGGCCAACCGGCGGAGGGGCGGCCCGGCCCCCTGTCACTGCATGTCAGGGGCACCAACTTTCAGGTGGCGGTATGGCGAGCGCTGCTGAGAATTCCGGCCGGGCAGCTGGCCAGTTATTCGCAAATTGCCCGGGCATCGGGCTACCCCAGGGCGTCGCGAGCGGTGGGCAGCGCCATCGGCGCCAATCCCATTGCATTGCTGATCCCCTGTCACCGGGTTATCCGCCAGAGCGGTGCCCTGGGGGGCTACCGCTGGGGAATAACCCGGAAGCAGATGGCACAGACCTGGGAACAGTTGCGCCACGGGCCGGTGGAGCCACAATAGGGGACTGGCCAGGCGCGGCGAGGGCGGATTGGTTACAGTATCGGCTCCACCACACTGCCGCCCCTGTTGGCGGCGCTATCCCCGGCGGCGGAGGGAACGACAATCATGATCAAGGTACAGATTTATCGCTACAACCCGGAACGCGACCCCTTTCCGTATATGCAATCCCTGTCCCTTCCCGACGAATTTGCCAGGCGAATGGTTCTGGATGCCCTGGAATACCTGCGGGAAAAGGATCCCTCCCTGGCCTATCGGCGCTCCTGTCGGGAGGGGGTCTGCGGTTCAGATGGCATGAACATCAATGGCAAGAATGGCCTGGCTTGTATTACCCCGGTGGCGGAAGCTGTTGGGAAATCCGGCACCCTGGTGATAAGGCCCTTGCCGGGGATGCCCGTCATTCGCGACCTGGTGGTCGACCAGACGCTTTTCTTCGAACACTATAAGCGTGTGAAACCCTGGCTTATCACCCATGGCCCCTCACCGGCGATCGAGCGGCACCAGTCGCCGGAAGAGCGTGCCCGGCTCGACGGCCTGTATGAATGCATACTCTGCGGCTGTTGCACTTCCCAGTGTCCATCCTGGTGGTGGAATCCTGAAAACTATTTGGGGCCGGCGGCGTTGCTGCAATCCCTGCGCTTTTTGCTCGACAGCCGGGACCAGGGCCGGACGGAGCGCCTCCAGGACCTGGAAGACCCCTTCAGCCTGTTTCGCTGCCGCAGTATCGGCAATTGTTCATGGGTCTGCCCCAAGGGACTCAATCCCATGGCCGCAATTGGCAGGATTCGCCGCGAATTAATGGGCGACGCCACCTGACCCATCGAAACCCTAAAAACCAACTTGCGGGCGGAAAAAAGCCCCGGCCAAGGCCGGGGCAAACCAGACTGTTAATAATAACCTGCGCCATCGATCAGGCGGCGGGCAGTGCCCAGGCGGGTATGGGCTTGGTCTTGGGGCTGGTGCCGATGGCCTTCTCGTAGGGAATGTCGAGCAACCGGGCGGCGTTGCCCCCCATGATCTTGCGCTCCACTTCGGGGCTGACCTTGAGGATGTCCCGCAGACAGCCGCCACCCTCCCAGGGACCGTCGGCATCGAAGTGGGGAATGTCGGAACACCACACCAGGTTGTCGGCGAAGGCCTCGACAGTCTCCTTGGTCTGGCCGCGGTCGCCACCCTCGAACATGAAGTACACCTGGCGGTCCACCAGCTCGCTGGGTGGGGTCTTGGCCTTCAGCTCCATGCCGCGACAGTAGGTCTCGGTCTGGCTCATGGTCCAGGGGGCGTGGAACTGCTTGTCCAGGCGGTAGAGTACCTCGGTGCGCCAGCTGGAACCGGATTCGATAAACACGGTGTTGAGTTGGGGGTGCTTGTCGAGCATCCCGCCCAGGGTGATCTCCCCCAGGGTGACGATGTTGTCCAGCAGGAAGTTGAGGCCAAAGAAGATCGACATATAGGCTTCCCGGGAGGAGCCGCACATATGGGTGGGGGACAGCAGGTGGGCGGTGATGGAGTTTACCTTGGCGTCGAAGCCCGGGTGGATGAACAGCGGCCAGCCCATCTCCTCCATGCAGGAAAACATCTTGTCCCAGTAGGGGTCGGAAAGGGGGATACCCGCCGCCGAGGAGCCGGGCAGACAGGTGGACTTGAAGCCCAGCTTGGCGGTGCGCTCCAGCTCCTTCATGGCCATTTCCATGTCGAAGCAGGGCAGCAGGGCCTCCGGCAGCAAACGGTTGGGATCGGCCTGGCAGAAATCGAAGCACCAGTTGTTGTAGGCCACGCAGATGGCCTCGACCATGTCGGCATAGGATTTCAGGTCGCAGTGGAAGATCCAGGGGGTGACGGTATTGCGCACGATCATCTTGTCGATCCCTTCGGCGTCCATGCAGCTCAGGCGCACATAGGGATCGTCTTCCCCCGGGTAGCGGTAGCCATCCCCCGGCTTGTTGACCTGAGCGGCCTCCTCGGTTTCCAGGTACATGCGGTACTTGTGGCCCGCACCCACTTTTTTGCCCTGGACAATATTGCCAAGCCCCGGGGTATCGCCCTGGAACACGGTCTTCGCCATCTCCCGGTATTTGGGCTCGAGGTATTCGGAAAAGATCGCCGGTGGATCCCAGATATGGCCATCCATGTCGATCACCGGAAAATCCGCCTGATAGTGTCTGTCTTTGAAAATGGAAGTCATGGTACTTACCCTCGGTAGGTTCAGTGCTGTCGCCAGCGGTTTCTCTGTTCTTGTGGCCGGATGCTCCGGCTGAAACCAGTATCGACCCCCAACATAAATAATAAAAATGGATTATTCTTATCCAAACTATTTGGTTTTCTTATAGCGGGAGGTGAAATCATGCTCACCCAGGAACAGCAACTGGCCAGAATCGACCTCAACCTGCTCAATGTCCTTCAGGTGCTGTTGGCGGAGCGCAATGTGTCTCGCGCCGCAGAGCGCCTGTTTATCTCCCAGCCGGCCATGAGCAACAAGTTGCAGCGGCTGCGGGATCTGCTCGACGACCCGGTGCTGGTGCGCACCCACCAGGGCCTCACCCCCACCGCCAAGGCTCTCCAGCTTCAGGCCCCGGTGGCCCGCATCCTCGCCCAGGTGTCGGCCGCACTGCTGCAGGGAGCCTTTGATCCAGCCACCAGCGAGGCCCAGATCAATATTCAGGTTCCGGATTCGCTGTCGGTGGTAATGATTCCGGCGCTCTACCAGGAGTTGTCCCGGCAGGCTCCCCAGTTGCGCCTGACCTCCGACAACACCACTGCCGACCACCTCCATTTGCTGGAAAGTGGCCGGGCAGATTTTTCCCTGTATGTGAACGAAGACTATGGCAATGACTTCCTGACCTGGGAGCTGGGTACCTTGCCCAGTCTGTGCTGGATGCGGACTGACCATCCGCTGGCGGGGATAAGGGAGCTGAGCCTTGCCCATATCACCGCCTACCCCCTGGCGGAGCTGACCTTGCTCCGCCAGGACGCAGCCACCCAGAGCAGCGACCCCAATGTCCAGCGCCTGCTGGAGTTGACCAGGGACTACGGGCTGCGGGACCGGCAGCGGGTCGGCTCCAGCCAGCTGCTGACCCTGATTGGCATTATCCTTGCCACCGACACCCTGTTTCTGGGCGCCCCCAATCCGTACCTGTTGAAGCCCAACCCCCTCGGCCTATGTCACCGGCAAATCAAGGAGTTTGCCGATGTCCGTATTCCGATAGCGCTGATTCAGCACCGCATCACGGCCAATTCCAGCCTGCACACCTGGCTGCGGGAGCGCATCGTGTCCACCTGGCAAGAGCTCGGCATTTCCGCCTGAGGCAAGGGCCCGTTGTCCCCGGTGAGCGGGCGTTTTGCTCAATAGCGCGGCAGGTCCGGCTCCACCTCGTCGATCCACGCCAGGATGCCGCCCCGCAGGTTGCGCACGTCGCTGAAGCCGGCCTCCCGCAATTGCTGGCAGGCGCTGGCGGAGCGGCCGCCGCCCTTGCAGTAGCAAACCAGGGTCTGGTTCCTGTCCAGGAGGTCGACGGCATCCCCCAGGGCAGCCAGGGGAATGCTCCTGCTGCCGGAGATATGGCAGATATACCGCTCCCAGGGTTCGCGGACATCCACCACCAGCACGTCCTCGCGGTCCAGCATGGCCTTCAGTTCCGCGGCGGACATCTCCCGGCCGCTCATCCCCGACGCCGCTGGGGGCGATGCTTCGCACACCTGCGGCGACTCCGCCAGGGCGGTAATGGTGGGCCGGTCGCCGCATACGGGGCATCGGGGGTTGCGGGCCATGCGCAGCTGTTGAAAGCCCATCCCCTTGGCATCGTAGTGCAACAGGCGGCCGCTCAGGGTTTCGCCGATGCCGGTGAGTATCTTGATGGCCTCCGTGGCCTGGATGCTGGCAATCAGGGCGGGCAGCACCCCGAGGACACCGCCTTCGGCACAGGAGGGCACGGTACCCGGCGGTGGAGGCTCGGGAAACAGGCAGCGGTAGCAGGGGCCGCCGCGGTGGTGAAACACGCTGGCCTGGCCCTCGAACTGGGAAATACTGCCATAGACCAGGGGCACCCCCGCCAGTACGCAGGCATCGTTCACCAGGTAGCGGGTGGTGAAATTATCGGAACCGTCCACCACCAGGTCGACGCTGCCCACCAGCTCCAGGGCATTGGCGGCGGACAGCCACAGGTTGTGGGGACGGATATCGATATGGGGGTTGAGGGCCCGCAGCCGGGCGGCCGCCCGCTCCGCCTTGGACTCCCCGATATCCGCGGTGGTGAACAACACCTGGCGCTGCAGGTTGCTGTCCTCCACCAGATCGCCGTCGACAATGGCCAACACCCCCACGCCGGCGGCGGCCAGGTAGAGACCCAGGGGACACCCCAGACCGCCGGCACCGATCAGCAGGACACGGGCGCCCTTCAGGCGCTCCTGGGCCTCGATGCCGAACCCGGGCAGGGTGAGGTGGCGGCCGTAGCGGGCGAGTTCAGCGGGGGACAACATGGTGTGGGTGATTCCTCTGATGTACTGAGTTGCATTGTAGTGGCGGGGGCCTGCTCACTCCATCTGGATTTCGGCGGTGCCTTGCGGCGCCGCCCTCGCCGCAACACCCATGCCCTGCACCGCCACCAGCGGACCGGCGATGCCGCCCCGCAGCGAGGCATAGCGGGCATCCCGGAAGCGCACCTGGTGACCGTCGGCGGTCGCCTGCACCTCTCCGTAGGGAAATCTCGACCACACCAGAAAGCGCCGCGCCTGGCGGTCATCGGCGGCGGCCGCCACCAGGGGGTGGTGGAGGTTGCGGGGAATGGGCGGCTGGTGGAGAGTCAGGCGGGGCTCGGCAAACCAGTCCCAGCGCCCCAGGACATAGGCCTCCGGGGTGGCCGCCACCACCGTGCCGCGGAAGGGATTGGCGGGAACCGGACCGATCATGATGTCGCCGGCGGTGCCCAGCCCCAGCGCCGCCAGTTCCCCACGCACCTGGGCGCGGGCGGGAATATTGGCCAGGCTGTTGACGGCCATGTACAGCACCACGGTGGCCAGCACCAGCCGCACGGCGGGCTCACCGGGGGCGGGGCGCAGCACTCGCAGCGCGGCGAGCAGGGCGATGCCCACCAGCCACACAGGCCGCGCCGGCTCCGGCACCAGGGCGTTGGTCAACATCAGCCAGGAGGCGAGCCCCCAGAACGGCAGCCAGGCCACCAGCGCCAGTGGCCGCCGCGACCAGGTGAGAAACAGCACGCCCCCCAGGGCCAGCCACAACCAGGGATCGATAATGAACAGGGCGTCGCCATAGAACCAACGGCCGTCAAAGGGCATCAGCCAGCGCATGCCGTAATTGTTGAGCCAGTCCAGGACCGGGTGGCTGACCACGGCGATGGCGCTCACCAGCACCAGTGGCCACCAGCGCGCCGCTGGCGCGGCTGGCCTTAGCCGCCTGCGCACCAAGTGATCCCAGCACAGCAGGGCGGCGGCGAGCAGGGGCGGGAGCAGCGCCAGGGCGAGAATGCCGTGACTCCAGCCCCGGCGGTGAGCCAGGGACAGGTAGGGGTCGGCGAGCAGGGTAACGGCGTCGATATCCGGCAGATTGGCGCCGATCAGCAGGGCGGCGGTGGCGAGGGGCGTGGCCCGGCGCAGGCCACTGGCCGCCAGGGCGGCACCGGTGAGGGTGTGGGCAATGGGATCCATGGGTTGGCACAGTCCGACAGGTAATGGGGCTATTTGACCGCGCCCGGGCCGCCGTTGCAATGTCCGCGGCCCGGGGCTATGATCGCCGCCGTTATCACCCCTTGTGCGCCGTCCAGTGACTACTTCCCTCAGCGTGTCCATTACCGCCTTCCTTCCCTAACCGGGCACGGCACCCGCCGCGCCCGGCATCTCCTGTTTTTTCCGTCAAACCCCTTGACCGCTTTTTCGGCTGCGCCGGAAGGGCTGGTCAGCTTTGCAGGAGCGGATCATGTTTATTCCCTCGCTAACGGCCGTGCGCCAGTTTATCGGCACCCTCTCCGATCCGGACGAGCGCCTGAAACATTTTTTCCCCTTGACCCTCAAGCCCTGGGACCTGTCCCAGCTGCTGGACAAAATGCGGGGGATCTACGACCCCTGCCCGACGGCACTGCCGCCAGCGGACAGGGTGGTGATCGGGTCCGAAGTACACCTGATCGATGTCCTCAATTACTCCGAGCTTGAAATTACCGTCACCCTGCCGGAGGACAGCGACCCCGCCCGGGGCCGGATCTCCGTGCTTGCACCCCTGGGCGCCGCGGTGCTGGGGTTGGACGAAGGGGACACCTTCAGCGTGTTCATCGGCAACCGGATGGCGAGATTTCGCATCGTGGATGTCTTCAACTGAACCCGGGTGGCGTGGCGGGATCGCCGTAAATTCACCCATAGGATCCCGCCACCGGCAATGGGCTGGCGGCGGCGATCCGCCACTCCTCTACCGGGGATTCCACCGCCGGGGAGGTTGCGCACCGCGGAAACAAGTTCGATCATGGGCGGTGGCCGGGTTTCGCCCCGCGCGGATCGGCCGCCCCCACACTTTGGCGCATCACAACAGGGTCAACGCCATGACGACACCTCAGAACACACCGGAGGGCACCGCCCTTCAGGTATCCGACCAACAGAAGAACCTCGTGCTGTTGGTGTACATCCTCCAGGCCGCCAGCTTCCTGGCGGGAATCACCGCCCTGGCCGCGGTGATCATCAACTACATCAAGCGGGACGAAGTGCGGGGCACCTGGCTGGAGTCCCACTTCAACTGGCAGATCAAGACCTTCTGGTACGCCCTGGCGGGTTTTTTCATCGGCTTTTTGCTGTTGATCATCCTGGTCGGTGGGCTGATCATGCTGGCCACCACCATCTGGATGATCTACCGCATCGTCAAGGGCTGGCTGGCCTTCAACGATGGCAAGGAACTGCCGGATGCCTTCTTTTAAGCCGCCCTACGCCCATCGCCTCGGGGCCGGAGTCAGCCCGCTGCCCCCTGGCAAGGCGGTGTGTGTGGGCCGCAACTGCGCCGATCACGCCGCCGAGCTGGACAACCCTCTCCCCGAGGAGCCCCTGCTGTTCATCAAGCCGGCCACGGCGATGGCGGCCTTTGCCGGCCAGCTGCGGCTGGCGGCGCGCCTGGGCAGCCACCATTACGAGACCGAGATGACCCTGCTTATCGGCCGTCGCCTGTACTGCTGCGGTGCGGAGGAGGGCGTGGCGGCCATCGCCGGTATCGGGGTCGGCCTCGACCTCACCCTGCGGGATACCCAGAACCGCCTCAAGGCCCAGGGCCACCCCTGGGAGCGGGCCAAGGCCTTTGACGGCAGCTGTGTGCTGTCCCCCTTTGTCCCGCCCCCGCCGGGCACGGATCTGCACAGCCTGTCCCTGCGCTTGTGGCGCAACGGCGTGCTGGTCCAGAACGGCAACACCGGAGAGATGCTCTATCCGGTGGCCCGCCTGCTGCAGGACATCAGCCGGGTCTTTACCCTGACCCCCGGGGATGTGGTGATGACGGGAACCCCGAAGGGGGTGGGGCAACTCCATCCAGATGACAAACTGGTGGCGGAACTGGGTACACTGGTGACCGCTGAAGCCACCGTGATCTTCGAGAATGTCTGAGTTGTCTGCCCAACACCCCTTCGAACGGCTTTCTCCCGACCTGATCATGGACGCCGTGCAAAGTCTTGGCCTGTGGTGCGACGGCCGCCTGTTTCCCCTCAACAGTTACGAGAACCGGGTCTATCAGGTGGGCATCGAGGAAAACCCGCCGCTGATCGCCAAGTTCTACCGCCCCGAGCGCTGGAGCGACCAGCAGATCCAGGAGGAACACGACTTCTGTTTCGAGCTGGTGGACCAGGAGCTGCCGGTGGTGCCGCCCCTGGTGTTCAGCGTCGATGGCACCCCCGCCAGCCTGTTCCACTACCGGGGCTACCGCTTCGCCCTGTACCCCCGCAAGGGGGGCCATGCCCCGGAGCTGGACAACCTCGACAACCTCTACACCCTGGGCAAGTTTATCGGCCGCATCCACCTGGTGGGCCAGGTCAAACCCTTTGTCCACCGGCCCCGCATCGATGTCGCCAGCTTTGGCCACGACTCCGCCGCCTTTATTCTGGAGCATATGATTCCCCGGGACCTGCGGGAGGTGTACGCCGGGGTCACCCGGGACCTGCTCCAGGCAGTGACGGAAACCCTGGCCAGTGTCGGCGACGAGGATTACATCAGGGTTCACGGCGACTGCCACGGGGGCAATATCCTGTGGCGGGACGAGCTGCCCAATTTTGTCGACTTTGACGACGCCCGCATGGCCCCCGCCATCCAGGATATCTGGATGCTGCTGTGCGGCGACCGCCACCGCCAGAGCGCCCAGGTGGCGGAGGTTCTGGAGGGCTACAGCGAGTTCTGTGACTTCCACCCGCGCCAGTTGCGCTGGGCCGAGGCCTACCGCTCGCTGCGGCTGATGTACTTCGCCGCCTGGCTGGCGCGGCGCTGGGAGGACCCGGCCTTTCCCCGGGTGTTTACCTGGTTCAACACGCCCCGCTACTGGGGTGACCACATTCTCGAGCTGCGGGAGCAGCTGGCCGCCATGGCCGAGCCGCCCCTGGTGTGGCTGTAGGCTGGCCGCGGGAGTCCGCCCATGACTGCGAAACCCCAGGCATCCCGGTTTCCCGCCCGCAAGGTGGGCATTGTGCTGTGCGACAACGTGCTGGCCACCAGCGCCACCCTGCCCATCGAAATGCTGCAGACCGCCGCCGCCACCGCCCGCGGCCTGCGCAGCGGCACGCTGGACCTGGAACTTCTCACCCTGAGCACCAGCGGCGAACCCGTGCAGTCCGCCTCCGGGTTTGTACTCGCCCCGCAACTGGCGCTGGCGGACGCGCCGCAACTGGATCTGGTGCACTTTCCCGGCCAGTGGCGCAATCCGCGGCGGGCCATCCGGCAAAACCCCGACGTTGCCCCCTGGCTGGTGGCCCAGCACCGGGGCGGTGCGATGATCACCGCGGTGGGCACCGGGGTGTGCTTTCCCGCCGCCGCGGGACTGCTGGACGGCAAGCCCGCCACCACCCACTGGCATTATTTCGACCAGTTCCAGAAGGACTACCCCGCCGTCAACCTGAAGCGCCAGTATTTTATTACCCAGGCCGGCAATATTTACTGCGCCGCCAGCGTCAACACCCTGGCGGAGCTGATGGTGCATATCATCTACCTGTGGTTTGGCCGCCCGGTGGCCAACAATGTGGAGCGCAATTTTTTCCACGAGATTCGCGGCACCTTCGAGCCCAGCCGCTATTTTGCCGAGCACGTGGAGTACCACTCCGACGAGGATATCCTCCAGGCCCAGATCTGGCTGGACGACAATTTCGCCCGCAAGGTGGCCATTCCCCAGCTGGCGGACCAGTTCGGCATGAGCACCCGCAGCTTCAACCGCCGCTTCAAGCTGGCCCTGGGGATCACCCCCAGCGACTACCTGCAGGAACTGCGCCTCACCCACGCCCGGGATCTGCTGCAAAAAACCAACCTCAGCATCCACGAGATCGCCGCCCTCAGCGGCTATCAGGACGTCTCCTACTTTACCCGCCTGTTTTCCAGCCACCTGCAGACCACGCCGGGGAAATACCGGGAAACCGTGCGCGCCAAGTTGTTCTCGGTGCGTTGATGGCGGGCTCTAGCTCCCCTTCAGGTTGTCGATAGTTGCGGGTTCACAAGGTTGGGTGAAGCCCCCGCAGGGGTTCTCCCCCCCGAGAGATGGCCGAATACTTCCAACATTTGGCTCAATTGACCATTAAGCTGCTGCTAGACTGTCCATAGACTTTCTCTATCATCCAGGTTCAACAAGGTAGACCCATGACAGCTTTACCCGTAGTGGTCAGCTATGGCGGCTACAACGCCGCCGGCCGCAGCTCCTTTGATCAATCCTACCGGCGTATGGTCATCGACAGCCTGGGAGCCGGCGAGCGCGACCAAACCCTGGCCGGGCTGGCGGCCCTGATGGGTATCTCCAGCAGCGGCGATGCGTTGGCCCGGGGAGTGATGGAAGGCACCCTGGTGCGCCGTATCGAAGCCGGCGTCTTCGACCCCGACGCGGCCCCCTGGAACGCGCGCCTGGATATCAGCGCCAACGGCGACGGCGAAATCCGCTTCGAGGTCAAGCGCCGCCAGCTGCCGGAGCAAATTCCCGCCGACTGGCAGCTCACCGACCTGGCGGAGGGCCGGGTGCAAGTCAGCTGCCGTGGCAACCACACCATGCTGATGCCGGGCACCAAGCCTTTCCCGGTAAAGGCCGCCGGCCAGCTGCCCTCCGGCTTCAACCCCGGCGATCACTACCCCTCCCGCTCCCAGCCCCGGGGGCTGCAAATGGCCATTGCCGGGGCCTCCGACGCCCTCCACAGCCTGGGTATCGATTGGGATCTGGTGTGCGCCAAGGTCCGCCCCGATGAGATCGGCATGTACGCCGCCAGCGCCCTCGGCCAGTTGCAGGACGAGGGCTGGGGCGGGGTGCTCAAGGCCCGCTGGCTGGGGGGCAGGCCCACCGCCAAACAGGTTCCCCTGGCCCTCAACAGCATGCCCGCAGATTTCGTCAACGCCTATGTGCTGGGCAATGTGGGCCACACCGAGGCCATCGCCGGGGCCTGCGCCGGGTTTCTCTACAACCTCCAGGCCGCCATTCGCGATATCCAGCTGGGTCACCGCAAGGTGGCCATTGTCGGCGGCAGCGAGGCCCCCATTACCCTGGAAAACCTGGAAGGCTTTATGGCCATGAGCGCCCTCGCCACCGAGGAAGGCATGGCCCGCCTGGACGGAACACCCAACCCGGACCCCCGCCGCTACAGCAGGCCCTTCTGCGACAACGCGGGCTTTGTGATGGGGGAATCCAGCCAGTATGTGATCCTGATGGACGACAGCCTGGCGGTGGAGCTGGGGGCCGATATCCACGGCGCCATGGCCGGGGTGTTCATGGACGCCGACGGCGTCAAGAAATCCATCTCCAGCCCTGGCCCGGGCAACTACATCACCTTCGCCAAGGCCCTGGGGCTGGGCCGCGCCATCCTCGGCGACGACGACCTGCGCCGCCACACCCTGATCATGGCCCACGGCTCCAGCACCCCCCAGAACCGGGTCACCGAATCGCTGATCTTCGACCGCCTGGCAAAGGCGTTTGATATTCACCAGTGGCCGGTGTGCGCGGTCAAGGCCTATCTGGGCCACTCCATGGCCACCGCCAGCGGCGACCAGGTGGTGGCGGCCATCGCCGCCATGCGCCGCGGCCTGGTGCCCGGCATCAAAACCGGCACCGCCATCGCCGGGGATGTCCACCAGGAGCGCCTGGCCATTCCCATCCGCGACCTGGAGCTGGGCCCCAATACCCTGCAGGCCACCTTTATCAACGCCAAGGGCTTTGGCGGCAACAACGCCACCGGCCTGCTGCTGTCCCCCGCCAGGACCGAGGCCATGCTCGCCAGCCGCCACAGCCACCGCTGGAGCGACTACCAGCGGCGCCGGGAAGCCGTGCGCCAGCAGGCCCGGGACTATGAAGCCCGCGCCGACCAGGGGCAACTGGGGGTGATTTACCGCTTTGGCGAGGGCATGGTGGAGGATGACCAGCTGTCGATTTCCTCCTCCGAGGTGGCGGTGCCGGGCTTTGGCAAGGCCATCCCCCTGGATGTGGACAATCCCTACGGGGATATGGGCTAGTTGTCGTCAACTTCGACCCTTCACCGCAAGAATTCAATGGGTTACGAGATTGCTTCGTCGTTGCACTCCTCGCAATGACAAATAATCAGAGCGTTCTAAGGACACCCTAACTGCCAAAAATCTGTCAAAACTCTTCCCTATACTGGGGTTTAGCTGGAAAATGGCCCCCCTTTGCACGGCAATGGCAAAGCTGGTGGCCTGTCGCCTTCGGCAGCCTCCGTGCCGGAATTCACCCTCCCACAGGAGCAGTGTCATTGAACAATCCTGAAAATCCAGTCTGGACCGCGGACGACGCCGCCGAGCTCTACGCCGTTCGGGAGTGGGGCGCGGGCCTGTTTGACGTCGCCGACAACGGCGACCTGCAGGTCACGGTGACCAACAACGGCAAGGGCCGCCACCAGGTGTCCCTGCTGGATATCGTCGACGGTCTACAGCAGCGCGACCTGGCGATGCCGGTGTTGCTGCGCATCGAAAACCACCTGGACACCGCCATCACCCAGATCAACGAGGCCTTTGCCAGCGCCATCAAGGGCGCCAACTACCAGGGTGTGTACCGGGGCGTGTTCCCCATCAAGGTCAACCAGCAGAGCCATATCATCGAGGAAATCGCCCGCTTCGGCGAGCGCTATCACCACGGCCTGGAAGCGGGCAGCAAGGCGGAACTGCTAATCGCCATCGCCATGCTCCGCGACCGGGAGAGCCTGATCGTGTGCAACGGCTACAAGGACGAGGAGTTTATCGACCTCGGCCTGCGCGCCCGCCAGCTGGGCATGGCCTGCTTTTTTGTGGTGGAAACCCCGGAAGAGATGGCGCTGATCATCGAGCGCAGCCGGATTCTCGGGGTGGAGCCCATGGTCGGCGCCCGCCTCAAGCTGGGCACCAAGGTGGACGGCCACTGGAGCGAGGACAGCGGCGACCGCAGCCTGTTCGGCCTCAACACCCAGCAGCTGATCCAGGCGGTTGACCTGCTGAAGGGAGCGAACATGCTCCACTGCCTGCGCCTGATCCACTTCCACCTGGGCTCCCAGATCCCCAATATCCAGAATATCCGCGCCGGCATCCGCGAAGCCTGCCGCTACTATATCGACCTGATCGAGGAGGGCGCCCCCCTGGGCTACCTGGATATCGGCGGCGGCCTGGCGGTGGACTACGACGGCTCCCGCGGCGGCAGCCAGCAGAGCCGCAACTACAGCCTGCAGGAATACGCGGTGGACGTGGTGGAGGCCATCCAGGAGGCCCTGGACCCGGACAAGGTGCCCCACCCCACCATTATCAGCGAATCCGGCCGCGCCACCGTGGCCTACACCTCGGTGCTGCTGTTCAATATCCTCACCGTCAGCCAGTTCGAGCCCGGCCCGCTGCCGGAGCAACTGCCCGCCGACGCCCCGGTGGAAGTGAAGGTGCTGGCCTCCCTGCTGGAAACCACCAACCTCAAGAACGTCCAGGAGTGCTACAACGACGCCATTTACTACCTGGAGTCCCTGCGCATCCAGTTCCGCCGCGGCGAGATCAACCTGCGGATGCGCTCCATCGGCGAAAACTACTACCTGGCGGTGTTGCAGAAGATCGCCAAGCTGATTCCCGAGCTGGACCGGGTGCCCATCGTCCTCGAGCACCTCACCGAGCAGTTGGCGGACATTTATTACGGGAATTTCAGCGTATTTCAGTCGCTGCCGGATTTTTGGGCCATTGGCCAGACCTTCCCGGTGATGCCCATCCACAGGCTGAATGAAAAGCCCACCCGTGAGGCCATCATTGCCGACCTCACCTGCGACTGCGACGGCAAGATCGACCGCTTCTGTCACCCGGAGGGAGAGCGCAACACCCTGCCCCTGCACCCCATCGACGGCGACAACGAGTACTACCTGGCGGTGTTTCTGGTGGGGGCCTACCAGGAGACCCTGGGGGATCTCCACAATCTGTTTGGCGACACCAACGTCGCCAGTGTGCGGGTCAATGGCGACAACAGCTTTGATTTTGTCCACGAGATGCACGGCGATACCATTGCCGACGTGCTCTCCTATGTGGAGTACCAGCCCGAACACCTGTACCGCAGGTTCCGGGACACCGCGGAAAAAGCCGTGCGTGCGGGGCGGATCTCCGTTGCCGAGCGCCAGCAGATGCTGGGGGCCTTTAACGAGAGCCTGCGGGGCTACACCTACTTCGAGCGTTGATTACAGGAGTCTGCCATGTCTAAAGTGATTATTATCGGCGCCGGCGGTGTCGGCGGTGTCGTCGCCCACAAATGTGCGCAGCTGCCCGAGGTGTTCAGCGACATCCTGCTGGCCAGCCGCACCGAAGCCAAGTGTCAGGCCATTGCCGCCCAGATCGAGGACATGCAGGGCCGCACCATCCGCACCGCCCAGGTGGACGCCGACAATGTGCCGGAACTGACGGCACTGCTCAAGGCGGAAAAGCCCGCCCTGGTGATCAACGTGGC
>Ga0079224_100006329_pt1 | contig 15684 bp, 7 predicted proteins | sample Stecom2015_FD_80414 | JGI IMG/M metagenome (GOLD analysis project Ga0079224, IMG submission 80414) | Agricultural soil microbial communities from Utah to study Nitrogen management - Steer compost 2015 | ecosystem: Environmental > Terrestrial > Soil > Agricultural land | place: USA: Utah...
ACCGGTGCTCCTGTTGCTCAGCGCGTTTGGGACTCTCGACAAGTCCATTCTCGCTGGTCACAGGAGCATTCGGCTCTCACGACCCGCCCGCAACAACCACACGGCCGGCGGATCCAGGCTGAGGCCGCGCACACTATGGTCCGTGACGGGGCAGGGTGTTAGCGATAACAACATAGCAAGGCCCCTGCCGCGCACAACACCTGACTCTCGTCGAAAAGTTTCACACACCGCCGCGCCGAGGCGGCGAACCCGCATCGGAACTGCGGCCGGTGCGCCCGCGAGCCCGCCGGCCGTCCTCGCTTTGCCATGGGCGGGCTCGCCCGACCCTGGCATCGAGAACGAACCCCCGTTTCGCGGGTGTACGGCCGCTCCTACTTCCTGGAACGCAACGACCCCGGCGACACCCCCTCCCGTCACGTGCCCAAGAGCCGGCGAAAACACCGAAAACGGTTGCGGGCTTTCCTTCTCCTCGGTAATGTCGCCGCCACGTGCGATGCCGCACGCGGCATCGCAGCCGCCAAGGATTGGACATCGTGAATATGCGGACCAGATCAGTGAGGTCGGCCGTTGCGACTGGTGCAGCAACGTCGGTCCTCCTCGCCCTACTAGCACCGTTGGGGGGTGCCGCGGCAGCGGACGAGCTGCCCGGCCTCGAGTCGGACATCGGGGTGTACACCGATGGCCGGACGGACACCATGGACATCGGGGACCCGGTGTACCGGAACGTCGACCTCGCCGCCGAGGCACTCGACCACGGGGTGCCCTACACCGCCGGCAACATGCACCAGAGCATCTTCGAGCGGGACCTCGCGGCCGGGGGCACCGACTACTACCTCGACCGGATCCTCGGCGTCAGCGGCACGTCCGGCAACAACGTGCTCCAGACGCGCGGACGCACGCTCTACATGCGCGGTGCGTCGTCGGCCAACTTCTCCACCATGGGCTTCGCCGGCTCCGCCTACGCCGGCGGCCCGAACAACCTCGGCAGCCTCTACACCGTGACGGTGCCCGGCCACACGGTCAGCGAGGTCGGGGCCGAGCGCTTCAACGCGCCGAGCCACGCGAAGGCGCGGTACACCGTCGGAACCACCGGGGTCACCGCAGACCTCGCCAAGTTCATCACCTACGACAACGTCGCGGTCACCACCCTGACACTGACGAACCCGGGAGACAACGCCGTCGACCTCACCGTGCGCGCGGCCTCACCGCTGGCCACCACCCCGGTCGAGGACGCCGACGACGAGCTGGTCGGGACCCGCACGCTGACGAGCGGGTCGAACAACGGGCTCGTCGACACCGCCTGGTCGAAGGTGACCATCGGGCTCAAGGCCGACGGCTTCGAGCGCAACGGGACGAGCCTCGACCGCGAGGTGACCATCCCGGCCGGCGGGAGTGTGGACCTCTCGGTGGTCGGCGTCCTGTACTCCGAGACCATGCCGGACTCCGTCACGGAGTTCCACGAGTATGCCGAGATGGAGCCGGCGGAGGCCTTCCGCACCGGCGTCACCGAGTTCAACCGCCGGTGGGCGGCCGAGGTGCCGTACATCGACGTCCCGGACCCGGCCGTGGAGAAGGCGATCGTCTACCGCTGGTGGGGCGAGCGCTACAACTCGCTGGACGCCAACGAGCCGGGGTACGTCTACCAGTACCCGACGACGATCGAGGGGGTGAACCTCTACCAGAACGCGATCGTCCTCACCCAGCCGATGCACCTGCAGGACACCAAGTGGCTGCGGACGCCCTACCTGCCCTACGGGCAGATCCTCAACGTCGGTGAGCTCTCCGGCTCGTCGGCGTTCCTCGACAGCCCGGGCCACACGAGCTGGAACAACCACTACTCGCAGTACATCGGCACGGCCGGCCTGGAGGCCTACCAGGTGCACGGTGGTGGCCCCGAGATCGCCGCGCGTTTCGCGCACTACTTCGAGGCCGACGGCGTGGGCCAGCTCGAGCACTACGACGGCAACGACGACAAGCTCATCGCCTACGACACGAACTACATGCCCGGTAACGATGCGGACGCGATCAGCTTCGGCTACCCCAAGACCAACACCTCGGCGGCCGGGGCACGAACCATCGAGCGGCCGGAGTCGGCCTACGTCTGGGGGGCGTTCGACGCCGCGCGCCAACTGCAGGAGATGATCGGGGCGGACGAGGAGAAGGTCGCGGCGCTCGCCGAGCAGGCGGACGCGATCAGGGACGCGATCCTCGACCGGCTGTGGAGCGAGGAGATGGAGATGTTCCTCGCCCGCACCTCCCACGGTGCGCAGGCCGCGGCGAGCTCGGGCGGGTCGCCCAACCCGCTGCAGGACCGCAGCTTCATCCCGGCCAAGGAGTCCAACCTCTACGACGTCTATGCCCAGAACCTCATCCCGACGGACGAGTGGGAGACCTACGTCAACGGGTTCCGCTTCCTGCGCTACGGGGACAACTTCCCGATCTTCCCGTTCTACACGGCCAACCAGTACGACCGGAGCAAGTACAGCATCGGCGGTTCGAACAACTTCTCCAACATCAACTTCACCGTGCAGTACCGCGGTGTGCGCTCGGCCCTGCGTCACTACGACCCGGAGCACCGCTACGTGACGCCGGAGTACGCCGCCAAGCTGCTCGACTGGATGGCGTGGAGCATCTACCCGGGCGGTGACCTGCGGATGGCGAACCAGGCGGAGTACTACTCCAACTGGAACCCGGCCACGCAGACCTTCAACCGGAACAACCCGAACCACATCATGCTCGGGAACATGAACTACATCTACATCGAGGACATGGGAGGGATCCAGCCCCGCTCCGACGAGCTCATCGAGCTGTGGCCCATCGACCTCGGCTATGAGCACTTCATGGTCAACAACCTGCGCTACCACGGCAGCGACGTGACCATCGTCTGGGACCCGGACGGCTCGGTGTACGGCCTCGGTGCGGGCTACAGCCTGTTCATCGACGGTGAGCGCGTGGCAGGCGCCGATGCGCTCGGCAGGTTCGTCTACGACCCGACGAGGAACGAGGTGGTCGAGGCGGACGAGGGACTCGAGGTGACCGTCGTCGCCGGGACCGGCCGCGACTTCCCGACCGCCGTCGAGACGACGATCGACGACGAGCGTGTCGTCGAGTACCTCCGCACCGCGGGCATCGACCTGACGGAGGACGCCCCGAACCTCGCCCTCGGGGCCGAGCTGTCGTCCTCGCCCATGCAGGAGGGGCCGCGGCCGGCACCGTGGCGGGAGTTCCACACCCCCGGCTGGAGCCGGACGAGCATGAACCACACGCCCGGTGCGACCAGCGAGCTGGAGCGCCCGGTGTCCCTCGAGGCGCTCACCGACGGTGTGACCGTCAACGAGCCCTACTGGGGCAACTACGGCACGGACGACCCTCAGGGCTACGTCGAGCTCGACTTCGGGGCACCCGTGGAGCTGGACAACGTCAAGCTCTACTTCGTCAGCGACCGGCAGGACGGCGGATACGCCGAACCGATGCGGTACACCGTCCAGGTGCCGGACGGCGCCGGCGGCTGGACGAGCATCCCCGACCAGTTCAAGGCGCCGAAGGTGCCCGCCCCGAAGTTCAACGAGGCCCTGTTCGAGACGGTGACGACCGACCGGATCCGGGTGGCGTTCACCAACGCCCCCGGCCACTACACCGCGATCTCCGAGATCCAGGTGTTCAACTCCGGGCGCGAGGTGCCCGAGGTCGTCAACGACGCCCCCGTGGTGACGGTGACGGTCGACTCCTCGCGCGACGGCAACCTCTCCACCACGCTCGTCGCGACCGCTGTCGACGACGGGCTGCCCGAGGACGGCGAGCTGACCTTCGGGTGGGAGGTCGTATCGACGCCGGAGGACGGCGCGGTCATCTTCGGGGACGAGCGGGCGCTCACCACGACGGTCACCGGGACCGTCGAGGGCGACTACGTCCTGCGGTTCTGGGCCTCCGACGGCGAGCTGCGCACCGAGCGCGACGTCGAGGTGACGCTGACCGAGGTGGAGATGTCCGCGGAGTTCGGCGCCTCTGCGTCGATCCGCACGAGCGGTACCGCGTCGTGGGAGAACCACTCCATGGTCAACGACCCGTCCACACCGCGCAGCTCCTCCCCCGGCACCGGCCAGGGCTGGGGCACCTGGGGACAGCCGAACAGCGGGACCTCCCCGGACCGTGCCGCCTGGATCGAGTACAGCTGGGACAGCCCGGTGCTGCTGGCGTCGACCGACATCTACTGGTACGACGACAACGGTGGGACGCGGATGCCGCGCCCGGACACCTGGGTCGTCGAGTTCTCCACCGACGGTGAGCAGTGGGAGCCGGTCACCCTGACCGAGGGGTCAGCCTACGCCGACGCCCTCGTGCGCAACCGCTACAACAGCCTGGAGTTCGAACCGGTGGAGGCGAGCCACATGCGTATCCGGATCACCGGCGTCCAGGGGAGCGGCGCCGGTACGGGGGTGCTGCGCTGGCGGTTGCATGGCGACACGGTCGACGCGGTGGCCGACCCGGTCATCATCCGGACCCAGACCGGGACCGTCCCGACGCTCCCGGCGGAGCTGGACGTCGTCTACTCCAGCGGCGCCCGGGGCCAGGTCCCCTTCCAGTGGCAGGAGATCACCGCGGACATGGTCGCCGAGACCAACGTCGAGCCCTTCGTCGTCTACGGGACGAACACGGCCTACGGGCTCATCGCACAGGCCCAGGTCTACGTCCGGCCCGAGCTGTCCGAGGGCGGGATCTCGATCCAGGGCGCCGAGCAGTTCACCCAGACGGTCGAGGTCGGTGAGCAGCCGCACCTGCCCACCCGGGTCGAGGTCTCGTATAACGACGGCTCGCGGGACAACCAGGCGATCGGCGTGGAGTGGGACTTCGACCCTGCCATCGTCCAGACCCCCGGGACGTACGAGATCGTCGGCACCCTCGTCCTGCCGTGGTACGTCAGCCCGGCCGGTACGACGGCGACCACCCTGACGCTCACGGTCGTGGGCGATGCGCCCGAGCCGGCCTTCGACGTCGACGTGGAGGTCGCCATGCGTTGCGTGGTCGGCCGCGCCGTGGTGGTCCCCAAGGTCACCAACAACGACGACGTGCCGCTGGCGCTGACCATCGAGTCGGACTTCGGCGCGAGGTCCGTCCCCGCGCTGGCGCCCGGCAGGAGCGTCTCGCACGCCTTCACCACCCGCCAGGAGGCGATCGACGCGGGCTCGGTGACGGTCACGGTGTCCGGCACGGTAGACGGTGAGACGGTCAGCATGCCCGTCGAGGCGTCCTACGCAGCCGACTCCTGTGGCTGAGTGATCCGGTGGTGGGCTCGGTGCCTCCTCCGGGGGCACCGGGCCCACCACCTCATGCCTTCCTCCCTGCCTGCTCGACGACGAGGAGCAGGTGTCTGTCCGCCCACCACCACGACCGATTGGACACCCTGACCATGTCGAACCGCAGGCGTGCGAGAGCCGGTCTCGCGGCGGCCGCCGCCGTCGTGGCCGGGCTCGCCACCGTGGCATCGGCCCTCCCGGCTGCCGCGGACCCGCCGGCCCCGGCACGCACGATCGAGTCCGCCGGCAACCCGATCATCGCCGACGGCAGCTACTACTCCGCCGACGCCGCCCCCCTCGTCGTCGACGACACGCTGTACATCTACACCGGTCACGACGTCGCTGACCCGCAGCAGGGCACCTTCGTCATGCACGACTACGGTGTGCTCGCGACGACGGACGTCGAGGGGGGCGCCTGGGAGCACTACCCGGAGAACCTGGTGCCCGGAGACGTCTTCGACTGGGCCACCGGCAACGCCGCGTACGCCGGCCACGCGGTGGAGGGTACCGACGGCCGCTTCTACTGGTACGTGCCGGTCGAGTGGGAGAACCGCAACGTCCCCAACCGCATGGCCATCGGCGTCGTGGTCGCGGACACCCCGGTCGGGCCGTGGGAGGACGCGATCGGCGAGCCGCTCCTCACCTGGCTCGACGTCTTCGGGAGCAGCAGCTCGGGCCAGGAGGTCATCGACCCGCACGTCCTCATCGACGACGACGGCCGGGTCTACCTGTACTGGGGCGCATGGAACGTTGCCCGCGTCGTCGAGCTCGAGCCGACGATGACCGAGCTCAAGGGAGAGATCCACCGGCTCACCGGCCTCACCTCCTTCTTCGAGGCCCCGTGGGTGTTCAAGCGTGACGGCACCTACTACCTGGCCTATGACTGGAAGCAGGGCGGGAGCGACTGCACCCCTTCCAACTACCAGGCCTGCATCGCCTACGCGACGGCCGACAACCCGCTCGGTCCGTGGCAGTACCAGGGCATCATCCTGCGTGACACGTCAGCGACGACGGTGCATCCCTCGATCATCGAGTTCGGGGACACCTGGTACATCACGTACCACACGAAGGACGCCGTCGGCGGCGGCCACTTCCGCCGCTCCGTCGCCATCGACGAGGTGCGCTGGGAGGGCGACCGCATGCTGCCGGTCGTCCAGACCTGGGCGGACGACCCTGCCTTCCGCCTGCGGGAGAACGTCGCCCCGGAGGCCGAGGTCTCGGCGTCCTACACCGAGCAGCCGCCGATGCGGCTCAGCGCGGTCAACGACGGCTTCCGTGCGGACACTGCGCTCCTCCCGCCCGACCAGTGGGGCAACTACCGCGGCACGACGAGCACGGTGCCGTCGGACTGGGTGAGCTACCGTTGGGAGACCCCCGTCCGCGTCGACGGCGTGGGGATCGAGTTCCACCGCGACTCGAACTGGATCCGTCCGCCCGCGTCCTGGGTCGTGGAGTACCTTGACACGTCCGGCGAGTGGCGGCCCGTCGAGGGTGCCCAGTACCCGACGGCCACGGGCACCTGGCACGAGGTCGACTTCGAGCCGGTGACGACGAGCGCCCTGCGTGCCACCTTCCGCGGGCAGGAGAACGGCCCCTACGTGCACTCGGTGTCCGTCTCCGCGTGGGAGGTCTACGCCGTACAGGCCGACGAGCTGCCCGACGTCGCTGTCTGGACCGCCGTCGGTGAGGTGCCGCCGCTGCCCCCCGCGGTCCGCCTGCCGTTCGCCGGCGGTGAGGAGCTGTGGGTGCCGGTGCGCTGGCGGGCGGTCGGCGCCGACGCCTATGGGACCGAGGGGACGTTCACGGTCGAGGGACGCGCCCACGGGCAGGCCGCCGGCCACGTCACGGCCGTCGTCCAGGTCGGTGGCACGCCCCCGGAGCCGGTCGCCGACACGCTGCCCCCGACCGTCACCATCGCACCCACCGGTGCGTCCGGGCAGGACGGGTGGTTCTCCTCCGACGTCGTCGTGCGGGTCACCGCCGACGACGACACCGACTACCTCCTGACGGTCGAGGCGCGCATCGACGACGGGGACTGGGTCACCAGACAGGGGGTGCACCACCTCGACACCACGATCAGCGAGGAGGGGGAGTGGCTCGTCACCGGGCGAGCCCGGGACGCCTCCGGCAACACCTCCGCCGAGGTACAGCGCGTGGTCCGCGTGGACACCACAGCGCCGGAGGTCTCGGCGGAGCTCGACGAGAGCACCCGGGAGGTGACCGTCGCCGCGACCGACGTGCTCTCCGGCGTGGCGTGGATGGAGTACCGCTTCGACGGCGCGGGCGCCTGGCAGCGCGTGGAGCAGGGCGAGGTGGTGCCGGCCCCCGACGGACTGCCTCACCAGCTCGTCGTCCGCGCGGTGGACCTCGCCGGCAACATCGCGACCACGGTCGTCGACATCCCGATCGGGGAGGCCGAGCTGGAGGGTAACGTCGCGCCCTACGCGACCCCGAGCGCCTCCTACACCTCCTCGTGGGAGAACGTCGGCGGACTCAACGACGGGTCCAACGACCTCTTCGAGAACAATGCCGCGAAGTACGGCTCGAGCTGGGGCACCTGGAACCGCGCCGGGCAGCAGTGGGCCCGCCTGGACTGGGCGTTCGCCGTCACGGTCGACCGCGCCGGCGTGTGGTGGTACCGGGACACGCCGGACACGGGAGACGCCGGGATGATCCCGCCGCGCAGCTGGGTCCTCCAGTACCACGACGGGACCGGCTGGCAGGACGTCGAGCTCACGGGGGACAGCCGGTACGAGCGGACGAGCGACGGCTTCGCCGTCGTCGCCTTCGAACCGGTGACCACCCGGGCGATGCGGATCGTGGCCCAAGCCTGGGGTGAGGTGGCGGGGCAGGGGTCGATCGGCATCCGCGAGTGGCAGGTCGCCGCGGCGACCGACCCCGGGCCGGAGCTCGAGGTGAGCGTCGTGGCCGACACGCGCTGCGTCGTGGGACGGGCGGTGGTGACCACTCGGGTGACCAACGACGCCGCCGTCCCGGTCGCGGTGGACATCGGGTCGGACTTCGCGACGAGGTCCGTCCCCGTCCTCGCACCGGGCCGGAGCGTGGCCCACGCCTTCACCACCCGTCAGGTCGACCTGCCCGCCGGGAGGGTGCGCGTGGACGTGTCCGCCGAGGTCGGCGACGCACCCGTGGAGACTGAGGTCGACGCCGCCTACTCGGCGCGCTCCTGCGGGTGAGCGAGCGCGGCGGGACCCCGGCGCCGCTGACCAGCACCGTCCCCGAGGCTCCCGCCGGCTCGTCCCCGGCGGGGGGCCTCACCCCGTCGGGACAGCAATAAGGCCGAAATCGATATCGAGGAGCGCGGTCGGACGGCTCCAAGAGGGTAGAAGAGCCTGTTGGTGCTGTCAGGACGCGAAATTTGCGGCTGCAGACTTGACCTGGTCGCCGTACTGGTGCCAAGATTGCGGCCATTGAGTTTCGGCAAGCTTTCGCGGAGGGGCGGAAAAGGCCGAACCGGCGCGGCGCGACGCTGCGCTGCTGTCACCACGAGCTCGTTCAAGGACGACATGAGTAAGGGAAAGCCGATGAGCACATCCACCAGGTTCCGCTCCCGCGCCGCCGTTCTCTTCACCGGCGCGATCCTTCTCAGTGGCCTCACCGCCTGTGGGAGCGACGACGGGCAGTCCGCCGAGCCGGGCGACGCCTCCGGTTCGGTCGAGGCCGTCGACGACGGCACGGTGCTGACGATGTGGACCCGTGCCCCGCTCGAGCGCCAGGCGACCAACGCCGTCGAGGCCTACAACGCGGCGCACGAGAACCAGGTCGAGCTGGAGATCCTGCCCAACGACGACGTCGAGGGCATGGTCGGCTCCGCCGCCCAGACCGACAGCCTCCCCGACCTCCTCGCCGGGGACGTCGTGCGTATCCCCTACTGGACCGAGCAGGGCATCTTCGCCGACATCACCGAGCAGATGGACGGGCTGGAGAACCTCGACGACCTTCAGCAGGGGCATATCGCCGCCGGCACTCTCGACGGCCGGATGCACACCCTGCCCTTCGTCACCGACATCTCCGTCATGGTCTGGAACAAGGACCTCTACCAACAGGCCGGCCTCGACCCCGAGGCAGGGCCGGCGACGCTGGACGAGTTCGTCGAGCACGCCAAGGCCGTCGCAGCCCTCGACCAGAGCGGAGTCGCCGGGAGCTACCTGGCCGGCCAGTCCGGCGGTGCGCTCGTCTTCAAGCTGCTCCCCTCCATCTGGGCGAGCGGCGGGGAGCCGCTGAGCGCGGACGGTACCGAGGCGATGATGGCGAGCGACACGGCCAAGGCCGTGTACAGCGCCTACCGGGAGCTCGCCGAGACCCCGAACGGCCTGGGCGCCGGCTCCCGCGAGGAGACCGGTGCGACGTGGACCGCGCCGTTCCAGGAGGGCAAGATCGGGGTCATGCCCTACCCGTACACCGCGGTGACCGGGATGTTCGAGGGCAACGACTTCGAGGTCGGCGTCGGGCCGATCCCGGGCCTCGACGGCGGCGGGTCGACCTTCCTCGGCGGCGACGCGATCGGGATCTCGCGCAGCTCGGAGCACGTGGCCCAGGCGTGGCACTTCCTCAGCTGGCTCATGTCCGACGAGGCGCAGCAGACCGTCTTCGCCGACAACGACGACACCGCGTCCAACCTCACCGTCCTCGCCGACGGCTACGCCGAGGCGGACCCGCGCACGCACATCGCCAACGCGACGATCGCGGACGGCCAGGCGCCCGTGGCCCGTAACTTCAACGAGGCCTTCAACGCGGCCGGCAGCCCGTGGCAGCTGCTCATCCAGGACGCCGTGTGGGGCGACGAGTCCCAGATCGAGAGCCACAACGAGGCGATCAACGCGATCCTCGCCCAGTAGGCGACGGTTCGTCCTCCACGCCATGAGGTCGGGGCGGCAGGCCCGCCCTTCCGCCCCGACCTGTCCGACGAGGCCCAGGAAGCAGGATGGTCACCCAGATACCCGCCGCAGCAGAGCGTGTCACCGACCACGCGGTCGCCGGCACGAGGCGGCCGAGACGGTCGCGCCGAGAGCGGCGCGACGCCCTGAAGGGGTGGGTGTTCGTCACCCCGACCGTCGTCCTGGTCGTGGCCCTCTTCCTCGTGCCCATCGGCCTCGTCGTGTTCATGTCGGGCTCGGAGTGGAGCCTGCTGGGCGGCTACCGGGAGACGAACGGGGCGGCGAACTTCAGCGAGGTGCTCAGCGACCCGCTGCTCGGTGACGCGGTGCGCTTCACCTTGAAGTACACCGTCCTCACCACCGTCATCCTCATGCCGGTCGCGTTCTTCCTCGCGCTCCTCGTCCAGGAGAGCAGGCGGTGGAACAGCTTCCTGCGGACGGCGATCCTCGTGCCGTCGGCGCTCGGCATCGCCTCCGCGTCGCTGCTCTTCTACGCTCTGTACTCCCCACAGGTGGGGCCGCTGAACCCGATCCTCGACGCCCTCGGGCTCATGGACGCCGGCGGCTCCATCCTCGGGACGCCCGGCGGGGCCCTGTGGGCGACCGTGGTCCTCATCGTCTGGCGCTTCGCCGGCTACTACATGATCCTCACGATGGTCGGCCTCCAGGCGGTACCCCAGGAGATCTACGAGGCCGCGAGCATCGACGGCGCGAGCCGGCTCACCCAGCTGCGGCGGATCACCCTGCCGCTGCTGCGGCCGACCATCGCGATGACGATGATCCTGACCGTCACCGGCTCGCTGCTCGCGTTCGACCAGTTCTACATCCTCACCAAGGGCGGGCCGAACAACTCCACGCTCACCGTGGTCCTCCTCATCTACCGCTACGCCTTCGAGACCCGGCGCGACCTGGGCATGGCGGCGGCGCTCTCCGTGCTGGTCCTCGTCGCTCTCGTGCTGGTCAACGTCTTCCAGCTGCGGGCGCTCGGCGGGACCCGGAAGGGGGACTGAAGGGAACCATGATGTCCTCGCGCATGCTGCAGCGGACCACCGGCTACGTGCTGACCGCGCTCATCGCCCTGACCTTCCTCCTGCCCATCGGGTGGGTGGTGGCCACCTCGGTGCTGCCGAACCCGGCGACGTCCCAGACCGACGGCGTCGGGCTGGGCAACTACACCGCGCTCATCAACTACGGGGAGGGGCTGGGCTCCTACCTGTGGAACTCCGTCGTCGTGTCGGCGACCGCCGTGGTCACCGCACTCGTCGCCGGCGCGATGGGTGGGTACGGTTTCGCGCGGTTCGCGTTCCGCGGCAAGAACGTCGTGTTCATGGGCGTCCTGTCGATCATCATGGTTCCCTACGCCGCACTGCTCATCCCCCTGGCGGTGTGGCTGAACGAGATCGGGCTGCAGAACAGCCTCATCGGGGTGGGGCTCGTCCTCGCCCTGTTCCAGCTGCCCTTCGCCACCTTCATGATGCGCAACGCCTTCGCGACGGTGCCTCGGGAGCTGGAGGAGGCGGCCCTGCTCGACGGCTGCGGGACGGCTGGGGTCTTCACCCGGATCATGCTGCCCGCCGTACGCGCGCCGCTGGTCACCGTCGCGCTGTTCGTCTTCCTCATCGCGTGGAACGACTTCATGGTCCCGCTCTTCCTCGTCGGGTCGAAGAACGCACCGCTGCCCCTGGCCATGGTGAACATGCGGCAGCAGACGATGGGGGTCATCGACTACGGAATTACGACGGCGGGGGTCGTGGTCCTCGCCATCCCTGCCGTCGTCCTGTTCCTCGCACTGCAGAGGCACTACATCAGAGGCTTCACTTCGGGCGCTGTAAAGGGATGAGTAACCACATGACGATCGAGATGCGGGCGGACACGGCGGCCCCGGTCCTGCCGGTGGCAGCGACCCCGCTCAGGCCGCTGGGCATGGGCGAGATCCGGATCGAGGGCGGGTTCTGGGGGGAACGGCAACGGCTCAACGGCACGTCGATCATCCCCCACTGCCTCCACTGGGAGGAACGGGTCGGCTGGGTCAACAACTTCTCCGCCCTCCTGCGGGGAACCCTCGCCGAGGAGCGGCAGGGACGGGAGTTCTCCGACTCCGACGTCTACAAGCTCCTCGAGGCGATGGCGTGGGAGATCGGCCGCACCGGCGACACGGCGCTGCAGCAGACGTTCGACGACATCGTGGCGCTCATCGCGGCCTGCCAACAGCCCGACGGCTACCTCAACACCAAGTTCGACAACCCGGGGCAGCAGCCGCGGTACACCGACTTCGAGATGGGCCACGAGCTCTACAACGTCGGACACCTCATCCAGGCGGCGGTCGCCCGCCTGCGCACCGGGTTCGACGAGCGGGACCTCCTCGTCCAGGTCGCCCTGCGGGCCGCCGACCACGTGTGCGACGTCTTCCGCGAGGGAGGCCTCCACCGGGTCGGGGGACACCCCGAGATCGAGGTGGCCCTCGTCGAGCTGTACCGGGCGACCGGGGAGCACCGCTACCTCGAGCAGGCTCGGGTCTTCCTCGAGCGTCGGGGGCGTGGGACCCTGCGCGACATCGAGTTCGGCCGCGGCTACTTCCAGGACGACGTCCCGCTGCGGGAGGCGGAGGCGCTCCGCGGCCACGCCGTCCGGGCGCTCTACCTCTCCGCCGGGGCCGTCGACGCCGGGGTGGAGCTCGGGGACGCCGAGCTGGTCGACGCGATCGAGCGCCAGTACCGGCGCACCCTCGCGCGGCGGACCTACATCACCGGCGGGATGGGCTCCCACCACCAGGATGAGGCGTTCGGTGCGGACTACGAGTTGCCGCCGGACCGCGCCTACTGCGAGACGTGCGCCGGCATCGCCTCGGTCATGGTCGCGTGGCGCCTCCTCCTGGCCCGCGGCGACCTCGGCTACGGCGACGTCATCGAGCGCGCGCTCTACAACGTCGTCGCCACCAGCCCCGCCGAGGACGGCAAGGCGTTCTTCTACACCAACACGCTGCACCAGCGGGTGGCGGGGGCAACCATGCCCACCGACGAGGCCAGCCCCCGTGCGTCGGGCAGCGGCCGCGCCGCGTGGTTCGAGGTCTCCTGCTGCCCGACCAACGTGTCGCGCACCTTCGCCCAGCTCGCCACCTACGTGGCGACCCACAGCGAGGACGGCGTCCAGCTGGTCCAGTTCGTCCCCGGGACGGTGAGCGCGACGCTGGCCGGTGGCCGGACCGTCACGCTCCGGGTCTCGACCGGGTACCCCCACGACGGCAACGTCCGGATCGAGGTGCTCGAGGCGCCCGCGGACACGTGGGAGCTGAGCATCCGCATCCCGCGGTGGGCCGAGGGGGCGACGGTCGCCGTCGGGTCCGGCCCGCAGGACGCCGCGGCCCCGGCGTTCGTCCACCACGGGTCGATGCCCGCCGGTACGGTGGTCGACGTCGTCATCCCGGTGGCTCCGCGCTGGGTGTACGCCGACGAGCGCATCGACGCCGTCCGTGGGTGCGTCGCCCTCGAACGGGGACCGCTCGTCATGTGCGTCGAGTCGGTCGACCAGCCGGACGCCGTCGACGTGGCGCGCGTGCGGGTGGACCCCTCCGCCCCATTGACGACCACGGGGACGGGCGTCGAGGCCCAGGGGTGGCACGTCGACCACCCGGAGGACACCGTCCCCTACGGCCCGCAGGCGCCACGCCTCGCGCGGACGCCGGCACCGGTCCGGTTCGTCCCGTACTTCAGCTGGGGGAACCGAGGACCGAGCACGATGCGCATCTGGGTGCCGATCGGCGAGGAGTAGGCCAAGGTACACCTGTCGGGCGAGACTCCCGGTAGGTGCCCGAACACGGACGGAGCGCAGATGGTGGAACAGAACGCCGACCCGGCGCCCAGACGGGCGACGCTGGCGGACGTCGCGCGGGCGGCCGGCGTGTCCATCGCCACCGCGTCGAAGGCGCTCAACGGGCGCCGCCAGGTCCGGGAGGAGACCCGCCAGAAGGTCATCCTCGCCGCCGAGCGACTGGCCTTCCGGCCCAACGTCATCGCCCGACAGCTGCAGCGGGGCCGGTCGGGGACGGTCGGGCTCGTCACGCACGACCTCGAGGGACGTTTCTCCATCCCGATCCTCATGGGCGCCGAGGACGAGGCCGGGACCGGGGAGGTCTCGGTCATGCTCTGCGACGCGCGGGGGGACAAGCTGCGGGAGCGCTACCACGTGCAGGCCCTGCTCGGCCGGCGGGTGGACGGGCTCATCGTCGTCGGCGCCCGCCCGGACGTGCGCTCGTCGCTGGGACGGCTCCCCGTCCCGGTGGTGTACGCCTACGCCCCGTCGGACGACCCCGAGGACATGTCGGAGATCTGCGACAACGTCGAGGCCGGACGGCTCGTCGCCGAGCACCTGCTCGCGCGGGGACGCCGGCGCATCGCGATCGTCAGCGGCGACGAGTCCTACGGTGCCGCCCGCGAGCGCGTCCAGGGAGCCACCGAGGCCCTGGCGGCCGCAGGCCTCGAGCCGGTCGGTGGCCGGGCGGTGTACGGGTCGTGGGACGAGGCATGGGGGCGCACCGCCGTCGAGACGATCGTCGGCATGCAGGCCGACGTCGACGCCGTCATCTGCGGCAGCGACCAGATCGCCCGCGGCGCCCTCGACACCCTGCGCGAGCACCGGCTGCGCGTCCCGGAGGACGTCGCGGTCACCGGCCACGACAACTGGGAGGTCATCGTCGCCCACTCCCGGCCACGCCTGACGAGCGTCGACATGTGCCTCGAGGAGCTCGGCCGCCGGGCCGCGGCACGGCTCTTCGCCGCCATCGAGGGGCGCCCCTCGCCCGGCGTCGAGAGCGTCTCGCCGCGTCTCGTGGCCCGTGACTCGACCCGCGGGTACCACGTGGCCGGCGAGTAGGGGAGACCGCAGGCTCGCGACGGCCGGTGTGCGGATACTTCCCGCCCGGCTCCGTGAGCGCTAACATCGAAGTGACTCGAGGACGACCGACACCACGGAGGTGTGCTGTGGCGAAGCCGCGCTCAGACGAGACCGAGACGCGCCCGGCGCGCGGCGGTGACGCCGCGCGGGTGGCGGTCATCGAGGGGCGCACGGCGCTGGGGATCGAGCTCGGGTCGACCCGCATCAAGGCCTGCCTCATCGGCCCGGAGCCCGACACGGTCCTCGCCACCGGGTCCTACGAGTGGGAGAACGAGTTCGTCGACCGGATGTGGACCTACTCCCTCGACGCCGTCTGGGCCGGTGTCCAGGGCGCCTTCGCCGACCTCGCCGCCGAGGTGGAGCGGCTCCACGGCGTGCCGCTCCGGACGGTGGGTGTCATGGGCGTCTCGGCGATGATGCACGGGTACCTCGCCTTCGACGGTGACGACGAGCTGCTCGTCCCCTTCCGGACCTGGCGGAACACGACGACCGGCCCGGCCGCCGCCGAGCTGTCGCCGCTCTTCGGGGTCAACATCCCGCTGCGGTGGTCGGTGGCGCACCTGTACCAGGCGATCCTCGACGAGGAGCCGCACGTCCCGCAG
>Ga0079224_100006330_pt1 | contig 15683 bp, 15 predicted proteins | sample Stecom2015_FD_80414 | JGI IMG/M metagenome (GOLD analysis project Ga0079224, IMG submission 80414) | Agricultural soil microbial communities from Utah to study Nitrogen management - Steer compost 2015 | ecosystem: Environmental > Terrestrial > Soil > Agricultural land | place: USA: Utah...
CTTACGCTCCATCGGCTCGTAGCGGGTCTGCACCACCGGCTTGAAGTCGAGCCGGATGTCGGACAGCAGATCCGTGCCCTCCTTGTAGGCCATCGTGTGCCGCATGAAGTTCACGTCGTCGCGATCGGGGTAGTCCTCGCGGGCGTGGCCGCCACGCGACTCCTTCCGGTTGAGCGCGCCGACGACGGTCACCTCGGCCAGTTCGAGCAGGAAGCCCAGCTCGACGGCCTCGAGCAGGTCGCTGTTGTAGCGCTTGCCCTTGTCCTGCACCGTGATCCGCGAGTACCGCTCCTTGAGCGCGTGGATGTCGGTGAGGGCCTGCTTGAGGGTGTCCTCGGTGCGGAACACCGAGGCGTTGTTGTCCATCGACCGCTGCAGCTCGGTGCGGATGTCGGCCACGCGCTCGTTGCCGTGGTCGGACAGGATCAGCATCAGCCAGTCCTGCACCATCTGCGCCGGGTTCTCCGGCATGTCGACGAACTCGCTGCGCTCGGCGTACTCGGCGGCGGCGATGCCCGCGCGGCGGCCGAACACGTTGATGTCCAGCAGCGAGTTGGTGCCCAGGCGGTTCGCGCCGTGCACCGACACGCAGGCGCACTCGCCCGCGGCGTAGAGGCCGGGGACGATGTCGGTGTTGTTGCGCAGCACCTCGCCGCGGATGCGGGTGGGGATGCCGCCCATCACGTAGTGACAGGTCGGGAACACCGGCACCAGTTCCTTCACCGGGTCGACGCCCAGGTAGGTGCGGGAGAACTCGGTGATGTCGGGCAGCTTCTCCTCGAGCACGTCCTCGCCGAGGTGGGTCACGTCGATGTAGACGTAATCCTTGTTCGGGCCTGCGCCGCGGCCCTCGAGCACCTCGAGCACCATCGAGCGGGCGACGATGTCGCGGGGCGCGAGGTCCTTGATGGTGGGGGCGTAGCGCTCCATGAAGCGCTCGCCGTCGGCGTTGCGCAGGATGCCGCCCTCGCCGCGGACCGCCTCGGAGATGAGGATGCCCAGGCCTGCCAGGCCCGTCGGATGGAACTGGTGGAACTCCATGTCCTCGAGCGGCAGGCCCTTGCGGAACACGATCGCCATGCCGTCACCGGTCAGGGTGTGCGCGTTCGAGGTGGTCTTGTACATGCGACCCGAGCCGCCGGTGGCGAACACGATCGACTTCGCGTGGAAGACGTGCAGGTCGCCGGTGGCCAGCTCGTAGGCGACCACGCCGGTGGCGACCGGACCGCGCTCGGTCTCGGTGAGCACCAGGTCCAGGACGTAGAACTCGTTGAAGAACTCCACGTCGTGCTTGACGCAGTTCTGGTACAGCGTCTGCAGGATCATGTGGCCGGTGCGGTCGGCCGCGTAGCAGGCCCGGCGCACCGGGGCCTTGCCGTGGTCGCGGGTGTGACCGCCGAAGCGGCGCTGGTCGATCTTGCCCTCGGGGGTCCGGTTGAACGGAAGACCCATCTTCTCCAGGTCGAGGACCGCGTCGATGGCCTCCTTGGCCATGATCTCGGCGGCGTCCTGGTCGACGAGGTAGTCACCACCCTTGACGGTGTCGAAGGTGTGCCACTCCCAGTTGTCCTCTTCCACGTTGGCCAGCGCGGCGCACATGCCGCCCTGGGCCGCGCCGGTGTGGCTACGGGTCGGGTACAGCTTGGTCAGCACAGCCGTTCGGACACGGGGGCCCGCCTCGATGGCGGCGCGCATGCCCGCGCCGCCGGCACCGACGATGACGACGTCGTAGCGATGTTCCCGAACAGGACGGGCTGCGACGGCGCCGCTGTTGCGTTCGCTGGACTCACTCATGCGAGGTGGCCTGTTCCTAACTGATGTTGGGGTCGAAGGTGAAGATGACGTAGGTGCCGACGCCCATGATCAGGATCATCGAGACGACCAGCAGGGTCTTGAGCCAGAACCGGGTCGAGTCCTTGCGGGAGTAGTCGTCGATCACGGTGCGCAGGCCGTTGCCGCCGTGCAGCTGTGCCAGCCAGAGCATGGCCAGGTCCCAGATCTGCCAGAACGGGGACGCCCAGCGTCCGGCCACGAAGCCGAAGTTCAACCGCTTCACGCCGCCGTCGAGCATCAGCATGATGAAGATGTGGCCGAAGACCAGCACGATCAGGGCCAGGCCGGAGAAGCGCATGAACATCCACGCGTACTTCTCGAAGTTGTTGCCCGAGCGGGCGCGCGGCGAGCGCGGCAGGTCGAGGCTGGCAGGCCGGTCGTAGGACTTGCCGATAACAGGTGCGCTCATCGTGATCAGTGCTCCGTCAGCAGGTAGAAGAACATGCGGCCGACACCGGCGGCGCCGGCGACGACCGTCACGGCCAGCACGATCCACAGCATCAGGCGCTGGTGACGCGGGCCCTCGGACCAGAAGTCGACCAGGATCAGCCGCACGCCGTTGAGCGCGTGGAACAGCACGCACACGACCAGGCCCATCTCCATGAGCGCGACGACGGGATTCTTGTAGATCTCGATCGCGTCGTTGTACATCTGCGGGCTGACCCGGACCAGGGCAGTGTCCAGCACGTGGACGAAGAGGAAGAAGAAGAGAGTGACACCGGTGATCCGGTGCAGCGCCCAGGACCACATTCCGGGGTCGCCTCGATAGAGCGTCTTCCGCTTCGGCTGTGCCGGAGCTTCGATCGTGGTCATAGAGTGCGCTGCCTCCAACGTCGTCGATGGACCCGGTTGCAGGTCCGGTGCCGACCGCGTCTGGCGGGGCGAAATCCCCGGTTGGCTGTGCCTAGCTCCTCTAGCACGTGCCCGCTGTCGGGAACCTGAACCGATCTACTCGGACTCTAATCCTCTCTGTTTCCCGGAACTAATTCGGCGTGCCGTGCGTTGCCGGACCGTCGAGTGGGTTAGGTTTACCTTTGTTGCCGCGAAACGGGGTGCGCTTCGCCGTGCGCGGAAGCGGTGGCGGCCCTTTCGAGCGGAGGTCGAGCATGTCGGAAATCGACTGGAATGTGTTGCGCCACAACGCTGTTGGCGCGATGCGTGCGGCCTACGCGCCCTACTCCCGTTTCCCGGTCGGCGCCGCGGCTCTCACCGGCGACAGCCGAATTGTGAGCGGATGCAATGTGGAAAATGTCTCATACGGACTCGGCCTGTGTGCCGAATGTGTACTCGTCGGTAACTTTATCGTGACCGGTGGCGGGCGCCTGCTCGCCGTCTCGGTGTGCGATTCCCGCGGCGAAATTCTCACCCCCTGCGGCCGCTGCCGCCAGGTGCTGCTCGAGCACGGCGGACCCGGGTTGCTGGTCGACCACCGCGACGGCCCGCGCCCGCTGCGCGAGCTGCTGCCCGACGCCTTCGGCCCCGACGATCTCTCCGCCGGACAGTCCTGAGCGGCCCGTGCCAGACTGGCCGCGTGAGGGCACTGGACGCGGTAACGATCATCACGACCAAGCGCGACGGCGGGCAGCTGAGCGACGAGCAGATCGACTGGGTGGTGGACGCCTTCACCCGCGGCGAGGTCACCGACGAGCAGATGGCAGCGCTGGCCATGGCCGTGCTGTGGCGTGGCATGACCAGGGCCGAGATCGCCCGCTGGACCGCCGCCATGATCGCCTCCGGGCAGCGGATGGACTTCACCGACCTGCCGAGACCCACCGTGGACAAGCACTCCACCGGCGGTGTCGGCGACAAGATCACCCTGCCGCTGGCCCCGCTGGTGGCGGCCTGCGGCGCGGCGGTGCCGCAGCTGTCCGGCCGCGGCCTCGGCCACACCGGCGGCACCCTGGACAAGCTGGAGTCCATCCCCGGCTGGCGGGCCGACGTGCCGCCCGCCCGGCTGCGCGAGATCCTGACCGACCCGGCGATCGGCGCGGCGATCTGCGCGGCGGGCGCCGACCTGGCCCCCGCCGACAAGCGGCTCTACGCGCTGCGCGACGTGACCGGCACGGTCGAGTCCATCCCGCTGATCGCCAGCTCGATCATGAGCAAGAAGATCGCCGAGGGCACCGCCGCGCTGGTCCTCGATGTCAAGGTGGGCGCGGGCGCGTTCATGAAGGACCGCGCCGACGCCGCCGAACTGGCCGCGACCATGGTCGAACTCGGCGCCGACGCCGGGGTGCGCACGGTCGCGCTGCTGACCGCGATGGACGTCCCGCTCGGGCGCACCGCGGGCAACGCTCTCGAGGTGGCCGAGGCGGTGGCGGTGCTGGCGGGCGGCGGCCCCGCCGACGTGGTCGAGCTGACCCTCGCCCTGGCCCGCGAGATGGTGGCGCTGGCAGGCCTGGACGCCGACCCGGCCGAGGTGCTGGCCTCCGGTCGCGCCATGGACCACTGGCGGGCGATGGTGCGCGCCCAGGGCGGCGACCCCGGCGCCGCGCTGCCCCGCGCCGCGCACACCGAGACCCTGCGCGCCGAACGCGACGGCGTGGTGACCCGGCTCGACGCCATGGGCGTCGGGCTCGCCGCCTGGCGGCTCGGCGCGGGCCGGGCACGGCAGGCAGAGCCGGTGCAGGCGGGTGCGGGCGTCGAACTGCACGCCAAACCGGGGGAGCGGGTGCGCGCGGGCGAACCGCTGGCCACCCTGCACACCGACACCCCGCACGCGTTCCCCGCCGCGACGGCCGCGCTGGCCGGGGCCTACGAGATCGGCGAGCAGCCGCCCGCTCCGGCGCCGCTCGTCCTCGACCGCATCGGCTGAGACCGGCCCCGCGCGCGAGGCGCGGCAGGGGGCGCGAGGGGGCCGGGATGTGGACGCCAGGCGGCGGTGCGGTGACATCCCGGTGTCAGCTGTTCGGTCCGCTGCCGAACGGACGGGTCGCGGCTAACGTGTTGCTATGACAGGACCGATGCCACTGACCCTCGCTTCGATCCGCCGAGCCCCCAAGGCCCTGCTGCACGATCACCTGGACGGTGGCCTGCGGCCCGCCACGGTGCTGGAACTGGCCGCCGCGTGCGGCTACGACGAGCTACCGGCCGACAACGAAGCCGACCTGGCGCGCTGGTTCCGGGAGGCCGCCGACTCCGGTTCGCTGGAACGCTACCTGGAGACCTTCGCCCACACCGTCGCCGTCATGCAGACCCCCGAGGGGCTGCGGCGGGTCGCCCGCGAGTGCGTCCTCGACCTGGCCGAGGACAACGTCGTCTACGCCGAGGTCCGCTTCGCTCCCGAACAGCACCTCGAGGGCGGCCTGAGCCTGGACGAGGTGGTCGAGCACACCCTGGCCGGGTTCAGGGAGGGCGAGGCCGAAGCCGCCGCGGCCGGACAGCAGATCGTGGTGGTCTGCCTGCTGACCGCGATGCGGCACGCCGCCCGCTCGCGCGAGATCGCCGAGCTGACCGTGCGCTGGCGCGATCGCGGCGTCGGCGGCTTCGACATCGCGGGCGCCGAGGCCGGGTTCCCGCCCACCAGGCACCTGGACGCCTTCGAGTACATGCGGGCCAACAACGCCTACATCACCATCCACGCGGGCGAGGCGTTCGGGCTGCCGTCGATCCACGAGGCGCTGGCCTTCTGCGGCTGCGATCGGCTCGGCCACGGCGTGCGGATCAGCGACGACATCAGGGTGCCCGGCGGCGATATCGCCGAGGCCGAACTCGGCAGGCTCGCCGCGTATGTGCGCGACAAGCGCATCCCGCTGGAGTTGTGCCCGTCGTCGAACGTGCAGACCGGTGCGGTGCCCTCGCTCGACAAGCACCCCTTCGACCTGCTCGCCCGGCTGCGCTTCCGGGTCACGGTCAACACCGACAACCGGTTGATGAGCGACACCAGCATGAGCAAGGAGATGCTCGAGCTGGCCCACACCTTCGGCTACGGCTGGACCGACCTCGAGCGCTTCACCATCAACGCGATGAAGTCGGCGTTCATCCCGTTCCCCGAGCGCCTGCGCATCATCGACGACATCATCAAGCCCGGCTACGCCGTCCTGATCGGCTGAGCGGCCGTCCCGATCGGCCGAACTCACCGACCCGGCAGCCGGGGACGTCGAGGGCGAACGGCTGCTTCTTCGCTCAGTCGGCCGAGTTCCTCGCTCAGTCGGCCGTGGTCAGGCGGGATTCGAAATCGCGCTCGAGTTCCCGCCAGGCCTGGGCCTCGGCCTGGTACGGCGGGCTCGGGGCCAGCCGCGTCGGGTCGGGGTCGAGCAGGTAGGAGACGTACCAGCCCAGCGGGGTCGACTTGGCCAGCGCTGTCTCCACCGCGTCGTCGTCGGCGTAGTCGGCCGCGTCGGTGAACAGCTCGACGGCCAGGTCGAGCTGGTCGATGTCGACCGCGTCCGGGCCCTCGGCCAGGTCGTCGGCCAGGCCGGGCAGCACGTAGATGTTCTCGTCGGTGGCCTCCACCTCGAGCGAACCGTCGATGGCCGCGGTCTGCACCTCGCCGAAGGTGCTCACCCTGGCCAGATCGTGGTCGTGGTCGTCGGCCAGGTAGCGGGCCAGCGCGCGCTCGGTGGGGAAGGTGAGGATGGCGCCGTCGGTGCCGAGGAAGATCGGCTCGTCGTCGAGATAGCAGCGCAGCGTCCAGTGCGTGCCGGTGCCGGTGATGATCTTGACCGGATCGATGCCGACCTCGTGCCAGAACGAGTCGTCCTCGTCCTCCTCGTCGTCGTCCAGGTCGACCGGCTCGAACTCGGATTCCTCCTCGCTGTCGGCGACGTCGTCGGCTTCGACGATGTTCTCCTCGGCGGCGAGCAGTTCGGCCTCGGCGACCGCGACCGCCGCGGCGTCCACCTCCGGGGTCTCGACCACCGAGTCGATCGCGTCGAGTACGCCGTCCCAGTCCTTGGCGATGGCGGCGCCGATCTGATCCCACAGCTCCTCGCCGTCGCGGCCGACGAAGGCGCTCGCCCCGCCGGGCAGCGCGCCGAGCACCGGGTGCGAGCTGAAGAACTTGGTGACCGCCTCCAGCTCGCACACCTCGCCGAGATTGCGCACCATGTCGAGGGTGTCCTCGAGCTCGGCCACCGTCTCCGGCTCGGGATCGCCTGCGGCCAGCTCGGGTATCCCGACCAGGTCGAAGGTGTGGTGCTCGGCCGGCTCCAGTTCCACCGCCGACAGCGCCACCACGACCTTCCACGCGGGGTGGTCGACCAGATCGTTGTCGGTGTCGGTGCGGACGAAGGCCGCCAGTTCCGCGACGGACTCGAATCCGTAGAGGTCGTCCTCGTGTCCGAGGAACGCCATCCACTCATCGTCACCGTCACGCCAGCGCGGTGCCCACAGAGTGACGAGATCGCCGTCGGTCAGGCCGAGCTCGATCGGGACGATGTCTCCAGAAGCCATGAGCGGAAGCCTATCGAGCTTCGGGCTCAGGCACTATCCCGCCCGCCCGAGGCCGGTCCGGGCTGGGGGCTCGTGTCCGAGGCGAACGACTCGTTCAGTGCCGCAACGACCTTGGACCGCTGGGCGCTCGCGTCCTCGGCGGCCTGCCTGCACGCCCAGATGATGAGCTGTCCGACGTCGGCGGGCGGCATCGAGGTCACCGCCTCCGACAGGCGCAGGCCGACCAGCGCGCCGTTGCTGTCGACATCCACCGAGACCGTGCCGTCCTCGCTGGTGAACGTGCCGCGCACCTGGCCGAGGCCGTGCAGCGCGGCCTCCAACGCCTCCAGCTTGGCGGTCGCGTTGGCGACCAGGGCGTCCATCTCCGCGCTCACAGTGGCCTCATCCAGGTGGTCGGTCCGGTGTCGGCGTCGTCGATGCGGTCGAGCTCGTCGACCGCCTGCTGCCTGGTGGGCAGGCCGAGCTTGTCGAGGATGTCGGCGGGCATGCCCGACTCGGCGAGCAGCTCGCGGCGCTTGGCGCGCGCCGCGATCGCCGAGCGCTGGGTCAGCCGCAGGATCTCGTTGGCCAGGGCCTGCGCGCCGTATCGGTACTCGCTGCGTTCGAACTTGATCTCCACCGGCATGCCCTGATCGGTCGCGCGCACCGCGATGGTGCCCGACCGGTTCTGGCTGACCGCGACGGTGACGTTCGGAATCTGCTGTTCGCTCATTCTGTGGGCCTGTAGAAGCCGTAGAACTCCATACCCATGTTCTCCGTTCGGATGTTGCTGATCGAGACCGGATCACCCGCTTCGATGAGCTGACCGTTGCCGATCACCATCGCGACGTGGCCGTCCCACACCGCCAGGTCGCCCGGCATGAGGTCGCCCGGTGAGACCTGCGGGTGGCCGATGTGCTGCTCCTGTGCCAGGCGCGGCAGCTCGACGCCCGCCTCGCCGTAGGCCCATTTGGTCAAGCCGCTGCAGTCGATGCCGACGCCGGGGGTGTTGCCGCCCCAGACGTACGGGGTGCCCTGGGCGGTCAGCGCGGTGGTGACCGCCTTGGCGGCCTTCTCGTTCGGCGCCTCGACCACGCTGCCGTCGGGCAGGGTGATCTTCACGCCGTCGGAGGTGACGTTCGAGCTCGAGTTGTTCTGCCCGCTCGGCGTGCTCGTCGAGGCGGGCGTGCTCGAGGTGTCGGTGGACGTGGCGGCCTGCTGCAACGGCGCGCTCGCCAGCGAGGTGGCCAGCGAACCCGCCTGGCCGGCCATGCTGACCAGGGTCGACAGATTCGAGCCGACGCCGCTGGTGAGCGCGCCGGGCAGGCTCGCCGGAGCCGGGCTCGACGGCGGCGGGGTGAGCTGGGTCATCGCCGCGGTCTGGGTGTCGAGTTCGCCGCGCACCCGCCCCACCACGCCGATGCCCTGGTTGAGATGCTCGATGGCCGAGCCGACCAGCACCGTGAAGCCCTGCGGGGTGGCGATCGCAGGGCCGAGCGCGGTGGCGGTGTTCACGAAGGACCGCACGATGGCGTCGAGATCCTTCTGACCCGTCTCCACCTCGGCCGCGGCCTGGTTGACCACGGCGGCCATCTCCGTGCTGCGGTCGGAGATGGTGGCGGCCGAGGTCTGCACGCGCAGCGCCTTGGAGGTGGCCGAATCGGCCGCCTGGCCGTCCCACACGTCGTTGAGCTGGTTGATGCTCGCCTTGCCGAACTGGTGCAGCTGATCGAGGGCGCTGGAGGCGGACAACAACGAGTCGGCGGGGCCGCCCGCGGGCTGCACACCGGTGCCGAAGCTGCTGAGCAGGTCGAGCAGCGGCTTGACCAGCAGGTTGATGTCGATCACCGGTTCACCCGCCCAGATCGGCGGAGCGCAGGGCCGCGGCGTTGTTCAGGTCGGTCTCGGTGAGCACGGTGGCCGAGGCCGCCGCCGCGCCGCCCATGCTCGACAGCACCGCCGACAGCTGGGCGATCGAGGCCACGTGCCCGGCGTGCGCCGTGGCGTAGGCGGCCATGAAATCACCACCGATGAGACCCATGATCGGGCCGAGCAACGCGGGCGAGGCGCCGGCGGCCCCCGCCGCGATCCCGGCCATCTCGCCCGCCATGACACCGGCGGTCGCGCCGTATGCGGCGATGCCCTCCGTGTCCGCCGACATCTTGGTCATGATGTGCTTCCCCCATCCGTTCGTTCCCAGGCAGAGTACGTCATCCACCTGTTTGGACGCGCCGTCGTGCCGCGCGGTTCCACACCCCTCATGGAAGATTCGCGCGCGCCCAGGAGCCGGATCGACCTTATCGTTTGCTCATGCGCACCCACACCGTGGACCACCCGCTGGCCGCCGCCTTGCTGACGACGATGCGCGACGAGCGCAGCACCGACGCCGCCTTCCGCGCGGCGCTGGCCGATCTCACCGGCATCCTCGTCTACGAGGCGCTGCGGGACGCCCCCGTGGCCACCTACGAGATCACCACCCCGGTCGCGCCGACCGTCGGCGTCCGGCTGGCCACCCCGCCGCTGCTGGTGCCGGTGCTGCGGGCCGGGCTCGGCATGGTCGAGACCGCCTCCGGCCTGATCCCCGAGGCCAGGGTCGGTTTCGTCGGCATCGCCCGCGACGAGACCACCCATCAGCCGGTGCCCTATCTGGAATCGCTGCCCGACGACCTGGCGGGCATCCCGGTGTTCGTCCTCGACCCGATGCTGGCCACCGGCGGATCCATGCGTCACACCCTGGAACTGCTGGTGGCGCGCGGAGCCACCGACATCACCGCGGTGTGCGTGGTCGCCGCCCCCGAGGGCATCGCCACGCTGGAGAACAGCGGCCTGCCGGTGCGGTTGGTGACCGCCGCCGTGGACGACGGGCTCGACGCCGCCGCCTACATCGTGCCTGGACTCGGCGACGCGGGCGATCGCCAGTTCGGGCCGCGCTGAGCGCGTTCGGGAAGTCCGGTCGGGCAGGCTCCCGGTGCCGCCGTCCCTCCGATCAGGCGGGCCGCAGCGCCCGGCAGAAGCCTGCCAGCTCCGAAAGCCGCAGGCGCGCGGCGTCCTCGGCCTCGGGCAGGGCGTCGCGGCCGGACACCGGCTGCACGACCTCCAGATAGCACTTGAGTTTCGGCTCGGTCCCGGACGGCCGGATCACCACCCGCGAGCGCGGGCCCTCGAAGATCAGCGCGTCCGTGCGCATCCGTCCGCGCACCGCGAGCTGGTCGATGCAACGCACCGGCTCACCGGCGATCATCTCGGGCGGGGCGCCGCGCAGCCGGGCGACCACCGCGGCCGCGGCATCGGCGTCGGCCAGCCGGAGGGAGACCTGGTCGCCCGCGTGCAGGCCGAAATCCAGCGCGTAGTCGTCGAGGTCGTCGAGCAGGCCGCGCCCGCGCGCCTTCGCCGCGGCCACCGCGTCGGCGGCCACCACGGCGGCGGAGACGCCGTCCTTGTCGCGCACCACCCCCGGGTCCACACAGTGGCCGATGGCCTCCTCGTAGGCGTAGACCAGCCCCTCGCCCGCGCGAGCCAGCCACTTGAAGCCGGTCAGCGTCTCGGCGTAGCGGGCGCCCCTGGCGGCGGCCAGCTTCGACAGCAGCCGGGAGGAGACCAGCGTGGTGGCCACCAGGGAGCCGGGAGCGGCGGTGGCCAGCACCCGGTCACCGAGCAGCGGCCCGGTCTCGTCGCCGCGCAGCATCCGCCAGCCATCCGGGCCGGGCACCCCGATCGCGCAGCGGTCGGCGTCGGGGTCGAGCGCGATCGCCAGGTCGGCCTCGACCCGGCGGGCGGTGGCCAGCAGCAGGTCGGTGGCGCCCGGTTCCTCGGGGTTGGGGAAGGCCACGGTCGGGAAGTCCGGGTCGGGCTCGAACTGCTCGGCCACCACGTGCACATCGGTGAATCCGGCGGCCGCGAGGGCTTGCAGCGCCGTCTCGCCGCCGACGCCGTGCATCGGTGTCAGCGCGATGCGGACCGGCGCGCGCGGGCCGTCGCCGCCGATGCGCGCGGGCAGTTCGGCCACCCGCGCCAGGTAGCCGCGCAGCAGCGCGTCGTCGGCCGGGACGACGGGCGCGCGCTCGAACGGGGGCAGCGCGGCCGAGATGCGCGCCTCGATCTCGGTGTCGGCCGGGGCGACCAGCTGGGAGCCGCCCTCCAGGTAGAGCTTGTAACCGTTGTCGCCCGCGGGATTGTGTGAGGCGGTGATCTGCACGCCCGCCACCGCGCCGAGCGCGCGCACCGCGTAGGCGAGCACCGGGGTCGGCAGCGGCCGGGGCAGCAGCGTGACCGGGAAGCCCGCGGCCTGGAAGATCTCGGCGGTGACGGTGGCGAACTCCGCCGAGCCGTGCCTGGCGTCGCGGCCGACGACCACCCGCCCGCCGCCGAGGCAACGCTCGCGCAGCCAGGCGCTCACCCCGGCGGTGGCGCGGGCGACCGTCTCGGCGTTCATCCCGTCCTGGCCCGCCCGCAGCGGCCCGCGCAGGCCCGCCGTGCCGAAGCGCAGCATCAGAGGCGTTCCAGCACGCCGCGCAGCAGTTTGCCCAGTCGCGGCGCGGCGGCCGCGCCCTCGGCCAGCACCTCCGCGTGCGAGAGGTGTTCGCCGGTGACGCCTGCGGCCGCGTTGGTGACCAGCGACAGCCCGAGCAGGCGCACACCCAGCGAGCGGCAGGCGATCGCCTCCAGCACGGTGGACATGCCGACCAGGTCGGCCCCGATGGTGGCGAGCATGCGGATCTCGGCGGGTGTCTCGTACTGCGGCCCGGTCAGCCCGGCGTAGACGCCCTCGCTCAGGCCGGGGTCGATCTCGCGGGCCAGCGCGCGCAGCCGCGGGTCCCAGGCGTCGACCAGATCGACGAAGGCCGCGCCGGTCAGCGGGGACCGGCCGGTCAGGTTGATGTGGTCGGCGATCAGCACCGGCTCGCCCACCCGCAGGCCGGGGCGGATGCCGCCTGCGGCGTTGGTCAGGATCACGATCTCCGCGCCCGCCGCCACCGCCGCGGTCACCGGGTGCACCACCTCGGCGGGGGAGTAGCCCTCGTAGAGGTGCTGGCGGCCCATGAGCACCAGCACCTGGTTGCCGCCGACGGGGACCGAGTGCAGCACCGGCACGTGCCCCTGCGCGGTCGGCGTCCCGAAGCCGGGCAGGTCGGGCATCGGCACCGAGGAGGTCGGGGCGCCCAGTTCGGCGGCGGCGGCCTGCCACCCCGATCCGAGCACCACCGCCACGCGATGGCGCGGCACTCCGGTCCGTTCGGCGATCGCTTCGGCGGCCTGTTCGGCAAGCATGCGGACCAGTATCGCCACTGCCGCCGACGGCTGTCGCGCCGGGGCGCACGACCCGCCTGCCGGGTGCGTAGCGCGCCGCGCCAGGCGGGCAGTGCCAGACTGTGTGCCATGCCACTGCCGCGTCCCGTCCCGCCGTCCCCCGACGAGGACCAGCGCGCCCCCGGCCACAGCACCGACGCACAGGTCCGCGCCGACGCCGCGGTGCGGGCCGCGGCCCCGCGCCTGATCGACCTCTCGCACGCCGTGCACGCCGAGCCGGAACTGGCCTTCGCCGAGTTCCGCAGCGTCGAGAAGGTGCTCGAACCGCTGCTCGAGCGCGGCTTCACCGTCCGGCGCGAGGTGGCGGGCCTGCCGACCGCGTTCCGCGCGGAATACGGCAGCGGCGCGCTGACCGTCGGCCTGTGCGCGGAGTACGACGCGCTGCCGGAGATCGGGCACGCCTGCGGGCACAACATCATCGCGGCGGCCTCGGTGGGCGCGGCGCTGGCGCTGGCCGAGGTGGCCGACGAACTCGATCTGACCGTGGTGGTGCTCGGCACGCCCGCCGAGGAGAGCGGCGGCGGCAAGGTGCTCATGCTGGAGGCGGGCGCCTTCGACGACATCGCGATGGCGATGATGGTCCACCCCGGCCCGTTGGAGATCGCAGGCGCGCACTCGCTGGCGCTGGCCGACATCGCGGTGCGCTTCCACGGCAGGGAGGCGCACGCCAGCGCCGCCCCCGAGCAGGGCCGCAACGCCGCCGATGCGATCACGATCGCGCAGGTGGCGCTGGGTCTGCTGCGTCAGCACCTGAAGCCCGGCCAGCAACTGCACGGTATAATCAGCGACGGTGGCGTCGCCCCGAACATCGTGCCCGGCCATGCGGAATTGTTGTACTACCTGCGCGCAGCCGATTCCGCGTCGCTCGACGATCTGATGAGACGAGCCTCGGCCTGCTTCGAGGCGGGCGCCCTCGCGACCGGTTGCACGCACGAGATCCGGACGGTGGCGCCCACCTACACCGAGCTCACGCCCGACCCTGATCTGCTGGCGGTCTACCGGGAACAGATCGCCGACCTGGGGCGGGTGCCCATCGCCGTGGATCTGGAGGCACGGCGTCCGCTCGGCAGCACCGACATGGGCAATGTCACCAACGTCATCCCGGGCATCCACCCGGTCATCGGCATCGACACCGATGGGGCGGTGACACATCAGCCGGGGTTCGCCACGGCCAGCGTCAACGCCTCGGCCGACCGCGCGGTGACCGACGGCGCGCTCGTGCTCGCGCGTACCGCGATCGCCGTCGCCCGCGATGTAGACCACAGAGAGAGCGTGTTGCAACGTCTGGCCCGACGACAGGAGGAACTTCGGTGAACAATCTCGGCCGGCCCCTCGATCACGTGCACAGCCCCGCCGCGGGCGCGTGTGTGACCGCGGAAGGGCCGGCGACGAACACCGCGACGGACACCGCGACAGAGACCACGGCCTGTACCACCGCCGAGCCCGCGCCGGGTGAGGACCCGATGCGGGCGACGGGCGCGCACCCGGTGATCGAGCAGTGGCTCGCCGCCCACGGCGCGGACCTGATCCGGTGGCGCAGGCACATCCACGCCAACCCGGAACTGTCCCGCACCGAGTTCGCCACCACCGAGTTCATCGAGGAACGGCTCGCCGAGGCGGGCCTCGACCCGCGTCGCATCCCCGGTGGCACCGGCCTGATCTGCGATCTCGGCCCGGCGGACGGCCCGCGCGTCGGCCTGCGCGCCGACATCGACGCCCTGCCGCTGCAGGAGTTCACCGGCCTGCCGTTCTCCTCGACCGTGCCCGGCGTCTCGCACGCCTGCGGGCACGACGCGCACACCACCATCCTGCTCGGCACCGCGCTGGCCCTGGCCAAGGTGCCCGAGCTGCCGATCGGTGTCCGCCTGATCTTCCAGCCCGCCGAGGAGGTCATGCCCGGCGGCGCGCTCGACATGGTGGCCGCCGGCGCGACGGCGGGCCTCGACCGCATCTTCGCTGTGCACTGCGATCCGCGTCTGGAGGTGGGGCGGGTCGGCATGCGGGTCGGCGCCATCACCTCGGCCGCCGACACCGTCGAGCTGGTGCTCGACTCGCCCGGCGGGCACACCTCGCGTCCGCATCTGACCAGCGACCTGGTCTACGCCATCGGCACGGTCATCACCGGCCTGCCCGGCCTGCTCAGCCGCCGCATCGACCCGAGGACCAGCACGGTCATGGTGTGGGGCGCGGTGTCAGCGGGCAAGGCGCCCAACGCCATCCCGCAGACCGGCATGCTCACCGGCACGGTGCGCACCGGCGACCACGCCACCTGGTCGCTGCTCGAGCCGATGGTGCACGAGATCGTCGACGGCCTGCTCGCGCCGACCGGCGTGCGCTATCAGCTCAACTACCGCAGGGGCGTGCCGCCGGTGGTCAACGACGAGCACTCGGTCCGCTGGTTCGAGCACGCCATCCGCGCGCTCGGCACGGACGCCCTGGCCGACACCGCGCAGTCCGGCGGTGGCGAGGACTTCTCCTGGTACCTGGAGGAGGTGCCGGGGGCGATGGCCAGGCTCGGCGTGTGGTCCGGCGAGGGCGAGCAGCTGGACCTGCACCAGCCGACCTTCGACATCGACGAGCGGGCGCTTGCCGTCGGTGTCCGGCTGTTCACCAACCTGGTGCTCGACCCGCAGCACTGATCCCGCGCCAGCCGCGATACGACACGAGCCTCCTGCCCCACGCGGGGCCGGAGGCTCGTTCGTGTCGGGGCAGGTCAGCCCGAGTAGTTGCCCGGCCCCACATTGCGGCTGTTCCTGGTGCGCAGCGCGTGCACGTAGTCCGCGGGCGCGCCCGCCTTCTCCGCGGCGTCGGCCATCACGCCCAGGTAGCGCGCCGACGGTAGCCCGCCCTCGTAGGCGTCGAGGACGTAGAGCCAGGCCAGGCGTGGTTCGGTGCCGCTGCCCGGATTGGGCGTGACCCGAAGGCGGATCTTCTTGTGGATGCCGAAGTCCGAGCCCTCCCAGCGGTCGAGCGCCTTCTCGTCCTCCGGCGAGACGTCGTAGAGCACGACGAACACGCGCGAGTTCGGGTCCTCCACGACCGTCGCCAGCGGGCCCTCCCAGCCGATGTCGTCACCGGCGAAGGTCAGCCGCCAGCCCTCCAACCAGCCGGTCCCGGACATGGGGGAGTGCGGACAGCGCTCGAGCATCTGCGACGAGTCCATGTTCGAC
>Ga0079224_100006331_pt1 | contig 15680 bp, 15 predicted proteins | sample Stecom2015_FD_80414 | JGI IMG/M metagenome (GOLD analysis project Ga0079224, IMG submission 80414) | Agricultural soil microbial communities from Utah to study Nitrogen management - Steer compost 2015 | ecosystem: Environmental > Terrestrial > Soil > Agricultural land | place: USA: Utah...
CACGGTGACCGACGTCGAGCGGTCCGTCGCCTTCTACCGAGATGTGCTCGGGATCCCGCACCTGTTCACGGTGCCCGGGCAACCGATGGCGTTCTTCGCCAGCGGCTCCGTGCGGCTCTACCTTGGGGTGCCTGAGTCGCCCGAGTTCGCGAGCCGGTGCGTCCTCTATTTCACGGTCGAGGACATCGACGCGGAGTTCGAGCGGCTCACCGGGCTCGGCGTCGCCTTTCGCGACGGCCCGCATGTGGTGCACCGCGGCGCCGGGAGCGAACTCTGGATGGCCGGTCTGACCGACCCGGACGGGCACCACGTCATCCTCATGCAGGAGCGGCCCCGATAAGAGGGCTGCGGTGGGGCAGGAGTGCAACAGTTGCCCCGGACGCCGAGCCAAACCGAGGCAGGAGTTCAACACTTGCCCCGGAAACCGAGCCAAGACGGGGCAGGAGTTCAACACTTGCCGGGGCAGGATGGGATCGTGAACCCGCACGACCCGCGGGCGCGACCGATTCCCGCCGAGCTCTCCGCGATCCGGCACGGCGAGAGCATGGCCAACGCCGCGTTCGCCGCCGCGGCCGCGGCCGGCCACGCGGACACTGGGCTCACCGGGCCGGACGCCGACATCCCGCTCTCTCCGCTGGGACGCCACCAGGCACAACGCATTGGCGCCTGGCTCGCCGCCCTCCCCGCCGGTCGGCGCCCCCACGTCATGTACGTCTCGCCGTATCTCCGAACCAGGCAGACGGCGGACCTCGCCCTCGCCGTCCTCCCCGAGGCGGACCGCCCCCGCGTGGTCCTCGACGACCGGCTACGGGACCGCGAGGCAGGTGTCTTGGAGCTGCTGACGCCCGCGGCGATCGAAGCGCGCTTCCCCGAGGAGGTCCAGCGGCGGCGGCGCGAAGGCGAGCTGCACTACCGCCCGCCCGGGGGCGAGTCGATGGCCGACGTCGCCGCGCGGGTCAGCGCCGCCGTCACCGACATCGCCCACCGGCACGCCGGGGCGCGGGTTCTCCTCGTGACCCACGACGCCGTCGTGGTGACGCTCCGCTGCGTGCTGGAGGGGTTGGCCTTGGAGAAGGCGCTGGCGGAGGGTCCGGTGCTCAACGCATCCCTCACCCGCTGGGTAGCGCGCCCCGATGGCCTTCGCCTCGCGACGTACAACCAGCCGATCGCCACGCCGGTATCACGCGACCCGCCAGAGGAGTCATGCGACGCGCCGGACGGGTAGCACCAGGGGCCCGTGCTCGCCGTCGATGACCCGTACGCGCGCGCCGTAATGCTCCGACAGCAGTGGCTCGGTCAACACCTCCCGCGGCGTACCGGAGGCGACCACTCGGCCCTCCGCCAGCATGACGAGACGGTCGGCGTACTCGCCGGCGACGGAGAGGTCGTGCATGGTCGCCAGCACGGTCAGGGCGCCGTCGGACCGGAGGCTGTCGATGAGGTCCAGCACGTCCTGCTGATGACCGATGTCCAGCGCCGCCGTCGGCTCATCCAACAGCAGCAGCGTCGCGCCCTGCGCCAACGCCCGAGCCAGGAACGCCCGTTGCCGCTCGCCTCCCGACAACGTCTCTAGTGGACGATCAGCGAATCCGGTGAGCTCGAGCCGCGCCAGCACGTCGTGGACGGCCTCAAGGTCTGCACCGGACTCGCGCCCGAGGGGACGGATGTACGGGGTACGGCCGAGCAGGACGTAGTCGAGTACGGCCATGCCAGGAGGGACCACGGGATTCTGCGGCACCGTCGCGACCAGCCGGGCCCGGGCGCGGCGGGACCGCGCGCCGATCGGTGTGCCGAACACCTCCACCGACCCCGCGAACCGCACCAGCCCGCCGATCGCCCGCAACAGCGTCGACTTGCCGGCTCCGTTCGGCCCGATGACGGTGAGCCACTCGCCCGCCGCCACGGTGAGGTCCACCCCGTGCAGGACCTCCACCCCGCCGAGGCGCACCCGCACCCCCCGCGCGACGACGGCGGCCTCGTCGTTCATCCGGTCACCCGCCTCGCGGTACGAAGCACGACGATGAAGAACGGGGCGCCGACGATCGCGGTCACGACGCCGATCGGCACCTCCGCGGGCGCCTGGGCGGTGCGCGCCACCAGGTCGCAGCAGGTAAGGAAGGCACCGCCGAAGAGCGCCGAGAGTGGCAGGATCGACCGGTAGCTCGTCCCCGCCAACAGCCGGATCGTGTGCGGCACGATGATGCCCACGAACGCGATCAGTCCCGCCACCGAGACCGCTGCCGCGGTGCCGAGCGAGGCAGCGGCGAGCAGGATGTATCGGGACCGCTGCGGATGCAGGCCGAGGCTTGACGCCTCGTCATCACCTACGGCGAGTACGTCGAGCTCCCGGCGATGCAGCAGGACGACGCCGAGCGCGACGATCACGTACGGCACGATCATCCGTACGTCGCTCCACCCGCTCGTGGCGAGGCTACCCAGGATGAACGAGTAGACCTCTCGGATCGTCTCGACATTGCGCTGCAGCACGTACGTCTGCAGGGCGGTGAGGAACGCGGTGACCGCGACGCCGGCGAGGATGAGTGTCGTTGTGGTACGCACCCGGCCACCGAGGGCGCCCAACCCGTACGACAGCATGACCCCAGTCAGCGCGCCCACGAAGGCGAGGATCGGCACCAATCCGCCCCGCGTCTGGCCAGCGACGCCAGCCGAGACGCCGACCACCACAGCGATCGTCGCGCCCAGGCCGGCCCCCGACGCCGCTCCCAAGAGGTAGGGGTCGGCGAGCGGATTACGGAACACGCCTTGATAACACCCGCCAGCGAGGGCGAGCACGCCACCGACGAGGAGCCCAAGCACCACCCGCGGCAGCCGCAACTGGGTGACGATCGCCGCCTCCTGCGGCGACAGTCCACTGTCGATGTGGACACCGGGCAGCAGGCCCACGACCTCAGCCGCGACGCCGAACGGGTTAAGGGCGACCGGCCCGATGGCGAGTCCCGCCACGGCCGCGGCCAGCACGGTCGCGACGCCGGCCAGCAACCAGCCGGATCGCAGCCGAGCCGGCCGCCCTCGCCCCGCCGTCCCGCCGGGGGCCGTCGCGCCGCGGCCCAGCCCGGCGACGGTGCGACCCGTCTCCGGTTGGCTGGTTCGCGCCGCGCGCCCGAGCAGCACCATGGCGCTCAGCCGACCGGGACCTGGGCGGCCGCCTCGACGATGACGCGCTGCAGGTCGACCACCCTCGGGCCCCAGCGCGAGGCGATATCGGAGTCGAGCTCGACGACGTTGCCGTTGGTCACGGCCTTGAGGTTCCCCCAGCCGGGGCGGGCGGCCACAGTCTCGGCGGACTCACCGCAGCACGATGCGTCGGCGAGGAAGATGAGGTCGGGGTTGGCGTTAAGGATCACCTCTGCCGAGAGCTTCGGGTAGTCGGTACTGTCTGCGGCCGCGTCAGCGATGTTGACCAGACCAGCGTTGCTCAGCAGGGTTCCGACGAACGTGTTCGACGTGACCGAGTAGTAGTTGTTGTCCAGCTCGTAGTAGTAGGTCAGCGGAGTATCGCGCTGCGGCAGGTCGGCGATGAGCTTCGCGATGTCGTCGCGCATCCGGTTGACCAGCGCCTCGGCCTCGGCCGCGTGGCCGGTGAGCGCGCCAAGGTCAGTGATTTGGGCGTAGACGTCGTCCAGGTTCGTGGCCGAGGGTGCCACGTAGGTCGGGATGCCGAGGGAGCTCAGCTGGCCGACGATCCCGTCCAAGTCGTCCACGACGACCACGAGGTCGGGCTGGTACGTCGCCACCGACTCGGCATTTGGCTGATAACCGGAAAGGTCGGTCCGTGGCGCCTCCGGCGGGTAGTTGGAGAACTCGTCGGCCGCGACCACTTGGGACCCGGCGTCAATGGCGAAGAGCGTCTCGGTCGCCGTTGGCGACAACGAGACAATCCGCTCCGGCCGCTGCTCCAGCGTCACCGAGCCGACGGTCACCGGAAAACCGGCCGCGGTCTGTTCGGCCTGCGGTGATTCGGTGGTGGACCCGCAGCCAGCGGCGAGAGCGATGAGGGCGGCCGTGGTGATGGCGGCGATTGTTCGGGCGGTTCGTCTCATGTGGTCCTCCTATCGGTCGAGGCTTCGGCGTCGCCGACAGGAGCCCGGGAGCTCCGCCTGCGAGGCACCCTTTCCTCGAGAGCGCGGTTCGCGACCCACTCCGCAGGCGACCTGGCTTAGCCCTCGTATGTGGCGAGAGGCATCACAGTTGCGGGACAGCGCCGGATTCGCACCGGCTTCGCTGCGAAGCAGTCAAGGTGAACGGTACCGCATGCACGGCGGGCGGTTGCAAGGGAGCGTCACTTGCCCCTTGGATCGGGTGGATAGGGGCAAGTGACGCTCTGTCCGAACGATCTCGGAGAAACCGGGCTTAGCTCTGCGTGATCCGGACGTCGTCGACGGCCGCCTCGACCAGGCTGGCTCCGCTGGCGTCGGCCGCGGAGATCAGGATCCGGATGGACTGGCCGGCGTACGGCGTCAGGTTCACCGTCGCGGTCGACCAAGCGGCGTCCACGTCGCTCGCGCTACCGGTGCGGTTGAACACCTGAGTAGTGCCACCATTGTGGACGATGCTCACGCGCAGGTAGTCCGCCGACGAGGAGTTGTTGGCGTGCGCCAGGTACTGCGAGAAGGTAAGGGTCAGCATTCCTGAGGACGGCAGCGGAATCAACGGGGACCGGATGCTCGTGACCCCGCCGTCGATGTCATGGTCTCCAGCGCTCGACCCGGCCAGGCGGCCGGTGACGAGGTCGTTGGTGCCACTCACCGTCGTGCCGAGCTGCTTGGGTCCGTTGTAGTTGACGGCCTGCGGGACGCCACGCTCCCACTGACCCGTGGTCGCGGTGTCGGTGCCATTGGGATTCACCGTCCAACCGGTGCTGGACTCGAAGTTGTCAAAGTAGACGGTGGTGCCACCGCCACCCCCGCCGCAGTACTGGGCCTGCTTGCCGATCACCTTGTAGACACAGTCCGCCGCCTCGGAGAGGAGGAGCACCGCCTCCCGGTTCCGGGACGTCTGCGGGCCGATCTGCTCGTCCGGCGGGTAGAACCCACCACCGGAACCGGACGGGCCGGGGTACATCTCGAAGGTGTAGGAGAAGATCCCGTGTGTGGCCCACATCCAGTCGATGATGGTGCCGTCGGCGATGTAGAGGTCGCTCGCCTGCTCTGGGGTGTAGCCGTTGGTCGCCGCCATCTGCTGCCCGAGGGTGGCGAAGGCGTTGCGGGCGTCCGCGTTCAGGGTCGGCGTGGTGTTGGCGGTGGTGTATCCGTACGGCCAGAGCACCAGCTGTGAGTAGGTGTGGAAATCGATATGCGCCTTGATCTGCTGCTGTCCGTTGACGACCCGGCTGTTGACGAAGTCACGCAACCGCTGCGTCTCCGGGGCGGAGAAGGGCGACGGTCCCCGATACGTGGCGCTCCCCGTGCTGCCCGACGAACCGCCACAGCATCCCCATTGGAAGCCCCAGTTACGGTTGAGGTCCGTGCCCACATTGGAGCTACCAGGATTCGGCTGGCGGTTCTTGCGCCAGGACCGGTACGAGCCGGTCGCGATGTCGTACTCACCGCCGTCCGGATTCATGTCGGGCACGATCCAGAACTCGCGTGTGTTGACCAGGTTGGTGATCCGGGAGTCGGTGCCATAGTTGTCGATCAGGAGATGCATGATGTACAGCGCCATCTCGACGGTGAGGTGCTCCCGAGCGTGCTGATGCGCGTTGAACAGGATCTCCGGCTCGTTCTCGTCCACCGTCACGTTGTCAGAGATCTTGACTAGGGGCATGTCCCGGCCCTCGTACGAGGTGCCGATGGAGAGCTTCCGGGCGATGGACGGCTTTGACGCGACGAGCGCGTTGATCTCCGCCACCATCTCGGCGTAGTTGTGGTAGCCCGAGTCGGACGGCGGAAAGTCGAGTGTGCTGACATCGCCGTCGCCGGCCTGCGCGGCCGCCTGCGGCTCCACCAGTTGGTAGACCCGGAACCCGAGGGACCGGATCTTGTTGACCTCGGCTGGAGTCGCCGTGATCTGCACCCGGCCGTGCTCGATGCCGTCAACGGCGGCGCCGGTGCGGGCGATGGCGTTGACGTCATCGAACGTCTTTGGACCAACGACCTGGTACGTGGCGTAGGTCGATTGCTCGCTGGCCGGTGCCGCAGCGCCAGGTACGGCGAAGGCTGTCACGGCGACCACGACGCCGATGGCGACCGCCGCCGCCGAGATGCGGTACCGACTTCCGGTGGGTCTCACGCGGAGCTTCATTGGGCCTCCTTGGGGATGAGGAGGTGAACTGGGTTGGCTCCACTGTGAGGCCACGCGGCCGTTATATCAATACATGTTGATCAATCAAGATGTCCGGGTTGGACAGGCCGGCTGGACGCCCAGGAACAATTCGTTCCTGGTGCTGCCGCATGAGGATGGATGCCTCAGAAACCCACTAATGCGCTGCGCTAGAGCTCATGCGTGCTCTATGAAAGTGACTCACGCTTCAATTCAATTCAACGTGAACCCGCTGCGCCGATGTCAGTCGCGACGATCTTGCTCGCCCGGCTCGTCCTCGCCGGCGAGGGCAGCGCGAAGCCGGTTACGCTCTTCGATCTTCCGCTGTGCGTTCTCGGCCATCCGCTTGGCCACCTCGTCGCGCAGGCCGCGCAGCGCCCAGAATGAGATCGCCGCCGACACCACCAGCGCGATCATGAGTTTGAGTAGCGGGTTCATTCCGCGCGGCAGCAAGAACAGCGCCGGGATCGCACAGGCGACGAAGATGCCCAGGCGGGCGAGGGCGTACTTCAGTCCGGGACTCATCGCTCACTCCTACTCACGTTCTCGCCCGCGAGCCAGCGGATGGCGGGGAACCAGATCACCGCGTATGCCACTGCCGCCACCAGCGCGCCGACAGCGCCGCTCGCCATCGGCGGCAGGCCGGTGGCGAGCCCAGCGGCGATCAGACCCAAGCCGATGGCGACCGCCGCGCTCACCGGCGCGACCAGGAACCGGACGCCGTGCCCGCGCCACCCGCGGAGGTCGTCGAAGAACAGCAGCGCCGGCAGGATGACCGCAAGCCATCCGGACGCGCTGCCGAAGCGGGCCAATCCCAACAATGCGACGATCCCATCGATGACGGCGAGTGCAAGGAGACCGACCAGGACGCCGAGCGCGGCACCGGCGACGAACTCCGGGAAGTGCATCACCCGACCCGCCGCGTCGCGGCGCGGGAAGGTCTGGACTGCCGGCCTCTCGGTCATCTCGGTGCCGAGGCTACCCGGCTCCAGCCGCCACCCGGACGACGGGTTCTAGCCGGGTTCTAGCCGGCCGCTGCGATCGGCTGGGGCTGGGCACGGCGCTCGGCGAGGCTGGGCGGCGCCTCGTACTCTCGGACCACCTCATACCGCGTGTTGCGCTCGACGGGCCGGAACCCGGCGTCCCAGATGAGGTTCAGCAGGTCCTCGCGGTGCATTGTGCTCGGCGTGCCGTAGGCGTCGGCATCATGTGTGATCTTGTACTCGACCACCGAACCGTCGAGATCATCCACGCCGAAGTTCAGCGAGAGCTGGGCCACAGAGAGCCCATGCATCACCCAGAAGCACTTGATGTGCGGGATGTTGTCGAGCAGCAACCGGGAGACCGCGAAGGTCTTGAGGGACTCCGCCGGCGAGGCCATCGTCGTGCGCTCCTGCAGCCGATTACGGATCACGCCGTCGGCCGAGTCGACGAAGTCATGCTGGTAGCGCAGCGGTATGAACACCACGAAGCCGCCGGTCTCGTCCTGCAGTTCCCTCAGCCGCAGGACGTGGTCGACCCGGTGCCGGTGCTCCTCGATGTGGCCGTACAGCATCGTCGCCGGTGTCCGCAGCCCCTTGGCGTGAGCGATGCGGTGGATGCGTGACCAGTCCTCCCAATGGGTGTCGTGGTCGACGATCTGCTGGCGTACCTCCCAGTCGAATATCTCGGCGCCCCCGCCGGTCAGCGACTCCAGGCCCGCGTCGATGAGCTCGTCGAGGATCTCTTCGGCGGACAGCCCCGAGATCTTCTCGAACCAGTGCACCTCGGTCGCCGTGAAGCACTTGAGCGAGACGCCCGGCAGGGCCTCCTTCAGCGCCCGCAGCACCCGCGGGTAGTACCGCCACGGCAGTGTCGGGTGTAGGCCGTTGACGATGTGCAGCTCGGTGAGCTGCTCGCCCTCCATCTCCTTCGCCTTGGCGACCGCTTCCTCGACCCGCATGGTGTAGGCCGACTTTTCTCCCGGCTTGCGCTGGAAGGAGCAGTACGCGCACGAGGCACTGCACACATTGGTCAGGTTCAGGTGCCGGTTCACGTTGAACATGACCCGGTCCCCGTTGAGCTCGGTGCGCCGGTGGTGGGCCAGCCGCCCGAGCCAGGCCAGGTCGTCGCAGGCGTACAGAGCCTCGCCGTCGGCACGACTGAGCCGTTCCCCGGCGTACACCTTCGCCTCGATCTCGCGCTTGACGCCCGGGTCGATCATCTCCACCTCCGTTGCACCCCGTCCGAGCGTACGTGCCCGCCCCGGTGGCCTCGGCGTTGCCCCTGGTGGATGTGCTGCTACCCCTGGTGGGGGATCCATCACGGTTGTCCATCCTTTGTTCGGCAAAACCTCGACAGATGCACCACGCATGCGCTACCACCTATTCAGACGCATCCCATTAGCGGCTTCGATGCGTCAACGGGGACCGAAAGGGATCTTGGGTGCCGGTTTTGGGGAGCTCGGGGACGCCGCGTCTGTCGCGTGTGGCCTTGGTGGCGGCTGTGTCTGCCGGCCTGGTCATCGCAGTCGCGCGACCGGCGTACGCCGACACCGCAGCCCCGCAGCGGCAGGGACCGAACGCCGGTGCGGTGCCGGTACCCACCGGCGAACTCACCTTCCCGCCGCCGCCGCAACCCGTCGATCCGCCACCGGTCGACGTCATCGGGCCGCTGGCCGCAGAGATCATCGCAGTCTCCGCCGCAACGGAGCGCCTCGGCGAGCAGCTGAAGGCCGTCGATGAAGAGCTCGCCGCTGCGAACGAGGTGACGGTGGCCCTGCGAGAGGACTGGCAACGAGCCGCCGACGAGCTCGCGGTCCTCAAGGCCCGTGCCGCGGATGTCATCTCGGAGGCGTACCAGCGGGCGCGGGCGATGGCCCCCTTCGAGGACTTCGCCGACGAATTGCAGGACCTGTCCCGGATCGCGCCCGCGCTGCCCGGTGAGCTGCCAGACGCGGCGCCTCCGCCCGAGCGGGACTCCATCATGCGTGAGGTCCTCGCGGCCGAAGAGGTGGAGCGCCAGAAACGGGCCGTGCTGGACGCCGCCGAAGAGGTGCTGCAGGGGATCGTTGACCGGCGGGCGGTCCTGCAGGAGCAGTTCACCCGGCACCAGGCCGCGCTGAACACCCTCATCACCCGCAACGACGGGATGCTCGGCGACTTCGAATCCGCGCGGGAGGCGTACGAGAACAGCCTCGCCGCGAGCCGCGGCTTCACCGAGACGGTCGCCGGCCTGCAGGCCGCACCGGGCGCCATCGCCGCGGTCCAGTTCGCGCTGAGCCAGAAAGGCAAGCCCTACCGATGGGCGGCCGCGGGACCGGACGCGTACGACTGCTCCGGCCTGGTACTTGCGGCCTATCGGACGGTGGGCGTGCGGCTGACCCACCGCGCGGCCATTCAGTACTGGGAGGGTCAGCACGTTCCAGCGAGCCAGCTGCTCCCGGGCGACCTGCTCTTCTTCAGCACCGACCGGCGCGACGCGAGCCAGATCCACCACGTCGGCATGTACATCGGAAACGGCCGCATGGTGCACGCGCCCAACGTCGGCTCGGTGGTCAAGGAGGCGCCGATCTGGTGGAGTTCCTTCTTCGGCGCCACCAGGATCATCCCGGCCATCCGGGTAGCGACGCCGACCCCGACGCCGACGCCGTCGTCATCACCCTCACCTTCGCCATCGCCCTCACCGTCGCCGACTACGCCCCCGACGACCACCCAGCCGCCGACCACCACGCAACCCCCGACCGAGCCACCGACGACGACGCAGCCACCACCGACCACTACGGAGCCCCCGACCACGACCGAGCCTCCGCCAACCACCGAGCCACCGACGACGACCACGGAACCACCCCCGACGACCACGGAGCCGCCGACGACGACCGAGCCGGCGGAGGAGGAGACCACACCCTCGCCCACCGCGACCGCAACGCCGGAGCCGTCGGCGACCAGCTCCCCAACCGCGTCGCTGGGCGTGTCGAACTCGCCGCTCGCGGTCGTTACCGGCACCCCGACCGCGAGCCGGCTCACCTGCTGGATCGGCCGTCGGCGACGGCGGGGTGGCGCCGCGGCTAACGCACAGGGCTGACGCGCAAGCGCCGCGGCGTTGCGAGGCGGCGTTGCGAGGCGGAGTGGGATGCGAGGCCAGCGGCGCGGGGGTCCCCCGCCGCGAGGGGTCACCCGCCGCGAGGGTCGCCCACCGCGCAGATGCTGAGCCGGCCGCGCTTGGGCTTGCGGTCCGGGCCCGCGGCCGGCAGTGTACGAACGCGGTGTCGACGCGAGCGGTGGGAGGCTGCGTACGCTGGCGCGGTTGTGGCACGGTAGGCGCAGAGGGAAGGCCGTGGCCGCACCGGTAAGGAAGGGCGAACGATGGAGAACGGTCCGGTTAGGGATGCCGACGTCGCCGGCCAGGCTGCGGGCGATCAGGCACACCCCCCGGAGGGCCCGACGAACCTGATCCGGCTCCAGCCGGAGGAACCGACGAACCTCATCCGGCAGCAGTCACCGGGCGCCCCTGAACCCCGACAGCCAGAGTCCTCCGAACCTCGACAGCCGGAGACCGCTGGACCCCGACAGCCGGACGCCGCCGAACCCCGGGCGGCGCAGCCCGCGGCGGGACCGCGACTCACCCGGGCCGGACTCCCGGCCCGCATTCCGCGTACCGACGCGACCGAGGAGGAGCTCAAGGAGGCGTTCGCCCGGTCGTGGGAGCCAAGCCCGGACTACCAGCCGCCGAGCCCCACCCCCTTCATCCCCACCCAGGCCGGCCCGGCATCGACACCAGCATCGGCACCAGCCGCGCCGGAGCCGCCAGCGCGGTCCGAGCCGGAGCCGCTGGCGCCCTCCGGTACGGAGCCGCAAGCGGCGCAGTCATCTGCGGGTGACGGGCCACGGGCGTCACGGGCGACCGAGTTCCTGCGCTCGACCGCTGCGGCCCGCGATCTCTTCGCGGGTCGGCCGTCGGGCGGGTCGGCATCCGTACTCGGCCAACCGCAACCCGGCTCGGGAGTGTCGGGGTTGGACGCGCCGTCGACCCCGAGCGAACCCAAACCGGCCGAGCCACCGCAACCCCCCGAGCCGCCCAAACCGGCCGAGCCGCCCAAGCCAGCCGAACCACCAAAACCGCCCGAGCCGCCCAAGCCACCGGAGCCGGCGGAGCCGCCAATGCCGGCGCCCCAACCGCCTGCACCGCAGCCACCGGCGCCGCAACCCCCTCCGCCGCAACCTCCTGCGCCGCAGCCACCGGCGCCGGAGCCCGAGCCGTCGCCCTCACCGGAACCGGTGCCGCGCCCCGAGCCGGTGCCGCAACCCGGACCACGACCGCTTCCGGAACCGGAACCCACGCCGAGCCCGGAGCCGGCCCCTCCGCGACCGCCGGCGCCCCCACCGCAACCGCCGTCGCCATTCCCTCAACCGCCCGGCCCGGTGCCCCCGCCTCCGGTCATTCGTTCCGAACCCGCACCGGCGCCCGTCGGGTACCCCGGCACGCCGTCGGTCTATCAGGGCGGGATGTACGGGCACCTGCAGACGCAGTCGATCACCGGAACCGGACCCGCACTGGGGCCGCTCGTCGGCGGCCGTACCGGGACCGTCTACGGCGGCCGTACCGGGGTTCCGGTAAGCGCCAACCCCGACGCGCCGATCGAGATGTCCGGGTCATTGACCGGCGCCATCCTCTCCCGCGGCCAGGCTCAGGCCCGGAGGCGGGAGCGCCGGCAACGGCTGAAGCGAGTGCTGTGGGCAACCCTCGGCGGCCTCATCTTCGTCACCGTCATCAGCGTGATAGTCGCCGTCCTCGCGGGCGACTTCATCACCTCGCTCTACCGCACGCTGCGCGAGTTCGCAGGCTGACGCGGGTACGGCTGACGCGGCACGGCTGAAGCCGGGTGCGGCAGCCCCCGGGCTTCGCCACTACGCCGTACGCTCGGGGACATGGCCGGACTCCCAAAGGCGTTGCTCTGGCAGCGTACGGACGAGGCGGGGACCGAGGTGGCCGTGCTCTCCGACAAGTCCGGGCTACACGCCCGCGGCACCATGCTCGGCGCGACACCGGTGCCCTTCGCGTGCCGGTACGAGCTCTACACCGACGACTCGTGGGCGACGGCACGGTTCGACGCCACCGTGGAGGGGGCGGGCTTCCTGCGCACGGTCCGGCTGGAGCGCGCCGCCGGGCGGTGGCGGGTGACGGCCTCCGAGCAGGGAGATCTCGACGCCACGCTCGTCGCGGCTGGCCACCCGAAGGCGGGGCTGCCGGGTGCCGAGGATCCGGGGCGGTTACGAGACGCGCTCGACATCGACCTGGCGTACTCGCCGCTCACCAACACGTTGCCGGTGCGGCGCCTCGGCCTACTCGACGCGGCGAAGGGGACCCAGCACGCCATCACGGTGGCGTGGATCCTCGTACCGAGTCTCGAGGTGATCGACAGCCTGCAGACCTACCGGGCAGCGCGGCCGGGTTCCGTCCGGTTCGCGAGCGGCACGTTCGCCGCGGAGATCACGCTCGACGAGGACGGCTTCGTCCTGAACTACCCGGGGCTCGCGACGCGCAGGTGATAGGTCGGCGCCGCGCGCGTGTCCGCGGATTTCGGGCGCGCCGTCACGACCCGCCGTAGGCGGCGGCCACCCGTCGCGCCTGCCGCCGTTGACGCGCCCGACCAACCGCGAGCACCAGACCCGCCATCGGGACCGAGAGCCGCGGGAACGCGTCGAACAGCCGCGCCTGCGCGCCGCGCCACCGGGGCAGGCTGACTACCGGCCGCGGCTCCGCCGCCAACCGCACCACCCGCTGCGCCACCTGCTGCGGGCTCAGCAGGGGGCCGCTGAATGACGCGGCCGCTCCCGGGTCGTACCGGAGGTCGTGCAGCATCGGCGTCCAGATCCCGTCCGGGCACAGGCAGGAAATGTGGATGCCCCGGCAGCCCGCCATCCGGAGGTCGGCGAGCGTCGCCAGGCTGAACGCGATCGTTGCGTGCTTGCTCGCCGAGTAGACCGCCTCGCCCGGAACCGCGACGAGCCCGGCGAGAGACACCACGTTGATGATGTGACCGGTGCCGCGGCGGCGCATCACGCCGAGGGCGGCCAGGGTCCCGTTCATCGTGCCGAGGGCGTTCACCTCGAGGAGCCGGCGCCGGGTGGCCGGGGATTGAGTCCACGATGGACCGACGGCGAGGATTCCGGCGTTGTTGACCCAGAGCGCGAGCGGGCCGCGCTCCTCGGCGCGCTCCGCGATCACCTCGCATGCCTTCTCGTACCGTACGTCCAGCCGGGCCGACCAGCCGCCGAGCGACTTGGCCGCGACCTCCACCGCACCCGAGTCGGCGTCCGTGAGCAGCACCTGGTAGCCGTCGTTGTGCAACGAGGTGGCGATGGCAAGGCCTAGGCCGCGGGCGGCCCCGGTCACCACCGCTACGCCCTTGCTCGGGGCGGGATCGGCAACGGTCACCGGACCTCCTGCTCACTGTCCGTCACGGCAAGCTCCACTCTCGCGTCAGGTCCATCAGGGCGCATCCGCCGGGAGCGCTTGTGGCCGCCCCTCCCACTTAGTGGAGAGGGCGATCGTAGTACGGGTTGAGGCGACGCCGGGGATGCGGTTGAGCCGCACGATGAGCCGCTCCAGGTCGGCGATGGCGGGCACCCGTACCTGCAGCAGGAACGACTCGGCGCCTGCGGTGAAGTAGCACGACTCCACCTCGGGGAAGTCCGCGATGGCGGTGACGATGGAGTCGAACTCACTGTCGGGCGATTCGACGATGCCAATGAACGCCGTCACACCGAGCCCGACCGCCTCCGGGTCGAGGCTCGCCCGGTAGGCCCGGATGACGCCGGATGCCTCGAGCTTGCCCACCCGCTCATGCACCGCCGGACCGGAGAGTCCGATCTGCCGCGCCATCTCGGCGTACGACATGCGCGCATTCTCGGTGAGCATCTCGAGGATGCGCCGGTCGGTGCTGTCCATGCCTCCTCCACCCGATGCGTACGCCGACCCTTGCTGCCCCGACCCGGAGTCGGCCTGTTCAGCATGAACGACGGGTGATTGCCCCTACCCGCCGAGTCGGTCATTCTGCGCGAGTAACCTACCCAAGATAGGGTGAATTAGTGTTTGTCGGACATGACGGGCCGACGGTGCTGTAATGGGCGTACAGCCTTCGGCGACGCAAGGAGGGGGTTGTGGACACTGGAGATCGTCTGCTGACGCCGGGCGAGGTGGCCGCACTGTTCCGCGTCGACCCGAAGACGGTGACGAGATGGGCCGCGGCCGGGCGCATTAGCAGCATCCGCACGCCCGGCGGTCACCGGCGGTTCCGGGAGTCTGAGGTCCGGGCACTGCTCGAGGGCGAGGAGGGCCTGGGATCGGAGACCGAAGAGCAGCAGCAGGTCCGCGGCCGCTAACCCTGCGCCCGTACCGCTTCCGTACCGCTTCACGCTTCCGTACCGGCCCTTACCTTCTCCGCGCGATCATGAACCGCAGGTCATGATCAGCGCCTTGGGAGCGCTCTCTCATCATGATCACCGCGATCTTGATCTGTTGCTGTCTTCGATGCGAGCGCAGTTCCGACCAACCGTGCAGTGAGACTGCATGTTCGGTCGGAAATGGTGACGGTAAGAGCGGCAGCGGGCGCGGCGAAGTCAGGTGTCGAGGCGACGGGGGTGCAGGCCGGTCCAGCGCGTGAAGAGCGAGTGCGGCACCTCGAGCACATCGAGAATCTTGCCGGCGACAAAGTCGACGAGCTGCTGGGCGGTTGCCTCGGCGCCTGCGGTGTAGAAACCCGGGCTCGCCGGCAGCACCACGGCGCCGGCATCGTGAAGGGCCAGCAGGTGCTCCAGATGGCTGCGCGTCACTGGCGTCTCGCGGGGCACCACGACCACCCGCCGGCGCTCCTTGAGGCACACCTCTGCGGCCCGCTGCAACAGGTCCTTGGAGAGCCCGATGGCGATGCCAGCGCACGCCGCTGTGCTCGCGGGCACGACGACCATGCCGCGCGCGGGATAGGACCCAGAGCTCGGTCCGGCCGCCAGATCTCCCGCCGGCCAGTAGGTCAGATCGGCACCGGCCAGGTCGACGCTCGGCCCGAGCCACGCGGCCAGGTCGTCCTTCCAGTGCGCGTCCCGGAATGGATGCCCGGTTTCGTCCACAATGGTCAGGCGAGCGGCACGGGAGACGATCAGGTCGACGGCGCAGCCGGCGTCAATGAGTCCGCGCAGCACCGCTGCGGCATATGGGGTCCCGGAGGCCCCAGAGACGCCGACGATCCATGGTGTGCGCACGCTCCGACGGTACCCGCAGCACCCTCGGCCCCGACCACAGCACCCTGGGTATCGCGAGCGCGAGGAGCGAGCTTGCGAGCCCCGCAGTCGCGAGCAAAGCCGAGTATCGAGCGCGAGGAGCGAGCTTGCGAGCCCCGCAGTCGCGAGCAAAGCCGAGTATCG
>Ga0079224_100006332_pt1 | contig 15679 bp, 15 predicted proteins | sample Stecom2015_FD_80414 | JGI IMG/M metagenome (GOLD analysis project Ga0079224, IMG submission 80414) | Agricultural soil microbial communities from Utah to study Nitrogen management - Steer compost 2015 | ecosystem: Environmental > Terrestrial > Soil > Agricultural land | place: USA: Utah...
GAGCGGCTGCGCCGCGAGGCCGCCGCGCTGCAGGGCCTGCGCCACCCCGCCGTCGCCCGCGTGCTCGACGCCGAGCTCGAGGGCCCCGACGCCTTCATCGTCACCGAGCTCGTCGAGGGCCCGACGCTCGAGGAGGAGATCGACGAGCGCGGACCGCTCGACCCCCGCGACCTCTTCGAGCTCGCCGACCAGCTCGCCGACGCGCTCGAGGCGGTGCACGGGACCGGCGTCGTGCACCGGGACCTCACGCCGTCCAACGTGCTCATCGCGCGCACCGGGCCCGTGCTCATCGACTTCGGGCTCGCGCAGGGACCGAACGACCCGCGCGCCACGCGCACCGGCTTCGTCATGGGCACGCCCGGCTACCTCGCGCCCGAGCTGCTCGACGGCGCCGAGCCCGGCCCCGACACCGACTGGTGGTCCTGGGCCGCCGTGCTCGCGTTCGCAGGCACCGGACGCGCGCCCTTCGGCGTGCGGCCCACCGAGCTCGTGCTGCGCCGCTCCCGCCGCGGCGAGGCCGACCTCGACGGGCTCCCGCCGCGCGCCGAGCGCGCCCTCGGCTCCGCGCTGCGGGCCGTGCCCGCCGAGCGCTGGGGACCCGACGAGGTGGCGCGCGCGCTCAGGGCCGAGTCGGTCGCCTTCCTCGCCGCCGCCCAGGGCGACGACGGCGAGAGCACCGTCGTGCTCGGCGCGTCGTCGACGGCCGCCGACGCCGGCTCGACACGCGTGCTGCCCGACGGCGCGCCCGCAGGCCGCGCGCCCGTGTCCGCCGCGGCGGGCGGGACGGGCGTCGGGGCCGCAGCCGGGGCCGCGGCGCGCCGCCGGGGCGCCGAGGGCGGCGTGAGCGACCTGGCCGCAGCCCCCGTGCGCGGCCGCTCGGTGACCGGGCGGGCCGTCGGCGCGCCGAGCCCCGTGGCGCCGTCCGCCCCACCGACCATCGCGCCGCAGGCCGTCGCCCCGCCCGTCAGCCCGGCCCGCGTGCCCGGGTTCCGCGGCGTCGTCGCGCTGGCCGGGCTGGGCCTCGTCACGCTCGCCGCCACCATGCCGGGCGTCGCCGTCGCCGTGCTCGTCGCCCTGCTCGCCGGACTGCGCCTCGCGGGCATCGTGGTCGAGGAGGTGCGCGCCCGCCGCGCCCGGCGAGGGCCGCGCCCCTCCGACACGGCGGTCACGACCCTCCTGTCGCCCTGGTACCTCGTGCGGGCCGTGTTCGGCGTGCTGCCCGCCGCGGCCGTCGCCGTGTGCGCGGGGGTCATCGTCGTGCTGCTCGGGCTCGCCGTCTTCGGGCCGGGCAACTGGATCATCGCGCCCGTGCCCACGATCGAGGCGCGGTCCGTCGGCGGCGTCAACCGGCCGATCGTCGACAGCCTCGTGCTCGCCGTGGCCATGCTGGTCACCGTCGTCGTCGCCTGGTGGGGGCCTGCGTCGTACGGCACCCGGGTCGGTGCCGCGACGCTGCTGCCGCGGCTCGCCGGCTCCCGACGGGCTCGGTTCGTGATCGCGCTGGTGCTGCTGGCGCTCGCGGTGGCAGCTGCGGTGCCGCTGCTCGATGGCGAGGTGGTGGTCCGGTGGTGGCCGCTGGGCGCCCGGCCCGACGTGGCCTGGTAGCCGGTGCCGACCGGCGCGCAATCGTAACGAAACGCCCAGGGATCTCCCAGCGAGCGCTAGTAGTCTTGTCTCGGCGCGTCGTCGCGCCTCGCCCCCATTGGCCCGCATCCTCGAAGGACCCCGATGTCGACGAACATGACCAAGGCGCAGCGCCGCGACGCGGCACGTGCCGAGGCCCTCGCCCTCCAGAAGAAGCAGCAGGCCCGGGAGAAGCGGAGCCGCCTGATCGTGCTCAGCCTGCTCGCGCTCGCCGTCATCGGCCTCGGCATCACGATCTGGCTGATCGTCGCCGAGGGGCAGAAGACGCCCATGGAGAAGGTGGACAACATCCCCGCGGGCGTCGTCGAGCAGACGGGCATCCCCGTCGGCGCGGAGGGGACGGCGGGCACCGAGAACGAGGGCGCCCCGGTGCTCGACGTGTACGTCGACTACATGTGCCCCGTCTGCGGCCAGTTCGAGGCGCTGAACGGCGCGAGCATCACCGAGATGCGCGAGGCCGGTGACGTCACGCTGGTGGTGCACCCGATCTCGATCCTGGACCGCCAGTCGCAGGGCACCGAGTACTCGACGCGTGCGGCCGCCGCTGCCGCGTGGGTCGCGGACCAGGCCCCCGAGCAGTTCAACGCGTTCCACGAGGCGCTGTTCGAGAGCCAGCCGGAGGAAGGCGGCCCGGGCCTGTCGGACGAGCAGCTCGGCCAGGTCGCGGAGGGCGCCGGCGTGCCTGCCGACGTCGCCGCCGGTATCGCCTCGGGCGACGCGATGGACACGTACGAGGAGTGGGTCGGGGCGGCGACCAAGGTTGCGGGCGACGACCCCGCCGTCCAGAACCCCGAGACCGGGGGCCTGGGCACGCCGACCGTGCTGATCGACGGCGAGCGGTTCGCGGGCTGGCAGACGGTCGGTGCGCTGACCGAGGCCATCACGGGCGAGGCGCCCGCGTCGGGCGACTCCTCGGACGAGCCGTCCACCGAGCCGTCCGAGTGACCGCCGGATGAGCAGGGCCCCGGGCGGTTCGCCCGGGGCCCTGCTCATTTCCTGCGCCGCGCGGGGGCACGACCGGTTAGGCTGTTCCCCGCTTGCCGCCTTAGCTCAGCTGGTAGAGCTCCCGCCTTGTAAGCGGAAGGTCGTCGGTTCGAACCCGACAGGCGGCTCCAGATGTTCCAGCAGGTCGGCGCCGTTGCGGTGCCGGCCTGCTGTCATCAATCGGCCTCGGCCGGGGTGCCGGCGCTCGGGGCACGGCGGGGACCGTCCTGCTTCCGGACCGCCGGAGCCTTGCCGAGCCGTCGGCCTGCGCGGACGCCGGCGACCGTCACGACGACCATGCTCACGACGAACGTGAGAGGGCCGATCCAGTCAGGCCAAATACCGGGGTCCATGGGGTGACGCTACAGGTGTGGGCTCTCACGGCTGTGCGGGATGGATACCGGAGACGCGCCTCGCCCACGGATGAGGCTCTCGAGCCCCGGGGAGGCGCTGGAGCGTTTCACGGGGAACTGAGTTCGGTCTCTTGTGCGCGTGCGCGCCGTGTCTTCGGTCCCTTGTCGTGAGATCGGCAGTTCAGAGGACCGATCTCGCGACAAAGGACCGCACACGGCGGGCCGGGGCTGACAAAGGGCCGAACACAGCGCCCCAGCCACCACGGGACCGACGTCAGTGCGCCGACCCGTACGCCGAGGACTGCGACCCCGGGCCGTAGCGGCGCAGCAGCACCGTGGTGACCACCGAGCCCACCGCCAGCACGGCCGCGCACAGCACCATCACCACGAGGTAGCTGTTCCCGAAGGCCCGGAAGGCGGCGTCGAGCACCTCGGGGCCCGTGCCCTCGGCGGTGAGGGCGTCGGTCATGGAGCGGGCGGCCTCGGGCGGCGCGCCCTCGGGCAGGCGGACGGTGAGCGTGTAGACCGTGGTGAGCAGCGAGCCGAGGAGCGCGACGGCGGCGAGGCTGCCGAACTCGTAGGACACCTCCTCGACCGACGACGCCATGCCCGCCCGCTTGGCGGGGGCGTTGCCGATGATCGCCGTCGAGGCCACCGACATCGCGGCGCCCAGGCCGAACCCGGTCACGAGCAGCCCGCCGAGCAGCCAGAGCAGGCCGTGCTGGAGGCTCACGATCGTCCACGCGACGCCGGCGGCGCCGACGCCGAGGCCGCCGCCGATCAGCACCCGCAGCCCGATCACGTGCAGGAACATGCCGCCCAGCAGCGACGAGGGGAGCGACCCCAGCGCGATGGCCGCGACGAGCAGGCCCGACTCCAGCGGCGTGAAGCCGGCGACGAGCTGGAACCGCTGGGTGGTGGCGAGCTGCAGGCCGCCCATGGCGAACATCGCGATGGTCGCGGCCAGCACGCCCGACGCGAAGGCGGCGTTGCGGAAGATCGACAGGTCGAGCAGCGGGAAGGGCAGGCGCCGCTGCCTGCGTACGAAGACCCACCACGCGACGACGATGGTCAGCGCGGCTGCGGCGAGCAGCGTGCCGTCCCGCTCGACCTTGGCGACCTCCTTGATGAGCACCGTCAGGCCGACCAGGGTGACGAGCGCCTGGACGGAGGAGATGAAGTCCCACCGGACGTCGGGGTGCGGGTCGTCGGTCGGGGCCACGGCGACGCCGACGACGGCCGCCACCAGCACCACCGGCACGTTGACGAGGAAGATCGAGCCCCAGGCGAAGTGCTCGAGCAGCGCACCCCCGACGATCGGGCCCATGGCGCCGCCCACCACCGACAGGCTGCCCCACACGCTGATCGCAATGTTGCGCTCGCGCTCGTCCGTGAAGGAGACGCGGATCAGCGCCAGCGTGGCGGGCATCATCGCCGCCGCCCCGACGGCGAGCAGGCCGCGTGCCGCGATGAGCACCTCGGGGGTCGGCGCCGTCGCGGCCATGAACGAGGCCAGGCCGAACACGACGAGCCCCGACAGGAACATGCGCCGGTGCCCGAGCCGGTCGCCCAGCGTGCCCGCACCGAGCAGGAGGCCCGTCATGACCAGCGGGTAGGCGTTGATGATCCACAGGCTCTCCGACCACGAGGCGTTGAGCTCGCGGGTCAGCGTCGGCAGCGCCGTGTAGAGGATCGAGTTGTCCAGCGTGATGAGCAGCAGGCCGGTGCCGACCGTCACCAGGAGGGTCCAGCGGCGGCCCCGGCTCATCGTGGCCGGGGCCTGGGCGACAGGCATGCCCGTGGTCGTCATCGTCTCCACCATCCGAAGCTCCCCCTGCACGTCACGGGCGCTCGCCCGGACGGCGGCGCAGTACCCGGAGGTACTGCGCAGATCACCCGACGGAGTCTACGGTGACCAGCGGTGTCATGCGCGCGGCCAGGCCTGCGGCGTCGGCCACTTCGGGGACCGCCCGTCGCCGCTCGACGTGCCGGTCAGGCGGCGCTTCACCCACGGGCCGACGTGCTTGCGCATCCAGGCCGCGTTGGCCCGTGCGGCGTCGCGGAACGCCTGCGGCGGGGCGGCGTCGAGCGGGGCGTCCCACCCGTCGTCGTCGGGGTCGATGCCCAGGGCGACCAGGGCCGCGTTCGCGACGCGCTGGTGGCCCTCCGGCGTGAGGTGGATGCGGTCCTCCGACCACAGCCGCAGGTCGAACAGCGAACGCATGCCCCACAGGTCCATCACGTGCGCGCCGTGCCTGCGGGCGATGGACCAGATGTTCGCGTTGTAGATCCCGACGCGCCCGTTCGTCCAGCTCAGCGTGCCGCCCGCCTTGAAGCCGGTCGCCATGAGCACGTCGGCACCGGAGGCGCGGAGCGCGACGACGGCGTCCTCCAGCGCCGCGGAGATGGCGTCGACGTCGGCGGCCGGGCGGAGGATGTCGTTGCCGCCGCCGACGAGCGAGACCAGGTCGGGCCGCGCGTCGAGAGCGACGTCGAGCTGCTCGGCGACGATCGGGCGCAGCTTGCGTCCCCTGATCGCCAGGTTCGCGTACTCCAGCGGCTCCTGGCCCGCCGAGATGCGGCGGGCGGAGAGGGTCGCGGCGAGGTTGTCGGCCCAGCCGCGCTGGACGTCGGGCGCGTCCGGGTAGGGGTCCCACAGGCCCTCCGTGAAGGAGTCGCCCATGGCGACGTAGCGCGTCCAGCGGACGGGCGGCGTCGAGGGGGCGTCGGTCGCGGGGCCTTCCGGTTCCGGGGTCGTGGCGGTCACGGCCCCTATTGTCGCGCTCCCGGCCGGCCGAGTACCTGGTACCGCTCCGATCAGGGGTGTGAGAGGTGGCACAGGCTGTCCGTGTCGGTGGGTCCCGGTAACCTCCTGGACGTGGAGACCACCGTGAACCCGACACCCCCTGCGGACGCCGCCGCTGCCCCCGTCGTCAAGCCGTTGTCGCAGGTCATGGCACCGGACTGGGCCGAGGCGCTCGCCGACGTCGAGCCGAACATCCGCGCGATGGGTGACTTCCTGCGCGCCGAGGTCGCGGCAGGGCGCACGTATGTCCCCGCGGGGGAGAACGTGCTCGCGGCGTTCCAGCGTCCGCTGGGCGAGGTGCGGGTGCTCGTCGTCGGTCAGGACCCGTACCCGACGCCGGGGCACGCCATGGGCTTGTCCTTCTCGGTGCAGCCGGACGTGCGGCCGGTACCGCGGTCGCTGGCCAACATCTACACCGAGCTGCAGGAGGACCTCGGGGTGCCGCAGCCGTCGAACGGCGACCTGCGCCCGTGGGCCGACCAGGGCGTCATGCTGCTCAACAGGACGCTGACCTGCCGCCCCGGCTCGTCCGACTCGCACGCCGGCAAGGGCTGGGAGGCCGTCACGGAGGCGGCGATCCGCGCGCTCGTGGCCCGCGGCGGCCCGCTCGTGGCGATCCTGTGGGGCGCGAAGGCGCGCAACCTCAAGCCCTGGCTCGGCGACGTGCCCGTCGTCGAGAGCGCGCACCCCTCGCCCCTGTCGGCGCGGAACGGCTTCTTCGGGTCCCGGCCGTTCTCGCGGGCGAACGTGCTGCTCGAGCAGCAGGGCGCGCAGCCGGTCGACTGGCGCCTCCCGTGAGGGAACCGGCACTGCACGTGTCCGACGTCCAGGTCGTCGAGCAGGGCGCCGCACCGGCGGAGGAGGTCCGCGAGGGGCTGTCCGACCGTGACCGCGAGATCCTCGCGTTCGAGCGCAGGTGGTGGAAGTACGCGGGCGCGAAGGAGGAGGCGGCCCGCGAGCTCTTCGGTCTGACGGCGACTCGTTACTACCAGGTGCTGAACGCCCTGATCGACTCGCAGGCGGCCCTCGAGCACGACCCCGCGCTGGTCACGCGCCTGCGGAGGCTCCGGTCGACCGGGCAGCGGAGGCGTCCCGCGCGCCGTCTGTCGGACGAGAACCACTGAGACGGCACCGATCCGTCACAACTAACCGCTACTCTCTCTGCCGTGACGAAGAGTGGCTACCCCTACCCGCCCGACGAGTTCGACGTCGCCGTCCCCGGGGGCGCACCCGTGGGTGTGCACCGGGCGCCGCGCAGCGGCTGGAGCTCGGCCTGGCCGTTCCTGCTCGTCGCCGTCGTGTGCGCTGCCGTCGCCTGGGGCGGCATCACCCTGCTGTCCGGGGGTGACGACCCGGCAGAGGCGTCGGGCGACCCCTCGGCCTCGGCCTCGACCTCGGCATCGGCGCCGGCGTCGCCCAGCACGTCTCCCGGCGGTGAGGGCGGGGAGGGTGACGAGGGCGGCGAGAGCGGCGAGCCGTCGCAGTCCTCGGAGGCGAGCGTCGAGGAGCTCGTCGCGGCGATCGACCCGGCGGCGTCGTACATGGTGTTCAACACCGGCGGCACCGTCAACCAGCTGGCGGCCAGCAGCGCGACCAACCTCGAGGCGGTCGGTATCCCCAACGTCGAGGTCAGCACCGAGCCGGCCCCCGCGGGCGTGGACACCAGCGCGCTCAGCGCGAACACCGTCTGGTTCGGCGAGGGACGCGAGGCCGAGGGCAAGGCGCTCGCCGCGGCTCTCGGCATCCCCGAGTCGAACGTGGCGAAGAACGACGCCGTGTCGGCCTCGCCGCAGGCCGCATGGGTGTTCATGTTCACGGCACCCGCCAACTGACGGCCCGCGTCCGCCGCACGTGGCAGGACTCGCCAATCTTTACCACCACCTTGATATTCGCTGACCGGAACGGTCGCGCGACGCTCTGACCTGCGCGTTCGCCCTCCGCTTAATCCCTCATACCGGACATAGAGGGTTCCCTGGTGTGAGTCGGACCACTAGGCTCGAACCACCACGGGTCGACCGAGTGTCCCGTGCAGAGGTACAAGGAGAACTACGCATGGCCCAGGGCACCGTCAAGTGGTTCAACGCCGAGAAGGGGTACGGGTTCATCACCCCGGACGCCGGCGGCCAGGACCTTTTTGTTCACTACAGCGCGATCCAGACCGACGGTTACCGGACCCTCGATGAGGGGCAGAACGTCGAGTACGAGGTGGGGCAGGGGCAGAAGGGTCCGCAGGCAGAGCAGGTTCGCCCGCTCTGACATGACGGGACGGCGGGTGGGAAAGACCTGCCCGTCGCCCGCCCCCCACACCAGGACTGCCGGGACCCAGACCCCGGCGTCCGACCCCCCGACGGTCGACGACGACCACCCCCGCACCTCGCCGGACGACGATGCCCGGCCCCGAGCAGCCGCCCCGTACCGCGGCCGCTCACCCCTCGTCGGCGCCCCCACGCCGCACCTGTCACCGTCGCGGCGCCCCCACGCGCGCCGATCGTGATTCGATGGGGCGATGACCCTGCTGGACGCGGTAGTCGTCGGCTCAGGACCCAACGGCCTGGCCGCCGCCGTCACGCTCGCCCGCGCCGGCCTGGGGGTCCGCGTGCTCGAGGCGCAGCCGACGATCGGCGGCGGAGCGCGCACCGTCCGGCTCCCCGAGCTCTCCGCCGACCTCGCCTTCGACCTCTGCTCCGCCGTGCACCCGATGGCGTGGGCCTCGCCCTTCCTGCGCGCCTTCGACCTCGCCGCGCACGGCGTCGAGCTCGCGGCGCCCGACGTCGCTTACGCCCACCCGCTCGACGGCGGGCGTGCAGGCATCGCCCACCGCGACCTGGACCGCACCGCCGAGGGCCTCGGCCCGGACGGCGACGCGTGGCGCGACCTGCTCGGCCCCCTGTCCGCGGGCTGGCGTCAGGTCGCGGCGCTCGCCCTCGGCGACAAGCGCACGCTCGGCGGCATGCTCGAGGGGGTCGACGGCGGCGTCGCCGCGCTCGCCTCGATGCTGCGGCCCGGGCTGCGGTTCGGCACCGGCGTGCTCGAGCAGGGCGGCCCGCGCTGGGACCGTCGGTTCCTCACCGAGGAGGCGAAGGGTCTGCTCACCGGGGTCGCGGCGCACAACATCACGGCGCTGCCCTCGCTCTCGGGTGCGGGGACGTCGCTGCTGCTCGCGTCCCTCGCGCACGCGGGCGAGAGCTGGGCGATCCCCGTGGGCGGCTCGCAGGCGATCGTCGACGCGCTCGTCCGGGACCTCGAGGCGCACGGCGGCACCGTCGAGGTGGGCCGGCGCGTGGAGCGCTGGTCCGACCTGCCGCCCGCGCGTGCCGTCCTCTTCGACACGACGCCCGCCACGGTGCTGGCCGTCGCGGGCGACCGCGTCGGCGCGGCGCGGCGGGCGGCCCTGCGGCGCTTCCGGCACGGCAACGCGGCAGCCAAGGTCGACTTCGTCCTGTCCGGCCCCGTGCCCTGGCAGGTGCCCGACGTCGCTCGCGCCGCGACCGTCCACGTCGGCGGTACGCGGGCGGAGATGGTGGCAGCGGAGGGTGCCGTGGCGAGCGGGTCGCACGCCGAGCGGCCCGTGGTGCTCGTGAGCGACCCGGGCGTCGTCGACCCCGGGCGGTTGCGGGGCGGGCTGCGGCCTCTGTGGTCGTACGCGCACGTGCCCGCCGGCTCGACCCGGGACGTCACCGAGGCGGTCGTCCGCCAGATCGAGCGGTTCGCGCCGGGGTTCCGCGACGTCGTCGTGGCCTCACGGTGCGTCCCGGCGGCGCAGATGGAGCACCACAACCAGAACTACCCGGGCGGCGACATCTCGGCCGGTGCCGCGACGATGTGGCAGATGGTCGCGCGGCCCACGGCGGCGCCCGACCCGTACCTCGTGGCCGAGGGTGTCTACCTGTGCTCGGCGTCGACGCCGCCCGGCCCGGGTGTGCACGGGATGGCCGGCTGGCACGCGGCGCGCCGGGCCCTGCGGCGCGACTTCGACGTGCGTGACGTGCCCAGGCTGCGGCCCTGAGCGAACGGGCCGACGGCGCCTTGCACTCTCCAGGCCCGAGTGCCAATAATGTCTTAGCACTCTCCGTTGGAGAGTGACAGCAGGGTCGAACGGTGAGGCATCCGGCCACGACGAGACGTGATCGTCGCGGACGGCTGTCGTCCGTCGCGGGCACCGGCCGGCCTGGACAAAGCCACCAGCGGAGGATCCATCCCCATGGCCAAGATCATCGCTTTCGACGAGGAAGCTCGTCGGAGCATGGAGCGCGGGCTCAACCAGCTCGCCGACACCGTGAAGGTCACGCTCGGCCCCAAGGGCCGCAACGTCGTTCTGGACAAGAAGTGGGGCGCCCCCACGATCACGAACGACGGTGTCTCCATCGCCAAGGAGATCGAGCTCGACGACCCGTACGAGAAGATCGGTGCGGAGCTCGTCAAGGAGGTCGCCAAGAAGACGGACGACGTCGCGGGTGACGGCACCACCACCGCCACCGTGCTCGCCCAGGCGCTCGTCAAGGAGGGCCTGCGCGTCGTCGCCGCCGGCGCCAACCCGATCGCCGTCAAGCGCGGCATCGAGAAGGCCGTCGACGCCGTCACCGAGCAGCTCCTGAACGCCGCCAAGGAGATCGAGACCAAGGACGAGATCGCCGCCACGGCCGCGATCTCCGCCGGCGACCCGGCGATCGGTGAGCTCATCGCCGAGGCCCTCGACAAGGTGGGCAAGGAAGGTGTCATCACCGTCGAGGAGTCGAACACCTTCGGCCTGGAGCTCGAGCTCACCGAGGGCATGCGCTTCGACAAGGGCTTCCTCGCCCGCTACTTCGAGACGGACCCCGAGCGCCAGGAGGCCGTGCTCGAGGACCCGTACGTCCTGATCGTCGAGTCGAAGATCTCGAACGTCAAGGACATGCTGCCGCTGCTCGACCAGGTCATGAAGTCGGGCAAGTCGCTGCTGATCATCGCCGAGGACGTCGAGGGCGAGGCCCTGGCGACCCTGGTGCTGAACAAGATCCGTGGCACGTTCAAGTCCGTCGCCGTCAAGGCCCCGGGCTTCGGCGACCGCCGCAAGGCCATGCTGCAGGACATCGCCATCCTCACCGGCGGCCAGGTCATCACCGAGACGGTGGGCCTCAAGCTGGAGAACGCCACGCTCGAGGAGCTCGGCCAGGCGCGCAAGGTCGTCGTCACCAAGGACGAGACCACGATCGTCGAGGGTGCGGGCGACGCCGACCTGATCGCCGGTCGCGTCAACCAGATCCGCAGCGAGATCGAGAAGTCGGACTCCGACTACGACCGCGAGAAGCTGCAGGAGCGCCTCGCCAAGCTGGCCGGCGGCGTCGCCGTCATCAAGGCCGGTGCGGCCACCGAGGTGGAGCTCAAGGAGCGCAAGCACCGCATCGAGGACGCCGTCCGCAACGCGAAGGCTGCCGTCGAGGAGGGCATCGTCGCCGGTGGTGGCGTGGCCCTCATCCAGGCCGGTGCCGTCGCGTTCTCGAAGCTGGAGCTCGAGGGCGACGAGGCGACGGGCGCCGCGATCGTGCGTGCCGCGATCGACGCCCCGCTGAAGCAGATCGCCGTGAACGCGGGCCTCGAGGGCGGCGTCGTGGCGGAGAAGGTGCGCAACCTCCCGTCCGGCCAGGGCCTCAACGCCGCGACCGGCGACTACGAGGACCTGCTCGCCGCGGGCGTCAACGACCCGGTCAAGGTGACCCGGTCCGCGCTGCAGAACGCCGCGTCGATCGCCGCGCTGTTCCTCACCACCGAGGCCGTCGTCGCCGACAAGCCGGAGCCCGCCGCGGCCCCGGCCGGCGACCCGACCGGTGGCATGGGCGGCATGGACTTCTGAGTCCGGCCTGACCCGCCGGGCCGCGGCCCGGCAGCTCGTCCGACGCCGGTCGGTCACCCCCTCACGCGGAGGGTGACCGGCCGGCGTCGGCGTGTCCGGACGAGAACGCGGCGTCACGCGAACATGCGCGTCGCCGCGGCCTCGGCCTCCGCATAGGTGCGCGCGGCCGCGGCCAGCGCGGCCTGGATCGCGTCGAGCGCGGCCTCCACCTGCGCCTGCGCGCCCCGCCACTGGCCCACCGTGCCGCCGAAGGCGGCCGCGGCGGGCCCCTGCCAGCTCGCCTGCAGCGCGTCGAGGTTGCGCACCAGTGCCGCCACCTCGCCCCGCACCGCCGCGACCGAGCCCGCCACCGCGGCGCTCGCCTGCTCCACCTGCGCGCTGTCCACCTCGAACCGCATGGTCCTCACCTCCCGTGCGCCGGCCCGTCCGGCGTCCTGTCGACCGTAGGCAGGCGCGGGGCGCGGCGCGGCACCGCCCGCGCGCGCCTGTGCACAGGCGGGGGAGTGCGCCGGGTGTGGTCACGCTCGGCGAGCGGCAGGCCCGCGGGAGGGGCGGTCAGGACGCGGCGAGGTCCGCCTGCTCCTTGCGCAGACGGTGCAGCTCCATGTCGAGGTTCTGCCGTGCGGGCTCCTCCCACGCGGCGCCCAGCGGGCTGAGGAACAGCGACCTGCGTGCGAGCAGCCGCTCGATCACACGGATCCGGGCCCGCAGGTAGTCCTCGGTCGGGATGTGCGCGTACTCGGCCCGCACCGCCGCCTTGTACTCCTTGTACCGCTGCGGCTCGGCGGCGAGCATCGCGAGGTCGGCGTCGTTGAGCACCGCGGCGTCGAAGTCTGCCGGGTCGGGAGCGTGCCGCACGATGGCGTTGACCAGGTCAGCGACGCGGTCGGCGGCGCGCTCCGACACCCCGAGGGCGACCAGCTGGTCGTGCGCCAGCACGGCCGACGCCGTGGACTGCTCGCCCCCGTACGCGGCGTCTGCCACCTTGCGCTCCGCGCTGAACACCGCCCCGTGGTACCACGCGGCGAGCCGCACCAGCTCCGGCTCGTGCGTCTCCTCGGCGAGCTCGTCGACGCGGTGCAGCACCGAGGCGAGGTGGCGCAGGTTGTGGAAGTGCCGGTGCTCGTCCGACCAGCGGTCCAGCAGGGCCTGGCCGACCTCCTCGATCGCGTCGGTGCCCGCGGTCGCCCCCGCGCCCTGCGCGCTGCGCACGAAGGATCTGAGGAACCACTGCGGAGCGTCGGCCGACAGCACACCCATGGGAATCCTGCCTCACGGTCGAGTCGATGAACGGACCCTCTCAGCCTATTCCCGATCGGGTCAGCAGCCGCTACCACCGCCCGGATGCCGGGCACCGCTCACAGCGGCAGGCTGACCTGCACCGTCAGGCCGCCGCCCGGGGTCTCGGCCACCTCGACGTGGCCGCCGTGCGTGCCGACGATGGCCGCGACGATCGCCATCCCGAGCCCCGAGCCGCCCGACTCGCGGGTGCGGGACGAGTCGGCGCGGTAGAACCGTTCGAAGATCCGCTGCGCCTGCTCCGGCGTGACGCCAGGGCCGTGGTCGCGCACCTCGAGCACCGCGACGCCGTCGGCGGGCCGCCGGCCGAGCGCGATCTCCGCGGGCGTCCCCGCAGGGGTGTGCCGCGCGACGTTGCCGATGAGGTTGGTGACCACCTGCCGCAGGCGGTCGCGGTCGCCCTCCACGACCAGTGTGCCGGGCACCGGCACGCCGGGCTCGAGCGGGGCGACGGTGACCTCCCGCGTCGGGTCGAGCGCGTGCAGGTCCTGCGCGGCGTCGCGGGCCAGTGTCACGAGGTCGACGTCCTCGTGGGCGATGGGCCGCCCCTCGTCGAGCCGGGCGAGCACGAGGAGGTCGTTGACGAGGGTGCCCATACGGCGTGCGGCGTCCTCGATGCGGATCATCGTGTCGTCGACCTTGTCGGGACTGTCGAGCGCGCCCATCCGGTAGAGCTCTCCGTACCCGCGGATCGTCGCGACGGGGGTGCGCAGCTCGTGCGACGCGTCGGACACGAACTGCCGCATGCGGGTCTCGGAGGCCTCCTGCGCGGGGAAGGCCCGCTCGATCTGTGCGAGCATGGCGTTGAGCGACGCCGCGAGCGACCCCATCTCGGTGCCGGGCGGCGCGGCGGGCACGCGCAGCGTGAGGTCGCCCGCCGCGATCTGCGCCGCGGTGTGCTCGACGGACCGCAGCGAGCGGAGCGAGCGCTCGACGAGCAGCCAGGCCGTCAGCCCGCCCAGCAGCACGATGCCGAGGCCCGAGAGGATGAGCGTGCGGGTCAGGATCGACACCGTGCTGTTGAGCCCGACCAGCGGCAGCGCGATGTACACGACGGCGCGCTCGCCGGTCGGGTACACGGCGGGGACGGCGACGACGCGCCAGGTCTCGGTGCCTGCCTTGCCCGCCCCGTCGCTCGTGCCGTGGGTCGTGAAGGGCTCGCCGTCGGCCGCGACGGCCTCGGCGTACGTGGTCTCCGGCAGCCGCGGCGTGCCGAACTGTGCGATGGCCCAGTACCCGAGCGTCTCCGGCTCGTTCCGCTCGCGCACGATCCGGACGTAGTAGTCGCTGGGCAGGCCGGACTGGGCGCTCGGCTGCAGGGAGTCCAGCGTGGAGGACAGGTTGAGCGCCGCGGACTCCAGGTCGTCGTCGACCTGGCGGACCAGGAAGCTCGACACGACCGTCGTCGTCGCGACGGCCGCGATGCCGAGCCCCGCAGCGAGCAGCAGCGAGATGATCGCGACGAGCCGGGCGCGCAGCGGGATACCGGCCAGCCGCTCCCTAAGCACGGGCAGGCTGCGGCGCGCGCAGCAGGTACCCCACGCCGCGCTTCGTGTGGATCAGGGGCGGCAGGGGCTCGCCGTCGACCTCGAGGGTGTCGATCTTGCGCCGCAGGTAGGAGATGTAGGACTCGACGATGTTGGCGTCACCGCCCCAGTCGTACTGCCACACGTGGTCGAGGATCTGCGCCTTGGACAGCACGCGGCCCGAGTTGAGCATGAGGTAGCGCAGCAGCTTGAACTCGGTGGGGGAGAGGTCGACCTCGATGCCGGCGCGGCGCACCTCGTGCGAGTCCTCGTCCATCTCCAGGTCGCCCACGTGCAGCACGGCCTCCTCCTCGGGGGCGGGCACACCGGTGCGGCGCAGCACCGCTCGGATCCGCGCCACGACCTCCTCGAGGCTGAACGGCTTGGTCACGTAGTCGTCGCCGCCCACGGTGAGGCCCTGCACCTTGTCCTGCGTGTCGTCCTTGGCCGTGAGGAAGACGACGGGGGTGTGGCGGCCGGTGGCCCGCATGCGCCGGGTCACGGTGAACCCGTCCATGTCGGGCAGCATGACGTCGAGCACGACGAGGTCGGGCTCGACGTCCCGGACGAGCTGGAGGGCGCCGTTGCCGTCCGCGGCCGCATGCACCTCGAAGCCCGCGAACCGCAGCGACGTGGACAGGAGCTCGCGGATGTTCGGTTCGTCGTCGACGACGACGAGACGCGCCTCAGGAGTAGCCATACCTCCAGTGTGCTTCCGGTTCCTGGACGATGCCTGAGTTTCGCCCGGGAAATCGCCCGGGGCGGCATGGCTACGGCGGCCGTCCGGCCCGCCGCCCGCGGCAGGGCTACGCTGTGTCGCATGTCAGCAGCGTTCTCGCAGGACCCGGGGGCCACGACGCCCCGGCGCACGTATCTCATCGTCGACGGCGAGAACATCGATGCCACGCTCGGCATGAACGTGCTCAACCGGCGCCCGGCCCCCGAGGAGCGGCCCCGCTGGGACCGCATCTCGGCCTTCGCGGAGAAGGTGTGGTCGCAGGACGTCGTGCCGCTGTTCTTCCTCAACGCCACCTCCGGCCAGATGCCGATGCCGTTCGTCCAGGCGCTGCTGGCGATGGGCTACCGGCCGATCCCCCTGGCCGCGCAGGGCGCGGAGAAGGTGGTCGACGTCGGTATCCAGCGCACGCTCGACGCGCTCATGGACCGGCCCGGCGACGTGCTGCTCGCGAGCCACGACGGCGACTTCCTGCCGCAGATCGAGGCGCTGCTGGCCGAC
>Ga0079224_100006333_pt1 | contig 15678 bp, 12 predicted proteins | sample Stecom2015_FD_80414 | JGI IMG/M metagenome (GOLD analysis project Ga0079224, IMG submission 80414) | Agricultural soil microbial communities from Utah to study Nitrogen management - Steer compost 2015 | ecosystem: Environmental > Terrestrial > Soil > Agricultural land | place: USA: Utah...
CCGAGCGCGGCGCGGAGCGTCTCGACCTCGTCGAGCTCGCAGGCATCCTCGTATTCGCCCTCGAACTCGTGCAGGGCTGCGAGGGCGCGGTACTGCGCAGCGAGCGCGAAGGAGGTGGCTCGCTCCGCATCCCACACGCGCTGCGCGGCCTCGCTCAGGGCGGGGTCGTCGGCGCAGCCGCCGAGATCGGGCAGCGCGTCACGAGTACGAGCCTGGCGTGCGCCGACCCGGCGGAAACGTGCAGGAAGCGACGCGATCAGGGCATCGTCGACGGGGTCCGGGGAGGTGGCGGCAGGAGCCGACGGCGATGCCGTCACCACCGGCGACGAGGCGGGAACCGAGGGCAGGGAGACCTCCCACGCGGAGGTATCTGGGGCGGCGGCATCCGACCGCTCGGAACGCACCGCGTCGCGTGCGCCGTCGGCGATCTCATCGCCCGGCGAATGCTCCGGTTGCGTGATGCCCATCGGCCCCTCCTCCCCGTCCGCGTCGGCGATGCGTCGATGCACCGCCCTTCTCGATCCGACCCCTTCAGACTAGGGACCGACACCGACAGAAGAAAGGCCCACAGAGAATATGTGGATAACTTTCTGATCGAGTGGCGGATCTCGAGCGCAATGCGGCTCTCGATCCACACCTTTCCTCCACAGCTCCTCTTTTTCCACAATGTCATCCACAGATTTCCGAGGGGCCGCCTCGTCTGTCGGACCCCTGCGGTAGAGGGGCATCGACCCCGGACATCCCGGCCCCTCCGCCGCCGCCTGGCCTACACTCGGCTGCTGGACACGGGGTGCGCCCGAGGCGCTGAGATCACACCCGTGGAACCTGATCTAGTTCGTACTAGCGAAGGGATGTCCGCATGAGCTCGGATCCTTGCACCCTCTTTCCCGCTGCCCTCCCCCGCGCCGCCGCGCCCGATCGGCCCGCTACCCGCCGGCCCGCGTCCGGCCATCCCGCATCGGGCCATCCGGTATCCGACCGCCCCGCGCCGTCGGCCCCGCGAGTGCTCTCGATCGCGGGCACCGACCCGACGGGCGGCGCCGGCACCGCGGCGGACCTCAAGTCGATCACCGCCGCGGGCGGCTTCGGCATGGCGGCGGTCACCGCGGTCGTCGCACAGAACACCCACGGCGTGAGCGACATCCACGTCCCTCCCGCGCAGTTCCTCGCCGCGCAGCTCCGCGCGGTCTCCGACGACGTCGAGCTCGAGGCGGTCAAGACCGGCATGCTCGGCACCGCCGAGATCATCGAGGCCGTCGGGACCTGGCTCTCCGCGCACCCGCCGCGGGTGCTCGTCGTCGACCCGGTGATGGTCGCGACCAGCGGCGACAGGCTGCTGGAGCCCGCGGCGGAGCAGGCGATGATCCGCTTCTGCTCCCTCGCCACCGTGGTCACCCCGAACATCGACGAGCTCGCCGTCCTCACCGGCGAGCCCCGCGCGCACGACGAGGACGAGGCCCTCGCCCAGGCCGCCCGCTGGTCGGAGGCGACCGGCGTCGCGGTCGTGGTGAAGACCGGGCACCTCGACAGCCGCGAGGTCACCAACACCTGGATCGGGACCGACGGTACCCGCCACCCCGTGCACTCGACGCGGGTGGACACGACGAGCACGCACGGCACCGGCTGCTCCCTCGCGGCCGCGCTCGCGACCCGGCTCGGCGCCGGTGAGGACCCGGCCACGGCCCTCGCCTGGGTCACCGACTGGCTCCACGAGGCGATCCTGCACGGCGCAGAGCTGCAGGTCGGGAGCGGGAACGGCCCCGTCGACCACGCCCACCGGGCACGGCGGCTCGCGGCGGCGGGATCGGCCGCGCCGTGGGTCGCCGGCGGCGCCGTGCCGGACCGGTGGGAGCAGCCGGCCCAGCTCGCCGCCCGAGCGACGGCCGACGGCCCGACGGGTCCTGCCGCCTCGGTCCCGCCCGTCGGCCCGTGGACCGAGGCGCTGTAGACGGCCGGGGCGCCGCTCGCCGGCGCGATCGAGGGCTCCGGCTTCGTGGCGGCGCTCGTGGACGGGAGCCTGCCCGAGGGGCAGTTCTCCTTCTATCTCGCGCAGGACGCTCACTACCTGCAGCGCTACTCCCGCGCCCTCGCGACCCTCGCCGCGACCTCGGAGGGCCCTGCCGCGCGGGAGTTCTGGTCGGACTCCTCCCGGCACTGCGTGGACACCGAGCTCGAGCTGCACCGCGCCTGGCTCGCGGCCCGCCCCGACGCGGCGGAGGTGGCCGTCAGCCCGGTGACCAGCGCGTACACCGACTTCCTGCTCGCCCGGGCGCTCGGCGACCCGACGGCCGTCGGAGCGGCCGCGGCGCTGCCCTGCTTCTGGCTGTACGCGCAGGTCGGGGCGAGCCTGCCCGAGGTCCCGGACGAGCACCCCTACGCGGGGTGGCTCCTGACCTACCGCGACCCCACCTTCGTGGAGGGGGTGCGCGGGGCGCTCGGCGTCGTCGAGCGCGAGCTCGAGGCCGCCGATCCCGCCGTGCGGGCGGAAGCGGCCCGCGCCTTCCTCCTCGCCTGCCGTCACGAGCTGGAGTTCTTCGAGCAGGCACGACGTGTGGACGCCGCCGCCGTCTCCCCGGCTCCGGCCCTCGCGGGGGCGACCCGATGACCGCCGCCTCGATCGCCGCGACCGGCACCCGCGCCCTGCCGCCCGAGGGTCGGGCCGCGCTGCGCGCCGGCGTGGTCGGGAACTTCATCGACAACATCCACGTGTTCCTGCCGGTCACGGCGCTGGCCCCGGCGATGCTCGTGATCGCGGGCCCGTCGGCGACCGCGTCGGCGGCGGCGCTGATCATCGTCGCGATGCTGCTGGGTCGGCCCGTCGGCGGGGTGGTGTTCGGGCGGATCGCGGACCGCATGGGGCGCACCCGCACCACCCGTCTCGCGATCGCGGGCACCGCGGCGTGCGCGCTCGCGATCGCCCTCGTCCCCACCCACCAGGTGCTCGGCCCGGGCACGGTCGCGCTGATCCTGGCGCTGCGCTTCCTCGGCGGGATCTTCGTGGCCGGCGAGTACTCGGCGGCGATCCCGCTGGCGATGGAGTGGTCGAGGCCGCGGCGGCGCGGACTGATGAGCGGGCTGATCCTCTCGATGGCGCCGTGGGCGCAGGCCACGATCGCCTTCGCCGTCGCGGCGCTGCTGGCGGCCCTCGGGCCGGAGCAGTACGCGGCCTGGGGCTGGCGGGCGCTGTTCGTCGCGGGCGCGGCGCTGTCGATCGGGATGATGCTCTACTACCGGCGTCACGTGGTCGATGCGCCGCAGGCCCGGCGAGCACCGGCGTCGGCCGCCCCGTCGGCCCCGCGACCGGGCCTCCGCAGCCTGCTCACCGGACGCTGGGCGTCCGCGTTCTGGGCGGCGTTCGTGCTGATGACGGGGCTGTGGCTGCTCACCGACTCGACCGTGCTGCTGCTGACGGCGCGGCTGTCCACCGACTCGCCGATCACCCCGGAGGCGGTGCCGCTGGTGATGGGCGCGGCCTCGATCGCGCAGGCGCTGGTGATGGCGCTCGCGGGGCACCTCTCGAGCCTCGTCGGGAGGCGTCGACTGCTGGTGGTGTGGGGCGCGGTCGCGGGGATCCTCGGCCCGGTGCTGTGGTGGGCGGCGGTCACCGCGCCGACCCTCGCCGTCGCGGCGCTGCTCGCCGCGCTGCTGCAGGTCGCGACGGTCTCCGCCTACGGTCCGATCGCCGCCTATCTCTCCGAGCGGTTCCCCACCGCGATCCGCTCGACCGGCTACGGCTCCGCCTACAGCCTCTCCCTCGTGCTGCCGGCGTTGTACCCGTTCTACGTGCCGGCGCTCGAGCCGCTGCTCGGCCGGCACGCGACGGTGATGGGGATGGTCGCGCTCGGCGGGCTGCTCGTGGTGGTCGGGGCGCTGCTCGGCCCGCAGCTCTCCCCGCGCGAGATCGACGCGGACCTCGACACGGTCGCCGGGCGGAGCACGCGATGAGCCCCGCCGACGACCCCGATCTCGCCCGCGCCCTGCCCGTCCTGGCGGCGGTGCGGGAGGCGGCGCCGCTGGTCCACTGCCTCACCGCGACCGTGTCGATGCAGCTGGTGGCCGACGGGCTCCTCGCCGCCGGGGCGCGGCCGATGATGACCGAGACCGTCGTCGAGGCGCCCGTCGTCACGACCGTCGCGGACGCGCTGCTGATCAACCTCGGCACGCTCTCGACCGACGCGATGGACGGCATCCCCGCCACCGTCGCGGTCGCGCGCGAGCAGCAGCGGCCGTGGGTGCTGGATCCGACGGCGATCGGGATCGCCCCGGTCCGCACCCCGCTCGCGCGGCGGCTGATCGAACAGCGGCCGACGGCGGTGCGCGGCAACGCCTCGGAGATCCTCGCCCTGGTGGGCGAGGCGGCAGGAGGTCGCGGCGCGGACTCGACCGCCGCCGCGGAGTCCGCCGCCGGCGCCGCCGCCGAGGTCGCGCGCCGCACCGGCGGGGCCGTCGCCGTCTCCGGCGCCGTGGACCTGGTGCTGGATGCGCGCCGCGAGGCCCGGCTCGCGCGCGGCTCCGCGCTGCTGCCGCGCGTGACCGGGACGGGCTGCCTGCTGGGGGCGCTGACCGCCGCCTGCACCGCCGTCTGGGAGGATCCCTTCGAGGCCGCGCTCGCCGCGACCACCTGGATGGCCCTGGCCGGGGAGCGCGCCGCGTCGCGCGCGACTGGGCCCGGCAGCTTCCGCATGCACCTGCTCGACGCCCTCGACGAGATCGGACGACGCCCATGACCGCCCCCTCCTCTCCGCTGGACCTGCGCTGCTATCTCGTCACCTCCGGTACGGGCCCGCGCACCGTCGAGGTCGCCGCCGAGGCCGCGGCGGCCGGGGCCGGGGCCGTGCAGGTGCGGGCGAAGGAGGCGAGCACGCGGGAGCTGCTCGAGCTCGTCCTCGCCGTCGCCGAGGCCGTCCGCACGGCGAATCCCACGACGCGGGTGCTGGTCGACGATCGGGCCGACGTCGCCGCGGCGGCCCGGGCCCGCGGGGCGCACGTGCACGGGGTCCACCTCGGCCAGGACGACCTGCCCGTCCCCGACGCCCGCGCCCTGCTCGGCCACGACGCGGTCATCGGGCTGACCACGGGCACGCTCGACCTGGTCCGCGACTCCGCCGGCGTCGCCTTCGACCTCGACTATCTCGGCGCCGGGCCGTTCCGCCGCACCCCCACGAAGGACTCCGGCCGGGAGCCGCTGGGCGTGGACGGCTATCCGGCGCTGGTGCGGGCGACGATGCTGCCGATCGTCGCGATCGGGGACGTCACCCCGGCCGACGCCCCGGCGCTGTCCCGCACGGGCGTCGCCGGGCTCGCGCTGGTGCGCGCGGTGATGGAGGCGCCTGACCCGGGGGCGGCGGTGCGCGAGGTGCTCGACGGGATGGGCGGCAGGCCCCGGCGCTGAGTGCGGGTGACAGGCCCGGGGCCCGGGCGTAGCGTCGGGTCATGACTGCTGAGAACCCGACCTCCATCGACGTGATCGTGCTCGGCGGCGGGCCCGTCGGCGAGAACGTCGCCCAGTACGCCACCGAGGGCACCGACCTCACCGCCGCGCTCGTCGAGGGCGAGCTGCTGGGCGGCGAGTGCTCCTACTACGCCTGCATGCCCTCGAAGGCGCTGCTGCGCCCCCTCGCCGTCGCCGACGCCGCCGCGCACCTGCCCGGGATCACCACCCCCGAGGTGGACGCCGAGGCGCTGCTGGCCCGGCGCGATACCTGGGTCTCGCACTACTCCGACGCCGGCCAGGTCGACTGGGCAGAAGGCGCGGGACTGCACGTGGTGCGCGGGCACGGCCGGCTCGTGGGCGAGCGCGAGGTCGAGGTCGTCGGGGCCGACGGGCGCGCCCCGCAGCGTCTCGTCGCCGAGCGCGCCATCGTCCTCGCCACCGGGTCCGTGCCGGTGATCCCCGAGGCCCTGCGGGAGCTTGCGCCGTGGACCTCGCGCGATGCGACGGGCGTGGTGGAGGTGCCGGACGAGCTGGCGATCGTCGGCGGCGGCGTGGTCGCGGTCGAGGCCGCGACGTGGATGGCGGCGCTCGGCTCCCGGGTCACGATGCTGGTGCGCGGGGACGCGCTGCTGCGCGGGCTCGAACCCTTCGCCGGCGAGCACGTGCTCGAAGCGCTGCGGGGCCTCGGGGTCGACGTGCGTCTGGGGGCCTCGGTCGTCGGCGGGGTGCGCGAGGGCGCCCGGGAGACCGGGCTGGGACGGCTCCACGGCGGGCGGGTGCGGCTCGAGGTCGAGTCCGACGGCCGTCGCGACACCCTCGAGGCGGACGAGGTCCTCGTCGCGACCGGGCGCCGTCCGCGCCTGGCCGACGTGGGCCTCGAGACCGTCGGCCTCTCCCCCGAGGACGTCACCGGCGGCGGGGCGCTGCCGGACTGGCTGCACGTGGTGGGCGATGCGAGCGGGGAGGCGCCGCTGACGCACTGGGGGAAGTACCGCGCCCGCGTGATCGGGCAGCGGATCCTCGCCGCCGCGACCGGGGAGGCGGCGGAGCCGGTGCCCGACCGGGTGCCGGTGCCGCAGGTCGTGTTCACGGATCCGCAGGTCGCGGCCGTCGGCCTCACCGAGGCGGAGGCCCGCGAGGCCGGACACCGGGTGGTGACCGCGCAGGTGCCCTTCGGCGGGGCGGCCGGCTCCGCGCTGCTGCGCGACGACGTCACCGGCACTGCGCAGATCGTCGTCGACCTCGAGACCCGCACCCTCGTGGGCGCCACCTTCGTCGGCCCCGAGGCCTCCGAGCTGCTGCACGCCGCGACGATCGCGATCGTCGGCGCGCTGCCGGTGCACGCGCTGCGCCATGCGGTGCCGAGCTACCCGGCCGCCTCCGAGCTGTGGCTGCGACTGCTGGAGGAGCTGCCGCGGGAGATGCGCGCCGGCTGAGCCGACCCCTCTCCCTTCCCCGCCGCTCCTCCCCCGCCGGCGCAGCTCCTCCCTTCGGAGGAGATGACAGATCGCACTGGCGTCGCTCCTCCGCATCCGATGGGATGGAGGCGTTCGACGCCCCACGGCCATGCGCCGCCTGCCCCGGGAGGACCATGTTCCAGCGACTGCGCCGACAGCGAAAGCTCGGCCGAGCGAAGCCCGGCGACGGCAGCGCGCTGAAGGACCTGCGCTGGTGGCAGACGCTCACACGCACCCAGTTCGCCCTGGATCCCGACCACGGGGCAGGTCGCGAGGCGTCGTACATCGTGGACGTGCGCTATCTGGCCACCGAGCTCGAGGGCGGGAAGATCGCCGAGGGCGCCCGGCACGCGCCGATCGCCTTCTACCGCGACGGCCGACAGCTCCACATCGCGAACTCGCCGGTCGCCTTCGAGGTGCCGGGAGGGACGGTCGAGGTCGCGATCGGCAGCTACGGCCTCTCCCGGATGCACCTCGTCCCCTCGGACGACGGCCCCGCGCGGACGCTGCGTCCGCACCCCCGCTCGGCCGAGGGCCTGCGAGCCCGTTTCGGCAGCCGCCACCCCGGGGCGAGCCGGCTGCTCGGGGCGCTCGCGATCGTGGTGCTGCTGATCGGGGTGGTGCTGATGCTGCCGCAGGCCGCGGAGCTGATCACGAGCATCCCGCCGGTCGCCGAGAGGGTCGGCACCTTCACCTCGCCGATCCAGCTGCCCGCCTGGCTGAACGTCACGGTCACGGTCGCCGGCGTGCTGGCCGCGGTCGAGCGCGCGCTGACCCTGCGCAACCACTGGCTGATCGACGCCGAGACCACCTGGACCTCGTTCGTGTGAGCGTCGGGGCCGGCACGCCCCGACCGCCCCGGCCGAGCGCTCGAGGTCAGCGCCAGGCGCGCCGGGCCGAGGCGCTGACAAGGTCGACCAGCAGCGAGAGCAGCAGCAGGGCCAGCACCGCGGTGAGCATCCCGGCGTGGTCGAAGGAGGCACGCTCGGATTCCAGCACCCGTCCGAGCCCTCCGGCGCCGACCACGCCCACCACCACCGTCTCGCGGATCGCGACCTCCCAGCGGTACAGGCCGTAGGCGGTGAACCGCCCGGTCACGGACGGGAGCACCCCGTAGGAGAACGTCTGCACGGGTCCGGCACCCAGCAGCTGCAGGGACCTGACCGGCCGGTGGTCCATGTTCTCGAGGGTCTCGGTGAAGAGCCGGCCCAGCACCCCGGCGTTGTAGAGCCCGAGGGCGAGGGCGCCGGGCAGTGGCCCCGGGAGCACCACGAAGAGCAGCAGCAGCGCCCACACCGACGGGGACACCGCTCGGATCGCGAGCAGCACGATCCGACACAGCGCGGCGACCGCGCTCCGCAGCGGCCCGGCCGACGGTCCCGGAGCGCCGAGGAACGCGGCGACCACCCCGATCACTCCGCCGACGAGGATCGCGATCACCGACATCTGCAGGGTCGCCGCGGCGTCCCCGAGCAGATCAGCCCAGGTGGACGGCAGGGTGGGCGGAAGCGCGTCCGCGATCAGCCGTCCGGCCCGCCGCCAGGTCTCCGGCGAGAGCAGCCGTGCCAGGTCCAGGCGGAGGTACAGGACCGAGGCGACGCTCAGCAGGAGCGCCGCCGCGAAGGAGAGCCGCAGGCGGCGGCCGACGGCGACGCCGTCCCCTCGCGACGCAGTCCCGGCCTCCCCCGCCTCGTGCGCTGCGCCTGGACGCCGCAGGCTCGCACTCCAGCGGTCGCACGCCAGCCCCAGCACGATGAGCACCAGGATCAGGGTCCACATGCGTTCGTAGTCCAGGCCGGCGAAGGCGGTGCCGAGCTCGAAGCCGAGCCCTCCCACGCCGATCATCCCCAGGATCACCGCCGAGCGCAGCGCGCAGTCGAAGCGGTAGAAGGCATAGGCGAGCAGATCGCCCCAGATCCTGGGCAACGTTCCGTAGCAGAAGGCCTGCAGGCGACCCGCGCCGGCGGCGATCAGCGAGTCGTGAGGGCCGGGGTCCGTCTCGTCGATGATCTCGGCGAACACCTTCGCCGTGATCGCGCCGAAGGGGATCCCCAGCGCCAGCACCCCCACCAGCGGGTCCCTCCCGAGCACCAGCAGCAGGGCGATCCCCCACACCGCCTCATGGATCCCGCGCGGCAGCCCGACGCCGATCCGGGTGAGGAGCCAGCCCGTGCGCCCCCGCCGAGCCCTGGTCACCGGGGCGTCCCCCCACCAGGCCTCGCTCATCAGCACCCCGCCGACCAAGCCGATCACGGTGGCGAGGACGGTGCCCAGCAGGGAGAAGGCGACCGTGACGGCGGCGGCGTCCAGGGTGCGCAGCAGGAAGGCGGGTGAGAGGTCCGGGTGCAGCGCCGCCTCGGCGAACGCTCGCAGCGAGGGCCAGCCAGCGGGGTTCAGGACCGGTGCGCGCCCGATGCCCATCCCCCACAGCGACCACAGCACGAGCACCCCGGCGGCGAGCGCCCACCAGCGTGCGGCGCGCGGGCGATCGCTGCGGAGCGGGCGGGGCGTCGCCGAGGCCGGGACCGGCGCGCCGGGGGAGCCCTCCCTCATGCCCCGAGCCGGTACAGCGCGTCGCGGTGCGCGGCGGTGACCTCGCCGGCGGGCAAGTCGAACACGACCTCCCCACGTCGCAGACCCACGACGCGGTCGCAGGTCTCCTGAGCGGCCGCGAAGTCGTGGAGGCTTACCAGCAGGGTCCGTGCGTCACCGGCCACGACCTCGGTGAGCAGGTCCATGACGACGCGGGCGCGTCCGGGGTCCAGGCTCGCGATCGGCTCGTCGGCCAGCACCAGCGCCGGGTCCTGCACCAGAACCCGCGCCAGGGCGACCCGCTGCTGCTCGCCGCCGGAGAGCCGATCGGTGCGGGCGCCGGCGAGGTCCTCGATGCCCAGGCGACGCATCGCCTCCAGGGCGGGGCCCGGGTCGACCGGCCGCACCAGGGAGGCGAGCGATCGGACCGTCCCCCATCGTCCGAGGCGACCGGCGCTCACGTTCTGCAGCGCGGTGAGGGGGCCGACGAGGTCCAGCCCCTGGTGGACGGAGCCGATGCGGGAGCGCACCGCACGCAGCCCTCGTCGGGAGGCGGCGGCCAGGTCGACGCCGAGAACCTCCACGGTGCCGGCTGCGAGCGGTCGCGCACCGCTGCACAGGCCGAGCAGGGTGCTCTTGCCGGCGCCGCTCGGTCCGACCAGCGCGACCCGCTCCCCCGGTGCGATATCGAGCGTGGCGCTCAGCGCGGGGTCGGCGCCGTAACGGACCTCGACGCCGCGCAGCGCGACGGCCGTCGGCGCGGCGGCCGTCGGTGCGGCGGTCCCCGGCTGGGCGGTTCCCTTCCTGGCGGCTCCCGGCGCGGTGGTTCCCTGCCCGGTGTCGCGGTCCGGTCGCGGGACCCCGTCGGCCGACATCAGCCGATCAGCCCCAGCTCGCGTGCCACCTCTTCGATCTCGGTGTAGTTCGAGGCCTCGGAGGGGATGAGCCTCTCGCAGCCGTACTGCTCGAGGATCGCGGGGCCGGCGTCGGTCTCGTGGAGGGAGAGCATCGCGTCGGCGAGCCGCTGACCGAAGCCGTCGCCGAAGCGCTCCTCGGCATCGCCTCGCAGCAGCCAGTGGTAGTCGTGATAGGTCGGGGACTCGAGCACTTTGACGACCTTCTCCTCGTCGACGGTGCCGTCCTCGACAGCGCTGTTCCAGACCTGGCTGTTCAGGACTCCGCCCTGGTAGGAGCCGGAGGTGACGAGCTCGAGGGTGATGTCGTGGGAGCCGGAGAAGCCCGCCTCCCCCTCGAAGTCCTCCTCGGAGACCCCGGCCTGGGAGAGGAAGTAGGAGGGCATCAGCCGACCGGAGGTGGAGGTCTCCGAGCCGAAGGTGAATCGGGTTCCGGCGAAGACGGTCAGTCCCTCCACGTCGTCGACCGGCGCGAAGCCGGCCTCGGCGTTGGCGATGAAGATGCTGGTGAACACCTCGTCGATGTCGCGCTGGGCGATCACGATCGCGTCCTCGGCCTGCAGCCGGGCCTGCACCCCGGTGAGCCCGCCGTAGAAGACGAGATCGAGATCCCCGGCGGCGAACAGGGAGACGGAGGCCGCGTAGTCGGGCACGGGCACGTACTCCACGTCGAGGCCGAGGACGTCGGCGAGGTGCGCGGCGAGCGACTCCTCCCGTTCGGTGAGGACGTCGGGGTCCTGGTCGGGGATCGCACTGATCCGCAGCGTCCCGCCGCCGCTCCCAGCGTCACCCGAGCACCCCGCGACGAGTCCGAGCGGGAGCACGGCGAGCGCGCTGACGACGGCGCGCCGTCCGATCATGGCGAATACCTCCTGGGTCGCAGAATCGCCGCAGGCGTGCGGCGCGATCCGATCCATCCTAGGAGGCCCCCACCGGCTGTGCAGGTCGGTCCATGCAGGTCAGCAACGGGTCCGACGGACCGCTCGGGCCCGGACTCGCGCGTCCGCCCGACCGCCCGTCCGTCCTACCGCCCGAGTCGGGCGTTCGTGGTCATCGCCCGGGGGGGGCTGAGCAGGGCTGCGGGGATCAGGCCTCGGTGCCGGTGTAGAAGCCGTAGGTCGCGTCGGCACGCTGCTGGGCGACGGCAGGGTCCTCGCCGGAGGCCGCGTGCGCGACGGCCCAGCCGTCGGCCGCTCCGCGGTAGAAGGAGCGGCCCTCGTCGGTGCCCGCCCAGGCCTCCGCCTCGGCCGGAGAGAGCGAGCCCTCCACGCCGCCGAGGTGCAGGGACAGGCCCAGCAGGCCGCCGTCCCAACCGACCCCGGTCGCGCCCGGGCCGAAGGTCTCCCACATCTCAGCGGGGACGTCGGCGACGCGGCTGGTGTGCTCGAGCTCGAAGCTGGTGCGCTCGCCGTCGACCTCGCCCAGGCGCACTGTCAGCCACGACACGGAGCCCATGGCCTCCCAGGTGGCGGAGAACTCGGCGGCACCGTCCGACGGCGGCTCGCAGGCGGTGATCTCGCCGCCCGCGTTGCCCTCGAACTGGTAGCGGCCGCCGAGGCGGAGGTCGCCGCTGACCGGCAGGAACCAGCGCTGGATGCGCTCGGCCGAGGTGACGGCCTCCCACACGTCGGCGAGCGCGGCGGGGTAGGTCTGCTCGAGGGACTGGACGTGCATCTGCTCGCCGTCGCGCTCCTCGGTGCGATAGGCGCGGGCGACGGACTGCAGCTGGGCGGGGACGTCGACCATGTCAGGTCTCCTTCTTGGTGGGGGTGCTCTCGACGGGCGGGGTGCCCGGCGCAGGGTCTGTGTGCGGCGCGTTCACCGCGGGGTCGGTGGGGCCGGCGGCGTGGCCGGAGCTCTCTGCACGCTCGGCGGCGAGGCGGCGCGAACGCTTGCCGCGGGCGAGCTCGGTGCCGAGAGCGTCGAGCTTCGGCAGCCAGAACCGCTCGAAGGGCGTCAGCCACTCCCTCGCCTCGCGCGGGCCGCGGGGGTCGAGGGCGTAGAGGCGCCGACGGCCCTCGGGGCGGACGGTGGCGAAGCCGTGTTCGCGCAGGACGCGCAGGTGCTGGGAGACGGCCGGCTGGCTGATCCCGAACTCCTGCTGCACGATCTCGCCGATCTCGCCCGCGCCGAGCTCCCCGTCGTCGGCGAGGAGCTCGAGGATCCGTCGCCGCACCGGGTCGCCGAGAACGTCGAGCGCGTGCATGCGCCCATGCTCCACCCGCACAGTCATATAAGTCAACCCTTATACAACAAGGGAGTCGACGGCGACCCGACCCGGCCAGTCGATCGACCTCAGGTACCAGGAAAGCGGTACGGGACGTCGAACAACTCGGCGCTGTGCCCGCTGCGGCCCGCACCCAGCCAGTCGATCGACCTCAGGTACCAGGGAAGTGGTACGGGACGTCGATCGACTCGGCGGCGCCGGGAGGCGGGACCGGCCGGCGCAGGGAAGCACGTTCGGCGGCGCCGGGTGGGAGGGCCAGCAGGACAGCTGGGCAAGCAGGACAGCGGGGGCACCAGGGCCGGGACGGGACACCGTCGGCGCCGGTCACCGCCGCACCGCGAGCACGAGCCCGCGGTAGGCGAGGCCGACGGCGACGAGCACCAGGCCCGCCACGATCGTGCGACCGGGCAGTGCGGCGACGAGCAGCACGCAGCCGACGAGGCCGAGCCACTGCATCGCCTTCGGGAACAGCCGCCACTGCCCGGTCTGGGTGAGCGCGGCGAGGTTCGCGACCGCGTAGTAGAGCAGCACGCCGAAGGACGAGGCGGCGATCGCGACCAGCACGTCGGAGGCGAGCAGCACCAGCAGCACCACCGCGATGCCGGCCGCCGCCTCGGCCCGCTGCGGGACCGAGAAGCGGGGGCTGACGTGCGCGAGCACGGGCGGCAGGTCCCGCTCCCGCGCCATGGCGAGCACGGTGCGGGAGATGCCCGCGACCAGCGCGAGCAGCGCACCGGAGGCCGCCGCGACCGCGCCGATGGTCACCACCACGGCCCATGCCCCGCCCGCGCCGACCGCGTCCAGCGCCGCACGGAAGGGCGCCGGGCCCCAGCCCTGCTCACCGGGCGCCGGTCCCACCAGCACGAGGATCACCGACAGCACCAGGTAGAGCGCGCCGACCGCGGCGAGCGCGAGCAGGATCGCGCGGGGGATGGTGCGGCGCGGCGCGACGACCTCCTCGCCGAGGGTCGCCACCCGGGCATAGCCGGCGAAGGCGAAGAACATCAGCGCCGCGGCCTGCGCGACGGCGAGGACGATGCCGAGCGCGCCGCCCTCCCCCGCGCCGGCGACGGCCGCGAGCCCGCCGTCCCATAGCCCGACGGCCTGCCCGGAGAGGGGGCCGGGCACCTCCCACGTCCCGGCACCGGCCCCGTCGCCCGCGCCTCCCGTGGGCCCGCCCGCCACGATCCCGGCGAGCAGCCGCACTCCGGTCAGCACGAGCACGGCGAGCGCGACCGTGACCAGCACCCGGGCGAGGGCCGCGGTGCGGGTGATGCCGACCAGGTTCACGGCCGTCAGCACCACGACCAGGAGCGCCGCGACGGGTCGCTGGAACGGCTCGGGCACGAGATACGCGGCGACGACCAGCGCCATCGCGGCGCAGGAGGCGGTCTTGCCGATCACGAAGCACCAGCCGGCGAGGAACCCCCACCACGGTCCGAGCCGCTCCCGGCCGTAGTGGTAGGTGCCGCCCGCGGCGGGGTGCTGCGCGGCGAGCTGCGCAGTCGAGGTCGCATTGCACAGCGCGACCACGGCGGCGACCAGCACCGCCGCCGGGGCGAGCGATCCGGCGAGGTCCTGGGCGGCGCCGAGGGAGACGAAGGCACCGGCCCCGATCATCGAGGCGAGGCCGATCACCACCGCGTCGCGCAGTCCGAGGCGGCGGGAGAGTGCGGCGGGCACCGCCCCCGCGCTCACAGGCGGTCGAGACGGTACAGCCAGGCGGCGGTCTCGGCGCGGTCGACGCGGGCGTTCGGGCGGAGGTCGTCCCCGTCCACGATGCCCTCGTCGAGGCCCTCGCCCTGCAGCCACGCGATCGCGTCGGCCTGCCCGTCACCGCTCGGCGACCCCACCGCGGGCGAGCCGGCCGCGGCGTACAGCGCCTCGGCGACCATGCCCCGACTCAGCGCCGCGCTCGGGCGGAACGCGCCGCCCTTGTTGACGGTGAGCACGCCCTCGGACTCGGCCCACAGCATCGCCTCGTAGTGCGGGTGATCGGCCTTCACGTCCTTGAACGGCGAGCTCGCGGGGACCTCCACCTCGGGACGGCCCGCCAGCTCGTACAGGGCCGCGGCGAGGGTGACGCGGTCCGCGGCGCGGGTGGGACGGAAGGTGCCGTCCTCCCCGCCGGGGACGATGCCGCTGCCGGCCGCCCACATGATCTCGTCGTGGTAAGGGTGGTCGGAACGCACGTCGGTGAAGTCCGGGAGGGTCGGCGCCTCCTCGTACCCGGCGTCCAGGCCCACGATCATCGGGTCGTGGTCGGAGGAGGCGAAGGGGCCCTCCTCGTAGAGGTCGACCGCGTTGTTGTTGTACCGGCCGTACTGGGCCATCACCGACTCGGGGCCGTTGATCTGCCAGTCGGTCGCGCCGGTGACGCGCTCGGCGGCCGACGGGGAGGCGATGACGTGGTCGAGCGAGCCGACCATGCCGCCGAAGCTGTAGGACCAGCCCTCCGGGTCGTGGGTCTCGCCGAGGTTGACGAAGCCCTGCTCGTAGAACTTCTGCAGCGGCTCCTCCTGGGTGTAGGAGTTGAAGTCGCCGCCGTGCAGGACGTCCTCGACGCCGAGCTCGGATGCGGTCTGCTCGCTCCAGGTCAGCAGCGCCTCGGCCTGCTGGAGGCGGGAGGTGCGGGCGTTGCCCTGGACCGGGTCGGCCGGGAGGCCGGAGTCCTCGGCGTCGGCCGAGCCCTTGGACTTGAAGTGGTTGATGGTGAAGAAGAACGGCTCGCCCTCGACCTGCTGGGCACCCTGGCCGTCGATCGGCACGAACACCTGGCCGAGCGGCTCGCGGGCGTTGTCGAAGGCGGGGTCGTCGGCGAGGATCTGCATCTGCCCCTCGGGGCGCACCTCGGCGGGCTTGAAGATGATCGCGTTGGTGATCACGTCCTGGCCGCCGTCCAGACCCTGCGCGGCATAGGCCTCACCGGTGGGGACGTAGGCCCAGGTGCCCTCGCCGTCCTTCTCGTTCAGCGCGGCGACGAGGGTGGCGGTGGCCTCGTCGGCCTCCTCCCCGAGGCGGGCCGAGTTCTCGATCTCGGTCAGGCCCACCACGTCGGCGCCGGTGCCGGAGATCGCGTCGACGATCTTGGACTGCTGGCGCTCGAGGTCGTCG